>Ga0308157_10001352_pt1 | contig 52173 bp, 61 predicted proteins | sample PhyBR1_FD_201035 | JGI IMG/M metagenome (GOLD analysis project Ga0308157, IMG submission 201035) | Phyllosphere microbial communities from UC Gill Tract Community Farm, Albany, California, United States - DLSLB.R1 | ecosystem: Host-associated > Plants > Phyllosphere > Unclassified | place: USA...
GACGTGTCTGCCCTGGAGTCACTGGAGGCAGATCGCAAGCGCATCCAGGTGCGTACCCAGGAGCTGCAGAGCCTGCGCAACAGCCGTTCCAAAGCCATCGGCCAGGCCAAGGCCAAGGGCGAGGACGTTTCGGCCATCATGGCTGAGGTTGCCGCGTTCGCCGATGAGCTGAAGGCCTCGGAAGTGGCCCTGGACGAGCTGCGCGAGAAGATCGACACGATCTCCATGGGCATCCCGAACATTCCCGCCGATGACGTGCCGGCCGGCGCCGACGAGAGCGAGAACGTCGAGCAGTCGCGCTGGGGCACCCCGCGCCAGTTCGATTTCAAGGTGCTCGACCACGTCGAACTGGGCGCCCGCAACAAGTGGCTGGACGGCGAGACCGCCGCCAAGCTGTCCGGTTCGCGCTTCACCGTGCTGCGTGGCCCGATCGCCCGCCTGCATCGCGCCCTGGCCCAGTTCATGCTCGACCTGCACAGCGGCGAGCACGAGTACCAGGAAACCAACGTGCCGGTGATCGTCAACGCCGACAGCCTGTACGGCACGGGCCAGCTGCCCAAGTTCGAAGAGGACATGTTCATCACCCAGCTGGGTGAGCAGAAGCGTTACCTCATCTCGACCTCGGAAATCTCGCTGACCAACATCGCCCGCGACGAGATCCTCGATGCCGAGCGCCTGCCGCTGCGCATGACCGCCCACTCGCTGTGCTTCCGTTCCGAAGCCGGCAGCGGTGGCCGTGACGTGCGCGGCATGATCCGCCAGCATCAGTTCGAGAAGGTCGAGCTGGTCTCGATCTGCCGCCCGGAAGACAGCGACGCCGAACACCAGCGCATGACCCGCTGCGCCGAAGTGGTGCTGGAGAAGCTGGGCCTGCCGTACCGCAAGGTACTGCTGTGCACCGGCGACATGGGCTTCTCGGCCATCAAGACCTACGACCTGGAAGTCTGGCTGCCGTCGCAGGAGACCTACCGCGAGATTTCCTCGTGCTCGAACTGTGGTGACTTCCAGGCCCGTCGCATGCAGGCCCGCTGGCGCAACCCGGCCACCGGCAAGCCGGAGCTGGCGCACACCCTGAACGGCTCGGGCGTGGCCGTCGGCCGCGCGATGATCGCAGTGATGGAGAACTACCAGAACGCCGACGGCAGCATCACCGTGCCCGAAGCCCTGCGCCCGTACATGGGCGGTATCGAAACCATCGGCTGATCAGCCGGTAGCGCCGGGCCATGCCCGGCGGCATTTTGATGAGTGCCGGCCATGTCGGCACCGCATCCACGCATGGCGTGGATCTACTGAGGCGGTGCGGCATCCACGCGCTGGAGGTTTGGGCTTTGCAGTAGATCCACGCCATGCGTGGATGACGCAATCCATCAATCCACCGGGCGCAGCTTCTCCAGCGGTACCCAACCGGCCTCACCAGCCGCCGGCACACACCACGCCCACCCATTGAGCATGCGCACGCCGCGCAGGTGCTGCCCCGGGTCCACATCCAGCTCCCGCGCGCAGTAATCCTCCGTGGCAAACGCGCCACCCTGCGAATCGCGACCGATCACCGGCGCCGGCACGAACCCCGGCTGCTGTCCCTCGGCCTCGCACAGAAACCAGTCTTCCCAACCCTCGGGCCCCTCATAACGATCGCCCACCACCAATGCCTGCCCACGGTGCAGGGTGATCGGGTGCGGAAATTCGCTGCGGTGCGCAGCCATCACGATGTAGTCCATCGCCCCATGGTGGCAAAAAAAATCGGCCCCGCAAAAGCAGGGCCGCCAGGGTGGGCCGGGATGGGGGAGGGAATCCCGGCCCGCGTTCAGCGCCCAGACGAGGGAGAGGGGCGCCGAACGCTGGAGCGCGTTACGCCGCAGCCACTTCTGCCGGCTCATGCGACGGCAGTGCTGCCAGTGCACCGGCAATGGCGTCTTCGCGATGCTGCGGCGAATAGGCAATGCCCTCGGCACGCACGAACTCGATCTCGTTGATGCCCCAGAAGGCGAACGTCTGGCGCAGGAACGGCTCCTGGAAGTCCGCCGGCGAATCGGTGTAGATGCCGCCACGGCTGCTGACCACGATCACCCGCTTGCCACCGGCCAGGCCCACCGGGCCGTTCTCCGTGTACTTGAAGGTGCGCCCGGCAACCGCCACGCGGTCGATCCAGGCCTTCAGGGTGGAGGGCACGCTGAAGTTGTACATCGGTGCGCCAATCACCACGATGTCTGCGGCCAGGAACTGCTCGAGCACCTGTTCAGCATCAGCGGCCTCGGCCGGGTCGGTCTTGGCCAGCGAGCCGCTGCGCAGATGCGGTACCGGATTGGCGTCAAGATCGCGATAATCAACCTGCAGGCCGTCGATCTGCTGATTGAACTGGGCCACCACGGCGGCGGTCAGGTGGCGGGAGACGGAGTTGTCGCCAAGCACGCTGGCGTCGATGTGCAGAAGCTTCATGGCAGTACCTATGTTCGGGAGAGGTGGCGGGCTTGCCGCCGACGGAGAGAACGATAGGTTGTTGCATCGACGGGATAAAGGTGGTTGAATGCCACGTATTGTTCTACCAATGGAACTCGGGTATGCATGACCTGAATGATCTGTACTACTTCGCGATGGTGGTCGACCACGGCGGTTTCGCCGCCGCCGAGCGCGCACTGGGCATCCCCAAGTCGCGCCTGAGCCGCCGTATCAGCCAGCTGGAAACCGACCTGGGCGTGCGCCTGCTGCAGCGCTCCACGCGCCGCTTCGCCGTCACCGACGTCGGTACCAGCGTGCACCGCCACGCCCAGACCATGCTGGCCGAGGCGCAGGCCGCGCGCGAGGTGGTGGACCGCCTAAGCGCCGAGCCGCGCGGCCTGGTGCGCGCCAGCGTGCCGGTGTCGCTGGCGCAGATGCAGCTGCCCAAGCTGCTGCCCAAGTTCCTCGAGCAGTACCCGAAGGTGCGGCTGCAGCTGAACATCAGCAACCGCCGCGTGGACATCATCAACGAAGGCTACGACGTGGCCCTGCGCGTGCGCTCGCGGCTGGATGACGACGGCAGCCTGGTGATGCGCAGCTTCGGCCAGGTGCAAGAACTGCTGGTGGCCAGCCCGAAATACCTGGACCGTGCGGGCCGCCCGAAGGACCCGGAAGAGCTGGCGAACCATGTCACCTTGAGCATCAGCGAGGACGAAGCGCGCCAGCGCTGGGAACTGCATGGGCCGGAAGGCGCGGTGCGCCGGGTGGACCTGCAGCCGCGCGTGGCCGGTTTCGACTTCCCGCTGCTGCAGAGCATGGTGAAGGACGGCTTCGGCATTACCATGCTGCCGGAAACCGTCTGCGCCGACGCCGTGCGCAACGGCGAGCTGGAAGTGGTGCTGCCGGACTGGTCGCTGCCCCAGGGCGTGTGCCATGCCGTGTTCGCCTCGCGTCGCGGCCTGCTGCCGGCGGTGCGGGTGTTCATCGACTTCCTGGCCGAGCACCTGCCACCGCAGCTGGAGGCCTCGCGCCTGGATTGCGGTGGCGCCTGCGAGAAGGCCAAGGAGCGGATCAAGGCCAGTGCACTGGGTGCGTTGGCGGTGGACGCGGGCTGAGGCGCCCGCCCCGACGGAACAACGGTCTTGGGCAAATCGCCCGGCCGTGCGAGAATGCGTGCCCGGCCAGCAGGCTGGGCCGATACGGAGAGATGGCCGAGCGGTTTAAGGCACCGGTCTTGAAAACCGGCGAAGGGTCAAACCTTCCGTGGGTTCGAATCCCACTCTCTCCGCCAGAATTTTCGAAAAGCCCCTAGAAATAGGGGCTTTTTCTTTATCTCAGCTATTGCTACCCGCCCGCTTACCCATCCACCTGCGCAGGCCGATTCAGGGCGATCTGCTGCCGAACCCAGCCTTGCACCTCGGATTGTATCCACAGAGCGCGCCTTCCGATGCGGATTGATCGCGGAAAGCGGCCGGCCTTGATCTCGCCGTATATGAAGGTGGTGCCCATGCCGGTCATCTGCCGCACGCGGTCCAGTGACAGCAACTCTTCCAGCTTTTCAGCCGCGCCCATGTCTGCCTCCCGTCGCGCGCTGCGGTTTTTGTGATTGCTCGGCCAAGCTCAGCTTGAACTGCACAACGTTGCCGGGCGCGATCGGCGCAGCACGCGGGCTCCGGGCCGGCCTGTTGATCCGACGCCACTCAGCCAGCGCTGCATCGGCATCCGCCTTCTTGCTGGTCGACCTGCAGCAGCATTCGACCAGGTGGCCCCCCCCGGCGCTCGCTCGCCGCTCGTCCTGGATGTGGCGCGCGCGGTGGCCGGCAGCGCAGTGGGCAAGCCTTCGGGATGGCTGATCTGCTTCTGAGTCATGACTTTTCGCACTCCGTAATGTGGGCTTCCAGCTTTTCCAGCAGGAAGGCGGCTTGCTTGGACCGGTGTTCCCGGTCGAAACGGTTAAGGGCAAACGGGCTGGCGTCGCGCAGCCACTGCAGCGGCTGGACCAGCCAGCGCGGATCGAAGGGGAGCCGGGCGCGCGGATCCACTTCCTGCGCCAGCGGCACGCAGTCAGGACCGGCCCAGTCTTCGGGATCGCCGCACCTAGTGCAGGTGCGGTTCTTGAACACGTGTTCCCTCTCGGGCTGCGGCACGCGCGGCTTGTCGAACAGGGCGCGTATCACCAAGCCACGCTGCGGGCCGTAGTAAACCTGTTCCGCGTTGGCCTCTGCCCAACTGCCCGGCGCGAAGTTGTCCGCGTGGCGGTACTCCCAGCGTGCGACGTGAGCCGAGTAAAGTTCGGCCATCAGTGTGTCGGCCCAGGCGCGGACCTGATCGGCGGAAACTGGGTCGCCAGCCGGATCGATCCGACGCATGGCAGCGACCACCGCAGCGACCGGCGATGACGCCTTGGTGGCGTCGACCACTGCGGCGGGGCTGCTGGGGAACGATGCCGCGATCATGCGCATAGGTCCGGTTGGGCCTGAAGCACACGCGCTCTCGCTGACGCCATGGCAGAATCGAGCGGTCTTTCAGTTGGCGACGGAATATGGCGTGGTACAACGGATTGGCCGAGTGCACTCAACTGGGCACCACATGCGTCCTTGACTGGTCGACCATCGTGGGCGGCGGCGTGGGGGTTGCTACGGTTGCCGTCGCGGTTCTTGCTTGGCTGACCTCTCGCCGGGCTGCGGAGATTGCCGACGAGGCGACAAGAATTGCGAAGCAGCAGAAGGACGAGGAAAGCCAGAAGCAGGCTGCTCAACGACGCACTCTTGAGCAAATGCTGTACAACGAAGTTGTGGGGTTGCAGCAAGTCTCTGGAGCCGCGCTTACATCCGCAATGCTGGGAATAGACCTCACGCAGGCCAATGGCTTGGGCAACGAGCACAGGTTGCGGCGGTCTCTGGAGCTTTGCGCGGACGACTGGCTTCCCGTCACAGTGTCGGTTCAGAGTCAGCTCTACCTGCTGAATCGTGGTCATGGTGAGGTACTTGCGCGATTGATTGGTGAGGCTATTCGCCTTCGCCGTATGGCAAGGTCTTTGAAGTCCCACCTCGTGATTACACGTCAGGAGGACGACGGATACGTCGTGGTTTTTCAAGCGGGCCGAGAAGATCTGATGGTGTTCTCCAAGACACTTGAAAGGTTCGTCTTGGATGCGCAGTTCCTGGCGGCAGACTTCCTGCTCACGGTCCAGCAGAGCAAGATTGATCCTGTCGTGTTCGAGAGAGATTGCGACGCAAAATGAACTGTTGGCGCATTCACCCATTGCCCACCACCTGGCCTTCGAGGGCGCGCCGCGCAGCCAGCAGGTCAACGTCGTTTGCTTCCATCACGTCGACCGGATCGCAGGTGCCGCCAAGTTCGATGATGCGATCGCGGCCAGATTCCAGCAGGCGCACATACGCGCGATACAGGGCTTTGAAGGCCGCAATGTTCACGGCCTGCGCGGGCTGTCGAGTGGCAGGCGCGGTCCCATCCAGCAGAATGCAGCCTTCTTCCTCCGCGTCGACGCATTCGCAGTAGAGGCCGGGCCCGCTGTGGCCCACGTCCATCCAGAAGATCCGGACAAGGCCCCGGTCTTCGAACGGGACGTCCAGCTCGGGGGCGCCTGCCATCAGCAGTGCTTCATGCAGCTGGCACGCGGTCAGCGAGATTCCGGTTGCGTTGTAGGGTTGCTCACCGTGCGCCGCAGGTTGGTGGGCGCCGAGGGCGGCAACTTGTATCGCGGCAACCACCCATTCGTGGGGCTGCCAACTCTTGGTATCTGCACGCGTCTGCGGCAGGTAGGCGTGTTCGTTGCTGTGGGCGAAGGCCGACTCACGCGCCAGCTTGATGGCCCACGCGTCCGTGTGGCTGGCGGTGGAGGGGGATGCCTGGTGCAGCCTCTTATCGTTGCTCATGCTCGCGGCTCCTTTGCGCCGTGGATTTGCTGGCCGCCGAGGGCGGCGCTGAACTCCCACCGTTCGGCCTCGCTGGTGTAGAAGGCGGAGCGCTCCAGGCGCTCGCGTTCGGTGAACTGCGTGTCGTGCAGTGCGTGGTCGGCGGCGTCGCGGTTGGCCTTGGCCATGCGGACCGGGTCGTCCTTGAAAATGTCGAGCTGGTTACGCACGGCACGCCGCCGGCTGCGTGGACATGGCAAGATGACGGCCAGTCCACAGGGGGATTGGAAAATGAGCTGGTTGAATGCTCTGAGCACATGTTGGACGCCTGGCCAAGGCGGGTGCGTCGTGTGGTGGGACGCGTGGGCGGCAGTTGGCACGATTTGCGCGACTATGGCGGCGGTTTGCCTCGGCCTGGCCCCTATGGTCGCCCGTCGACAACATGCGAAAGCTGTAGCCCGAATTGCGAACATCCGCCTCGGAATCCAGCTTTTGCACATTGGGGCAAGCTGCGCACTGGCGAAGAACGCCACGACCGCAAGCGATCACAACGTGGCGCGGATCAATGCCGAACACTGTGATTCGAAGCCCTTCTCCGAGCTCATTCCATACTTCGACGTCTTGCCGGCCAAACTGAGCAATGCGATTGGACTTTGCATTGCCGATATCGAGACTATGCACTCGCTGTTCGCTAAGGTGAGCTTTCGAGCCGCTGGAACTGGCGCGCCAAATGCTGATCTCTTTGGTTTGCTTAACCAGGTTGACGCCACAATGTGGAGAGCACGGCGAGAGCTCAACAGTTACTTGTCTGCAAAGGACAAGGATGTGACAGCCGAGATCGGTGTAATGGCGACTAGTTTGGTGCACTTGGCTCAGGCGGCTGAAGTGGCTAGTCCTGCTTGGGATGAAGATTTCACACGGCTCAGAATTCTCGGTCGCCGTACCTGACCGGATAGCTCTTGATACTGCAGGTTGAAAATCGACGACGGCAGTTGCGGGCATGGCTGCTCTCATCAATGGCGAAAGTGAATGCCGGCTTGTGGAAGTCCGGCCGGCGCGGAGCCCGGTTGCTCGGGCGGGCGGTTGCTCAGTGGGTGTCGTCTGCGGGCAGCGGCCCGCGCTGTCGCTCTGCCGCGCGCTGCCGCATTTCCTCGCGGAACGCTGGCCAGTTCCGCACCAGGTCGCGCACGCCGCACCAAGCGAAGTAGGCGATACCTGCAGCGCACGGAAAGACGAAGGAGGCGGCGTCGGTGTAGATGGCGCGCGCGAGCAGGGCAAGCGCTACGCCGAGCGCTGGTGCGCGGCCAGGCTATATCCCGAGATGCGGCTGCGGGCGGCCGTGGCTCGGATGGTGGACGACTCCCCAAGGGAACCTCTACCGCCGCTGCCCGGCCTGCCGCCGACACTCGAACAGCTGCAGCAGGCCCGGCGCCTGGCCGAGGCGGGGGCGAAGGAGCTGGAGCGGGTCAAGCAAGCGCTGGAGCCGTGCCGCCCTCCGCCCATGGCTCCTTCTGCCGGAAGGCGCCAGTGAAGGCATGCGAGAGCGCTATTTGGTGGCCGGGGGTATAGTGTATTTGGCTGCGGGCCATGTCTTGATATGCGAAGCGCGACAGTTGACACCGTATCTGCGAGCTACCCAGAAGAAGTTCCCATGCGCAAAGCAGATCGCCTGTTCCAGCTGGTCAATTTGATCCGCGTGCGCCAGCCGGTGACCGCCGCAGTGCTTGCGGCCGAGTTGGGCCTGTCGGTTCGCAGTATTTACCGCTACGTGGATGACCTTTCCGTGGCGGGCATCCCTGTTTACGGCGAGGCCGGCGTCGGATACCGGCTCGATCCCAGCTTCGAATTGCCACCATTGAGCCTAGATGCGGCCGAAGCTGAAGCTCTGCAGCTGGCAGTTGAAATGCTGGCCTGCAGTGGCGGCGGCCACCTTCAGCCTGCGGCACGTTCGCTGCTGCATAAGCTGCAGGCGGCAATGCCTGCACGCGCTACGAGTCCGCGCATTGCCCGCGCGTTGCGTGCGGTGCCCGTCTCGCTACCGTGCTGGCAGCCGCTGCACGCCGCCATTCTTGCCGGACGCACTGTGCACATGCGCTACCGCACGCTGCAGGGCGCCCAAAGTGATCGCATCGTTTACCCGCTGGGCCTGTTTCATTGGGGTCAGCACTGGACGCTAGGTAGCTGGTGCGCGCTGCGCCAGGACTATCGCGATTTCCGCTTGGACCAGATCGAAGAAGTCGTAGCCGAAGCGAATCCCGTGGCCTTGCCAGCGCGGGTCGGGCTGGAAGCCTACCTGCGTCACCAGCAGCAGGCATGGGCGCGGCGCGCGTACTGACACCCCGCTGGCAGCAGGGGCCGCGCAGACTACGCGCTCCTTCAAGAACGGACTTCACCATGCACCCTGCTTCAGCCGTCCTCGAACTGGCCGTATTTACCGTCAAGCCCGACGCGCGCGCCGACATGCCAATGCTGCGGGAACAGCTTCGCGCGACTATCGCTCAGTTTCCCGGCCTAATTGACTACCAACCGTTCTCACCGATGGATGGTGATGATCGCTTCGTCGACATCGCTCACTGGCAGGACTTGGCCAGTGCGCAGGCGGTGGCCCGGGCCTTCGCCGATGGTGACGCGCGATTTGCGCCATATATGGCTGCCATCGACGAATTGCAGCTGATGCAGCATTTCCTGCCAGCCTGAGGCGCTGGGGCCATGTCGCCCTCATCTAGAGAGGGCGGCTGCCCTCATAGCGATTTGGTGTCCGGCCTAGAAAGCTGGGGACGGGCTAAACTAGATCAAAGCAGCCGTCGAGCCGCCCAAGTCACTGCCAGATCGTCCAAGCCCACGGCGAAAGACCCGATGAGGATGTGGCAGACCAAGCGGCGTAGGGCGGCCAGCATCGCCCAGGGCGAGCGCTTCGCCGAGCGGTGGTGCGCGGCCAGGCTCTACCCAGAGATGCAGCTGCGAGCCGCTGTGGCTCGGATGGTGGACGGCTCCCCGGGGGAACCTCTACCTCCGCTGCCCGGCCTGCCGCCGACACCCGAGCAGCTGCAGCAGGCCCGGCGTCTGGCCGAGGCGGGGGCGAAGGAGCTGGAGCGGGTCAAGGAAGCGCTGGAGCCGGGCCGGCCGCTGGCGGTGACCACATCGAGGGCGTGGCTCCGCCGGGGACCGCCGTCACGTGGAGATTCGCCCGGCGACACTCGAGCTACGACCAGCGGTTGACATCGTGTTAGCAATTTGCTGTTACAATCGGTCTGTTTCACAACTTCTTAAGAACAGGAAATTCCTAATGGCCATGCAGAACAAATGCGCTGAAGTCGCTACGTTTCGTGCGCCGGTGGTCCGCAAGGAGCGGACTGAGAAGCTAGCAACCTCCGCGGAGGCAATCGCGCAAGCACTCTATCGTGGACCGTCCAAGGAGTTTAGCTTGGAGAGTGCTTTGTTGGCTTTTGGTCAGATTCGCTCGCGACGGGAGTAATTTCCGTCGCCTAGCCATGCAGGGGGCGTGGTTTGGCGGTTGCAATGTCTCGGGCGCTGCACGCCCAGCTCATTAGTAGTGGTGTTCAACCCGAGGCATTTGCGCGGGAATTTTTGCTGTGGAAGACAAATTGGCCGCAACGAGAGTTTTTGCATCAACTGTTCGGGAAAGATGGCGCTTACATCAACCCTCGCGTTGATGGTGAGCAATATCGACTTCGTCATGTGCACATAGTTCCGTTCAATGATCCAGGCGCGCGAACTCGATGGTTTAGCGTGTTCCGTCGGTATGGACGGAAGACTAGCGATCGTCACCTTGTGTACGTCGCGGATGGCAAAGGAAACTTCGGGCTCATCTACATCCTGGACGAGCCGGATGCACATCGCATTGCGCAAATGAAAACGGATGAAGAGCGTAGCGTAATGAATGGGTTCGCAGTCGTTGCGGAGAATTTTCTCTGGGATGGCTCACTCGACTAACGTCTCGACAAGGGAGTGACGAAGGCATATGACGGCGGAAGTGGCGGTGATGAATTGTACCGGGGTCGCGCTGGCCGCTGATAGCGCGGTGACGGTGGGAACCCAGAAGATTTACAACTCCGCGGTAAAGCTCTTTGCTCTGTCCAAAGTGGCTCCGGTCGCCATCATGGTGTATGGGAATGCGGCACTATCGGGTGTTCCATGGGAAATTGTGATCACCGAATACCGGCGAAAGATCGGCGCCCAGCAGTTCGCGAAGTTAGAGGACTACGTTGCTGGATTCATCGAATTTATACGAGAAAGTGACGTTCTTTTTACAGATCATGGCGATCAATTGTGGCTCTATCAGCGAATTGACCACATCCTTGGGGAGGTTCAGAAAGCTTGTTTTACGGATCTCCAAACCCTATTGGCTGAAGCGGATGGGGTAGGGGTGGAAGCCTCCGAGGTTTTGTCAAGTTTCAAGGCTACCGTTCGCGGTTGCCTGGAGAACTTAAAGATGTGGCCCAAGTTCGATGTGCCCGAAGAGGTGATGGCCCGCATCAAGCCTTGGGTAAAGGTTGTAGTCAAATCGCTTGGCCGTGAAAAGTTCGGAGACCTCTATAGTCCACTCTCCCGAGCATTGCACCAAATTTCTGCCGTAGCGATTCAGAGTCAACTCTTCCCTGAAGCGTCCTCAGGGATAGTTATTTCTGGTTATGGTGAGGATGAAATATACCCTAGCATTCACACGCTCGAGTTTGACGGCGCTATTCGCGGATTTCCTAGATTTAAGGTGAATGAGCAGAAGTCAAAATCTGTGTGGCCTGGCGGCAATACGGCCTCCATCATTGCCTATGCGCAAGAAGATATGGTTGCCACTTTCATGGAAGGAATGAATCCCGCAGTGGGGCAGTTCGTTGTGTCGGGTTTGACGCAACTCTTTTCTGCGCTGCCGGGTGCATTGATGAATGCTCTGGAGATTGATGATTCAAAGATTCATTCAAGTTTGAATGATATCTGTGAAAATATGCGAGTTGGGTTTGTAGAGAGTGCTCAACGTCATCGCTTTGCTGAGCATGTTTCGCCAATCTTGGATATGGTGACCGCGCTACCAAAGGATGAGTTGGCCGGTATGGCTGAATCGTTGGTCAACCTAACTGCGTTCAAACGTCGAGTGACTGGAACTTTGGAGACCGTTGGGGGTCCTATCGATGTCTGCGTGATTTCCAAATCGGATGGGTTGGTTTGGGTGAAGAGGAAGCACTATTTTCCCGCTGAACTGAATGCGATGTTCCATCAGAATTACTTGCGCAACATTGGAGACTGCGGCAATGAACGCTAAGAGCACTACAGCCAAGAGGGCCGGAAGGACAAGTGCAGCTGCGGATCGGTTTCACACCTTGGCAGAGGTTAGTCGCCGCTTCAACTTGCCTGATGTTGAAATAGACGTCTCTATTGCGAATCGATCAGGCCGTCCAGAGATCGGTGAGGCATTAAAAGCGATGGTGGCGGCCGCAGTAAAGCCAAAGCCCGCAAAGTTGACCGCAGAAAAGTTTTCAAAAGCTGCTAAGTGAAAATACTGCATCATGGATAGATGTAGGCTTGCCACGCTTCCATCAAATGTCTGCGTTTTTCCAGCATTGTTCCGCGCTTGTAGGCGGCTTTTGCCTTGTCTCGTATCCGATGCGCCAATGCTGCCTCAGAAAGATCGTCAGGGAAATCGGTTGTCTCGCTGGCCCAGTCTTTGAATGTTGACCTGAATCCGTGCACCGTGATGTGCCCGTAGCCCATGCGTTTCAGGAGGGATAGCATTGCGTTCTCGCTGAGCGGCTCGTTGCTGAGGTCGTTTGGGAATAGCAGATCTCGCTCCATGCGCGGCCGGACCAGATCCAAGGCTGCAGATGGAAGTGGGGTCGTGTGATCGACCTTTGACTTCATTCTGTCGCCCGGAACTGTCCATGTGCAGGCGCAAAGATCTACCTCCGTCGGGAGAGCGCCCAGCGTCATGCCGGTACGTGCTGCGGTAAGGATCGTGAATTCCAATGCGCGCGCTGCCTCCCCATGCCTGGAACGTAACGCGGCCATGAAGGCCGGCAATTCGGCATAGGGGAGCGCGGCGACGTTCTCGACCTTCGCGACTGCCGTCGGCTTAGGAAGGATCAGCGCGAGGTGCCCGCGCCAACGCGCTGGATTTTCCCCCGCGCGCTTCTTCTGAACAGTAACTGCGTCCAGCACGGCCTCTATACGCTGTCTAACGCGGCTGGCAGTCTCCGTCTTGGTAGTCCAGATTGGACGGAGCACGGCCAGTACATGCTCCGTCTCGATGCGATCCACCCGCATGTCGCCCAGCAACGGTTTGGCGTACTTCTCCAGGGTGCTGGTCCACTGGCCGGAATGCTTATGGTTGGTCCACCCGGCCTGGCGCTCTGCGATGTAGGCGACTGCGGCCTCCCAGAACGTCGGGATGGAGGAGGTTGCCACTGCAGCTGCGCGCCGCCCAGCGAGCGGATCTTGCCCGGATTGAACCATCTTTCTCGCGGCGTCAGCCGCCGTCCGCGCATCGGCTAGACCGATCACATGCAGCGGACCAAGTCCCATTTCTGGGCGCCTCCCCTCAAAACGGTAACGGAATACCCAGCTCTTAGAGCCCGAGGCAGTGACCTGTAGGTACAGGCCCCCGCCGTCGGCGTGGTAGCCCGGATCGGTCACCGTGGTCACCCGTCTCGCCGTCAGACGATTGACCTTCAATCCCATTTCCTACCCACCCATGTACCCACCCGGCAGACGCGACTTCACGCGAAAGCCTGCGAACGAACCCGGATGGTGAAGCCTAGCTGGCGCAAGGACTGAGACTGGTTTCACGAAGGCGCACGGAAGCTAGGGAACGCCCTAAATTCAGACACTCTCTCCGCCAAGAATGCAAAAACGCCCCGAAAGGGGCGTTTGCATTTCTACTGCAACGAGAAAGTGTCGTCAGAACACGGGCTCGATCACCGGAGAAGAATCGACCGTCAGGTAGGAAAGCCGATACTTCTGCGTGGTGCCCGCATCCATCAGGATCTCTATGGAGCGCCGCTTGGCCATCGCAGCTTTGGTCACGCCCAGCGCGCACAGGCCCGAGGCCTCAAGCACCGTTTCGGTCATCAGATGCCGACCTGGCTTCAGGGTACGGGGCACCGTCTCAGCTGGATTGGGGGGGGCGATCTCTTCGTCAACCACGACGCCCACGGCGCACATTCCGTTGATCGCACCTATATCGCGCGTGCCGACGACATTGCCAATTGAGGGCCCTTGATCGGCAAGTGGGAACACCTGTTCGGTGGGCACGGGCTCTACGTCAGCGGCCTCGGGCTGTCTGGTAGGCAAGGCGCAGCTCGCGGCCAGCAGTGGAAGGGTGCACAGCGCGGTGCGAATGTCGGGTCGAGATACCAAGCGAAGACGGGGTAGATTGCGACGTTCTGCGCATTGAGGATAGGTGTGCCCGTATCTCGCAGCGTTTCGCGCGGTACGTGTCGCTTATAACGCTACGCTGCGCATGGCCCGTCCAGATCCTCAGCGGTATCCGATATGCAAAATGCGCCATTCAATGCGCAAGTCGGCATCTCATGACGCGATAGCCGCAGGTACGCGCTGATACGAGCTTTCCTTGCTTTTCATCGCCGTCGCAGCGAGTCAACCATGGCCTCGCCAAGGCACCTGCCTCGGCCGGGATTGGCGTCCCGAACTTACGTACCGCTACCGGTCGTGCTTGCAGTCACAACTGCAATCACGACAATGCACCGTCTGCCAGTTCATGGCGGGCGGTGCGTGGGGATCTATCGATCCGCCGGCTTTAGCGGTACGTATCCGGCACGCCAACCCGCACCGTCCGCCACCTTGCATCTGCAGGTGGCTACACCGCGAGGTTGCCACCATGTCTGACCTGCTTCCCGACTATCCCCGTCTGCACGCGCTGCTCGGCGATGCCGTGCGCGATCTTCCCAATGCACTCGCCGAAAAGATGGAGGACGCACTCAGCGATGCTGCCGAGTCCGCGCCGCTGTCGGTGTTCTTCACGTTCCTGCAAAGCCACGGCAAAGGCCGTCGTGCTGATGGCGCGCCCTGGAGCGAAACCCGCCTCACACCCGGCCGCGCATTCGATCTGGCCTTGGCCACCCGCAGCGCATCGGGCATCACCGCGCTCACCGCCATGCTGCACGCCGCACATATAGCGCGGGAGAACGACGATCCGGGCTTCTATCCGTCGGCGGCCCTGGTTGATGGTCTGTTCGATGCCTGCGAAGCACTGTCGCTGCAGGTAGAGCGCTGTCTTGTCCCTTGACTTGCCGGCGCATTGCCACGGACAGGATGAGGGCGGTGAACCCGTGCTCCCCGCCCTCTGATCCGCTGGACTCTCAGGTAAACTCCGGGAAAACGATCTGGGGAAATGGATGAAGAACGTTGTAGCGCTGACCTTTGCAGCCGCTCTTTTCTCGCTGGCCGGATGCTCTACGGTGCCAGTGACGGAGGCCCAGGCCAAACCGATCCCTTCCGAGCGGGTCTACCTGCCGCAGTACTTGCAGAAGTCTGCTGAGCGCTCGGCGACGATCTATATCAGCCGTGACAAAGGTTACTTTGGCTCCGGTTGCTCGCATGACATCTCTCTCAACAACGAGAAGGTGATGGCAATCAGGCAGGGCGAGGCAGCCACGCTCCATGTTGTTCCGGGAGCCTACTTCCTCAAACTGGAAACGGGCGGTGGTCTCTGCCCGAACATTTCCACCTCGCAGAATCTGACGCTGGGCGCGGGCGAGCGTCAGGTGTACCGCGTGCTGCTTCCCTCCGACGGTAATCTTCGCCTGACCCGAGACCAGTAAGCTGCGGGGCATTTTCCCGGAAAAGCCGACGCGCTGCCTCTTGTAGCCCTTGCACGGATCGCAGAGGAACATTCCCCGATGGAATTCGAGCACCGGATAACCTGGTCAACTGGATGTTTCGAAGCCACTGCCCTCAGGGAGGGATGGCGTTTCGATGCCAGTCAAGGACTTTGGCGGATCGACATCAACCGGGTAGAAGCGCACCTGCAGCAGGATCTGGCCGCCCAGGAGTTCGGTACCGCCGTTACACGTTTCATTTTCGGATTTGAGATGCATCGCATGGGCGGTGTGCTGGACGATGAAGCCGTTCTGCAATCCATGGCGGCGACACGTGATCTAACGCGCTATTACCGATCCAAACACGCGTTCCTGGCGGTTGGTCAGCTTGAATGGACGCAGGTCTGCCATCTCGATGCAGTCGCTCAATGGGTTGCCTATAGCTCCACTCTACTGCACACGGTCGAAAACTGGAGTCGCCAGTCACGCAAGCCGAAGGACTTTGACGTCTCCTCATTCCGTACAGCGATTCAGCAGAGCCTGCAGGCGCTGACAGAGGATCAATACGCTGTCGATCCGGAATCAATGGACCTTTCACCGCCCGAGTGGGATGAAGCTGGTCGATTCATTCATCGGAACCTGGAACCCGGTTCGCTCGATGGTTGAGCAGTCTGTGAACCGGAGGATCGAGGTCACGCCGACTTCGGAGGTGTTCGAAATGCCTGAAGAGATATTCCCGGGGCCTGTTCCACCGATCTCAATCTTTCTATAGTGGAACCAAACCCCGCAATGGAATGGCCCGATGCACCCGATGTCCTACGGCCGGTGCCTGGCACTCGCAATCGCCGTCGCTGTGAGCGCCAGTGCCTGCGCACGACCGCCATCCACCGAACACGAAAGGAATCCCGCCATGTCTGGCGCAACGCAGACCGGCCGCACCCTCAACGGCCACACCTACACCGACGCGCCCGTGGATGTGAAGCTGGGGCCGAACACCTTCCGCATCCCTGCCAATTATCTGGACAGCCAGATTGCGCCATGGCCAGGGGAGGGGGTGACGCTGGTGATCGAATGGCCGGACATGAGGCCGACCGCGCCGGGCGCACGGGCGAATCCGAGGACCAATGATTTCCGCAAGGAGATCGCGGTGGCGGTGAACTACATCGACAGGATTCCAATCGAAACGTCGCTTGCGCGACTGTCGTCCAACGAGGCCATCACCGAGGAGGGATCGGTTGAACGTGGTGATCCACGGGCACGCCTGGACCTGCGGATTGCACGGCCAGCGACGCTGGGGCTGGTCCCTTATGCCATCGATGAAGAGAAGATGGCCCGCTACTCAAAGGACTACGAGGCTCGCTACGGCAAGCCTCCTGTTCGAAACCCGGCCTATGAGGATGACTGGTATGTTGCGCGCAATGAAGATGGTCAGCTCACCACGTTCATAAAGTGCGAGACCACCTCGTTCCGGGGTGATGGCGTGCGCCTGGAAGGCGATCAGGTCATCGACCTCGACGATCCGGTGGCTGCAGGATGTACGCACTATTTCGTGGATGTCGAGAACAAGCTCTCGATCACCTTGAACTACAAGCGGGCATTCCTGAAGGACTGGAAGCGCATGGAAGACGCGGTACGGGATGCCTTGGCACGCACCAAGGCCAGGTGATCCGAAGACAATTCAAGGAGTAAGTCATGGGTGGACTGACCCAGAAGGACATCAGGATCCTCACTGCCTATGCGGATTCGGGCAACCGGGAGCTCTACTGGAACTATCTCTCGCAACTTCCCGGTGCAGACGGTTATGGAACGCTGGCGTTGGGCGTTGTGCGCAACGACAGCCTGCCGGGGCGGGTGGCAAACAGCTACGCACAGGAACATGCGAGAACGCAGCACGACGATGGTTCACGCTTCCCCAATGCGGTGTTGAGTGAGCGGCAATGGGAAGCCTTCGGACAGAGTCTGCTCAAGCAGGACCTCGTGTTGCGGCAGTACTGGTCGCAGCAGCAGCGCCCGGATCTTGCCTTGAACCTGCCCGGCAAGGATGTGATGACCGCGCACGACCGCGCGTTCGAGCAGCATCGCCTGGATCCCAATTGCTGGACACCCCGCGTGCTGCTTCAGGCCGCACTGGAAAAGAGTGGCCCGCAGAAGCTCGAGCAGATCTGGAGCAACATGCTCGACAACGACGGGGCCGGATTGCCTCGGGTGGGAGCTACCAGCCGCGATGCCTTCACCCAGATGGGATTGAGCAAGGGTAGCCAGTACCTCGGCACGCTGACGTTCCATGAAGTCACCCAGGCTTTGGACGGCCGCTCTTCGGTCGATCCCAACGTCATCGGCGGCCTCAATTCCTACGCGCTGTACTTTGAAAAGGACGGCAAGTGGGCCAGTGTCACCTCCGGCGGTGGCCACAGTTCGCTGCGCGAGATTACCGATCCGGCCCGCATCGCCGAACTCGACGACGCCCGCGAAGTCCGCCTTGAGCGACAGCAGAAGGCCACCCAGTTCCACCCGGAAGATCCGTACCGAACCATCACCCGCAGTCCGCTCACTGCATCGGTCGATGGCATGCCAGAGCCCCAGCGTTCGCCAACGCGCCTGGCGGACATTGGCCCGGACCACGCCGAGTACAGTCTGCTGCAGCAGGTCAGCGGGCATGTCGCCGGCATCGATGCCAGAGCAGGACGCACGCCGGATGAAAGCAGTGAACGTCTGACCGCCAGCGTGATGGCCCTCGCCCGGCAGAACAACCTGGACCGTGCCGACCATGTGCTGCTCAGCGCGCAGACGGCGGACAGCCCAGCTGGCCGCAACGTGTTCGTGGTGCAGGGAGACCTGAACGATCCCGCCCACCTGCGTGCATCGATGCCCACGGACGTGGCAGTGCAGGTACCGGTGGAGCAGTCGCTGCGGCAGATGGAGACGGCCAGCATGGAACGGCAACAGCTGGCAATGCAGCGTCAGCAGGAGATCGACATCCAGGCGCGGGACAATCCCGCGATGCGGATGGGATGATTACGCATCGGGTCAATGTCACAGCGCAGGGTCGCACTTGGTTCGACCCTGCAAGGCGGCGCTGCGCAGTTCAGAACGCGTAACCGGCCTGCACATACACCCGACGCGGTTCGCCCGGGAAATGCCCGTTGCGCTCGATGAATCCGCTGGCGGCATACACCTTGTCGAACAGGTTCTTGACGTTGGCCTGGAACTGCCACTGCTTCCACGTGGTTTTCCAGCTCATGTCGAACACGGTGTACGGCTTCACGCGCTGGCCATCCAGGCTGATGCGCTCATCCACGTAGTCGGCACCGAAGCCAATGGCCGAGTTGATCGCCGGCAGGTCGTAGCGCGTCCACAGGCCCAGCTTGTTGCGCGGTGCATTGGCGAAGCGATCGCCAGAGGCGTTGGTGATGCCATTGGGGCCCGCGTCCTTCACCCGCGCGTCGTTGTAGGCGTAGGTCAGGTTCAGCACCCAGCGCTCGGTCACGTCGGCCAGAAGATCCAGTTCCATGCCGGTGCTGCGCACCAAGCCCAACGCCGCCAGCTGGTTCACTCCATTGATGACCTCGCCAGTGGCCTGCACGATGTTGCTGCGGTCGATGCGGTAGGCCGCCAGGTTAAGGCTCAGGCGCTCGGCCAGCAGCGATTTCATGCCCACTTCCCATTGCCTGCTGCGCTCGGCATCGAACGGGCCGCCTGCGGCGGAATTCTGGTTGGCCGCCGACTGCGGCACGAAGCCGCTGGCCACGTTGGCATACAGATTCAGTCCATCGCGAACGGTGAACGTACTGCCCAGGCGCCAGCTGATGTCGTTGCCATCCACGCTGCTGCCGGCAAGGCGGTCATCGTCCTTGAACCCATCCCAGCGCAGGCCGGCCAGCACGTGCCAGCGCGGGGTCAGGGCCAGCTCGTCCTGCAGGTAACCGCCATAGCGCCTGCTGCGCGTGCTGGTGCTGCGCCAGGGCAGGCTGGACAGGTTGTAATCGTGCCAGGTGCTGGCGCCATACACCGGATTGAACAGGTCGATGCCACGCACCGGGCCGGCGCCGCGCGCGAGGTCGGCGCTGTTGGCGGTCTGCGCGGTGAAGTCCGCATCCAGCTGGTATACGTCCGCACCGAACAGCACCTTGTGTTCCACCGGACCGGTGCTTACCCGCCACACCGCATTGGCGTTGGCGGTGAACGCCTCGTTGTCGCGGATCTGGTTGCGCAGCTGCCGGGTCATCCATTCGGCCACGCCATCGCGGTCGCGGTCGATCAGGCCCATCGGCTCGTGGTACATCTGGTGTTCGTTGTTGCTGAACCAGCGCGCGGCAATATCCACGTCCAGGTTGTCGCGCGGCGCGAAACGGTACTGTGCCAGCGCCACCTTGGCCCGCATGTCCAGGAAATCGCTGGCTTCGTTGTGGTTCCAGCGGCGGTCGGTCAGGAAATTGCCCTTGTCATCGACCGGAACACCGCGCAGGCGATTGCCGCCCAGGTTCTGGGCAATGTCGGTGAACTGCAGCACCAGCTCGCCGGTGTCGCCCACGTCGAAGGCCAGCGAGGCATCGCCGATCACGCTTTCACTGTCGGTGTTCCAGCGCACGCCCTGCTCGTTGTCGCCATACAGGCCGGCGCGGTAGCGCACCGTGCCGGCTGCATTCAACGGCCCGGTACCTTCGATCGAGCCGGCGCGGAAATCCCTGTTTCCCATCTGCAGTTCAACGCGGCGTTCGACAGTGGCTTTCGGCTTGCGGGTCACATAGTTGATGACGCCACCAGCGTCGCCGCCGCCGTACAGCGCGCCGGCCGGTCCCTTCAGCACCTCCACCCGCTCGATGTTGAACAACTGCGGTACCGAGAATCCCGCATAGGGGTCGCCCCGCAGGCCGTCATACAGCACGTTCTCCTGGCGGAAACCACGCAGGGTCACCCCGGCATAGCTGAAGTAGCTGATGCCGCTGATGCTGCGATAAAGATCGGTCACCTGGCGCGCAGCCTGGTCGTCGATCAGCTCGCGCGGCAGTACCTGGATGGACTGCGGCACCAGTTCCAGCGGTGTATCGGTGCGGGTGCCGACAGCCGCGTCATCCACCCGGTACAACGTCTGTGCACGGCCACGCACCTCCACCTTGTCCAGCTCCTGCACGCGGCTGGGCGGGGCGTCGGCGGCGTAGCCGGGGGTGGCAAAAGCCAGTGTCGTCGCCAGGCACAGAATGCTGCGGTGGGGCAGGAAGTGGGGCATGGGTGTATCGGGCCTGTCTGCAAATGAGAAAGATTAGCATTTGCAGTGAGCGGGTGCCCATCCCCCGATTGCGTTATGGACGCGCGGTCGGATCCGTATACGGCGTACCGGCCAATGCCACCAGCACGCCGGTGGCGCCGCGCACGATCAGCGGCAGCATCGCCTGCCTCCGATCGTCGCCGCAGGGAAGGGCGCGCAGTCCCTGTTCGTAGGCGGCTACCATCGACGCCATCAGCATCGAGGCGCCCAGTCGCGCCTCGGCATCATCCGCAGGCCGCCCCACCGACGCGGCCATCAGCTGTGCCAGGTCATCGGTCAGCTGCGCCTGCAGTTGCCGCGCATGGGCCACCAGTACGGTGCTTTGGGCCACGGTTTTCCAGAACGACGCCGCACCGGCGTTGATCCGCAGCAGCGGATGGCCGGTGTCCAGCAGTTCCCGCACCAGTCCTTGGAAGGCGGCCAGCGGCGTCATCGACGTGCGCGCGGCCATGCCCTCGCGCAGCAACTGGCGCGCTTCCTCGTCACGGTCGAACACCAGCTGTTCCTTGCTGGCGAAGTAGTTGAACACCGTCTTGCGCGAAACCCCGGCGGCATCAGCGATCTCGCTCATCGACACCGCCTCGAAGCCGCGATCGATGATCAGCCGGGTAGCGACGTCGGAAATCGCCTGTCGGGTCTCGGCTTTGCGCTGCTCGCGGCGACCGGGTGGCGGGTGCATGGGCGGGTCACTTGTGGAAAAGTACACCGAGTGTAACATTGCGACCGCCAGAGCGCCGACCCGGTGCTCACGAGGATTTCCAATGCGGTACGACGTCGTCATTGCCGGGGCTGGCCCGGTGGGACTGCTGCTGGCCTGTGAACTGTGTCTGGCAGGAAGCGCGGTGCTGGTGCTGGAGCAGGCGACCTCGCCGGATTCGCCGCTGAAGCGCCTGCCGTTCGGGCTGCGCGGTTTGAATGCCCCGACACTGGAGGCGCTCGACCGGCGCGGTCTGCTGGATGCGGTGGCAGCCGGTCAGGTGCTGAAGCCGGAGAAGGGCCCGCCGCCGCCGGGCACCGCGCACTGGCTCTCGCAGCCACGCAAGCTGGGTGGTCACTTCGCGGGTATTCCGATTGCACTGGACAATGTCGACAGCGGTCGCTGGCCGTGGCGCCTGCCCAGCCCGGTCGGCACGCAGATGGCGGTAGAACTGCAGGCGCTGGAGGCCGTGCTGGCCGAGCGCGCGCAGGTGCTGGGCGCAGTGATCCTGCGTGGTGCAGGCGTGCAGAGCGTGCAGATGGGGGCCGGCGAGGTCCAGGTCGAGGCGGGCGGACAGGCCTTCCGCGGGCGCTGGCTGGTCGGCTGCGATGGAGGCCGCAGCACCGTGCGCAAGCAGTGTGGTTTCAGCTTTGCTGGTACCGATCCAGAGTTCACCGGCCACTCGCTCAGTGTTGAACTGGAAGATCCGACGGTACTCAGCCCGGGGCGTCACACCACCGCGCAGGGCATGTGCAACTTCAATCCGCCGGGCACGATCGCCCTGGCCGACTTCGACGGCGGTGCGGGCCACCGCCAGCCACTTGATCGCGAATCGGCTCAGGCGCTGCTGCGCCGCATCTCCTGCCGCGAAGCAACGATCACTGCACTGCATCTGGCCACCACCTGGACCGACGGCGCACGGCAGGCCACCGTCTATCGTCGTGGTCGCGTGCTGCTGGCCGGCGATGCCGCGCATGTGCATTCGCCGCTGGGCGGGCAGGGTCTGAACCTGGGGCTGGGCGATGCGATGAATCTTGGCTGGAAGCTCGCTGCTGTCGTGCGCGGCGAGGCAGCTGATGCGCTGTTGGATACCTATCAGGCCGAACGCCATCCGATCGGCGCGCGCGTGCTGGAATGGTCGCGCGGGCAGGTCACACTTATGCGCCCGAGTGACGGCTCGCGTGCACTGGCTGCCATCGTTGCCGATCTGGTCGAAACGCGTGATGGAGCTACGTATTTCGCCGAGCGTGTGTGGGGCGTGGGCCAGCAGTTGGACCTGGGACATACCCATCCACTGGTCGGTCGCAGCACGCCGGATTTCCTGCTGGCCGATGGCCGCCGCATGGGCGAACTGCTGCGAGCAGGGCAGGCGGTGCTGCTGGTGTTCGATGCCGCTGCAGCGTTGTGCGCGGCAGGAGATCTCGAGCGATCGCGCATCCTGTGCATCGCGCAGCCCGCCGTCGATTCGCTGGGCCTGTCGGCGTTGCTGGTTCGTCCGGACGGCGTTGTCGCCTGGGCCAGTGATGGCGCCGATGCGGCAGGACTGGCGCAGGCGGTACAGGAATGGACGAGTTCAGCTGGCAGGGAACTGATTGCCTGAGTTCCAGCGCAGCCCGCGCAGGGCTGCGCCGCCCTCTTTCAGAGGTCCTTCTTCTTCCCGCTCAGGTCCAGCGGCTGGTCGCTGCCTTTGCGCTCGCTCGACCAGACCTCGACGCTCTTGCTGCATCGGCTTTCGCGGGCAGCAACCGCAGGTGGCAGGTCCTTTACATGCGGCGACTCCTGGCAGGCAGCGTGCATGGCCGAATCGTCATAGGTGGCACAGGCGCTGATCGAAGCGAGTGCAAGGACACAGAGGGTGGAGCGGAGCAGGGGCTGCAGCAGGCGCATGGGGGGCATCTCAAGAGGGCCGGTCTGGCCATCGAATTCAATCCGCGACCCGGCGCACGCGCAATCCGACTGGCAGCACTTGTTATTGAATAACAATTGTGGGAAGGCTCAGAAGCTGCCGACTGCGGGTCAGGCAATGCAGATCAGGAACACCGTCGACAGCACGAGCATCAACACGAACACGCGCCGGCTCAAGGCCAGGCAGGTCAGGCAGGCCGCCAACGCCCAGGCCGCCAGCAGTGCACATCCCAGCAGCCACAGCCCGACCGTCATCATCGAGCCGGCCGCTGCCGCAGACAGCGCAAAGACCTTGAACAGCGCCACGCCCAGCACGCTGCCCAGCGCGCCGGCCCGCAGGGCAATCGCATCGTGGCAGGTGGGGGAAAGCTGGCGGTGCATGGGGGCTGTGTCGCGCTTTGGGAGCTGGCGTGCGCAACTCTGCAGCAAGGCGGATCTACGCCGCGTGTTCGTCGCACCGCCAACGCGCAAATGCCGTGATGAGCTCACCACGGCATGTGCATGCTGAATGCCAGTGCTGCCCGGTCAGCGCACCGGTTGGGAGGCCAGCATGTCGCGCCCGTGTGGGGTCAGATCGATATCCGCATCTTCCGCCTGCACCGCCAGGCCTTCCTTCACGGCCCACGTCGCCGCATCGCTTCCCACAGGGCGCGCATCGGCAATGGCGCGCAGGATGGTGAGCTGTTCTTCAGTCAACGGCATGGTACGTCCTCATACGCCCAGCAGGGGCGGCAGTTGCCAGTCCGAAAGGCGCGCATTGCTGATGGCCTGGTGGCAGCCACAGGCATCACAACGGAACAGCGTACCGCCCGGCAGGTGCAACAGGTTTGCATCCTGGGCGCAGGTGATTTCCGCACAATGACGGCATGACACGGTAAGCGAAATGATGCGCTCCACGTCGCCGGAAATATTGAACGCGGCCTCGAAGGCATGGATGGCGAAGTGGCCGGTGTCCGGCATGGTGTTCTCGGTTGCAGACAGGTGTCTCCATCCTCGTTTTCCCACCGTGATGAGGCTGTCAGGCCAGCGCGGTGGCGAAGTCAACGAGGTCCGCTGCTACGCTTCAGGGCTGCGCATGCGGCTGGGATAGCATGCAGGTTGAATTTCCACTCGCCGCTGGCAACGGAGCAGCCCGCAATGGACATCGAACTGGACGGCAACCGCATCCACAGCGAGCGGGCATTCCACGAGACGCTGGCGCTCGCACTGGGTGTCGAGCGCGGCTATGGGAACAATCTCGACGCCCTCTGGGATCTGCTGAGTGCCAGCGTCGAGCGCCCGCTGCAGCTGACCTGGAACGGCCATCAGGTTTCCAGAGAGGCGCTGGGGCCTCGCTTCCAGCAGATCGTCGACGTGCTTGAGCGGGTGCAGCGCCAGGATGAGGCCATGGCACTGGACGAACGCTTCAGCTATTGCCTGCGGTAGGTTCGGTGTGCAGCCGCTACCAGCGTGGTGCTGCCTGTTGCCTCCAGGGCAACACCGTCGCCTGGGCGACGGCTGACGAACCGTGCGCAGTTCAGCGGCTGCCGGCGATGGCAACCCTGCGCTTCTCCAGCATCACCGACACGCACCACAGCAGCAGGCCGCCGACCGCCGTCGCCGCACCTACGTAGCCGGTGGTGGCCGGGCTGAAGCCGGCGCTGATCGCCATGCCGCCCAGCCACGGGCCAAGCGCATTGGCGGTATTGAACGCAGCATGGTTGGAGGCGGCGGCTAGGGTCTGCGCCTCGCCGGCCACGTCCATCAGGCGCGTCTGCAGTACCGCAGCCAGGGCGCCCATCGTGCCCACGGTGATGATCATCGGGCCGATGGTCCACACCGATTCGGCGGCCAGCGGGTACAGCAGCAGCATCACGATCGACCACACCAGCACCACGGCGGCGGCCTTGAAGTGGAATTTGTCGACCAGCCAGCCGCCGGCGATGTTGCCGATGATCGCGCCGATGCCGAATACGCCCACCGCCAGCGGCATCCACGACTCGGCCACGCCGGTTACCTGCACCAGGGTCGGTGCCAGGTAGGTGAACACGCAGAACATGCCGGCAAAGCCCACCGCGCCGATCGACAGCGCCAGCCAAACCTGGGTGGTGTTGAATGCGCGCAGCTCGCGCATCGGCGAGGTCCGCACCTCATCCGGGTCGGGCAGCAGGAAGCGCGCGATCATCGCCACCGTGGCGATGGCCAGCACGCTGACCAGGGCGAAGGCGGTACGCCAGCTCAGCTGCTGGCCCAACCAGGTGGTCAGCGGATTGCCGATGAGGATGGCCACGGACAGGCCGAGCAGTACGCGCGACATTGCTTGGCCGCGCTGGCCGGCCGGGCTGATCGCAGCTGCCACCAGCATCGCCACGCCGAAGTAGGCGCCATGCGGCAGGCCAGCGACGAATCGCGCCACCAGCATCGTGCCGTAGTTCGGGGCCAATGCGCTGGCCAGATTGCCGACGGCATAGAACCCCATCAGCGCCAGTAGCAGCTTGCGGCGCGGGAAGCTGGCGCCGACGAAGGCCAGGATCGGTGCGCCCACCACCACGCCGATGGCGTATGCGCTGATCAGGTGGCCGACCTGCGTCTCGCTGATCGATAGGCCGCGGCTGATCTCCAGCATCAGGCCCATGCTGGCGAATTCGCTGGTACCGATGGCAAAGCCGCCCAATGACAGGGCGAGGATGATCAGGGTGCGCTGACGCGGCGTCAGCCGAGCGGCCAGGGGGGAATTGGGGCTCATTCGGGGGCGCAAAGGGGCGGGGAAGCGCTCCATTGTACTGCTGCACCGCAACAGGCAGCAGCCTGGCTGGGGGTAAATCAGTGTTCGATGGGTGGTGCTGCCGGCGTGGCCGGCTGGCCAAGCGCCGCCAGGGCCCGTCTGTATTTGTCACGCAGGCGCTCGGCGGTGGCGGCATCCAGCGATGCCAGCCGCGCGTCATCGGCATTGTCGGCGATGTCGGCCAGCTTGACCTTCAGTGCCAACGGATCCGCCGAAATTCGTGCGTAGTACGTGTCGGCATCCGCCGTGGACGTCCGGCTCAGCAGCCGGACCGCGTCCTGCAACGGGGCGGGAAAGGCCTGCATCCGGCCAGCGAAGGCCGGACAGTCCTCGACCACATCATGCAGCCAGGCCACCGCCTCGGCTTCATCATCGCCGCGCACGGCAGCGGCCACCCGGCCAACGTGGCCGATGTAGGGATGTCCTGCCTTGTCGACCTGGCCGGCATGGGCCTCCATCGCCAGCGTGCGTGCGCGTTCTACCCAGTCCATTGCGATCTCCCCGGTGCAAGCGTGTATTGTCGTACGGGCTGTGTGCATGCCGCCACCACGGCCGTGCAGGCATCATCAGACGCTGCAGGAATGGCATCTGGATTCCATCAGGGAGATGAGACATGCAGGAATACACCCATCAGCTGGAACTACGCGGCCGCTTCCGTCTGGTAGCGGTGACCCACGAGCCGGTGTACGCTCCCGGCGATGTGGTCGGCCATGCGGTCATCGTCGACGGTGGGGAACGTCTGACCGACCTGATGTCGTTGGCCGATGCGCGCCGGTACCTTGAGGAACTGGTGCGGGAGGAGGGCGTGGAGCCCGGGCTGGAGAATGAAGTCAACCTGCGGAGGAAGGCGTCGCAGCGACGCCGCCGCTAAGCCGTCGCGCCCTCGGGCGCATCATGGAGGATTCGGGTGTTGTCCAGTAAGAAGTATCTGCTCATCGCCATCATCACGCTGGCGACCCTGCTGCTTGGGTTCGTGCTTTCCGGTTACCTGACGCTGCTGCTGCTTGGTCTGGATACCAAGCTGCTCACCTGGAATACCTATTACCAGTATTTCCACGCCATCGGCCAGCCGCAGGTTGCCCCGTTCGTGGGCAAGATCAAGTGGGCCGGCTACCTCGGCTTCGGCCTGCCGCTGCTGGTGCTGGCCATCGTCGGCCTGGTCGTGCTGCTGAAGAAGGACAAGCGCTCGCTGCACGGTGACGCGCGCTTTGCCACCGGTGCCGATCTGGCCAAGCACGGCATGTTCAAGAAGAGCGGCCAGAGCATCGTAGTCGGCAGCCATGGCGGCAAGCTGGTGCGCCTGGACGGCCAGCAGTTCGTGATCCTGGCCGCCCCGACCCGTTCGGGCAAGGGCGTCGGCGTGGTCATCCCGAACCTGTTGGAGTACGGCGAATCGCTGGTGGTGCTGGACATCAAGCAGGAGAACTTCGACCTGACCAGCGGTTGGCGCGCCAGCCAGGGGCAGGAGATCTACCTGTTCAACCCCTTTGCCGAAGATCGCCGCACCCATCGCTGGAACCCGCTCAGCTATGTCTCCGATGACCCGGCGTTCCGTGTCTCGGACCTGATGAGCATCGGTGCGATGCTGTATCCCGATGGCTCGGAAGACCAGAAGTTCTGGATCAGCCAGGCGCGCAATGCCTTCATCGCCTTCACCCTGTACCTGTTCGAGAACTGGGATGACGAGCGCAGCAGCGGCTTCCCGGGCGGGCAGGGCACGCCGACCCTGGGTGCGGTCTACCGCCTGTCCTCCGGCGATGGCAGCGACCTGAAGAAGTTCCTCAAGGGCCTTTCCGAGCGCCCATTCCTCAGCAGCAACGCGCGCTCGGCGTTCGCCAACATGCTGTCCCAGGCCGACGAGACCTTTGCCTCGATCCTGGGTACGTTCAAGGAACCGCTGAACCCCTGGATCAATCCGGTCCTGGACAAGGCCACCAGTACCAATGACTTCCTGCTCACCGACGTGCGCAAGAAGAAGATGACCATCTATATCGGCATCCAGCCCAACAAGCTGGCCGAGAGCCGATTGATCATCAACCTGTTCTTCAGCCAGTTGATCAACCTCAACACCAAGGAACTGCCCAAGTCCAATCCGGACCTGAAGTACCAGTGCCTGCTGTTGATGGACGAATTCACCTCGATCGGCAAAGTCGAAATCATCGCTTCGGCGGTGTCCTACATGGCCGGTTACAACGTGCGCCTGCTGCCGATCATCCAGAGCATGTCGCAGCTGGATGCCACCTACGGCCGCGAAGTCTCGCGCACGATCATCACCAACCATGCGCTGCAGATCCTGTACGCACCACGCGAGCAGCAGGACGCCAACGACTACTCGGACATGCTGGGTTACACCACCATCCGCAAGAAGAACGTCACCCACGCGCGCGAAAAGACCCACAGCTTCACAGAGGAGCGTCGCGCGCTGATGCTGCCGCAGGAGCTGAAGGCGATGGGCCCGGACAAGGAAGTGTTCCTGTACGAAGGCATCCCGCATCCGGTCAAGTGCGACAAGATTCGCTACTACAAGGACCGCTATTTCACGTCACGTCTACTGCCAAAGGTTGACGTGCCGATGCTTGATGTCTAAGTTGAAGCCTTGAAAGTGTGACGGATGCACGCGTTCATGGAAGTGAATTAGTGAGCTGCGTCAAAAAAGCACCATACGTCAGTAGATTTCAGACTTGTCTGACATGGAATTGACGCGAGGTTGTGCGAATCTATGCATGGCTTGCGAATCTGTGTGATTCGTCATGCTTTCAGAGTGGCCAGGAGTTTCAGCCATGGGAACAGGGATGGTTCCGACGTTGGTGAGGGTGCGTGAAAGGGGCCTCGGATGAGGTTGCTTCACGCGACTTGGTTGGCAGCTTTCGAGCTGCAGGGGAACCGTGCCCATGTGCTGTTAAGCAGTGCATCCGCTACGTTTCCGGCGTGCATCGCGCAGTGCCGGACGACCAAGGGACCAACATCGGGACTGCTTTTTCGTACGTCAAAGTGAAGCCCGTATGAATCAGGCGTTTATTGCAAAAATGTCCATCGCCGCAGTGGCGGCGTTGATGGTGGCCGGTTGCGCCACCAAGCCCGCCCCCGACTTCGGAGGACGCTGGAAGCCGGTCAACCGTTTCGCGACGGCTCCGACCGAGATCCCGCTGTACTCCAGCTACGTCTATCAGGCGTCGCCGATGGATCGCACGTTGAAGGCCATGCTCGAGCGCTGGGCAAAGGATTCCGGCCGCACGCTGGACTATCGCCTCAGTTCGGATTTCACCCTGTATGGCGCAGTGTCGGAGATCGACACCACCAACGCTCAGCAGGCCGTGATCGATCTCACGGCAGCCTATGCAGCGCAGGGCGTTTCCGTCTCCATCGTCGGCAACCAGATCGTCGTGCAGAGTGCTGGATCGACGCCGACCGCGTCGGCCCAGGATCCCGAAGCCAGCAGCGGCAGCTGAGACCGCGTCGAAATCATCGAACGTGCCGCACCCCGCGCCTGGCGCAGGGGCGTCACGCCCATTGATGTTTCAGCAGTACGGAAGAATCCATGTTCCGCAAGAAGGATGCAGGCAACAGCCCCAAGGTCGAGCAGTCGGTCGCCAAGGCGGTCAGCTACGAGATCACCGTGGCCGACATGGCCCGGCGCAGCGAGCGTCGTGCCTGGTGGGTCGCCACCGGTTCGTTGCTGATGTCGCTGGCGCTGGCCGGTGGCTACTACTACATGCTGCCGCTGAAGGAGAAGGTGCCGTTCCTGGTGATGGCCGATGCCTATACGGGCACGGCGACGGTTGCGCGCCTGACCGGCAATTTTGAAGGGCAGTCGATCACCGCGAGCGATGCGATCAATCGCAGCAACGTAGCCCAGTACGTCATGGCACGCGAATCCTACGATTTCGCTGTCATGGGCCTGCGTGACTGGGCACTGGTGCACGTCATGTCCGACACGCGCACCAGCGCCGCCATCCGTGCCTTCTATTCCCCGAACAACCCACAGAGCCCGGTGACCCTGTATGGCAAGGATCGTGCCATCCGGGTGAAGATTCTCAGCATTACACCGTTGGAGGCCCAGGTTAACGGTGGTTTCCGCGGGGCCTCGGTGCGAATCCAGCGCAGCGTCTATGACAAGAACAAGGCGACGACGTCCTACCTGGACAATCAGTTGATCACGTTGCGGTTCCGTTATGACTCGAATCTTGCGCTGAACGAACAGCAGCGCATTCTGAATCCGTTGGGCATGCAGGTCTTTGAGTATCGCCGCGACAATGATTACTCGCGCGGTGTGCCGGGTCCGGATGATGCGCAGTTGCAGCAGCAGGCCGAACAGCAGGCCGCGCAGGCACAACAGGGCGTGTATGACCCGAACAACCCGGCAGCGGCCACCATGATCGATCCGGCAACGGGACAGCCACTGGCGGTGCCAGGCGATGTCCAGATCACCCCGCCGATGCCTGGCCAGTCGATGCAGGGACAGCCCATGCAGGGACAGCCCATGCAGGGACAGCCCATGCAGGGACAGCCCATGCAGGGACAGCCCATGCAGCAGCCGACGCAGGGGCAAGCCGCGCCAGGGCAGCCCATGCCCGGTCAACCGGCCATGAGGCCAGTACAGAATCAGTCCACCGGAAATGCTGATGGAGCAAGCAACCGATGAGTAGTCGAAAAGTCAGGGGGAGCGCATTGGCGCTGCTGTCGTTGTTGTCGCTGGTTTTCTCCAACGCGGCAATGGCGCAGGCGGTAGACCATTACGAGTATGAGAAGGATCGCATCTATCCGGTTCGCACCGGCCTGGGTCTCACCACCCAGATCGAGCTGAGCCCGAGCGAAAAGATCCTCGACTACAGCACCGGTTTCAGTAATGGGTGGGAGTTGACCCGGCGCGAGAATGTGTTCTACATCAAGCCGAAGAACGTCGACGTCGACACCAACATGATGGTTCGCACCGAGACTCATTCCTACATCTTCGAATTGAAGGTCGTAGCGACAGACTGGCGTCAGCTCGAGCAGGCCCGTCGTGCCGGCGTGCAGTACAAGATCGCCTTCAGCTATCCCAACGACACCGTGTTCGGTGTTGCTCAGGAAGCTGTGGAGGAAGAGGCGCAACCGTTGTTGAGTACTGAGTTGGCCAAGGATCGACAGTACAACTTCAACTACTCCTATTCGACCAGCAAGGCGAAGAAGATGGGGTGGCTGATTCCGGTCAACGCCTACGACGACGGTCGTTTCACGTACCTGAAGCTGCCGAATTCACCTGAATACAAAACCGGCATCTTCCCGGCCGTGTTCGGCCGTGAAAAGGAATACGGCGAGGACTTCGTCGTCAACACCACTGTAGAAGGCAACACCTTGATCGTCCACGGGACCTACCCGTACCTGGTCATCCGCCACGGCGACTATGTCGTTGGTCTGCGAAGGAACGTGAAGAAATGAGCCAGCAGAACACTCCCGGAAACGATCCCAACAACGGACGCGACGAAGGGCATGGCCCCTATGGTGGGCAGGGTCCGGCCGAAACGCCGACCAACCCTTACTTCGGTGCTCAGCAGGCAGAAGCTGCGCCCAACCTCGATGCCGCTGCACCGCAGTTGCGCTCCGCCGAAGAGCAGCGCCTGAACCGCAAGGCACTTATGTTCCTTGGTGGCATTGTGGTGCTGCTCGTCGCCATGGGTTTCCTGCTGTTCCGCAAGGGGCAGGACGACAAGAACGCCACGCCAGGCAACCGCCAGGAATCCCGCGTGTCCACACCGGATCTGCCAACGGTTGGGCCGACGGCGAATGCACCGGCGCCCGTTGCACCTGCCGATCCCATTCCGATGCTGCCTCCTGCGCCGCAGCCGGATATTCCGATGGTCAGTCTGCAGGATGCAGACCGTGCGCGCTTGCGGCAGAGCGATGAACCCCGCGGGCCGTCGCTGCTGGATCGTCGTATCGGCAGCAGTGCCGGATTTAGTTCAGGCGATGCTTCCGGCAAGCCGCCGGGGCAGGGTGCCGACTACAGTCAGGCAATGATTGCTGCAATGCAGGCGGCAAACCCGCAGGCCCAGCAACAGCAGAAAGTGCGCCGCGGCCCGGATGTTGAAGACGTCTCCAATGCCGCATTCATCCGCAGCCCTGATGCGTTGCTGGTTCGTGGTACTTACCTGCGGTGCGTGCTGGAAACCCGCATCATCACCGACATCGCGGGCTATACCTCCTGCCTGGTGACTGAGCCGGTGTACTCGATCAATGGGCGCAACCTGCTGTTGCCGAAGGGGTCGAAGATCTACGGCGCATACGGTGGTGGCCCGAATGGCAAGCGCGTGGAAGTCATCTGGGACCGAATCACCACCCCCAATGGCATCGACGTGGCGATGTCCAGTCCTGGCGTCGATCAGTTGGGTGGTGCCGGTCATCCGGGCCAGTACAGCGCACATTGGGGCAGTCGCATCGCCTCGGCGTTGATGATCAGCCTCATCGCCGATGCCTTCAAGTACGCCGCTGCAGAGCACGGCCCGGAGTCGACCACCGTCGCAAGCAATGGGTTTGCTGTCCGCTCGCCCTATGAAAGTGCTACTGCGCGGACCATGGAGCGATTGGCCAACGAGGCTCTCAGCGAAGGCCGTCGTCAGCCGACCGTAACGATCAACCAAGGCACGATTGTGAATGTCTACGTCGCCAAGGACGTCGACTTCGCCAATGTGCTGAACCCGCGCAGGTAACCAATACGACCATGGACGCCGAAGTGTCACCCCTCGCCCTCGTCTCCAGCGATTTCCTGCGCTATCAGTACGAAGTGCTGGGCATCGCCGAGTACATGAACTCGCCCGATGTAACGGAAATCTGCATCAACCGTCCGGGTGAGCTGTACCTGGAGACGCGGGCAGGGTGGCAGCGCATGGACGTGCCGAGTCTGACATTCGAGCGGGCGCGGCAGTTCTGCACCGCTGTGGTCAACGAGAGCAACACGGGCCAGCGCATCACCGATGCCGATCCGGTGGTCTCGCTGACCTTTCCGACTGGGCAGCGTGCGCAGTTCGTGATTCCACCGGCATGTGATGCCGGCAAGGTGTCAATCACGATTCGCCTGCCTTCCAAGCACACCAAATCGCTTACGCAGTACCACGAGGATGGTTTCTTCAATCAGATTCTCGAACAGGATGGCAGCATCAGCGAGCAGGATCGCGAACTGCTGGAACTGCGCCACTCCCGCGAGTACGCGGAGTTCTTCCGGCGAGCGGTCATGTACCGCAAGAATATTGTGGTGTCTGGCGCTACCGGCAGCGGCAAGACCACCTTCATGAAAGCGTTGGTGAACCATATCCCGGACAGCGAGCGTCTGGTCACTATCGAGGACGCGCGCGAGCTGTTCCTGACCCAGCCCAACGTGGTGCACCTGCTGTACTCGAAAGGCGGGCAGAGCGCCAGCAACGTCACGGCCAAGAGCTGCATGGAAGCCTGTCTGCGCATGAAGCCCGAGCGCATCATCCTGGCCGAGCTTCGCGGCGATGAAGCGTTCTACTTCATCCGCAACTGCGCCTCGGGTCACCCCGGTTCGATCACCAGCTGCCACGCCGGCAGCCCGGAGCAGACGTGGGACCAGCTGGCGCTGATGGTGAAAGCGTCGACCGAGGGCTCTGGTCTGGAATTCAACGTCATCAAGCGTCTGTTGATGATGACCATCGATATCGTCGTGCATATCAAGGCGCATGCTGGTGCCCGCTACATCACCGGCATCGATTTCAATCCTGGGCGTGCCCAGGGGCAGGAGGCTTGAGCAATGTTGCCAGGATTGGAAATGATGGCGTGTCCGGAGATGGCCGTCTCGATGGACGTGATGCAGCACGTCATCAATGTTGAGTCCTCGCGCAACCCGTACGCCATTGGCGTAGTTGGCGGCGCACTGGTGCGCCAGCCCAAGGCGCTGGATGAGGCATTGGCCACCGTGCGCATGCTTGAGGAGAAGGGCTACAACTTCTCCGTCGGACTGGCCCAGGTCAATCGCTACAATCTTGGCAAGTATGGTCTGGACTCCTATGAGAAGGCGTTCCAGCAGTGTCCGAACCTGCAGGCCGGCTCCCGCATTCTTGCAGAGTGCTACAAGCGCTCGGGTAAGGACTGGGGCAAGTCCTTCAGTTGCTACTACTCGGGCAACTTTGAAACGGGATTCCGCCACGGCTACGTGCAGAAGGTCTTTGATTCGATGCGCCGTGGGCAGCAGGTCGCAAGCAATGGCGCGCTACCCATCGACGTGGTTGACCGTGGTGAGCGGCGAACCGTCAAGGTCGAGCACCATCCGCAGATCGCTTCCCCCGCCAAAGCCCGCATCGTAGCTCAGGCCGATGGCCCGACGTATGTTCCGTCCAACGATCCAGCGCGAGCATATACCGTCTATCCCTCTGCGGGCGCGATGGCGCGTGGAAGTCTCGTGAATCTTGCCGATCAGGCGTTGTCGAGGGTTGTTCTGGGCTCTGTGGATCGGATGATGCAGCCGCAGTCGCAGCCAGATGGAAGCTATGCGCAACAAGCGCCGCAGGGCGCTGCGGGGCAGCGCGGGCAACCGATGATGCCGCAGCAGCTGCCTGGCGTCGCTGCCGGTGGTGGCGAGAGCCCGGTGATGTTGCAGCCTTGGGGGCAGCAGGGCGAATCGGCGTCCCCCGACAACATGTACAACGCGCCGGTGCAGTCCATGCCGGCTCAACAGATTCCCCCTGGGGATGCGGCCTTCGTGTTCTGACGAAGTCGTGGTGCGACCAGTCCCCCGGCTGGTCGATTCAGTTGTGTTAGTCCATCAACAAGGAAATCAATCCATGAAGCGTTTCAATCTCGACCTCGTCCAGGCCCAGCGCACGCTGAAGTCCATGCTGATGGCCACCCTCTTCGTCGGCGCAGTATTCGCACCGCAGGTGTTCGCGTCGGGCCCGACCGACTTCGGCGGCACCGACGAAAAGGTCTGCGGCTTCTTCAATAACATCAATGGCCTGCTGAATATCGCCTCGATCGCCGTGGTGACGATTGCCGTGATCTTCGCTGGCTATCAGATCGCCTTCGCCCACAAGCGCATCGCCGATGTCGCGCCGATCCTTATCGGTGGCGTGCTGATCGGTGCTGCCGGCCAGATCGCCCGCATGCTGCTGGGTGAGGGCAGTGATGGCAATTGCTCGGGCAGCTCGGCTGCCGTCATCAACAACGTGCTGCAGTACTACAGTGCATAAGAACGTCCTGTTCCGCGGCTGCACTCGCCCTGCGATGTTTCTGGGCGTTCCCTACCTGCCATTCTTCATGGTGGCAGGTGGGTTGCTGCTGCTGAGTGTGTACACGAACTTCTGGTTCCTGCTCACCATTCCTGTCGCCATTTTCATCATGCGGCAGATGGCCAAGCGCGACGAGCTGATCTTCCGCCTGCTGGGTCTCCGCCTGCTGTTCAAGTTCAAGGCGCGCAACCTGCAGGAACACGATGGAATGTGGGTGTTCAGCCCGAACCACTACCGCAAGAAACCCGCCCGCACGGATTGACGGGCAACGGCCGGGCAGGTGCACGCACCTGTCCGTCCACCTCGTAGTTCCCAGGCTTACCTTTTGGAAGCAGTCGCATGTTCTCTCCAGATACCTCCATCAGCGAATTCATTCCCCTGTCGTCGCATGTTGCGCCGAACGTGGTCAAGACCACGGGCGGTGACTATCTGTTGACCTGGTACCTGGAGGGTCTGCCCTTCGTCGGGCGCGAAGAGTGGGAACTGGAGCATCGCCACAACACCTTCAACCGCCTGCTGCAGACCCTGCGTGCGCCGGACTTCGTCAACGTCGCCTTCTGGGTGCACGACATTCGCCGGCGCCGCACGCTGAAGGGCAAGAGTCACTACAAGCAGCGCTTCAACCAGGACGTGTCCGATCAGTACATGGGCATGCTGTCATCGCAGCGCATTATGCAGAACGAGCTGTTCCTGACCATGATCTACCGCCCGGTCGTGGCCGGTAAGCGCTTCGTGGAAAAGTCGGCCAGCATCGAAAAGCTGCAGGGCGAACAGGACCAGGCCGTTGAAAAGCTGCTGGAGCTGGCCGGCAACGTCGAAGCGGTGATCCGCGATTACGCGCCGTACCGCCTGGGTATGTATGAGGCCAAGAACGGCGTGGTGTTCTCTGAGACGCTGGAGCTGTTCGGCTACCTGATCAACCGCGTGGACGAGCCGGTGCCGGTGCTGCCCGCGCCGGTGAAGGACTATCTGCCGATCAGCCGCCACATGTTCTCGGCCAAGACCGGTGACTACGTCATCAACACGCCCAATGGCGCCAATCACTTCGGCGCCATCCTGAACATCAAGGAGTATGCCGAGGGAACCTACCCGGGCATTCTCAATGGTCTGAAGTACCTGGACTACGAATACGTCATCACCCACTCCTTCAGCCCCATGGGGCGGCAGGACGCACTGAAGGTGCTCGATCGCACCAAGGGCATGATGATCTCCTCCGGAGACAAGGCGGTCAGCCAGATTGCCGAGCTCGACTACGCCATGGACCAGCTGTCCTCGGGCAACTTCGTGCTGGGTGAATACCACTTCATCATGGCGGTCTATGGCGACAGCCAGGCCAAGCTCTCGCAGAACGTGGCGACCACGCGCGCCGAGCTGTCCAATGCGGGCTTTGTCTCGACCAAGGAAGACCTGGCGATCACCTCATCGTTCTATTCGCAGCTGCCGGGCAACTGGCGCTTCCGCACGCGCCTGGCCAACGTCAGCTCGCTGAACTTCCTGGGCCTGTCGCCGCTGCACAACTTCGCCACCGGCAAGCAGCACAACAACCCCTGGGGCGACTGCGTCACCACGTTGCAGACCACCAACGGCCAGCCGTACTACTTCAACTTCCACGCCACGCATCCCTCCGAGAATTCGCTGGGTGAAAAGGCCATCGCCAACACCATGGTGATCGGTAAGTCCGGTACCGGTAAGACCGCGCTGATCAACTTCCTGCTGAGCCAGGTGCAGAAGTACGAGCCGTCGCCAACCATCTTCTTCTTCGACAAGGACCGCGGCGCCGAGATCTTCGTGCGCGCCTGTGGTGGCAACTATCTGGCCCTGGAAAACGGCGCGCCGACCGGATTCAACCCGTTCCAGTGCGAGAACAGCGAAGCCAACGTGCAGTTCCTGGCCGACCTGATCAAGGTGCTGGCCGGCAAGCGTGAATACAGCGCCCGCGAAGAGGAGGACATCTATCGCGCGGTGGAGAGCATGCTGGACACGCCGATGCACCTGCGCAGCATGACCAATTTCCAGAAGAGCCTGCCCAACATGGGCGATGATGGTCTCTACGCCCGCATGCGCCGCTGGACCTCGGGCAACTCGCTGGGCTGGGTGTTCGACAACCCGGTCGATACGGTGGACCTGAGCAAGGCCAACATCATCGGTTTCGACTACACCGACATCATCGACAACCCAGAAGTGCGAGTGCCGGTCATCAACTACCTGCTGCACCGCCTGGAATCGCTGATCGATGGTCGCCCGCTGATCTACGTGATGGACGAATTCTGGAAGATCCTGGATGGCGAGGGTGGGCTGAAGGAATTCGCCAAGAACAAGCAGAAGACCATCCGTAAGCAGAACGGCCTCGGCATCTTCGCGACGCAGAGCCCGGAGGATGCGCTGAAGAGCGACATCTCCGCAGCGCTGATCGAGCAGACCGCGACGCTGATCCTGTTGCCCAACCCGAACGCCAGCAAGAGCGACTACATGGACGGCCTGAAGCTGACCGAGGCCGAATTCAAAGTGGTCACTGCGCTGGACGAGCGCTCGCGATGCTTCCTGGTCAAACAGGGCCATGCGTCCAGCGTGTGTCAGCTCAACCTGCGGGGCATGGATGACATCCTGTCGGTCATCTCCGCATCGACCGATAACATCGAGGTCATGCATCGCGTCCTGCAGACCGCCGCAGTGCGTGCACGGGTCACCGTCGACGAGCTGACCCCGGACCAGTGGCTGGACACCTTCTACAAGAATCGAAAGGGCTCGGGAAAGCGGGCCGATAAGGACGAGGAGGCGGCATGAAGACCATCACCGATCTGCACAAGGAAAATGCCATGGCAAATGAAACCCGACAGAGCGCGCCGCGTCGCCGGCGCTTGGCGCCGATCTTTGCCGCCATGCTGACCTTGGGTACAACGTTCAGTACCGGCACCCATCAGGCGCAGGCGATGACTGTTTATGACCCTGCGAACTGGATCATGAACTTCCTGCAGGAATACAAGTCCGCTGGCGAGTACCTCACCGAGGCCGGGCGCTGGTCGGAAACCGCCGCGCAGTACATGAAGACGGTGGACAACTGGATCTCCAGGCTGCAGAACTGGTACCAGATCATCGCTTCACCCCTGATGCCGCCCACGCCTGTGCTTACCCGGATTCCCGAGAACTGGAACGTCGCCGAGAAATGCGGAGGCGGTTCGATGGTCAGCCAGGAAGGCCTGATGTCGTTGCTGGGTGTCAGCCCGGGTGGTGACATCGGTGCGCAGCAGCGCTCCATCTGTGCCTACATCCAGGTACTTGAGAACAAAAAGTACAACGAAACCGTCGACGTGGTGACCAAGTCGATGCCCGCCATGGAGCAGATGCTGGGGCAGCTTCGGAACATCCGCAACGCGTTCCGCAACGAGGGTGCCTTGCAGGAGGATATTTCCAACAATACGGCCAGCCAGCTTGCGATGGACAAGGCGTTCAAGGAATGGGAAACCAAGATCAAGGTGTACGACCAGCAGATTGCCGCCCTCCAGGGGCGCCAGCGCAACCTTACCGAGCGCGCACTGAAAGGCGAGAGCAACCCGCTCGGCACCGTGATCAAGGCAGCCGCGCTGAAAGCAGCTCTCTCCAAGTGAACCACGTGCGTAAAGCACTCCAGCAGGGCCCCGATACGGGGCGGGTGATGTGATGAGTCAGGGAATGATGCAGGGCATGGTGGTCGGGGATCTGCTGCACGGAACGCTGTTCGCCTCAGTGGGCGACTTCGTGTTCTTCAAGCTGATCCTGGAGTACCTGCGAGAGGAGATCGCCAACTTCGGCGAAGGCGTGCTCGGTCGCATGATGACCTGGGTGGGCTCGATCGCCCTGGTGCTGATGACGCTGTGGGTGCTGATCCAGGGCTTCCGCATCGTGACCGGGCGCAGCCGCGATTCGATGGCAGCGCTGGCCACGAACATGGCGCGGGCGGCGCTCATCGTCACCGTGGCCACGTCGATGGCGATGTTCGGCAAGGATCTGCAGTCCTTCCTGACCCAGGACGTCCAGGACGAGATCACCTATGTGGTGACCGGCAAGGACGACACGGCCGAAGAGCTGATCGATCGCAATCTTGGCTACATGCAGTTGGCGCTGACATCGGTAAGCGTGCTGGATGTGGCGGGCGACGTCACCCTGGACAGCGCGAAGACGCGAGCGATGTGGTTCATCGGCCTGGGCACGGGCGGTCCTGCAGTCACTGCCGGCGCCATGTTGCTGCTGTACCAGGTTGCGATGGCCATGTTCATCGGCTTTGGTCCACTATTCATCCTGTGCCTGCTGTTTGAGCAGACCAAATCGTTGTTCCAGCGCTGGTTGTTCTATGGAATCGGTACCATGTTCTCGATGGCAGTGCTGGCAGCAATGACCGGTATTGCGATGGAAATGGTCGCCCGCGTCGCTGCTTCGTTCTGGGGTGCGTCCGCGTTGGGCGCGCTATTGAGCACCAACCTGACCGAAGGCATGAGCAGCATGGCGCTGCAGCAGGGCGGCATGGGGTTGATCCTCACGACGCTGATTCTGACTGCGCCCCCAATGGCCGCTATGTTCTTCCAGGGTACGCTGGGTACCTTCATGGCATATTCGCAGATAGGCGGTAGTGCTGGGGCCGCTTCGCCTGGCCCGCAGGGTCAGCCGCCGGGTTCGCACGGTGGTGGTGGCGGTATGTTTAAGCCGTCTGCCCCTGCAAACAATCAGAGTCAACAAGCGCCACTTGAAGGCGTAACGCCCAGGTTCCAGAACGCGGTTGACACGCCGGTTCAATCTGGCCAGCGGGGTAATGCTCCGACAATGAATGCTTGATTCGGAATATGGAGTGCGTGATGAGGCGGATCTCTGTACTGGCGGTTTCACTTGTTTCTCTTGCACTTTCAGCTTCGGCTTTCGCTGAAGGGAACTGTCCATCCGGCTACTATCCCATCGGTGGTCAGGGTGTGCAGGGCTGCGCTCCGATTCCGGGGGGCTCTTCGGGTGGAGGGCCGGCCCAGGGGGGCGTGCCACAGCCGCCGAGGCCTTCAGGTGAGTGGTTGACCAGGTGGGGAGCGGTGGTGCAGTCGCCAACGTCCGATCTGATAGGTACGTCGGCGAACAAGACGAGCGAGGCTGCTGCCGAGACCGAGGCGCGGCGCATTTGCGAGTCGGAAGGTGCCAGGGACTGCAAGACATCGCTCACCTATTACAATCAGTGCGTGGCATTCTCCGTGCCGAATTCCGGAAAGGGCAGAGGCTCCGTCAATACGGCGGTGGATCTGGCTACAGCAAAGAAGAATGCACTGGCAAGTTGCAATGATGCGGGCGGGGGGCGTTGCGTAATCTCGCATACCGAGTGCTCTGAGCCAGTTTTCCGGGAGTACTAGTTGCAGATGAACTGTTGGTTTATGTGAGCCAATGCGTAACGCCAGCATTCTGTAATCCAGCCGCGCAATGCAGTTGACTGACTGTAGCTTCTGGAAGGAACTATGATTCCCGCAATCCTTGCTATCCCGTTGCTGCTGGTTGGAGTGATTTGCTCCAAGATTGCACATGCCGAGGGCGGCTGCCCGCCGGGCATGTACCCCATCGGGGGCTAGGGTGTGCAAGGCTGCGCCCCGATTCCAGGCGCAGGGGGGCGGAGTTTCGCAGCAGAGCCCGTCGCCGCCCCCCGAGACCTTTTTATAAGAACCTGGCGGCGTCGCTGTATCCCCGACTACGTCAGTTGTCGGTGTTTCGACGGGCCAGCTTTCGAAGAAGGTTGCTGGCCCGTGCCCGCGCTGAGTGTGCGGCCGTGTCCAATCCGACCGAAGGCATGCCGCATGACGCTGCGGTACGGGGCATAACTTCATTCTGACTACGCAGGTTCTACCGCGCCACGATGGCCGCGATGTTCTTCAGAGGTGCCTTCAGCACCTTCATGGCATATTCGCAGATAGGCGGTAGTGCTGGGTCGGCTTCGCCTGGTCCGCAGGGTCAGCCGCCGGGCTCGCAGGGTGGTGGTGGTGGTGGTTTCACGCCGTCGATGCCCACGGCAACTCAGGGAACCCCTGTCTCGCACGGTACCCAGGGCACCAGTCGTATTGCCGGCCAAGACACTTCGGGCATGGTGGTTCCCCCAGACTGGTAAGCGTGGTGCAGCATCTTCGGATTGAGAAGGCGGAATAGTATGAGCTCGAAAGGTATACAAGCCCTTTGCATGGGGGGCCTGATGGTTCTTGTTTCTGTATGGCCATTCCACGCTGCCGCTGAAGGTGGCTGTCCGCCTGGCATGTACCCCATCGGTGGGCAAGGGGTGCAGGGTTGCGCGCCAATCCCTGGCGCTAGTGGAGCGAGCTCTCAACAGTTGCCCGCACCTCCCCCGCGACCAACTGGGCGATGGCATAAGACGTGGGGGGCCATGGCCATAGGGCGAGGTGGAGATACCGGGGTTTCGAAGGGGAAGGACTCAAAAAGAGAAGCCGAGAAGGTGGCGCTTGCCCAGTGCGCAACTTGGGGCGCAGATGACTGCAAGGTCATGCTTGCCTACGAGAATCAATGCGCCGCAATAGCGACCCCCAAGGCATCCAACACCGGTTCATCGTTTGCAGGTGGTCCAACCGTACAGAGCGCGTCCGACACTGCAATGAAGTCCTGTACTAAAGAGGGAGGCTTGCAGTGTGAGATTGTCTATTCTGACTGTAGTGAGCCTCGATTCGAGAGTTTCTGACAGGGATGCTTGACGCAGCGGGCTGCAGGCAAAGGGGCGAATTCGGTCAGGCCTCGGGCAGTAGAAAAAACGGAGAGTAGCGGTGGATGTCCCCCGGGCATGTATGCTATCGGGGGCCGGGGTGTGCAAGGCTACGCCCCGATTCCAGGTGCAGGGGGCGGAGTTTCGCAGCAGAGCCCGTCGCCGCGCCCGAGACCTATAGGTGAATGGATAAGAACCTGGGGCGGCGTCGCTGTACCCCCGTTACGTCAGACGCGGGTGTTCCAACCGGCCAGCTTTCGAAGAAGGCTGCTGAGCGCGATGTCATGGCAAAGTGTGCAGTGGGCCGACTTTGTAGCGCGCCGAGAGTCTGGCTCAAGGAATTTGTGAGAACGATAAATCGGGTGCCTGCGAAGCCGTCTAGAGCGACTGCACGGAGCCTTTATTTAAAAAGTATTGAGGTTCCAGAAAGAGCCGTTTCGCTCGCAGCCCGTCGCGAGATCATTCTTGCCGGAATTGAACGGGCAGCGTCCTGGAAGACACTGCTGGCTTACATCTGCCACGTTATCCTTGCTCGGGCCGCGAGGGCTATCGCTCTGCGAGACGGGCGCAATGCCCGGCATTCCTCTTCGGCAGTAGTGGTATGCGTTGAGCGCCTGGGATGAAAAGAAGGTTGGAAAAGATCGCGTTAATGGGGCTGTTAGTCTGGTTCAGCGCGTTGGATGCGATTCCGGACGAGGCAACGATCCTCAATAATGTTGTTGGCTCCGAGGGGGGCGTATCTGCAAATCCGCATAAGCGAGCTGCTGGGTTTCTGGGCAGCCAGCAGGGCTTAGCCCTTTTTGGGCTTGGCTTCTCCCCCTCTGATTCACTGTAGGAAAGTTCCGATACTATAGTTCTGTTTCGAGCGTTATTGTATTCGTCCTGGTGGCGCAAGATCTGCGCCCGATCTGGCGACGAGTGGAGAATGGACATGCAGAAGCGCATGACGCACATGGGATGTGGGCTGGTTGCCGTGCTGCTGGTAAGCGGCGGGGCGATCGCGCAGCAGAAGTCTGGCCTGGAGGGGTTGCCGCCTCCCGGAACCATGACCGCACAGATTCCTGAAGGCAGGGAAATGTATATCGGCATGGCGGTTAGCGATGCCAAGCAGCAGGTTGTAACCGCTGTGGGTGGTTCGGAGGTAGAGGCCAAGTTGATGGCACGACGCGACTGCAGCAAGAAGTGGGGCGGATGCGAAGATCTGACTACTTTCCCGATTCGTCATTACTGCATGGTGATCGCCAGCGATGCAGACTCCCGGCCCAACGTCCGAGCCACCTTCGTTGAAGCAGGTGATGGTCGCACGGTTAAAGCTGGCGAATTGAGCCGCAAGGCGATGGATCGTTGCCAGGCGTCGGGTGCGAAGAAGTGCGGGGTGCAGAGTGAATACTGCTTCTGACCGTTGCTTGCGCTGGTTGTGCACTGTCCTGCTCGCGGCCGCCGTGATGCCGGCGATGGCGCAGAATGGTCGTCAGGCGCAGATGCAGCAGCACGCGCAGAACGTCAACAATTACGTGCAGTGGCAGCAGAGCCAGCAAGCCAGCAGCTATGTGTACACCGAAGAAGACTATATCGCCGACCAGATTGCGCGGAACATCGCTGCAGCCCGCAACGCGCAGCTGAGGAAGGACGCCAAGCGCGACTGGTGGGGTTCGCTGGCGGTCAACACTGAAGATGGGTCGTGGTACGTCCATCTGAACGACGAGACAAGCGACGATGCGCTGACCAACGCCATGAAGCAGTGCAAGGGCGTCTGTTATCCGATTGTCACCTTTGCCAACACGTGCGTGGCCCCGGCGTACAGCGGGTACGGCGGAATGTACCTGGGCCATGGCGCCAGTAAGCAGGAGGCTGCGGCCGGCGCCGGCAGCGCTTGCGTCGCGGCGGGTGGTAGCGATTGCAAGAGTCCGCCAGAGCAGGCTTTCTGCACTGGCTGGAAGTACGGCTACAAGGCGGCCGAGCGCTTCATCCAACGCGTTTCACTGAACGTTCTAGGCAAGGTTGCGGATCCGAAGTTCCAGCCTTTTCCGGGGGCCACGGAGTTCATCGCAAAGCCGCTCGACAAGCGAGGCGCGTCCACGGGAACCGCAAAGGATGGCCGCATGGTGGCCAACATGGCCCAGTCTTGGAGCGCGATCGCGGCAGGCAGTGCGCCCAAGGCCTACGCGATCCATATGGGCTTGAACGAGCGTGATGCACGTGACACCGCGGTCAGCCAGTGCGGGGCAGGTGACTGCAAAGTGGTGGCTGCGTTCACGCTTGGCCAGTGCGCCGCAGTGGTCCGTGCCCGCAGCAGGGGCAGTGACGTTGTGCAGACCTATTCTGCCGTGGCCGGGACGCTGCCCGAAGCGGAGGAAAAGGCAGTGGGAGAATGTATCGATGCCGATGCGAAGGCCTGTCCTCTGGTATTCAACAACTGCATGTGACGCTACGGGCGATCTGGGGGCGCTGCGCCGCCCGCGTCCCTCTTGCTTCGTGGATGTGGACCCGGATTTTGTGACTGGTGGCTCCATTTCAAGCTTGCGCTCTTCGACGCAATAGACCTCCTCGCGCTAAGCTCTCCTGGCGTCAGAAAAATGACGCTTCGGCGCTACCGATTGCAGGAGCTTTTCCGTCCATGAGGACCCTGTCTGCCCGTTCGACGGGTGACGCTTGCCACCATCGCTGCCACGGTGCTCCCGGAGCTATCATCCGCATCTGCAGGGTGACCGGCGCGGCCGGGCAACGCCCCCGTGCCCGTCATCAACGCGGGCATCGGCAAGACGACATTGAAGGAGTGGGAGGGGATGGACGACAGGTTTGGCGCACACATGGACGATGCCCTGGCATTCGTTCCGTCCGGTGCGAACCTGCTGGAAGCCGTCAGGGGCGAGCTCAACGGCGATGGCATCGAGTACCAGTTGCTGGTCATCGACCAGCCGACGCCGGAAGGGCTGGTGCCCGGCCAGCACGGACCAAACCGGGTGCTGCTTTTGCTGCGCGGTGACGGGCGCGGGCGTTGGCAGCTGGCCGCGCGCAACGACAAGCTGGTGCCGTGTTCCACCCGCGGTGGCCTGGCTGGCGACCCTTTTGCGTATGCAATGGTTGAGGAAGACACCTTCAGCGTGATCACCAACGGCGGCAGCCGCGAGCGCTGGAGCAGCACGTACCGGTTCCGTTACGCATCGGCGGACAAGGCGTGCTGGGTGGATGGGGTGAGACGCAAGGTCGTGGATATCGAGACCGAGGCGACCAACATCCGGGATTTCTCGGTGGCGGAACTGGGCAGGGTGCGGTTCGAGGACTTCGACCCGTCCAGTGTCGCCGAGGTGTCGCTTCCATGAGCCAGGCTCCAACCGGCGGAAAGGAATCCGCGCTGATGAACATCCAGGAGTTGCATTGTGTCGACCGATAGAGAGTCGCAACTGTTGCGGCAGGCGACGAAAGCCGGCATCGACTCCCCCCTTGAACTGGCCAATTTCATGGCCCAGGCAGGGCACGAGTCGCGCGGCCTGAGCCGGCTCAACGAGAGTTTCAACTATACCCGGGGCATCTCGCAGATCCCGGTCGAAGCGGCGTGGCGCAATGGCACCGAGGCGCTGGAGTCCGCGCGCCAGGAAGCCCTGCGAGGGCGTCCGGATGATCTGGCCGAGCTGATGTATGGCGGCCGGATGGGCAACGACGCGCCCGGAGATGCGCTCAAGTACCACGGGCGCGGTTATCTGCCGCTGACCGGCAAGGAAAGCTACGAGCGCGCCGGCAGTGCGCTGGATCTGGATCTGGTCAACCAGCCCGAGCTGGCATCGCAGCCGGAACATGCAGGTCGCATCGCGGTGTGGCAATGGCAGAACCGTGTGCCGGAACACGCGCGCGAGGACGTGCGCGAGGCGACCTACGCCATTAACGGTGCCGTCAACGGGGTGGAGGACCGGCTCAAGCGTTTCGAGGCGTGGCAGCAGAAGCTGACCCCGGACGTGATGGACCGGCTTGCCCGCGGCGAAGTGGGCGAACCTGCACAGTTGCCCGAGCGCGCGCGCGATATGTCCGATCCAGCCCATGCCGGCAACCGGTTGTTCACCGACGCACGGGGTCATCTGCAGCAGATGGGGCCGCAGAGTGGCCTGCGCAGCCAGCAGGAACTGGACAATGTGGCCGGGGCCTTGGCGTTGAGTGCACAGAAGGCAGGGATGAGCCGTATCGATCACGTGGTGGCCGGTACCGACGGCAGGGCGCTGTTTGCGGTGCAGGGCGTCATGGGGGACCCGGCGATGCAGCGCTCGATGGTGCAGCGTGAGGCCGCTGCCCAGCTACCGCTCGAGCAGAGCAGCCAGCAGTTGGCGGCCGAAGCCTCTTCCCGCCAGGAACAGACCGCTTCGGTCGCCCGCGAGCAGGAGCAGAACCGCCCGCGATCGCTGTAATCTGGGCACTGCCCGGCAGGTCGGAGACCGGCGGGCCCATCGCACGACACCGAGCACCCTCGGGTGCCTACATGGATCTCTTTGTAAGGACACAACATGCGAAACACTTTCCTGCGTTCCCAAGCGGCCCAGCGTGGTCGCGCTCCGGCACTGTGGCTGCTGCCGCTGGGACTGGCTGCCGCCATGGCCCACGCACAGCAGACACCGGACGCCCCGGCGGCTCCCGCCGTCCAGGAGGCGGTGCCAGCACCGGTAGTGGCCGCGGCGGACGCGCAGACGCCCGCTGACACCGCAACTGATGCTGTAGCTGCACCGGCTCCCGTCGCCGCAGCTGAGCCGGTGCCTGCCGTGGTTGCTGCACCTGTGCCGTCCATGCCGCCCGCACCCGAACCCGCACCGCTGCCGCAACCGGCGACGAGCGTCGCTCCGGAAGCCGTCGCCGCTGAACCCGCGAGTGCACCAGCACCTGCGGCAGCACCGATGGCGCCCGCGGCCGACGTTGCCTCCATCAATGCGACGCCTGTCGCAACGGCTCCTGTCGCAGCTCCACCACCGGCTCCCGCGCAGGTGCCGGCTCCCGTCGCACCGCCGATCATCCCGCTGGCACCGGATCAGGCCGCCGAGCGTCAGTTCGGTGCGCGCTGCCCGGTCGATCTGGCCGGTCGCCTGGCACCGCAGGGCGATCTGATGATCGGCGCCTGCCAGGGCACGTTGCCGCCGCACCTGGCGGCGCTGCTGGTGGCATTGCCTGAGCAGGACATCCACCTGCCGCGCAGCTGGCGCGAGCGTGAAGTGCGCCAGAAGGCCTGGTTCAAGGCCGTGGCCGGCATGGGCCAGCGCCCGGACTTCATCGCCCGCCTGGGAGACATCTGGGTGCGTTCGTTTGAACGCGCGGATGCGTCGACGACCACCTACCTGGTCTCGGCGCCGTTCGACTGTGCCGATGGCGCGCTGCCAAACGAAAATACTGCAGAGCCCGTCCGACTCGCAGCCGGCAGTTGCGGGCAGGCCTACGTCCGCCAGCGCGTGTACCAGGTGGGCAGCGATGGCGTCCCGCAGGACATCACTGCAATGGCAATGCCGGCGGCACCGTCGATCACCGAGGCCGATCGCGCCCGTCACCGCACCCGCGACGGCAGGATCAGCCTCGACCACAGCAAGTTGCAATACGGGCCGGCCATGCGCTGGTTCGTGCAGTATCCGGAATCACCGCAGAAGACCGGTCCGCACAGCTTCAGTGACTGGAACCGCGAACATCTGGCCTTCGTGGTGTGGAACGGCACTCGCTTCGAGTTGCGCGATACCGTGACGCGCGCGCAGTGGCCGTGTGATCCGGTGGCGCCGGGCGACAAGGCCTGCGGCGGCTTCCCGGACTCGGGCCCGGATGCGTACGTGCTGGCAGGGCCGGCAGCGAACTCGGCGGTTTCCAGCCCCTGATCGACCGCAGAAATGACGGGAGCCGGCAGTGCCGGCTCCCGTTTTCATTCCAGCAAGCGTCTCAGGCGTGCAGGCTGCGCTGGGTCGCCTGGGTCTGTTCCAGCTGCTGCTCGCGTGCCAGGGCTTGGCCGGCAGCCTGCTGCTCGATGCGCTGGCTGCTCTGCTCCAGCGGCGTGTTCATCGCGCGGGTGGTGTCGACGGACACGCGCAGATGGCCGGGGTTGCCGCCCTCACCCTGCAGCGCGAAGCTGCGTGACGCGTCGGCACTCATCAGTACCTCGTCGATCCGCTGTCCGCCGGCGGCATGCATTTCCGCAGCCAGCGAGCCTGCCAGTTGCGCGCTCATGCCATCGGGTGTGCGGCCGACGCGGGCGTCCTGTGCGTGCACGCCGCGCAGGGCATCATTGAACAAGGGGTTGCCGACGTGGCCGGCGTCGTCGATGCGCAGCATGCCGATCGGGCGCCCCTGCCGTTCGGCTTCACGGCGCGCGGGTTCGCCCGGTTCCAGGGGACCACGCAGATGATCGAAGAGATCCTTGACGCCGCCCGGCAGGCCGCGCGTACCGGTGGTGACGCCACTGCGCAGCAGCTCCATCTTGTCCCGGTATTCGTCGATCATCTTGACGTTGTCGCGTGCCAGGGCCTGCGTCTCCGGCCTGCCCAGCACCGAGTCTTCGCCGAGGAAATTGACCAGTTTGTGCGAACCGAAGGAGTTGGCGGCCGCGCCCAGCGCGCTGTCGGGAATCAGGACGCGCAGACGGCTGTTGCTGAAGCCCCAGTCGCCCAGCGTGTCGATCTCCCGGGGCGTGGCGTACACGCGCACCTGGCCGAAGTGTGGCGAAGCGGCGCTGACCGGGTCGGCTGCCATGACATGGTTGACAACGCTGGTGCCGCCCTCGGGAATGCGGTAGCCAAGACTGGCCGCACCGTAGGCATTGAAGGTCTCGCCCTTCAGGTTGTAGTGGTGCGCGCTGATCTGGGCCAGCGCCCCGCCGAGCGAATGCCCGGTGACGGTGACCTCAGGTGCCTGGCCGAGGTCGCGTCCTTCCTTGGCAGCGTAGCCGAGGGCGCGCTGGGTCAGTGCAAGCGCATCGGCGGCCTGCACGTTGTAGCGGGCGACCACCATGCCGCCATCGGCGAGGAGGCCATCGCGCGCGATCTGCTCGGTGCCGCGATGTGACACCACGATCTCCTGCGTGTCCACGCGCTGGTAGATCGTGCCTTGATAGCCATTGAAGCGGTCGCTGACGTGCTCGAGCACCTTGTAGTCATGCCCGTTGAGGAAAACATGCTCTTCCTGTCCGGGTGCGCGGCGACCGACTTTCAGGTCGCGATAGGCATCGTTGGACAGCGCGGCGTAGTCCTGGCTGCAGAGGGTCACGGTTGCACCTCATCGGCCGTCAAGGTGGCAGAGAACAGCGTGTCCTGCAGTTCCGGGCGGAACCGGCTGGCGTCCTTCTGGCCGGTAGCGCCGTAGTCGGGCAGGTCCGCCACGCGCGGGTAGTCGCCCTGCGGATAATGGCGCGTCTCACTCTGGCCTTTGACGAACGGCTCGGCCTCGATGAAGGACAGGAAGCGCGTTTCGCCATCGGCGCCGGTCGCCTTCAGCATCGCGCCGGCGCCACTGAAGGCCCAATGGCAGACGCCGCGGCCGTAGTAGTCCTCGTCGAGCATGCGGTCCAGGTAGACGGTGCCGCGGTACTCGTTGTCGGTGACCCTGCGCAGCGTCACCGGCTCCTGGCTGGTGATGCGTGCGGGAGCGCCAGTGGCGGGCTCGATGTAGCCGCACTGCGCTTCGTTGCTGACATCGTACTGGGCAACGCCTTCGACCACGGCAAAGCTGCCCGGCGGGTTATGCAGGCGCAGTACCAGTTCATAGGCCTTGCGCGGTGAGGGGTTGAGCTTGGCCAGGCCACGTCCTCCCTGGGCGACGTCGGACTCGGCGGAAGCAAGTTCCTGGTTCATGGCGGTCTCCGGGCTGCAGGCAATCAGTAAAAGCAAGGCAAGACACGGGAGGGATGTGCGGCGCACCGTCAGCCTCCGGTCGGAGGAGTGAGCGCGTTCGCGACGGGGCACGCTGCAGGCGACGAAGGTGCGCGCCGCACTGGCGAGGAAAGACGGGCAATCACGGCATGTCTCCTTTCCTTGGTGACCACGATCCCGGACCCGGGAAGGCTAGATTGCGCGATTCTGGCGGCAGAAAAGTGAAATAGTCGGAATTTTGACGCTATCAAACTGGATTGGATGCAGCGAACTGTGATTCGCATCCGGATTTCACACGGGCGGTACGAGCATCAGGCGCGGACCGTTGCTTCCTCGGTGCGGCATGATCAGGGTGCTTACTCTGTTCTGACGAGGTGCCAACGATGCTTTCCATCCGCCCTGAACTGCCCGCAGACGCTGCTGCAATCCACTTCCTGACCGAGGTGGCCTTCCGCAATGCGCCGCACAGCAGCCACACCGAACACTACATCGTCGACGCATTGCGTGAGCGCGGCGAGTTGAGCATCTCGCTGGTGGCAGAGGATGCGGGCCAACTGGTGGGTCATGTCGCGCTGTCCCCGGTCAGCGTGCAGGACGGCAGCCAAGGCTGGTTCGGGCTCGGGCCGATTTCGGTGCTGCCGCAGCAGCAGGGGCGCGGCGTGGGCACGGCATTGATGCGGGCCGCGATCGAGGCTCTGCGCGAGAAGGGCGCGCGCGGCTGCGTGCTGTTGGGCGAGCCGGCCTACTACGGGCGCTTCGGCTTCCATGCCGTGCCGGATCTGGTACTACCCGGCGTGCCGGCGGCGTATTTCCAGGCCCTGTGCCTGCAGCCACCAATGGCACAGGGGGAGGTGCGTTATTCGCCAGCGTTCGATGTGGTCGCCTGACCGGGGAACGGCCGGCGTTCCAACCGCCGTTCAGCCTGGATGGCGCAGGTGGATGAGGGGATACGGACGACCCTGCGAATCCACCGGCGAGCGTCCGGTTTCGATGAAACCCATGCGCCGGTAGAAACCCATGGCCTGCGCATTCTGCGCGTTGACGTCGGTGGTCAGTTGCGGTTGCAGTGTCAACGCATGCTGCAGCAGCTGGCGGCCGATACCGGTTCCGCGCACGTCGGGATCGATGAACAACGCTTCCATGTGCGAGCCGTCGATCAGCATGAAGCCCTGCGGCTGGTCCTGGTCGCCGACGGCCACGATCATCGGGGCCTGTGGCAGGAAGCTGGCAACTTCAGCATCGATAGCCTGACGGTCTTCGGTACTGAGGAAATCATGGGTGGCGTCGACGGCCCGGCGCCAGAGATCGACGAGAGCGTCGGCATCGGTGGCGCGGGAAGGGCGCAGGGTGGTCATGGGATCGGCCAAGGTGCTTTGCAGTACCCGGATTCTACCGGTGCGACGCCCGCAAACAGAAAGCCCCGCCGAAGCGGGGCTTTGGATGTCACTGTTTGCCGCGCCTTACTGCACAGTGCAGCCGGACAGCGCCGGGAAGCCGATGACTTCGCCATTGCCGGTGCAGGCCAGGGTGATCTTCTGCCCCTTCTTCAGGCCGGCAGCCACGTCCTTCGGCAGGTCGCTGGCCTGTACGAAGCCGAACGGCTTGGCGCTCAGCTGCACGACCGGCTTGTCCATGAAGTCCGAGCTGATCGAGTCGACCGTGCCGGAAACCAGCAGCGCCTTGCCCTTGTACTTGCCATCGGCAGCGATCTCGTTGTCCTGGTAGTCGCTGAACATGGTGGTGGCGGTCACTTCCACAGCCGGGGCGGAGGCCGCAGCGGCATCGGTGGTGACGGCGGTGGCTGCCGGCTCTGCAGCCTTCGCGGCAGCATCTGCCTCTGCGGCGGCGGACGAGGCGCTGGCTTCAGCAACGGCCGCATCGTACTGGCCCTTGCTCTGCGCGCTGATGCCGCTCACGGTGCCTGCAAAGATCGCCAGGCCGACGAAGTACACGATCGGCGAAACGATGATCGAGCCCAGCAGCTGGAACAGGCCCTTCATGGCGCCGCCCTTGGCCATCGCGACGATGGCGAGGATGAAGGCCACAAGGTTCAGCGGCCAGCCCAGGAACAGGCCCAGGCCGGGGAACGGGACGAGGAAGCACAGCCAAGCGATCGCCAGCGTGATCCATGCGGCTTTTCCGGCAGGGCTGGCCTGCACGGTGGTTTCTGCAACTGCGTTCAAAACTACCCCCTGTAGAGATCGAAAGGTGAAATCGCTGCCAGCAAGCAGCAGTGCACAGTCGTCAGATGACGAAAACGCGGTCGTAGCGTGAAGGAGTCTTCACAGCAGATCAAGCGGCGATGCAGCGTTTGCCGGTGCCGCGCTTCGCATCCGCGCAGCGGAAGCGCCAAAAGGCCTGAGTTACACTACGCGCGCGGTCATTCCTTCAATCCGAGAAACGCCATGACTGATACTTTGGGCGTGCCGGTGCACGACGCCGACGAACACTGGATGCGCCACGCATTGGCATTGGCCGAACGTGCGCAACGCGAGTTTGACGAGATTCCGGTCGGTGCGGTGCTGGTGGGTGCCGACGGTCAGGTGCTGGGCGAGGGCTGGAACCTCAACATTGCCTCGCACGACCCCAGCGCGCATGCCGAGATCGTGGCCATGCGCGAGGGCGGGCGGATGCTGGCCAATCACCGCCTGATCGGCAGCACCCTGTATGTCACCCTGGAGCCGTGCGCGATGTGCGCGA
>Ga0308157_10001353_pt1 | contig 52163 bp, 46 predicted proteins | sample PhyBR1_FD_201035 | JGI IMG/M metagenome (GOLD analysis project Ga0308157, IMG submission 201035) | Phyllosphere microbial communities from UC Gill Tract Community Farm, Albany, California, United States - DLSLB.R1 | ecosystem: Host-associated > Plants > Phyllosphere > Unclassified | place: USA...
CACGCTCCCAATCTCGTCCATCAACGCCAAGAACCGCGCCTTCAACGACGCCGACTTCTCCGAAAACGACACGGTGGTCGCAACCTCCTGAAAATCAGGGTGTTGCGACCACCGCTAGAACCCGCCCGCCAGGGGATGGGGCCTTTCGCGTATCCGACCCCCTTTATCGTGATTCAAAGCCACGCCGCAAGGGTCTAGCGGATCGAGTGCCCGGAGGAGCATAGTTGCATCACCGCAACAAGAAAGGGGATTACACCATGGGTTTCCTTGCATTTCTTCTTCTAGGGCTGATCGCCGGTGCGATCGCGAAACTGATCCTTCCCGGTAAGCAGGGTGGCGGATGGTTCGTCACACTGCTGCTGGGCGTCGTGGGCGCGATCCTCGGCGGATGGATCGGCAGCGCTCTTTTCGGTGTCGGCATCAACGAGTTCTGGAGCCTGTCCACCTGGCTCCTCGCGATCGGTGGCGCGATCATCGTGCTGCTGATCTACGGCCTCATCGTCGGCCGCGGCAACAAGGTCCGCGACTAGAGACCTTCCCTCAGCGCTGAGGCGCGAACGAATGGAACCCCCGGGTGCGTGCACCCGGGGGTTCCTCTGCTCATTCCGGACCGTCGAGCCACCATTCGGGAGCAGCGTTCAACGATGCGCGCAGCAGCAGTTCATGATCGGGCTCGCCGTCGAGGCCCAGCCAGGCCTCGACGATCCCCACTGCTCCGTTCGCCGCGTGAGCGGCATACAGAACGCGCAGCACCGCGCGCTGCTCGTCGTTCGCGGCGCCGACGATTCCGGGCCGGTCGGCGAGGAAGGCGCTCATCTGCACGGTGAGGTGCTCAGTGAGCACGCGGCGCAGCGCGGGGCTCAGGGAATCGCCGAGTCCGGCGCGATAGATCGCACGGTGGGCGTCGATATGGGCCCACACACGCTCGATGTTGCGCTCGAAGGCCGCGCGACGAGACATCTGCTGCCCGAGCGTCTCCGCTCGGAACACCTCGCCGGCTCGGTCGAGCTCCTCGCCGAGCACCTCGACGAGCACATCCACCGGGCTGGTCGCGTGGTTGTAGAACGAGCCGCGGGTGATACCCGCCGAGCGCGCGACGTCGGTGACGGGCACATTCTCGATCGGCCCTCGCGCGGCCAGTTCCAGCACGGTAGCCCGAATCGCCGCAACCGTGCGCTGCGCCCTCGGATCCATGCCGTCTCCTCTTCTTGCCGACCCTCATCATAGTGAGTATCCGACTTTTGAACACCTGTCTAATATCTGGAGTAGAATCAGAGCAGGCAGGGCTTCACGGCTGTGCGAGTACGGCCCGACTTCGCGCCCTGCGCCACGCAGAAGGAGAAGAGCGCATGAAGGCATGGCAGTACGTCGGTGCAGGACAACCCCTCACCCTGAACGACATCGAAGAGCCGGTCGCCCGCCCTGGGGAACTGGCCGTCTCGGTCAAGGCCGTCGGCCTGTGCCACAGCGATGTCGGCATCCTCGAGGGAGTGATCCCCGAGGCTCTCCTCGGCAGCGTCCCCCAGACGCTCGGCCACGAGGTCGCCGGAACCGTCAGTGCCCTCGGCGAGGGCGTCACCGGTTTCCAGATCGGCGACCGCATCGGCCTGCACATGGGTGCGCACGGTCCGGGGATGGGCATCCCGGGCGGCTACGCGTCCACGGTCACGGTGCCGGCGACCAACGTCGTGCGCATCCCTGACAGCGTGCCGTTCCCCGAAGCGGCCGCAGCCACCGATGCGGGCATGACGCCATACCACGCGATCGCCGTCGCCGGCGGCGTCGCGACCGGAACCCGTGTGGGCATCATCGGACTCGGCGGGCTGGGCTTCAACGCCGCCCAGGTCGCCCTCGCTCTCGGCGCCGAGGTGTATGCCGCTGAACCGCGCACTGAGGTGCACTCCCTGGCCACCGATCTCGGCGTGACGCGCGTCGTCACCGATGTCGCAGAGCTCGCCGAGCTCCAGCTCGACGTCATCGCCGACTTCGCCGGCTTCGGCACGACCACCGCCGGCGCCGTGCTCGCGGTTCGCCCGGGCGGGCGCGTCGTCCTGGTCGGAGTCGGGCGCGCCGAGACGACGATCAACACCCCGGTGTTCATTCAGAACGAGGTCCACCTCGTCGGCTCCAGCGGCGGCAGCCTCGACGATCTCGCCGCGTACTACGAGCTCGTGGCGAGCGGGCGCATCAAGCCCGTCATCAGCACGATCACGTTCGATGAGATCAAGGACGGCCTCGAGCACGTGGCAGACGGCAAGGTCACCGGCCGCCTGGTCGCGGTGCTCGGCGAGTAGTCACTCCGAGGCCTTCGCCTCCAGAAGGGCCCGTTCCCGATCGTTCCCCGCGAGTCCCGCGGCGGCGGCGAATTCGGAACGGGCCTCTTCTCTGCGTCCGAGGCGCAGCAGCATCTCGCCGCGCGTGGCCGGCAGCAGGTGGCACCCCCGCAGCGCGTCGGACGCCACGAGTCGGTCGATGATGCGCAACGCGGATGCGGGACCGTTGGCCATCGCGACGGCGGCGGCCCTGTTGAGCTCGATGACGGGCGAGGGCGATATGCGCCCCAGCGCTTCGTAGAGCACCACGATGCGGTCCCAGTCGGTCTCGTCGACGGATGCCGCGACCGCATGGCACTCGGCGATCGCCGCCTGCAGCCCGTATGCCGTGCGCCCTCCCTCGAGAGCATCGGCGGTCGCGAGCGAGGCACGGCCGCGGCGGATACGGCCGCGATCCCACCGGGATCGATCCTGATCGGCGAGCAGGACGGGCTCTCCGTTCTCATCCGTGCGGGCTGGGAACCGCGCGGCGGTGAGCTCCATCAACGCGAGGATGCTGTGCGCATCCCGCTCGTGCGGGACGAGGGCCGCGAGAACCCGCGCCAGCCGAATGGCTTCATCGCCGAGCTCCGGTCTCATCCAGTCCTCGCCGCTGCTCGCCGCGTGTGCCTCGTTGAAGATGAGGTAGAGCACGCCGAAGATCGCGCCGAGCCGATCGGGGTACTCGTCGCGCGGCGGCACCTCGAACGGCACGTTCGCCGCGGCAAGGGTCTTCTTGGCCCTGACGATGCGCTGCTGCACCGTCGCGACCGGGACGAGGAACGCCCGGGCGATCTGCTCGCTCGACAGCCCGGCGACCACGCGCAGCGTGAGGGCGACCTGCGCCTCACGGGAGAGCACGGGGTGGCACGAGACGAAGACGAGTCGCAGTACATCGTCGTCGATCGCATCCGGATCCCACGGATCCTGGTCCACCGCATCCGCCTGTTCGCGCTCGAGATCGTGAGCGATCGCGGCCATCCGCTCGTCGAGGCGCTCCTGTCTGCGCCATTCGTCGATCGCCTTGCGCTTCGCGACCGCCGTCAGCCACGCGGCAGGGTTGCGGGGCACTCCCTCGGACGGCCATTGCCTGAGCGCGTCGACCAGCGCCTCCTGCGCGAGGTCCTCCGCATGGCCGAAGTCGCCGACCATGCGGGTGAGCGTGGCGACGATCTTCGCCGACTCGATGCGCCAGACCGTGGCGACTGAGCGCTCCACGCTGGTGGTGGAGCGCTCAGCCTCATCGCGCCGGTTCGATCCGGTCATGTCACTGCTGCGGGTTGGCGCCGTTCGCGCGCTGCGCCTGCTCCTCGCGCCAGCCTTCTTCTTTCTGGATCCACTCGTTGTCTGCGGGGAAGTCCTCCATCTCGGTGACGCGGCGCACCTCGAGAAGGGCGCCGGGTCCGAGAGGCGCACGCTTGGCCCATTCCGCCGCCTCTTCGCGCGTGGAGACCTCGATGATCCAGAATCCGTTGAACAGTTCCTTCGTCTCGCCGTAGGGACCGTCGGTGATGAGCGGGGCCTCTGCGGAGTAGTCGACGACGAAACCCTCTGCGGCATCGGTGAGGCCTTCACCGGCCAGCAGCACGCCGGCCTTGATCATCGACTCGTTGTACTTGCCCATCGCCTCGATGATCTGCTCGAACGGGATCTCCTCGTATGCGGCGACGCCTGCATCGGTTGCCCGCATGATCAGCATGAACTTCATGATTCTCTCCTTGGTCCGGGGGTCGTTCTCGACCCTCTCACCCAGACGTCGAACAGGAAAGCACCGGATCGACATCCCCGGAGAATTATTTTCGCGCAGGTGGGGACGAGGCGGGCTCACGTGGGGCGGGCTCGGCGGGACGGCGCAGCCAGCACGTCGCGGACGGTGTGCGCGAGCGCCTCGGTCGCGCGCTCAGCGCTCCATGCGGATGCCGCGGCGGGCGCCTCGGCGGCCAGTCGCGCGCGCAGTCCGGCGTCGGTCAGCACCTCGCGCAGCGCCTCGGCCAGCGCAGCCTCGTCACCGTCGGGAACGAGGAAGCCGCCACCGGCGGCCAGCAGGTCGCCGGGTCCGTAGCGCACGTCGTACGAGACGACCGGCACGTCGTGCAGCAGCGCCTCGAGGATAGACATCCCCTGGCCCTCGAACGCGGTCGAGGTGACGACCACCGAAGCCCGATCGAGCACGCGACCTGGAGCATCCGTGTGGCCGGCGAGCATGATGCGCGACCGTGCACCGAGCTCGTCGATCAGACGGCCGAGCCTGTCGTGCTCCGGGCCACCGCCCCAGATCTCCATCCGGGTACCGGGCACGTCGGCGGCGACGAAGGCCCGAATCGCGTGGTCGACGCGCTTGCCCGGCGCGAGACGTCCGAGCACGACGACGAGCCCCTCCTCGCGCACGGCCAGCTTCTCACCGGGAGCGGGCACGACATTCGGCACCACCGCATCGTGGGCGCCGCCGCCGAACCTCGCGACCACGTCATCGCGCTGCGTCGCCGTCGGCCACGCGACCGCGTCGAAACGGTCGGCGAGCGCGAACCAGCGGGTCCACAGAGGGTTCGTCGCCGCGTCCGGAGTGTACGGAGCCTCGAGATGCATCGTGTGAATGGTGTGGATGATGCGCACCCGCGGATCGTCCCACCCGACGAGCAGCTCGCCCAGCTGCCGCGACTCGCAGATCGCCACGACCGGACGATCGCCGAACCCTGTGGTGATGTGACGCAGCCACGCCTCGTACAGGCCACGGAACCCGCGGACTCCGCCGATCACCTGCGCCATCTCGTCGTAGACGAGCACGGGCTCCTCCGTGAGATGCCAGTCCGGGTCGCCGGGAATCACCGGAAGGGCGGCGAAAGGACGATCCTCCGCGTCGCGGAGCACCCGGTACTCGAGATCAGGAGCGCCCGACGAGAGCTCTGCGGATGCCGCATCCCGCAGCCAATCGGCAGCTCCGCCAGCGGCGGACGCGGCCTCATCGAAGAGATTGCGCATGCGCGACGGATCGACGATCGCTCCTCGGCGCGCGAAGGTCGCCCGATGAGCGGCGTGAGTCACCGCATCCGCCGGGTCGAACGTGAGCAGCAACGGGCCCGCACCCCCGCCGGCACCGGCCGCAGCGAGCTGCCTGGCACGCGCGAGCGTCGCGATCGTATAGCCCCCGTCGAGGTCGGGGACGAGCCGGCTGGAGAGCACGATGTACTCCGCAGCCGGAAGGGGGATCACTCCCCCGGTCACTCCCACTCGATGGTCCCCGGGGGCTTGGAGGTGACATCGAGCACCACTCGATTGACGTCGCGCACGCTGTTGGTGATGCGGTTCGAGATCTTCGAGAGCACGTCGTAGGGCAGTCGCGTCCAGTCGGCCGTCATGGCGTCTTCGCTCGAGACCGGACGCAGCACGATCGGATGACCGTATGTGCGGCCGTCGCCCTGGACGCCCACCGAGCGCACGTCGGCGAGCAGCACGACAGGGCACTGCCAGATCTCGCTGTCGAGACCGGCGGCGGTCAGCTCCTCGCGGGCGATGGCGTCGGCCTCACGCAGAATCTCGAGGCGGTCAGCGGTGACCTCACCCACGATGCGGATGCCGAGGCCGGGGCCCGGAAACGGCTGGCGTCCGACGATCGCCTCGGGAAGGCCGAGTTCGCGACCGATCGCACGCACCTCATCCTTGAACAGGGTGCGCAGCGGCTCGATGAGCTCGAAATCGAGATCCTCGGGCAGGCCGCCGACGTTGTGGTGCGACTTGATGTTCGCCGTTCCCGTACCGCCACCGGACTCGACCACGTCGGGGTAGAGCGTGCCCTGCACGAGGAACTTGATCGGCTCGCCCTCTGCCTTGGCCTCGGCGACGAGGTCGAGCTGCACTTTCTCGAACGCGCGGATGAACTCGCGACCGATGATCTTGCGCTTCTGCTCCGGGTCGCTGACCCCCTCGAGGTGCCCGAGGAAGGTCTCGGCGGCATCCACCGTGATCAGGCGCACACCCGTCGAGGCGACGTAGTCGTTCTCGACCTGCTCGCGCTCGCCCTTGCGGAGGAGTCCGTGATCGACGAACACCGCGGTGAGCTGGTCGCCGATCGCCTTGTGCACCAGGGCCGTCGAGACAGCGGAGTCGACACCGCCGGACAGCGCCGAGATGACGCGCGCCGAGCCTACCTGCTCGCGGATGCGGGCGACCTGCTCGTCGATGACGTTGCCGCTGTTCCAGTCGGCCGCGAGGCCCGCGGCCTTGTGCAGGAAGTTCTCGATGACCTGCTGGCCGTGGTCGGAGTGCTTGACCTCGGGGTGCCACTGCACACCGTAGAAGCACTTCTCGGCGCTGCCGAATGCGGCGACAGGGGTGTCAGCGGTGGACGCGAGCACCTCGAAGCCCTCCGGTGCCTTGGCGACCTGGTCGCCGTGGCTCATCCACACGTTCTGGGTGCTCGGCTGGCCGCCGAGCAGCACACCGCCGTCACCGGCGAGCGCAGCATCCGTCGCTCCGTACTCGCGCAGACCGGTGTTGGCGACCTCTCCACCGAGCGCGCGCGCCATGACCTGGAAGCCGTAGCAGATGCCGAGGGCAGGGATGCCGAGATCGAAGATCGACGTGTCGAGCGACGGAGCGCCGTCCTCGTAGACCGATGAGGGCCCGCCGGAGAGGATGAGCGCGACCGGGTTCTTCTCGGCGATCTCAGCGGCGCTGACCGTGTGCGGCACGATCTCGCTGTAGACGCCTGCCTCACGCACTCGACGCGCGATGAGCTGCGCGTACTGCGCGCCGAAATCGATGACGAGGACGGGACGCTGGGCGGTGTCTGCGCTCATCGCGCTGCCTCCTGGTTATGGGGTTCGTCAGTGCTCGCGGTCGCGGAGTCTGTCGAAGGGGCACGGGATGCGAGGTACGCCTTGACTTCGCGGGAGACCCTGGCCTCCATGAAGAAGGACAGCAGAGGGACGACGCCGCCGAGGGCGAGGATGATGAAACGGCCGAACGGCCAGCGCATCAGGCTCCACAGGCGGAAGATCGCGAAGAGGTACAGCACGTAGAACCAGCCGTGCGCGACGAGCACGAGCAGCGAGAGGTTCGTGCCGTCTCCGACCGAGACCAGTTCGCACCCCATGCCGCCGGGGACGAACAGCGAATACCACTGGCATCCGTCGCCGACGATGACATCGGCGAGCCAGAGGAACCCGCCCGATCCGCCCGCGAAGAGCTCGAGGTGGATGGGGCTGTACTTGAGGATCATCTCGGCCAGCAGCAGGAGCAGCATGACACCGGTGATGATCGATGCGACCTGATAGAACTTCAGCGCCCCACGGATCTTCGGGAAGGAGGCGACTTTCGGTTCGGGCATGGGGTCCAGTCTAGTCGGCGCGGCGGAGTCGTTTCGTGCGACCCCATCGAGTCACCAGCGCCCACTACTATGCGTCGCATGAAGAAGACATTCCTCATCGTCGCGTACTCACTCCTCACCGTCTTCGGCCTGCTGCAGTTCCTTCTCGCCGCACAGGTCCTCCCCGCGAATCCCCTCATCGCGATCGTGTTCGCACTCGCCGGCGTCGGTATCCTCGTCGGCCTCTTCCTGCGCCGTGCGTTCATCCTCATCACCGGTCTGGCGCTCGCCATCGCCGGCCCGCTCGCCGTCGGTCTCACCGGCATCGAACCGTTCGACATCATGCATCACATCGTGCGCGTCATCCTCGTCGCGGCGATGGTGACGCTGCTGTTCGTCACGGGCTGGCAACGGCGTTCGGCCGTACCCGCCTGAGCCGGAGCGCGCCGGGTCCCCGATCCGCACGCTGAGACGACGAGTGCGCCCCCTGCCGCCGGAAGCGGCAGGGGGCGCACTCGTCAAAGGGTCACTGCTCGACGCGGCGGCGACGGGCGAGCACGAACGCTCCGCCCAGCAGCAGCAGGAGCGCCGCGACCACGAGGTACGGCGTCGGATCCGCACCCGTGACGCCGAGCTCTCCGCCGCCTCCACCGCTGCCGGTGCCGGGTGCGGTGACCGTGAGGGCCGCCGTCGCCTCAGCACCGTCGGGCTGGATCACCGCGATGGTGTGCTCTCCGGCCGCGGTGTCCTTCGGGATCGTCACCGTGACGGCGAATGTGCCGTCATCGGCCACGGCCACCGCACCGACCTTCACCGGCGTCGAACGCAGTTCGACGGCCAGTTCCAGTCCGGCCTCGAAGCCCGCGCCGTTGACCGTGACAGTCCCGCCGGCCTCGACCGATGCGGCATCCAGCGTGATCTCGCCTTCTGCCACGGGAGCGGCGATGAAGGTGATCGGCACGTCGACGCTCGTCCCGTCAGAAGTCGCGACCGACAGCACCCTCTCACCGAAGGCGGTGTCCGGAACGGTGAAGGTCAGGCTCGCCCGACCGGCTTCGTCCGTGGTGTCGACGATGGTCGCATCGACGGCACCGGTCGCGAGGACCGCGTCATCGAGTGAGACCGATACTTCGGCTGGCGCGGGGTCGCCGCCGCTGAACGCGAGCGAGGAGAGGTCGATGGTGACCTCGTCGCCGGCGCTGTAGCCGTCGGCATCCGGTGCGCTGAGCGTGACGCCGACCGCGCGCTGTGCGAGTTCGGGCGTTGCGCTGCCGTTGGCGTCGAACCAGTCGACCATCGATGCGAGGTCGCTCTTGCCGGTGTCGGCCTTGTTCGTGCCATCGGCGAAGGTGAAGAAGTTGTCTCCGCCGCCCGCGAGGAAGGAGTTCGCCGCGACCTTGTAGGACGCCGCAGGATCGATCGGCTCACCGTTCAGCGTGATCGAGGTGATCCGCTCGCCCGGGCCCGCCGATGGATCGTACGTGTACTGGAGCCCCTCGGAGAGACCGAGCTTCAGGAACGGACGACTCGACCCCTCCGGCTGCCACTGCTCCTCCAGCACATCCTTCACCTGCGCGCCGGTGAGGTCCAGAGTGACCAGCGTGTTGGCGAACGGCTGCACCGTCGCCGCCTCGCGGAACGTCACGTTGCCATCCTCATCGGCTGCGCCGCTGGATGCGTAGGTGAGGTTCGCACGGACGCCGCCGGGGTTCATGAGCGCGATATCCGCGTCCGCCGCCCACTGGTGCACGTCGGCGACGAAGTTGCCGATGGTCGACTCTCCACCGCGGTTCTCCGAACCGTCGCTCTGACGCGCACGGTTGAAGTCTCCGGTGATCTCACCGACCGGCTCCGCGCCGAGGATGTCAGCTTCGGCCTTGGCGTCGTCGACGATCTTCTGCACGTCGCCGTTCGCCTCGTAGAGGGGCGTTCCCTTGTCGGTGAGCGGCTTGATCTCGTTCGTGATCGAGAGCAGCTCCTTCGACTCGGGGTCGACCTGCAGGTTCATCAGACCGAAGTTCTCGCCGTACTGCCCGGCAGAGACCACCGGACGGCCGTCGATGACGTGGTTGTATGCGAGATGCGTGTGCGCGGAGACGATCGCGCTCACACTGTCGTCGACGCCATCGACGATCTCCCCGAGCGCCGACTCCGGCGTGATGCTCGTGATCTCGGCGGAGGTGGCCCCCTCGTGCACGAGGAGGATGAGCACATCCGCCTCGCCGTTGGATGCGTCGCCGTCCGTGAGGTCGTCGGCCACGGCGTTCACCGAGTCGACGATGCTGCGCACCTCGAGTCCCTCGATGCCCTCGGGCGGGACCAGCGAGTCGAGCTCTTCCGTGACAGCACCGATGAAGCCGACCTTGACCCCGTCCATCTCCTTGACCCATGCCGGCGCGAGCGCGGTCTCACCGGTCTCGGTGACGAACACGTTCGAGGAGATGTACTCCCAGTCGGCGCGGTCCTGCACGCGGCCGTTGAGATCGTCCCATCCCTGATCGAACTCGTGGTTGCCGGCGGCGCTCACGTCGAGGCCTGCGGCGTTGAGCGCATCGATCGTCGGGTTGTCGTCGTTGATGAACGAGGTGAACGTCGACGCGCCGATGAGGTCACCGGCCGCGGCGAAGATCGTGTTCGGGTTCGCATCGCGCACCGACTGCACGGCCCCGGCGAGCACGGCGGCACCGGCGGAGAGGTTGTCCGCCTCGATGCGCCCGTGGAAGTCGTTGATCGTGACGATGTCGATGTCGACCGGCGGGATCTCGCTGGAGATGCCGACGATGACCGGGTCGTGGTCGCTGGACCGGAACGGCGTTCCGGCCTCTGCGGCGCCGAACGCGTACCCGCGGTCGCTCCACTCCGGCGAGTTGATCGCCCACACGCCGGTGCCGGTCACCGACGCGGAGAGCGACGGAGAGGCGATGGCGTGATCGAGTGAGCCGAGTTCGCCGTCGAACGAGTACGTGTACTCGCCCGGTGCGTTCTCCGGCACGAGGTCCGCCCAGCCCGCCTGTGCGAACACATCGATCGGGTCTTCCTGACCGTAGGCGTTGAAGTCGCCCAGCAGCAGGATGTCGTCGCTGCCGCTGGTGTCGGCGAGCTCTCCGGTGAATTCGAGCAGCGACTGCGCCTGCGCGACGCGGTCGGCGTTGAAATGCCCCTGTCCGTCTGCGGGCTCTGCGCCATCGCCCAACTTCGACTTGAAGTGGTTGGCCACGACCGAGACGGTCTTGCCGTCCATGTCGAAGGCCTGCGCGATGGGCTCGCGGGCGTTGCCCCACACCGACTCATCGATCTTCGCCGCGCTGTCGCCCACCGGGGTGACCGCGTCGCTCTTGTAGATGATGGCGTTGGTGATGACGTCGGTCTCCGTCTCGAGCAGCGCGTCCGGCGTGGGGACGAAGTCCCAGACGTCGGCACCCGCATCGTCGTTCAGACCGTCGACGAGGTCGGCGAGTGCCGCATCCGGGGTGCCGTCGCCGAAGTGGACCGAGTTCTCGATCTCCATCAGGGCGACGACATCGGCATCCAGCCCGTTGATCGCCGTGACGATCTTCGAGCGCTGCACGTCGAAGAACGCCTCGTTCTTCGCGCCGCGGGCGCGGGAGTCGTCTTCGCTCATCGTCGTGAAGTAGTTGAAGACGTTGAACGCCGCCACCTGCACGTCGCCGCCGACCTCGGGAGCCGCATCCGTCCGCGGGTTCTCCGTGGTGAACGCGGCCGTGTACTCCTTGCCACTCGTGTCGTCGATCGGCACCACCGGCTGCAGGCGCCAGTCGTCGAAGCCGTACTGCAGCACGTATCCGGCGTCGGCGAAGTCGACGACATCGCCGTTTCGGACCACGGAGTCCTCGGTGAAGTAGGGCTGCTCGCCCGCGTGCGCGCCGTTGCTGATCTGGATGCTGTAGCCGTCGTCGAGCAGGATGCGGTCGGCGCGGTTCGCCGCGGCGATCGCGTTCGCGTCTTCACCGGGACGGGTCGTCTCGGTGCTCTTGATGTTGAGCTCGCCCGGGTTCAACCACAGGGTGCCGTAGTTGTAGAGCTGGTGGCTCGATGCAAGCCGGTAGGTGCCCGTCGGCGCGACGAGCATGTTCTCGTACGCCTCGCGGTCGGCCCCGACGACGGTATCCGCGAGCGGAGTCGCGGCAGGAACGCCTGCACCCGCCGTGACGACCGCGATGTCCCCGACCGCTGCCGGTGAGATCTGCGTCTGCCCGTAGTTCTCACCGGCGATGCCGGTGACCGAGACGAGATCGCCGATCTCGAGCTCCGGCGCGAGCGCGTTGAGGTAGACGAAGATGCCGTCGGATGCTCCGGGGGTGACGTCGGCGTCGCCGCCGCTGCCCGCGGTCTGGATCGAGATGCCCTTGTATCCGCCCGTGCGGTAGTCGCCGGTGACGACGCCCTCGACGGTGACGAGCTGCCCTTCGAAGGGCGTGACATCGCCGGTTCCCTGCACTTCGGCGATGGTCGCCGCAGTGGCCTCGCCGGTGCCGGGGTCCTCGGGTCCGCCGGGGTCGGTGATGCCTGACGACTGAGGGGTGATCGCCTCCGACAGAGTGAAGTCGGCCGAGTTGTCGTCGGTGTCGACGCCGTCTGTGCGGTTCATCGACTTGACGTCCTGGTTGTTCGCCGGAGCAGCGGCGAGCGCGCCCTCGTACGTGTTCGATCCCCCGTAGCCGAGCAGGTCGATGATCCCGTCAGCGCCGGTGATCGACCCCGGCGTGAGCGTGACCGCCGACGTGCCCCGCACGAGCGCGAGGGTGCCTGTGGTTCCGCTGGGCGCGAGGGTGCTGGTCTGATCGGGGCTGGGGAGATCCGCACCGGATGCGCCGTTGCTGCTCGCCTGCACGAGGAAGTATCCGCCAGCGGGGATCGTGCCGGACAGCTCGACCACACCGTTGAAGCCACCGGTTCCCGTCGCCGACCGGTACTGCAGGGACATGCCGTCGAGCACGATGTCGGCGGCTGTCGGGTTGTACAGCTCGACGAACTTGTTCTTGAATGCGGCACCGGCGCTGCCACCGGAGAGGTACGCCTCGTTGATCACGACGCCGGAGCCGTCGACAGCAGCGAAGACGGGCGAGGCGGCGAGAGTGCCGAAACTCATCGCGAATGCGGTGGTCAGCGTGAGAGCGCCGATGCGCCCCCGTCTGCGTGGTGCGGATGATCCAGCGCGCGGCGCTGAACCAAGGGGGACGGACATCATTCGGTCGTACTCCTCGACGTCGATGAAGACTCCTCGTGCCAGGGTCAGGCGCGAGGGAGCGACCGCGATGCGCGCGCGGCGAACCGGCTCACTCGGAGTCCACCCTATGAACTAGCTGGGACATTTGCGAGGGGTTTTACCAATTGCTCATCAGACGTTCGTCTGCACGTCGGCGTGCGGACCCGTCAGGCGGCGGGCCCCTCAGGCGGCGTTGCGCTCTTCGAACTCCTCGACCTCGAGCTGCCAGCGGTCCTTGGCCAGCCGGTACCAGATGTAGAAGGCGAACCCGGCGAAGACGGCCCATTCGATGGCGTAGAAGACGTTCAGCCAGTTGACACTGGCGAGTTCGTCTGGAGCGGGCGAGACGATGTCGACGAGGCCGGCAGGAGCGGTCGTCGATGCGAGGTAGGGGCGGAACATCGAGAGCTCTTCGGTGTCATGCCATTGCCCGAGGAGCATCGCGGGCGACATCCTGCTCATCGCGAACGGATCATTCGTCGGGGGCAGCGCCGTGCCCTCGTCCGAGATGATGCGGCCGACGATGTCGGCGTCGGTGCCGGCTGCGCTCTCCTCCAGGGCGGCCGCGGCGGCATCCGCGCTCTCGCGATCGGGCGCCCAACCGATCGCGACGGCGATCGAGGTGCGCTCGGCGACCCGGAGCTGTCCGGTCACCCAGTAGCCCGAGACCCCCTCGTCGACCCCGTCGCCCTCGTTGAAACGTGAGGAGACGACGAGGAAGTCCCCGGCGATCCATGTGCCGGTGGTCTCCACCCGCTGGCCGACCAGCGGCTCGGCCAGGTAGTCGCCCGGAGCAACGGCATCGGTGAGCGGCCGCACTTCTTCGGTGATGCCCGCCGGCGGCGGATCGGTGTCGATCGCGCGTTCGAGCTGCCACTGTCCGAGGAAGGCGAAGACGCCCGCCACGACGAGGCACGCGCACAGCACACCGATCCAGCGGGCGCGCAGCATCACCTCGCGGAGCGTCGGGGGGAACTCCTGCGTCGGGGGGAGCTCCTGGGACATCACGGACACGTGGCTGAGGTCAGGACTCGTACGGTGCGAGCACGACCTCGACGCGCTGGAACTCCTTGAGGTCGGAGTAGCCGGTGGTCGCCATCGACTTGCGCAGGGCCCCGATGAGGTTCGCGGTGCCGTCGGCGACCGGGGCGGGCCCGTACAGGATCTCCTCGAGCGTCGCGATACCGGGAGTCGCCACGCGGCGTCCGCGCGGAAGCTGCGGGTGATGAGCCTCGGGACCCCAGTGGAAGCCTCGACCGGGAGCATCCGTCGCGCGAGCGAGTGCGACGCCGAGCATGACGGCATCCGCGCCCATGGCGAGCGCCTTGACGATGTCGCCCGACGTGCCCACTCCGCCGTCGGCGATCACGTGCACGTAGCGTCCGCCCGACTCGTCGAGGTAGTCGCGTCGCGCGGCGGCGACGTCCGAGACGGCCGTCGCCATCGGTGCGTGGACGCCAAGGACCGCACGCGTGGTGGATGCCGCTCCCCCGCCGAACCCGACGAGCACGCCAGCGGCTCCGGTGCGCATGAGGTGCAGCGCCGTCGTGTAGGTGGCCGCGCCGCCCACGATCACCGGCACGTCGAGATCGTAGATGAACTTCTTCAGGTTCAGGGGCTCGGCGACACTGGACACGTGCTCGGCGGACACGGTCGTTCCGCGGATCACGAACAGATCGACGCCGGCCGCGGCCACGGTGTCGTACAGCTCTTGAGTGCGCTGCGGCGTGAGGGATCCCGCGACGGTCACACCCGCCGCACGGATCTCGGCGAGGCGCGAGGTGATGAGCTCGGGCTTGATCGGCTCGGAGTACAGCTCCTGCATCCGCACCGTCGCCTTCTCGGCAGGCAGTGCGGCGATCTCGGCCAGCAGCGGCTCGGGGTTCTCGTATCGCGTCCACAGACCCTCGAGGTCGAGGACGCCGAGGCCGCCGAGCTTCCCGAGCATGATGGCCGTCGCAGGGCTCACGACCGAGTCCATCGGCGCGCCGATGACCGGAGTGTCGAACGAGAAGGCATCGATCGTCCACGCGGTCGAGACGTCTTCAGGGTTGCGAGTGCGCCGCGATGGGACCACCGCGATGTCGTCGAACGTGTATGCGCGACGCGCGCGCTTGGCCCTGCCGAGTTCGATGTCCATGCTCACGGGTCAAGCCTACCCGGGGTCGCCGAAGTCGCACGAAAGAGCACGGCCGCACGAACCGGAGGAGATCTCACGATCCGGAGGACGTCGCGCGAACGGCCACGGCCGCACGAACCGGAGGAGATCTCACGATCCGGAGGACAGATCTGGGCGCAGCATCCTCCGTTTCAAGAGATCTCCTCCGCTTCGCGGCGCGCGACTGCGCCAGGGGCGGATGCAGGGGCGGATGCGGGGCGGATGCCGCGACTACGCGCCCGCCCGCGCTGCGCGCTTCTGCTCCTGGAACACCCGGATCGCCTCGTATCGCTCCGCCGAACGGGCCTGGCGCTTGGCGGCCTCCCGCTCACGGTTCTTCGGGGGCGCGGAGGTGACGAGGTCATCGAGCAGCCGACGGGTCGCCCGTTCGACCTCGGCGACCGCGCGGTCGAACACCTCCTGATTGGCCCTCGACGGCGCGTTGCTTCCGGAGATCTTGCGCACGAACTGCACAGCGGCGTCATGGCATTCGCTGTCCGTCGCGGCCGGTTCCAGATTGTTCAGCGGGACGATGTTGCGGCACATACCGGGCAGGCTACGCCGATGAGGCGGCATCCGACACCCTCTGCGCGCGCCGCGGCCGCGCCCGCCACCGGGCGTGCGGCCGGAATCAGTCGCTGCTCAGACGAGCACGCTCGACACCGGCACCGGGTTCGAGAAGAGATCGAGCACCGGGCAGTGCGCATCGACGACCTGGCGGAGGTTCTCGTACTCGTCGACCGTGTTCGGACCGGAGATGTCGACCTTCAGCCGCACATCGTGGAAACCCGCACGGACGGACTCGTCGATGCCGAAGAGCCTGCGCGCGTCGAGGTCTCCCTCTGCGACGATCTCGATCTCGTCGATCGTGAGACCGAGCGCCTGCGCGTACAGGCGGTACACCACGACCTGGCACGACACGAGTGCGCCGAGAGCGACCTCGACCGGGCTCGGCGCCGCATCGTCGCCGGCCAGCGCGCTGGGCTCGTCGACGACGAAGCCGTGCTTCCCGGCCTGCACCTCAGTGGCCACCGACCCCACGCCGCGCCCGCTGACCTTGTAGGTGAGCTCGGCGTTGGACGCGTCGCGCGCGATGCGTTCGTTCCATGCCGTCCCGGCGTCGGTCAGGCGCGCTGCGCGCTCGGCCGGAGTGACGGATGCTGCAGCGCCTGAGCGCTCCTGGAGAAGAGTCATACCGCGACAGTAGCGACGGCATCCGCCCCCGCGCGACGCATCCGTCACACGAGGTCATCCACCGCGACGAGGACGCGGGCTACTTCTTGTAGTTGGGTGCCTCGACGACGATCTGCACGTCGTGGGGGTGCGACTCCTTGAGCCCCGCCGAGGTGATGCGCACGAACTTGCCACGGGTCTTCAGCTCTTCGATCGTGCGTGCGCCGACGTAGAACATCGACTGCCGCAGTCCGCCGACGAGCTGGTACGCGACGGCCGACACGGGGCCGCGGTAGGGAACCTGTCCCTCGATCCCCTCGGGGATGAGCTTGTCGTCGCTGGGCACATCGGCCTGGAAGTAGCGGTCCTTCGAGTACGAGGTCTGCTTGCCGCGCGTCTGCATCGCGCCGAGCGAGCCCATGCCGCGGTACTGCTTGAACTGCTTGCCCGACTGGAAGACGATCTCGCCCGGCGACTCGTCGGTTCCGGCCAGCAGCGAGCCGAGCATGACGGCATCCGCTCCGGCGACGAGCGCCTTGGCGATGTCGCCCGAGTACTGCAGGCCGCCATCGGCGATCACCGGGATACCGGCGGGGCGCGCGGCGAGCGACGCCTCGTACACCGCGGTCACCTGCGGCACGCCGACACCGGCGACGACGCGGGTGGTGCAGATCGATCCGGGACCGACGCCCACCTTGACGGCGTCCACCCCTGCGTCGATGAGCGCCTGCGCGCCCTCGCGGGTGGCGATGTTGCCCCCGATGATGTCGATGTGCGCGAACGACTCGTCGGCCTTGATCCTCTGCACGAGGTCGATGACGCCCTGGGACTGCCCGTTGGCCGTGTCGACCACGAGCACGTCCACACCGGCATCCCGCAGCGCCTCGGCGCGCTCCCACGCATCGCCGAAGAACCCGATCGCCGCTCCTACGCGCAGTCGGCCCTGCTCGTCCTTGGTCGCGAGGGGGTACTTCTCGCTCTTGTCGAAGTCCTTGATGGTGATGAGGCCCGCGAGCTTGCCGTTCTCGCCGATGAGCGGCAGCTTCTCGACGCGGTGCTTCGCGAACAGCGCGATGACCTCGCCGGCGGCGACGCCCACGGGGGCGGTGACCAGATCGGTCGATGTCATGACGTCCTTGACGAAGGTCGTCGGCCGCTCGAACGCCGACACGAAACGCATATCGCGGTTGGTGATGATGCCCACCAGCCGGCCCTCGTCGTCGACCACCGGGAGTCCGGAGATCCGGTACTTGGCGCACAGCGCGTCGACCTCTTCGACCGTGGCATCCGGAGACGTCGTGATCGGGTCGGTGATCATGCCCGACTCGCTGCGCTTGACGCGGTCGACATGCGCGGCCTGGTCGGCGATGGAGAGATTGCGGTGCAGGATGCCGATGCCGCCCTCGCGTGCCATCGCAATGGCCATGCGGGATTCGGTGACGGTGTCCATCGCACTGGAGAGCAGCGGCGTCGCGACCGAGATGCGGCGCGTGATGCGCGACGACGTGTCCGCCTCGCTCGGAATCACATCGGTATGCCCCGGAAGGAGCAGAACGTCGTCGTAGGTGAGTCCGACGAAACCGAAGGGATCGTGCTGGTCCATGGATGATCCTCCTGCAGGCGTGGCGATGCGTCAATTCTACGTGCAACAGTTCGGTCGAGTCCCGCGCGCGGTCTTTTGACCGAAACGCACCGGACACTGGCACGAAACGGATTCGAGACATTACGCTCATACCGTCGTTCATCACTGCCGATGCACCCCGACGCCTCGGCACCCCTGTGAACGTCGAGGGAGGTTTCGTGGAACTGACGACCGGCCACAAGCGCGGACGGACGACGTGGGTGATCGCACTGATCGGCGCGCTGCTGGCCGCGGCGATGCTGTTCATGGCAGCACCAGCGGCCTCCGCCGATACCGGGGGTGACAGCGGAGACGAGCAGGAGGTCACCGACTTCTTCTTCGCCGGCGTCATCAAGCACGACGACGACCCGCTCGAGGGGGTGGTCGTCTCGATCGACGGCAAGGGCTTCACAGCAGAGACCGAGACCGACGAGACCGGGCGCTGGACGCTCTACGTCCCTGAGAAGGGCGAGTACGAGCTCACCGTCAACGAGTCGACTCTCCCGAAGGGCGTGATCGTCGAAGGCGATTCCGCCACGCAGGACGTCGAATTCGGTCTCGGGAACCGCGTCATCGTCAATCTCTTCCTCGGTGAAGGCGTTCGGGAGACGACGGGCTTCGTCGATCAGCTCGTCGAGCGCGTGATCAACGGGCTCAATTTCGGTCTGCTGCTCGCCCTCGCGGCGATCGGCGTCTCGCTGATCTTCGGCACGATGAACCTGACGAACTTCGCGCACGCCGAGATGGTCACCTTCGGGGCGGTGATGGCGGTGGTCTTCGGGGTGTCGCTGGCGATGCCGATGTGGCTCACGATCCCCCTCGTCGTGGTCTGCGGCGGGATATTCGGCTACCTGATGGACGTCGGCCTGTGGAAGCCACTGCGAAAACGCGGCATGGGCATCGTCCCCCTCATGATCGTCAGCATCGGGTTCTCCTTCGCACTGCGATACGTGTTCCTCTTCTTCTTCGGCGGCGGCACCGTGCAGCTTCCGGGCGCCGGCGCTCCGAAGATCGAGATCTGGGGGCCGATCAGGCTCAGCGTCATCGACATGATGTCGATGGGCCTGAGCATCGTCGTCCTCGTCGCGGTCGCCCTCTGGCTGGTCCATACCCGCACCGGCAAGGCGACGCGGGCGATCTCCGACAATCCCTCACTCGCCGCGGCATCCGGGATCAACGTCGACCGCGTCATCCGGATCGTGTGGATCCTGGCATCCGCACTCGCCGCCCTCGGCGGCATCCTGTGGGCCTACTTCCGGCCGGGCGTCCGCTGGGACATGGGCGTGCACATCCTGCTGCTCATCTTCGCCGCCGTCTGCCTCGGCGGGCTCGGCACGGCCTTCGGCGCGCTGATCGGGTCGATCATCGTCGGCCTTCTCGTCGAGGTGTCGACGCTGTGGCTGCCCTCCGATCTCAAGTACGTCGGCGCGCTGGCCATCCTCATCCTCGTACTGCTGCTGAGACCACAGGGCATTCTCGGTCGAAGAGAAAGGATCGGTTGACCATGGACTGGGGAGCAATCTTCGGAAACACGGCATCCTGGATGCTGAGCCCGACGACGATCGCCTACGCGATCGCCGCCACCGGACTCGCCGTCCACTTCGGCTACGCCGGCCTGCTCAACTTCGGCATGGCCGGGTTCATGGCCATCGGCGCGTACAGCTACGCGATCTCGATCCTGACGTTCGGGTTGCCCTGGTGGGCGGGCATCCTCATCGGCATGGTGATGTCGACGCTGTTCGCCTTCATCCTCGGCATCCCGACCCTTCGACTGCGAGCCGACTACCTCGCCATCGCGACGATCGCCGCGGCGGAGATCGTGCGGCTGCTGTTCACCTCGACCGCATTCGAGGAGCAGACCAACGCCGCAGACGGCCTCGGCGGCTATCACGCCGGATTCCGTGACGCCAACCCCTTCCCGCAGGGCACATACGGATTCGGTCCGTGGACGTACAACGCCAACGAGCTGTGGGTGCGGGTCTTCGGCCTGCTCCTGCTCGCCGTGTGCATCTACCTCGTATGGGCGCTGATGCGCAGCCCGTGGGGTCGCGTCCTCAAAGGCATCCGCGAGGACGAGGATGCCGTGCGCTCGCTCGGCAAGAACGTCTTCTCGTACAAGATGCAGGCCCTGGTGATCGGTGGAATCATGGGCGGGCTCGGCGGGGTCGTCTTCGCCCTGCCATCGGCCGTGGTGCCGGCGAGCTACACGACGTCGCTGACGTTCTTCCTCTGGACGATCCTGCTCCTCGGCGGGGCGGCGACCGTCTTCGGTCCTGTCCTGGGCGCAGTGATCTTCTGGATCATCATGGCGTTCCTCGAGGGCGTTCTGCCGAGCCTGGCCGCACAGGGGATCCTGCCCATGTCGGCGATCCAGGCGGCGACCCTCCGCTTCGTCATCGTCGGAGTCGCCCTCATGCTGCTGGTGATATTCCGGCCGCAGGGGATCCTCGGGAACAAGAGGGAGCTGACCTTTGTCAAGTAACGCTGCAGACCGCACACCCACGACCGGCCGGATCAAGACGACCGGGCTCCACAAGGGCGAAGCCGTCCCCGGATGCGAGAAGACCGATCCCATCCTCGTCGCCGACCACGTGACGCGCCGCTTCGGCGGCCTCACCGCCGTCGACGTCGAGCACGTCGAGGTCCCCCGCCACGCCATCACCGCGCTGATCGGCCCGAACGGCGCCGGCAAGACCACCCTGTTCAACCTGCTCTGCGGATTCGACAGGCCCAACACCGGAAAGTGGAGCTTCGACGGGCACCAGCTCTCCGGAATCCCCTCGTTCAAGGTCGCGCAGATGGGGCAGGTGCGCACCTTCCAGCTGACCAAGGCGCTCTCGCTGCTGACCGTGCTCGAGAACATGAAACTCGGTGCGCCCGATCAGAAGGGCGAACGCTTCCTGCCCAGCCTCATCCCCGCGATCTGGCGCAGGCAGGACACCGAGCTCGAGGCGAAGGCCATGGATCTCCTCGCGCGGTTCAAACTCGATTCGAAGGCCGCCGACTACGCGGCGAGCCTCTCCGGCGGACAGCGCAAACTGCTCGAGATGGCCAGGGCGCTCATGCGCGACCCGAGCCTGGTGATGCTCGATGAGCCGATGGCCGGGGTGAACCCGGCGCTCACGCAATCGTTGCTCGACCACATCCTCGACCTCAAGGATCTGGGCATGACCGTGCTCTTCGTCGAGCACGACATGAATATGGTCCGCCACATCGCGGACTGGGTGATCGTGATGGCAGAGGGTCGGATCGTCGCCGAGGGGCCACCGGATGCCGTGATGCAGGACCAGGCCGTCATCGACGCCTATCTCGGCAGCCACCAGGACGTCGATCTCGGCGTCGTCACCGGCCGCTACAAGGGAGAACTCGACGAATCGGCCTCCGAGATGCTCGAGGAGATCCGCGAGGAGCACGAAGCCGCGGTTCAGGCCGCCGAGGAGGAGAACCCATGAGCACGCCCTCTGCCCCCGCATCCGTAGCGCCCACCGGTCCGCGCACCGATGACGTCGTCGTCGAGGTCAAAGGTCTCACCGCCGGATACCTGCCCGGCGTCGACATCCTCAGCGACACGAACCTCACCGCTTCGCAGGGAGAACTGATCGGCATCATCGGCCCGAACGGCGCTGGCAAGTCGACACTGCTGAAAGCCATCTTCGGGCAGGTGAAGGTGCGCGCCGGCGACATCCTCGTCAACGGCGAGAGCATCGTCGGGCTGAAGGCCAATCAGCTGGTGCAGCGCGGTGTCGGGTTCGTTCCGCAGACGAACAACGTCTTCCCCTCGCTGTCGATCGAGGAGAACCTGCAGATGGGCATTATCCAGCGTCCGAAGGCGTACAAGGAGCGGCTGGAGTTCGTCACCGGGATCTTCTCCGAGCTCGGTGCGCGGCTGAAGCAGCGGGCCGGATCCTTGTCGGGCGGTGAACGCCAGATGGTCGCGATGTCGCGGGCGCTGATGATGGATCCGTCTGTGCTGCTGTTGGACGAGCCCTCGGCCGGTCTGTCTCCGGTGCGTCAGGATGATGCGTTCATCCGCGTCTCCGACATCAACAAGGCCGGGGTCACCACGATCATGGTCGAGCAGAACGCCCGACGATGCCTGCAGATCTGCGATCGCGGCTACGTGCTCGACCAGGGCCACGATGCCTACACCGGCACCGGGCGCGAACTGCTGAACGACCCCAAGGTCATCGGGCTCTACCTCGGCACGCTGGGCGAGGACTAGCGCCCCGCCCCGCGCGCCCCGCCCCGCGCGCCGCGCGCGCCGCCCCACGCGGGATGGATTTCGGGCCTCCCACGTCATATCGGCCACGATTTCCATCCCGCGCCCCTCGTCCGGACCGCTCAGACCGAGCGCGACACGATCGCGCGACGGATTTGACTGATGAACGCGTCCTGCTCATCCGGTGCGAGGTCGGCCTCTGTCAGATGAAGCAGGATCCATCCGTTCGCCTCCAGCACCCGCTGACGCTGGATGTCGCGGCGCCACTCGGTCTTTTCGGTGCGGTGACCGTCGCCGTCGTACTCGATACCGATCCTGAGCTCCGGGTATGCGAGGTCCAGGCGCGCGATCAGCCGTCCGTCGACGCGCACCTCGTGCTGCACCACTGGTTCAGCGAGCCCCTTGTCGATGAGGAGCAGACGCGTCTCGGTCTCTTTCGGCGATTCCACCCCGACCCGCGCGAACGGAAGCGCAAGCCGAATCGCACTCTGCCCCGGAAACTGACGCCAGGCGTGCAGACGCGCCTCGATCTCAGCCAGCGTGGTCATCGGCTTGCCCGGCCCGAGCCCGGGATAGTTCAGCGCCGGCGTCACCAGAGCATCGATCATGACGATCGCCTGTGCGGCGGTGAGGTCCTGCGCGCACATGAAGAACGCGGCGACAGGATCCACGACGGGGACACCCTTCAGGATGCGGGTCTCGGCCCGCTCGCACTTCAGCCGGCTGCCGCGGATCCCGGCCGTCTTCGGAGGCGTCTTACCCGTCGGGGCCACGATATCCATCGCCTCGTCAGCTCTCCACGCCGTCGGCAGCGGAAGGCCCCACAGGCGCGCGGCCGTCGTTCGCCCGAACCGCTGCCCTGTCTTGAGCCGGGGCGCGCAGCACCTCACGCATTCATCGAAGGACATCGGTTTCGCCGTGGAACGCACACCGCGAAACGGCCGATGCAGGTCGCGTGCGCTGTGCCGGCCGGGACGGATGCCTGCGGCTTGGGCGTCCGCGACGGAGAACTGCTCGCCGAGCCTGCGCGGGAGTCTGGTTCGATGGTGCATCGATTCATCGTGTCGCGGCCGTGTGCCACTGCATCCGTCATTCCCACGCTCTGTTGAGAAGCCGCACGCAGAGGTCCGCTGTGCAGAACGAGTGCCGACGCGCGCGCGGGATGGAAAGCACGGCCCACACGCCGCCGGAGCCACGAAACTCAACCCACGCGACACCGGGCCACGCCATCGTGCCCGCCCCGCGCCTCGCACGACCCGCACCGCGCCGCACCGCGCCGCACCGCGCAGCGGCCCGCGGGATGCATTTCGGGCCTCCCACGCCGTATCAGCCGCGAAATCTATCCCGTGCCCGCCTCGCGGCGGGCGACTCCGCGCGCCCGCACCAGCCCACGCCCGAAAACCACCGCACGCGACAGAGGGCCGGATGCTCTCGGCATCCGGCCCTCTTCACGAGCGAATCAGTTGATGCGCTCGTGCGTGTTGTCGGCTCCGTACTGGAAGACGCCGATGGTGGCCTCGGTGGGGTCGCCGTTGTCGTCGAACGTGATCGCGCCGGAGTATCCGTCGTAGTCGGCCGTGCCGCCGTCGAGGATGATCTGCGCGCAGTCCGCGAACGAGTCGCACTTCTCGCCGTCGCCCGATCCGCCGGAGACCTCCTGAAGAGAGCCGGCGATGTCGGCCGCATCGGTGGAGTTCGCCGCAAGCGAGGCGAGGGCGAGCAGCACCACGGCGTCGTAGGACTCTGCGGCGTAGTTGAAGTCGACGAGTTCCTTGCCCGACTGCTCCTGCCACTGGTCGATCAGACGCTGCTGGAAGTCGTCTGCGAGCACAGGGCCGGGCTGGGTTCCCTTGCTGCCTTCGATCGGCACCGGCATGTCAGCGCCCCACTGCTGGGTGTTACCGTCGACGAAGTAGAACTTGCTGCCGTCGAATCCGCTCGAGATGAACGCCGGAACGATCGTCGAGGTCTCCTCGAACCCGATCACTGCGACCGCGTCGGGCTTCTGAGCGAGGATCGTCGAGATCTGCGCGTCGAACGAGGTGTCGTTGGCGTTGTACGCCTCGGATGCGACGACCGTGCCGCCGCCCGCTTCGAAGTTCTCGGTGAGGGACTTCTCCAAGCCCGAACCGTAGGCGTCGTTGAGATAGATGATGCCGAGGTTGGCGTGGCCGTCGATGCCGATCTCGCTCGCGAGAACCTCGCCCTGGAGCAGGTCGCTGGGAGCGGTGCGCCAGTAGAGGTCCTCGTCAGGCCAGTCGGTGAAGTCCGGCGACGTGTTGGCCGGCGAGAAGGTGATGACGCCTGCGCTGACCGCCTGGTCGAGGAACAGCTTCGTCACACCGGACGATGCCGCCCCGATCAGCGCCGAGACGCCGGAGTCGAGCAGTCGCGGAACGGTCGTCTCGAAGGCCTTGTTGTCGGGGTCTCCTGAGTCGCCGTACTCGACCTCGACGGTGATGCCGAGGTCTGCGTCGTTGATCTCGGCGGTGGCGAGACCGACGCCGGCTTCCTCAGGCGGGCCGAGGTAGGCGAGCTGGCCGGTCTGCGGCAGGACCGTTCCGATATTGAGGGTGAGTGCTTCGCGATCAGTCGGCGCCCCCGACTCATCGGACTCACCGGAGCCACCTCCGCTGCAACCTGCTAGGACCATCGCGCTCGCGCTGACCAAGGCGATACCGCCGACGATCTTTCGCGTACGCATGCTTGTGAAGACGCTCATGCTGCTCCTTTGGTGTCCTTGACGGCTCCAGCGCCGTCCGTGACATACAACGTATACGCCATGGAGTCACCTGTGTGTTGCGATGCGTTAACGGTCTGTTACGCGTCTGCCGCGCCGGGCGGCCACGAGCAGGTCGACGACGAACACCCCGACGGCGATCCACACGATGATGAATCCGATCCAGCGCTCGGCGGGCATGGGCTCGTGCAGAATCAGGACACCGGTGAGGAACTGCATGATCGGGGTGATGAACTGGATCATCCCCAGGACTGCGAGGTTGATACGGCGAGCGCCTGCGGCGAACAGCAGCAGCGGCACGGCAGTGGCGATGCCGGCGAACAGCAGCAGCAGGGTGTGCGCTGTGCTCACCGTCCCGAATGTGAGCCCGCTGGTCTGAGCGACGACGATGAGTTGCACGACGGCGATCGGCAGCAGCCAGAACGACTCGAGCGTGAGGCCGCTGATAGCGTCGACCGTCGGTCCGATCTTCTTCTTCACGAGGCCGTAGACACCGAACGATGCGGTCAGCGACAGCGCGATCCACGGGAACGACCCGTATCCGATGATGATGACGGCGACGGCGATCACGGCGATGCCGATCGCGAGCCACTGCAGGCGGCGGATACGCTCGCGCAGCACGAAGACGCCCAGCAGCACCGTGAAGATCGGGTTCATGAAGTAGCCCAGTGCCGTCTCGACGACCTGTCCGTTCAGGGTGCCGATGACGAAGACCTGCCAATTGATGTAGATCAGCAGGCCTGCGAGAGCCGTCCAGCCCAGCAGGCGCGGCGAGCGGATGATCGCGACGATCCGCCGCCATCCCCTGGTGACCGTGAGCAGCAGCAGGCAGAACACGAACGAGAAGACGACGCGTGCCGCGACGATCTCCCACGGGCTCGTGGGAAGCAGCAGAAGGAAGTACAGCGGGAGCACGCCCCAGAGCAGGTATGCACCGCCGGCGTATGCTGCCCCCGCTGCGCGGCTCCGTGGGGATGCGACGATGCTCACTGCTCCACCTTATGCGCCGCCTCGGTGCAGGCGGCGCGAGGTGATACCGCAGCGGGAACGACGAAGGTCCGGATGCGTGATGCATCCGGACCTTCTGAAGTGCTGCGCTTGCGGAACCGCTCAGCGAACGACGACGGCGAGGACGTCGCGAGCCGAGAGCACGAGGTACTCGTCGGCGCCGAACTTGACCTCGGTGCCGCCGTACTTGCTGTACAGGACGCGGTCGCCGACGGCGACGTCGAGCGGGACGCGGTTGCCGTTGTCATCGATGCGACCGGGGCCCACTGCCACGACCTCGCCCTCCTGGGGCTTCTCCTTGGCGGTGTCGGGGATGACCAGTCCACTCGCGGTGGTCTGCTCTGCCTCGACCTGCTGAATGACGATGCGGTCTTCGAGCGGCTTGATGGAAACCGACACGGTCTACCTCTTCTTTCTTGACGCTGACACGAAAGACTGTTTCGCACTCTCAACCCGAGAGTGCTAATCACAAGTGTAGGCCGTCGGCTGGCACTCACGCAACGCGAGTGCCAGTTCTGGATGCTCCCCGTAGTCTGTAGTCGTGGACATGTCCGAGCTGACCGCCCTGCTCACGCCCGAGGGTCTTCACCTGCTCGATGAGGCAGGTCCGATCGCATCGACGGCCGAAGTCGCACAGGCCGTGTCGCGGCTGCGTTCCGCAGGCCACTCCCCTGCGCTCGTGTCGGCGGTGGTCGGCCAGGCGCATCTGCGCACGAAGGGTGCAGGGAAGTTCGGCGGCTTCGCCGAACGGATGCTGTTCACCAGGGCCGGCCTCGAGCAGGCGACGCGCCTGGGGGTCGCTGCCCGCCACGCCGGGCGGATGCGCCGAGCGGACATCGAGCAGGTCGCCGACCTCGGGTGCGGCATCGGCGGCGACTCTCTCGCCTTCGCCGGCGCGGGTCTCGGTGTGCTGGCCGTCGATGCCGATGAGGTCACCGCGGCGATCGCCGCCTACAACCTCGCCCCGTTCGGCGATGATGCCGTGGTCAGCCACAGCACCGCGGAAGACTTCGTGGGCACGAATCTCGCAGATCTGCGCGAACTGCGCACGAATTCCCCCGATTCGTGCGAAGAACCTGTCGTTCTCCGAGGGAAGCGCACAGCCATCTGGCTCGATCCTGCCCGCCGCACCGCCGGTCACAGCGAGACTCGGCGGGTCGCGGCATCCGACTACTCCCCCTCTCTCGACTGGGCGTTCGCACTCGCCTCGCACGTACCGACCGGCATCAAGCTCAGCCCCGCGCACGATCGCGACGCGCTCCCCGCGGATGCCGAGGCGCAGTGGGTCAGCGCCGACGGCAGCGTGGTCGAGCTCGTCGTCTGGTCGGGTTCCCTCGCCAGGAAGGGCGTACGGCGTTCGGCACTGGTGATCCGCGGCGACGAGTCGCACGAGTTGACCGCAGGGGCGGATGCCGAGGACGCCGACGTCCGCGAGCTCGGCGCTTTCGTGCACGAGCCGGACGGCGCCGTGATCCGTGCGCGCCTGATCGGCGACGTCGCGAGGTCGCTGGATGCCGGGATGCTCGACCCGAGGATCGCCTATCTCACCGGAGACGCAGCGGTCACGAGCCCGTTCGTGCAGTCGTTCCGCGTGCTCGAGGTGACAGCGGCGAATCCGAAGGCGATCAGCACGGCCCTGCGGGCGCACGACGTCGGATCACTCGAGATCAAGAAGCGCGGGATGGATGTCGACCCGGCCGCGTTCCGCAAGAAGCTGAGTCTGCGCGGTTCCGGGACGGCGACGCTGATCCTGACCCGGGTGGGCGATCGGCGCATGGCGATCCTCGCCGACCGGGTCTGAGCCGACCCCGTCTGACCTGCACTACTGCTCGGTGTCGTCGCCTGTCCCGAAGTAGTACTCCATGTCGACGTCCTTGTACACGGTGAGCTGCGGCATTCTGCGTCCGGGCTGCGTGATGGTGTACCGGGTCGAGACGCCGTCGCCCGGGATGACGAGGTCGAACGACTCCTCGCTGTCCTCTGCGCAGGCTTCGGCGAAACCGTCATCGCCCGTCGGCACGATCGCGCAGAGCACTCCGGTCTCCGTCGTCGACCAGATGATGCTGTCGCCGTCGTAGCCGAGCACGCTCAGCGCCGAGCCGATGTGTCCGGCCGCCTCGACCGCGCGCAGCTGCGTCAGTTCGGACTCGGTGTACTGCGATTCCCAGCCCGACTGGCTCTGGTCCCACACCTGGATGTACGGCATGAGCTCGCCATTGGTCGAGAGAATGAGGCCCGCCATGAGCTGCTGCCCGGCCTTCTTGTCACCATCGGGCACGGTGGCCGAGGCGTTGGGCCACATCGAGTCCGCCAGCTGCGCCGAGGTGACGCACCCGTGCTGGGGGCGCTCCGCACCGGTGAGGATGACGCACACCTCTTCGCCTTCGGAGCGGTCGGCGCGCCAGACGACCACGCCGTGCTTCTCTGCGAGCGGAGTGACCGTGCCCGCGTCGTACACATGCTCGGCCTCGAGTTCGGCCTGCGTGTCGCTGTGCTCTGCGGCGAGCGCGGATGACTGGCGGTCCCAGCCCCAGATCCCCCAGCCGATCCCGAGACCGATTGCGAGGATGGTCACGGCCGCACCGGTGAGGATCGCGCCGCGTCGACGACGCGTGACAGGTGCGGCGTGCGACCCTTCGACAGGCTCAGGGATCGAGTCGACAGGCTCAGGGATCGGGTCGACCCCCTCAGGGATCGGGTCGGCAGCGGGCGCTTCAACGACCTCACGGAGCACGCCGCTGTCGTCGCCCCAGCCCTCGAGTTCGCGCAATCGCGTGAGCTCGTCGTGCGCCAGACCGCCGTCGGGTCCGTACGCCTTGGCGCGCAGCATCCGCAGCTCTGCAGACGATTCCGTTGACACCGTGCTATCCGATCTGCTCGAACTGCATGCCCGCCCAGACGAGCCATCCGAGGCTGAAGATCGTGGCGGCCATGCCGAGCACGAGGGCCCAGGTGGCCATCGCGCGGCTCTCCACCGGGCGCCGCAACGACATGATCGCCGCGACGACGGCGATGACCGCGAGGGGGATCCCCCACCCGACGAACCACGATGCGATCAGCGCCACGATCGCCGCGACCAGCGCCCACGGCGCCAGGCGAGCGTTGTCCTCGACGGGCTCGGGCGTCTCCGGCTGCCACGCCACCGCGGGCATTCCCGTGGTGTCGGCCGGTCCGCTGCTGAGCATCGATTCGACCCCCACGGGCCCGGTCGGCAACTGCGTGTACCCTCGCCGCGCTCCGGGCAGTCGAGCACTGTCGGCCGGGTGCTCGACCTCGGCGCTCGGACTCTCGACGTGCGGGGAGTCGGGCTGATCGGCGTCTGGGCGCTCCGGCACGCCGGTCATGCGGCATCCCCCTGGTCGCCCATGGGGCGCTCAGCGACCTGGATCTCCGTCACCGGCAGCGTCGAGTCCGCACCGAACTCGAGCGTCGACGGGCGGCGCCCCGACGAGATGAGGTCAGCGGCGAGGGCGGCGATCATCGCACCGTTGTCGGTGCACAGCGAGAGGGGAGGGATCCGCACGGTCACCCCGGCGGCCTCAGCCCGCGCGATCGCCACCTCGCGCAGCCGCTTGTTCGCGATCACCCCTCCGCCGAGCAGCAGACGCGGAACGCCCCGGTCCGCGCACGCGGCGAGCGCCTTCGTCACGAGCACGTCGACGACGGCCTCACGAAAACTCGCCGCGACGTCGGCGCGGGGCACGGGTTCACCTGCGGCTTCGCACCGCTCGACCCAGCGCGCGACGGCGGTCTTCAGACCGGAGAACGAGAAGTCGTAGCGGTGCTTGGCCATGTCCGTCGCCTTGGACAGACCTCGCGGGAACCGGATCGCCTTCGGGTCGCCGGCGCCGTCCGGTGAAGAATCCGCCGCGCGGTCGATCTCGGGTCCGCCCGGATACGGCAGCGACAGCAGCCGCGCCACCTTGTCGAAGGCCTCGCCTGCGGCGTCGTCGATCGTCTCGCCGAGCAGTTCGACATCGGTGGTGAGGTCGCGCACGTGCAGCAGCGAGGTGTGCCCGCCCGAGACGAGCAGGGCGATCGTCGGATACTCCAGCGGCTCGGACTCGGGCGTCACGATGTCGGCGGCGATGTGTCCGACGAGGTGGTTGACGGCGTACAGGGGTTTGCCGAGCGAGATGGCGAGTCCCTTCGCGGCCCCGACACCGACCATGAGGGCGCCGGCGAGACCGGGTCCGCTGGTGACGGCGATCGCGTCGAGGTCATCGAGCGATACCCGTGCCTCGGCGAGCGCGGTCTCGATCGTCGGCTGCAGCGCTTCGAGGTGCGCGCGTGCGGCGACCTCCGGCACGACTCCGCCGTAGCGGGCGTGCTCGTCCATGCTCGACGCGATGGTGTTCGACAGGAGCGTGCGTCCGCGGACGATCCCGATGCCGGTCTCGTCGCAGCTCGTCTCGATCCCCAGAACCAGAGGTTCGGTCACAGCTTCACCTTCATCACGATCGCGTCCACATCGTCGGGCTGGTAGTACCGCGGTCGGCGGCCGATCTCCTCGAAACCCTCCGACCGGTACAGTCCTTCGGCGGAGGGGTTGTCCGCGCGCACCTCGAGGAAGACCTCGCGTGCTCCACGGGCGGATGCCTCGGCGAGCAGCGTCCGCAGCATCGCACGTCCCCGCCCCTCTCCCCTGCGCTCTTCGAGAAGAGCGATGGTCTGGATGTCGGCATCCGCGCTTCCTCTGATCGCGCGAAGACCCGCGTACCCGATGATCGTGCCGGACTCGTCGTCGACGATGTAGTGGCTGTACTCGGTGGCGAGTTCGGCACCCATGGCCCGGTCGCTCCACGCATCGGTGGGAAAGGACGCGTTCTCGATCGCCATGATCGCGTCGAGATCGGCAGGCGTCGCCGTGCGGATCGTCATCAGCTCACCCGCTTGGGCGCACCGGGGACGGTGACATCGGGCTGACGCAGGTACAGGGGCTCTACTCCGGTGAGCGATCGTCCCGCGCGCGCGGCGCGGATGCCGACACGAGCCAGAGCCGCGGCATCCAGGGTCGCCACCTCGATCGAGAGGATGCCGCGCAGTCGCTCTTCCGACTCCGCTCTCGGCACGAGCACAGTGGGCTCGATGAGATCCGGGATGCCGTCGGCATCCACACCGTCGAAGAGGGAGATCGCGACCTCGCGGCGTCGCGCATCGGTGACGATCGCGAACGGCGCCGCGGGCGCCTCGCCCTCGATCACGGCGAGCGCCGCGGCGAAGTGGCTGGGCACGGGCACGACGGGGATGCTGCGCCCGAGAGCGAACGCGCGGGCGGTAGCGATGCCGATCCGGAGTCCGGTGAAGGGTCCGGGACCCATGCCCGCGACGACGTGAGCGATGTCTGCGGGGTCAGCCTCGGCGAGTGCTCGCTCGAGGAGCGTGCCGATCACTTCGGCATGGCCGAGCGGGTCGGCGCTGGATGCGTCAGCACGCAGCCGACCGTCGGCATCGGTGATGGCGACGGCCGTTCCGAGCGAGGTGTCGACGGCGAGAATCACCTCTCCAGGGTAGTCGGCGCCGGGAGTCCCTGCGCGTGCGGAAAAGACGTGCGCATCGCACCCCCCGCGAGGGGCTATGATCCGGTGAATGGATCGTCACCGACGACGATCCTCTGTCTATGAGGGACTCCGATGAAGAAGATCACCAAAGCCACAATCGCCGGAGCCGCCGGCATCCTTCTGCTCGCAGGAGGCACCACGTTCGCCCTGTGGAGCGACTCGGCGACTGTCAACGGCGGGTCCGTGACCTCGGGCACGCTCGCGCTCGAAGCCACCGGCACACCCGCGTGGAATGACACGTCGACCGCTACCCCCGTGCCGATCGCCGACATCGCGGCGTTCCGCATCGTCCCGGGTGACACGGTCGAGTACACGTCGTCGTTCACGGTGAGCGCCACGGGCGACAACCTGACTGCCGATCTCGACGTCTCCGATCCGGTAGCGGCCACCGGTGACGCCGCCCTGATCGCCGCGACCACCGTGACGCAGTCCTTCACCGATGAAAACGGCGATCCCGTCGCCGACGGCCAGATCACCAGCGACAACGACGGCGACGTCATCAACGTCACCGTCACGATCGCCTTCTCCTCCGCAACGACGGGAACGACCGCGCAGAACGAGACACTCGATCTGAGCGATCTCACTGTCACGCTGCAGCAGACCCGCCCGTAGTGACCCCCGCGCCTGACCCCAGGCGCTCGGAACTGCTGTGAAGCGCATTGCCGCATCGATCGCCGGAGTCGCGCTGGTCCTGCTCATCGGGACCGGCGCGACTCTCGCGCTCTGGAACGATGCGGAGACCATCGAGGGGGCCGCGGTGTCCTCCGGAACGCTGACCCTCACCGTCGGCGGCCAGGAGCAGGTCGCGATCGGTCCGCTGACGGGGCTGTACCCCGGAGGCGTCGTGGCCACGCGGATCCAGCTCGACGGACAGGCCTCGGGCAACCTCGGCCTCGACTACACCGTCAGCCCGGCGCTCACGAACACCTCGAATGCGTCGTCGGCCCTGTTCGGCGTGCTGGATGCGCAGCTGTACGCGCAGCCCGCATCATCGGGAGCGTGCGCGGCGACCGGAACCCCGGGCGGCACCCAGATCTACCCGGCCGGAGGCGGGTTCGGCGATCTGTCGGCGCTCGCGGCCAGCGGCACTCTCGTCGGCGCCGGAGCCGATGCAGCCACGACGTACGTGTGCGCCCGCTTCACGATCCCGTCCGGCACCGCTGCAACGGTCGGCGGCGTCGAACTCAGCGGAGCGCAGACCTCATTCGCTCTCGACATCGCAGGCGAGGGAACCCGATGAGCACGGCGGCACGGCGCAGCAAGCGACCCCGGTGGCGGATGCCGCTCGCGGCGCTGCTCGTGCTCGTCACCGCGGCGCTGCCGATCTCGGCATCCGCCCAGTGGTCCGCCAGCGTGCGCGCCACGGTGACCGCCACCGCGGGATACGCCGCACTTCCGGTGAACAACGGTCAGTGGGTGAGCTGCTGGGGTCCGAGCTACGCGAACGGCTATCAGAACAGTGTCGGCCCCGACTTCAAGTCCGTGCACTACCTCTATCGCGACCAGATCGCGCCGGTGTTCACGAACTTCCAGATCTACCGCACAGTGAACGGCGTGACGACCTCCGCCCTCTGGTCGACCAACCCGTCCAGCGTGCTGGGCGACCAGGCGAACTACACCTACCTGTTCCATGACCACGGAACGGCCTTCTACAACCTGCCGAACGACAACTCCCCCATGCAGGTGTACGTGCGGCCGGTCTACGCCAACGGCTGGCTCGGCCCCAAGAGCAACACGATCACCATCTACCCGCAAGCCGATCTGTCGCAGACATCATGTCAGAGGTGAGCGAGAGCGAAGCGGCATCGGCATCCGGTCCGGTCGACGACGAAAGCGACGCGCGCACGCGGCGGCCGACGCCGCTCGCCGTGCGCATCATCACCTGGGTGGTGTTCGCCGTCGTGATGCTCGTCGTCGCCTTCGCGCTCGTGATCCCGCGGATCATCGGCGCCGTGCCCCTCGCCGTGCTCACCTCGTCGATGGAGCCGACGCTGCCCCCTGGCACACTCGTGATCTCGAAGCCCACCGATCCGGAGCACCTCGCCGTCGGCGACGTCGTCACCTTCCAGCCGTTCTCCGACGACCCCATGCTGGTCACCCACCGAATCATCGCCATGGGCATCCAGACCGACGGCGACTACACGTTCACCACCCGTGGCGACAACAACGGCATCGACGACGAGCCCATCATCGGCGATCAGGTGATGGGCAAGGTGATCTACTCGATACCGTTCGTGGGGTACGCGACCTCGCTGTTCGACAACCGCGAGCGCGGCTGGGTCGTGATCGTGATCGGCGGGCTGCTCATCGGCTACGCCGTCTTCACGATCGTCTTCGAGCTGCTGCGCAGGCGTCGGAGATGACCGCCCGGCGTGTGCTCGCGGCGATCGCAGCGCTCCTGCTCGCCGCGACGCTCACACCGCCGTCGGCCAGCGCCCGCCCCTCCGATCCGCCGGCCGCTGCGCGGCTGCTCATCAGCTACGACGGCGCGACGTGGCACGACGAATTGCCTGCGCTCTTCGAACCGACCGCTCTCGTCCCCGGCGACAGGCTGTCGCGCACTCTGTTCGTGCGCAACGCCTCGGCCGACGCGGCCGTGCTCACGGTCGCCTCCGGCGGCACCACCATGGATGCGGCGACAGATCACGGCTTCCTCGATGATCTCCAGCTCAGCATCGGCACGTCGGAGACCGCGGGAATCGCGGTGCCGTTCTCCGCGCTGCCGAGCACCGTGCTCTACGGCGCCGCCCTCGCACCCGCGCAGATCGTCGCGCTGGAGGTCGCGATGGAGCTGCCGAGGGACGCGGCCTCCGGTTCGGATGCCGTCGCGCAGGATGCGCCGTTCTCGCTGCGATTCATGCTCGACGAGGATCAGGCGACGATCCCCGGCGATCAGAGCGGCACGGTCCTGCTCCCCGCCACAGGGGGGAACGTCGTCGGGCTGTGGTGGACAGCGGTCGCGATCGCCGCCGGAGCCGCGATCACGGCGCTCGATCGTCGTCGTGCCGCGGCCCGCAACGAGTCCACCCGGGGGTGAGCGGTGCGGCGGCCGGTTCAGCCGCCGATGCGCTCGATCGTCACGACGCGCGGCGCGTCAGCATCCAGATCCTCGTCGGCGATCCCGTCGTCACCGCCGACCGGGCGCTCGATCTCGATATCCCACCATGCGTCGGCGATCGCAGGCGCCATCGCACGGCCCCACTCGATGACGACGACCGATCGTGCGAAGTCGATGTCAACATCGTCGAGCTCGACGGCCGCCCCCAGCCGGTAGGCGTCGACGTGCACGAGCGGTGCGCGCCCGACCAGCGATGGGTGGGTCCGGGCGATCACGAAAGTCGGACTCTGCACCGGCCCGCGCACCCCGAGCCCCTCGGCGAGGCCGCGGGTGAACGTCGTCTTGCCCGCGCCCAGCGGACCGGTGAGCACGATCAGATCGCCGGCGACGAGCTGCTCGCCGAGCACGAACCCGAGACGCTCCATGTCATCCGACGTCGCGATCTCTCGACGTCCGAGGAAAGCCGGGTCGATGCTCACGCGCTCCTCCTGGGCACCCGGTTGCCGATCCGCGTGACGATGTCGTAGTTGATCGTGCCGGCGGCGTTCGCCCATTCGGTGGCCGACGGCCGGCCGAGGGTGGGATCGCCGAACAGCACGGCTTCGTCTCCGACCGCCACGGGGGTGTCGCCGACGTCGACGATGAACTGGTCCATGGCGACGCGGCCGGTGACATGGAAACGGCGTCCGCCGATGACGACGGGACCCCGTCCCGATGCCTGACGTGCAATGCCGTCGGCGTAGCCGAGCGGGATGAGCGCGAGGGTCGTATCGCGGACGGTGCGGTGATCGTAGCCGTACGAGACGCCCGCCCCGGCGGGAACGCGACGCACCGCGGCGACCGCACCGCGCAGCGTCATCGCCGGGCGCAGGCCGAGTTCAGCGGAGGAGCGGTCATCGAACGGCGAGAGGCCGTAGACGCCGATGCCGATGCGGACGGCATCGAGCCGGGCCTCCGGCAGGTCGATCGCGGCGGCCGTGGCGGCGATGTGCCGGATCTCGGGTCGGATGCCGAGGGACGCCGCCGTCGCCGTGCCTTCCTCGAACCGCGCCAGCGCTGCCCGATCGTCGGCGGGCGACGTGTTCGAGAGGTGGCTGAAGAGTCCGACGATACGGATGCGTCCGATGCGCTCGAGCCTGGCCGCCTCTGCCAGTACCCGCCCCCAGTCGCTCGGAGGGATGCCGTTGCGCGACAGCCCCGTCTCGAGCTTGAGGTGGACGTCGACGACGCCCTCTGCACCGGCCGCGGCTCCTGCGGCCTCGAGCTGGTCGAATGAGGAGATCCCGACCTCGATGCCGTTCGCGGCTGCGGCTTCGAAGCGCTGACCGGGTTCGTGCAGCCACGCCATGATCGGCGCCGTGATCCCCTGACGACGCAGGTCCAGGCCCTCGGCGATCTCCGCGACGCCGAGCCGCGTGGCACCGCCGGAGAGAGCGGCGACGGCGGCGGCGGCCGCGCCGTGCCCGTACGCGTTCGCCTTGACGACCGCGATGACGTCGACGCCGGTGAGCTGGCGGAAATGGCGGGTGTTGTCGGCGATGGCATCCAGATCGATCGTCGCCTCGCGGAACGGGATGCTCATGCCGCGCCCTCGTTCCGCTCTGCGATCACGAAGGCCGTGGCGAGGCCCGCGTCATGCGACATGGTCAGGTGCAGGCTGGTGATGCCGCGCTCATCGACGACATCCGCCGTCGTTCCGGAGAGGCGGAAATACGGCCGCCCCGATTCCTCTGATCCGATCTCGATCTCGGTCCAGTGCACGCCGTCGGATCCGCCGAGCGCCTTGATCAGGGCCTCTTTCGCGGCGTAGCGCGCGGCGAGGGAAGGCAGCTTCAGCGCGCGCTCGGTCGGCGCGAAGAGTCGCTCCAGCAGCCGCGGCGTCCGGGAGATCGTGCGCTCGAACCGCGGGATGTCGACGAGGTCGATGCCGGTCCCGATGATCACCGCTCCAGCCTACCGGCGCCCCACCTCCCCCTCCCCTCCCCTCCCCTCCTCCTTCCCCTCCTCCTTCCCCTCCTTCCTTCCCCTCCCCCTCCCACCGCACGGATGGCTGGAGCCCGGCACGATCGGCCGACGAAACCGGGTATTCAGCCAGCCATCCGTGCCGGGTTCCAGCCATCCGGATGCCGCCACTCGCCCTGCACAATCGCCCCGCCGGGCCGATCCATCCACAGCGCCCTGATCTGCACGTACAACGCCCGCCGGAACAGGCATGATCTGGGGATGCTCTCGGCGTGCCAACTCATCGACCATTTCGGCGGGATCGCCCGCGGCAGACAGCTGACGGCGTTCGGATTCACCCGTCGGATGCTGTCGGATGCTGTTGCCCGCGGCGAGATCACCCGAATCCGCCCAGGGGTCTTCGTCACCGCATCCGCGTCTCCCACCGTGCGGATCGCCGCCGCTCACGGTGGCGCCCTGACCTGCGCCGGTGCGCTCCGGCATCACGGCGTCTGGGTGCTCGACGACGACGATTCACCGCACGTGTGGCTGGGGCAGGCGGGTCGGGTCCACCACGAGCACTGCCGATGCGTCGTCCACTACCGAGCCGGACGGATGCAGTTGGGCGTCGCCGACGTCGAGCAGGCTCTCATCCATGCGTTCCAGTGCCACAGCGAGGAGTTCTTCTTCTGCGCGTTCGAGTCGGCGTGGAACAAGCGGCTGATCTCCGCAAGTGCGCGGGCACGCATCCGCAAGGCCTTGCCCGCGTCTGCACGCTGGCTGATCGACTTCGCGCACAAGGACTCCGAGAGCGGCCTCGAATCGCTCGTGCGGTTACGTCTTCACCTCGTGGGGATCACCGTGCGGGCCCAGGTGGAGATCGACGGGGTCGGCCGGGTCGACTTCGTGATCGACGGGCGCCTCATCCTCGAAGCAGATGGAGCGGAGCACCATGACACCCCGCGACGACGCCATCGAGATCTGCTCCGGGATGCCGCGGCATCCGCCCTCGGGTACGAGTCGATCCACTTCGACTACGCGATGATCGTCCACGAGTGGCCGACGGTCATCGCCGCCATCCGCGCCGCCCTCCGCCGCACGGATGGCTGATCATCGGCACACCTGGCCGACGAAACCCAGTATTCGGCCAGCCATCTGTGCCGCGCTCCAGCCATCCGGCCCGCGACGGGCACCGGACCGGCCCACGACGGGCACAAGATAGGTCCACGACGGGCACCGGACCGGCCCGCGACGGGCACAAGCGCGGCCCGCCCGGACTACTCGACCGTGACGGACTTCGCGAGGTTGCGCGGCTGGTCGACGTCGAGGCCCTTGGCCGTCGCGAGCGCCATGGCGAAGATCTGCAAGGGCACGACCGAGAGCACCGGCTCGAACATGGCACCGGCGAGCGGGATGCGGATGACCTCGTCGGCGAACGGCAGCACGGCGGCATCACCCTCTTCGGCGATGACGATGACACGGGCGCCGCGGGCGCGGATCTCCTGGATGTTCGAGACGACCTTGGAGTGGATCAGCGCGGAGTGGCGCGGCGACGGAACGAGCACGAACACGGGCTGGCCGGGCTCGATGAGCGCGATCGGGCCGTGCTTGAGCTCACCGGCAGCGAAGCCCTCGGCGTGGATGTACGAGATCTCCTTCAGCTTGAGCGCGCCTTCGAGAGCGATCGGATATCCGACGTGGCGTCCGAGGAACAGCACCGAACGGGTGTCTGCCATCCAGTTCGCGAGGTGCGAGACGTGTTCGTGCTCCTCTTCGAGGACCTGCGCGATCTTCTCGGGCAGCGACGCGAGCTCTTCGACGGCGGTGGGGTCCTCCAGCACCGAGCGCACACGCCCCATGTGCAGCCCGAGCAGCAGCAGCGCGGTGATCTGGGCGGAGAACGCCTTGGTCGAGGCGACGGCGACCTCTGGGCCGGCGTGCGTGTAGACGACGGCATCCGATTCACGAGGGATCGTCGCGCCCTGCGTGTTGCAGATCGACAGTGTGCGCGCGCCGCGCTCGCGCGCGTACTTCACTGCCATCAGCGTGTCCATGGTCTCGCCGGACTGGCTGATCGAGATGACGAGCGTGTCGTCGCCGATGACCGGGTCACGGTAGCGGAACTCGTGCGCGAGCTCGACGTCTGTGGCGATGCGGGCCCACTGCTCGATCGCGTACTTGCCGACGAGGGCCGCATAGGATGCGGTGCCGCATGCCGTGATGATGATGCGGTTGATGCCGATGAAGAGGTCGTCCAGCCCGTCGAGCTCGGGGATGATGACCTTGCCGTCCTGCACGCGTCCGCGGATCGTGTTGGCGACGGCCTCCGGCTGCTCGGCGACCTCCTTGGCCATGAACGAGGACCATCCGCCCTTCTCGGCGGCGGCGGCGTCCCACGACACATCGAACGGCTCGGCTTCGACCGGGTTGCCGGCGAAGTCGGTCACGGTCACCGCGGTCGGGGTGATCGAGACGATCTGGTCCTGGCCGATGGCGAGCGCCTTGCGGGTGTGCTCGACGAAGGCGGCGACGTCGGATCCGAGGAAGTTCTCGCCCTCGCCGAGCCCGATGACCAGGGGCGAGTTGCGACGGGCGCCGACGACGAGCCCAGGATGATCCTGGTGCATGGCGAGCAGGGTGAAGGCGCCTTCGAGCCGGTTCACGATGCTCTGGAATGCGACCTGCAGATCACCGCTCTTGGCGTATTCGCGTCCGAGGAGCGCTGCGGCGACCTCGGTGTCGGTCTCGCTGAGGAACTCGACGCCTTCGGCGAGCAGTTCATCGCGCAACGGGGCGAAGTTCTCGATGATGCCGTTGTGGATGAGAGCGAGCCTGCCGCCGTCCGCGAGGTGCGGGTGCGCGTTCACGTCGGTCGGGCCGCCATGGGTCGCCCAGCGGGTGTGGCCGATGCCGGTGGAACCCTCAGCCAGCGGTGCGTCTTCGAGAGATTTGCGCAGAACGGCGAGCTTGCCGGCCTTCTTGCGCATGCCGAGGTGGCCTTCGTCGTCGATGACGGCGATGCCGGCGGAGTCGTAGCCGCGATACTCGAGGCGGGCGAGGCCGGCGATAAGGATGCCCTGGCTAGGGCGCGGGCCCACGTATCCGACGATTCCACACATGCGGTCAAGAATAAACGCGATATTTTGCGAGGGTTCCGTACGAAAGTGGATGCGGATGCACCGATCCAGGCGATCCGTATCGCTCCAGGTACTCTCGATCCGTGCGCTTGGGAATCCTCGACATCGGGTCGAACACCGTTCATCTGCTCGCGGCCGACGCTCGCCCCGGAGGCAGACCGCTCGCGACGACGAGCGATCGCAGCGTGGTGCGACTGATGCGCTTCCTCACCCCTGAGGGTGCGATCAGCGAGGAGGGCGTGCTCGCTCTCGAAGCTGCCGTCACCCGGGCGCGACGGATCGCCGAATCCGAGCGGGTCGAGACCCTGCTCGCGACGGCCACCAGCGCGGTGCGCAGCGCGGTCAACGGCGAGGAGGTCATCGCCCGCATCGAACGCGCACTCGGCCTGCCTCTGCAGGTGCTCACCGGCGAAGAGGAGGCCGAGCTCACGTTCCTCGCCGCGCGGCGCTGGTTCGGATGGGATGCCGGACGCATCCTGCTGCTCGACATCGGCGGCGGTTCGTTCGAGTTCGCGGCGGGCGGCGACGAGGTGCCGGAGGTCGCGGCATCCGTTCCGCTGGGAGCCGGACGCATGACCGTGCAGTTCATGCCGAACGACCCGCCGGGTGAGGATGCCGTCGACCTGCTGCGCGCGCACGCCCGCGAAGCGCTCGCGCCTGTGGCCGCTGACCTGCGCGCCCTGCCTGCTCCGGACCATATGATCGGCTCGTCGAAGGCGATCCGATCACTCGCGAACCTGGCCGGTCGTGAAGTCTCTGGACTGGGATTCGACCGCACGGTGCTGTCGCGCTCGGCGTTGAAGGCGTGGATCCCGCGACTCGCCAGGATCCCGGCATCCGCTCGTCAGGAGCTGCCAGGGATCACCCCCGACCGCACCTGGCAGATCGTGGCGGCCGCGGTCTGCCTGCACGCGGCGATGAAGATGCTCGACATCGACGAGCTCGAGGTGTCGCCGTGGGCGCTGCGCGAAGGCGTGCTGCTGCGCTACACCGAGTCGATGGTGTGGGGCGGCAGCGGCATCTGAGGCGTCACAGCTTGCGCAGCAGCACGCTCTCGACGTTGTGATCGGCGCCCTTGTTCAGGACGAGAGTCGCACGGTGCCTGGTGGGCATGACGTTCTCGACGAGGTTCGGCATGTTGATGTCGTTCCAGTACCCCATCGCGGTCGCGCGCGCCTCGGCGTCGGTCAGGTGGGCGAACACGTTGAAGTACGACGACGGATTCGCGAACGCCCCCTGCCGCAGTGCCAGGAAACGATCGACGTACCATTTCTCGATGTGCGCCGTGTCGGCATCCACGAAGATGGAGAAGTCGAACAGGTCGCTGACGGCGACATCGTTCGGCGCAGGCGGAGGCTGCAGCACGTTCAGTCCCTCGACGATGACGACGTCCGGCCGACGCACCACGACCCGGGCATCCGGCACGATGTCGTACCGCATGTGCGAGTAGAAGGGGGCACGGACCTCGGCCGCGCCCGACTTCACCTCGGTGAGGAACTCCAGCAGCGCGCGCCGATCGTACGACTCAGGGAATCCTTTGCGCTCCATCAGCCCGCGCCGTTCGAGCTCCGCGTTCGGGTAGAGGAAGCCGTCGGTGGTCACCAGCTCGACCCGGGGAGTGCCCGGCCACCTGCTCATCAGCTCGCGCAGCAGGCGCGCGATGGTCGATTTCCCCACCGCAACCGACCCCGCGACGCCCACGACGAACGGAGTGGTGACGTCGTCCTCATCGAGGAAGGCGCTCGTCGCGGCCCCCAGCTGCTTGGTCGCCGTCGCGTAGAGACTGAGCAGTCTGCTCAGCGGCAGGTACACCTCGCGCACTTCGGTGAGATCGAGGCGATCGCCGATGCCGCGCAGCTCCACCACCTCGGTCTCGCTCAGCGGCTGGTCGAGACCAGCGGCCAATCGCGCCCACTCCGCTCGTCCGATCTCGCGGTACGGCGACAGTGGTGCGGCGGGGTCGGCGTTGGTCACGGCATCCATCGTAACGGCGTGGATGACACCTCACTCTGCGCAGACGACGTCGAGGCCCCCGTAAGCTCGTGACCATGCCCCACCGCGTGTCGCCCCTGACGATCGTGGCGCGCGTGCTCCTGGTGCCGTACGCCATCGCACTGGGACTGATCGTGCTGCTGCCCGCGGCCACCGCGGGACGCGTGACCGGCCTCGTGTTCCGGCTCGCGCGGTTCGTCTCCGAGCACGCGGGCGTCTCGCTCTCGACGACCTACACCCTCTTCGAGTTCGCCGCGAACATCGCGTTGTTCGTTCCGTTCGGGGCGCTCGTCGCCTTGGCATGGCCGCGCACCAACGCGTGGTGGATCATACTGATGGGTTTTTCGGCGAGCGCGGCGATCGAACTCGTGCAGACGATGGTCCCCGGTCGCGTGACGACGCTGTCGGATGTGATCGCGAACACGCTGGGGACGATAGTCGGATGCTGCGCGGTGCGCGTGCTCCGCCCGCGGAGCCGCCCGACCAGCGCCCGCACCGTCTGATCCCACCGCGTGCGCTGCGTGAGATCTCCCACCATCGGTACCCTGGAGGGATGAGTGACAATCGTCCGATGAGTCGCCGCGAGTGGCGCGAACGCGTTGCGGCGAAGTCGCGCAGGTCGCGCGCCGATGCTGAGCCCTCGTTCGTTCCCCGCCAGATGCCGGCACCGACGACCGCGCAGCCCGCGGCGCCGCAGCGCGCCGGATCGGTGGCGACCATCCTCACGGTCTGCACGGGGAACATCTGCCGCTCCCCCATGGCAGAGGTTCTTCTGCGCGCACGGCTCGAGCCGTTCGGCGTACGCGTGCACAGCGCCGGTACGCATGGCCTGGTGGATCACGAGATGACGGCTCCTGCACAGGAGCTGGCCGTCGCTCTCGGGGCGAACGCGGATGCCGCGGCCGCGCACCGCGCGCGTTATCTCATCGAGCCGCTGCTGACCGAGTCGGATCTCGTGCTGGCGATGGCACGTGAGCACCGATCGCACGTCGTGCAGATGGTGCCGAATGCGCTGCGACGCACGTTCACGGTGCGCGAGTTCGCACGTCTGGCCTCGACGCTCAGCAGCGACGATGCCCGTTCCGCTGCGGATGCCGCAGGCGAGGCCCCCGGTGCACGGCTCCGAGCCGCAGCCATCGCCGTCACCGGGCAGCGAGGACTGTCTCCCGCGCTTCCCGATGAGGACGACGTGATCGATCCGTACCGCCGCTCACGCGAGACCTACGAGCTCTCCGCATCCCAGTTGGCGCCTGCTCTCGACGACGTCGAGCGCATCGTCCGCGCAGCCCTCACCTGACCGCCGAGTTCACAGCTGATCTCTCATACGATGAGCTCATGACTCTGAGAGCCGAGCGCCGCGCCGAGAAGCAGCGCCGACCCCTGTTGCGCAGCTTCCGTTTCTGGATTCCGATCGGCATTCTCCTCCTGCTTCTCGCGGCTCTGCTCGCCGCCGTGCTCATCGGCAAGCCGATCTACGACCGTGCGATGTCGGCGAAGTCGTCGCTCGAGCAGGCGATGCCTCTGGCGACGACCGCGAAGGACCAGATCCTCGCCGGTGACACTGCATCCGCAGAGGCGACGACCGCGCAGCTCGCCGCGCTCACCGCCCAGGCGCGCGAGCAGACCGATGACGGCACCTGGAAGAGCCTCGAGTGGATACCGTTCGTCGGAGCGAACCTCAACGCCGTGCGCACCGCCGCCGTCGTGACCGACGATCTGGTGACCGGTGCCCTCGCCCCCGCGACCGTGGTGAATCTGGATGCTCTCACGCCGGTCGACGGTGCCATCAACATCGCCGCGATCACCGACATGCAGTCGGTCGTCACTCAGGCTGCCGACACGGTCGACACCGCGGCGGCTCAGCTGGCATCCATCGACCAGTCCGCGCTGATCCCGCAGGTCGCGGGCGCCCTGACCAAGCTCACCGATGCCGTCGATGAGCTGCAGCCCCTGTTGGGCCCGGCCAGCGATGTCATCGGCATCCTGCCTGCGGCCCTCGGTGCTGACGGACCCCGCAACTACCTCGTGATGTTCCAGAACAACGCAGAGTCTCGCGGGACTGGTGGTAACCCCGCCGCGCTCGTGCTGCTGACGGCGGACCAGGGGCGGATCAGCATCACGCAGCAGGCGTCGAGCGGTGACTTCCTCAATGAGCGCGATACTCCGATCGTCGATCTCGACCCGGAGACGGTCGCCATCTATGGCGACAAGATCGGTCGCTACGTGCAGGACACGACACTGACTCCCGATTTCTCTGAGACGGCTGAGATCGTGCGCGCCTTCTGGGGAGAGTCGTTCGGCACTCAGGTGGATGCCGTCGTCTCCTTCGATCCGGTGGCATTGGGCTATCTGTTGAAGGCGACCGGCCCCGTCCAGGTTCCTGCTGAGGTCGATGTCGACGGGTGGGAGATACAGCTCTTCGATCAGCCCGTCGAGCTCACCGCCGACAACGCGACGTCGTTCCTTCTGAATCAGGTCTATTCCGAGATCGACGAGCCCGCACTGCAGGATGCCTTCTTCGCCGCAGCGGCGACGACGATCTTCGACTCCGTGACCTCGGGGGCGGCCGACACGAAGGCGCTGCTCACGAGCCTCACCGAGGCGATCGACGAGGGGCGCCTCATGTACGTGCCGTCCGCCGAGGCCGAAGCGGCGCTCGTCGGCTCGACCCGACTCTCGGGAACCCTTCCCCCGTCCAATGAGACCGAAAGCCTTCTCGGTGTGTATGTCAACGACATCACCGAAGGAAAGCTCGACTACTACATGCAGCTCGACATCGCTGCATCGTCGACGCAGTGCGAAGCGGATTCGCCCACGTTCTCGACCGCTGCGACGCTCACGAACACGCTGGACCCTGCGGCGGTGGACGGGCTCGCGAGCTACATCTCCCCCGCGCGATTCTTCCCGAAGGGGGTCGTGTCCACCGACCTCGTGCTCTACGGCCCTGTCGGTGCGACTGCGGCGACGGTGACGGTCGACGGCACAGCTGTCACCGCTCCCACGTTCACGCACCTGGGACGCCCGGCGATCAAGGTGAATGTCGAGAACGCGCCCGGCGCGACGCACACGGTCACCGCTGAATTCACTGCCCCGGCCGGTGAGTACGGGCCGCTCTCGGTGCGCCACACCCCGATGGTGCGGGAAGTGCCGGTCGCGCTCGAGAGCCCGGGATGCGCAGCCGAGTGACCCGGAAACGACCAGCGGGCCGGTAGCGAGGCCAGGCGCCTGCCGTCGGATTGGTCCGCCCTGTGCGGCCGCGGCATGCTACCGCTACCGTAGGCGACGCGCAGCGCACGACGAAGCGCCCGGTCCGTCCCATTTCTGGGGCGAACCGGGCGCTTCGTCGTCGTACTGAGCGTGTCAGCCGATGATCGCCTCGAGCCCGGCGGTGATCTGAGCGATCTGCTCCTCACCGAGCTCTCCTCCTACTGCGGTGACCGACACCGAGTACGAGGGCAGCACCGCGGTCAGCGAGTAGGCGGCGTTGTCTGCTCCTGCGATGGAGTAGACGATGCCACCGGCTTCGTCGACCTTCGCGTTCTCGACGACAGTGCCGCCCGATGCCGCGACGGCGTCGGCGGTGGGCACCGCGTCGGCCTCTGTGCCGAGGACCTCGACGCTGACGACGTGGTTCTCATCGTCTGCCGCCGCCCAGTCGCAGAACACCCCGGTCTCATCGAGTGACTCGAGCGTGAGCTCGAGCCCTTCGGTGAGAGTGCCGAAGCCTCCTGCGACCTGCGCGCAGTCTGCGATCCCGGCGATGAGTTCTGACCCCTCGTCGGTCACGCTGGGTGTGTATTCGCTCGCCGTGGGCTCCGGTGTCGAATCCGCGTCCCCGTCTCCCGACGAGGTGCATCCGGCAAGTGCGGTGATCGCGACGACCGCGATGACTGCACCGACCGTCGTTCGTAGAGTCCTGGCGTTCTTCATTGTGTTCCTCTCAGAAATGTGTGCCCGCATACTGCATCCGGTCACTTAAGGAAGGGGCTGCCGTTGCCGACCTTACCCGGGGCGGGGTTGCCAGGGAGCGACAGCACGTATGCCCGCATGTTGCCCTGTCCGGACTGCGCGATCGTGAGCGATCCGTTGGACACGTTCTTCGTGTCGCCGGTGACGGCGTCGACGTACGTTCCGTTCGGGATGCCCGAGAACGATGCTCCGCCGGATACTGCGACGAGCACGAAGCTGTCGACTGATCCCTCGGTGTACCGGCGCTTGAACGCCATGTTCCCGCTGACTCCTTCTGTAGAGTACTGCCCCTTCTGCAGGGCCGGCACGGCACGGCGGATCCGGTTCAGCGTCTGCAGATGCTGCACGAGCGGCTTCTGCATCGTGGCGGCCACCGCCCCGGAGGCGGAGGACACCACTCCGAAATCGCTCGTCTCGATGTCGCCCTTGAGGTTGTCACCGTAGTACGCGCGCCCTGTGGTCGCCAGCGGACAGGTCGGACCGCAGTCGATCTGCTTACCGGCCTGGAACTCGATCTCCGAGCCGTAGAACAGCACGGGGATGCCACGGAACGTCCACATGAGGCTCATGTTCTCAGCCCATGCGTTCGTGCCACCGTCGAAGCGCACGTTCGACTTGCCGGGGCCGTAGTCGTGACTGTCGACGTAGACCGCGTTGTAGGTCGCGTCGTTGGTCACACCATCGGAGTCCATGCCCGAGTGGAACGCATTGGATGCGTTGTCGAAGTTCATGTGCATGCGCATGTCGATGATGCTCATGCCCGACGCCTTCGAGTGATCCGGGGTGTGGTACGTGTTGCCGTTGAGCTGGTGGTTGGTGCTCGTCGGCTGCCCGTCCGGACCCTGAAGGTTCTCGTAGTTGAACTGCTCGGCCGCAGCGACGACGTCGTCCTCGCTGTACTCGCGTCGCTCGTCCCAGGTGTAGAACGGCGCGGAGTGGTTGACAGAACCACGGTTCCACTTGTCGTGCACGAACTGGGCGACTTCGCCGAAGACGTAGAAGTCCTTGCCCTTCTCTCCGTGCACATCGGTGGCGTGCTTCTGCAGCGCCGGCAGGAAGTGACGATTCCACATGACGCGGGGAATGTGCACGGCCGTGTCGACGCGGAATCCGTCGACGCCCATATCGATGTACTTGTTGTACGTGTCGATCAGGTAGTCCTGCACAACCGCGCTCTCGGTGTTGAGGTCGGCGAGATCTTCGTGGATCCAGCAGTCCTGCGCGTCCTTGCCCTCCCAGTTGCCGATCCAGCACGGGTGGAACTTGTCCTTCGGGAACATTCCGGAGGTCGCGTTGGGCCACTGGCAGTTGTACACCTTGTAACCCTCAGCGGAGTAGCCGCTCTGAACGCCCCAGTTGTTGCAGTTCTGGCCGGCCGGCTGCGTCTCGCTCCACAGGTCACCGTTGTAGGTGCTGCCGTCGGCGTCGGTCTGGGTGGGGTTGTACACCTTGCCCGGGACCTTTTCGTCGTAGTACCAGCTCCACTCGGAGTCGCGCTTGCCGTACACGGTCGGTGTGAAGAGGTTCTTCTCACCCCAGCGCGACGTGTGGTTGTAGACGACGTCCTGGTAGATCTTGATGCCCTCGGCGTGCGCCGCGTCGATCAGCTCCTGGTACGTCGCTCCCGGGGTCTCCAGACGCGGGTCGATGCGCTGGAAGTCCCAGCCGTGGTAGCCGTGGAAGTCGTAGTCGCTGCGGTTCGTGACCACGGGTGTGATCCAGATCGCAGAGAAGCCGAGTCCCTTGATGTAATCGAGCTTGTCGATGATTCCTTGGAAGTCACCACGGAACATCGGGTCGTTGTTGGCCGCGTTGCCCGACTTGACGTGCATGTTGCCGCCCATGTTGTTGGACTCGACACCGTCGTTCCAGCGAGCGGTCATGATGAAGTAGATCGAGTCCTCACGCGGGTCGCCACCGAGCGGCTCGCCGGTTGTCGCACCGGCGACGGACCCACCGGGTTCGTCGCTCGCGCCGCCTGTTGTGGTGGCGGTGACTGCGGTGCTGTATGCGGACTCGCCAGTGGCGTTCTCGGCGCGGACCTTGAACCAGTACTTCGTGCCCGCGGTCAGACCAGTCACGCTCTGTGACGGGCTCGTCGCGGTGACGTACTTCGTCGTCCCACCCGCGGACGGGGCATACGCGACGGTGTACTTCGTGGCACCCGCAACCGCAGTCCACGACACCGCCACGGACGTTCCCGAAGCCGTAGCCTTCACACCCGACGGAACCGCAGGAACCGCAGTACCGCTTCCCGTCGTGAAGTAGGTGGCATTCGTGTACGCAGAGGCACCGATGGCGTTCTCCGCACGCACCTTGAACCAGTGCTCCTTGCCCGCAGCCAGACCAGTCAACGTGTGCGCAGTACCCGTCACCGAGACGAACTTCGTCGTCCCACCAGCGGACTCACGATACGCGACCGTGTACTTCGTGGCACCCGAAACCGCGCCCCACGACAGAGCCGCGGACGTCCCCGAAGGAACAGCCTTCATCCCCGTCGGACGCACCGGAACCGTGGTCGCGCCCCCCGTGGTGGTGAAGTACGTGGCATTCGTGTACGCAGACACCCCAGCAGCGTTCTCGGCACGCACCTTGAACAGGTACTCCTTGCCCGAAGCCAGACCAGTCAACGTGTGCGCAGTACCCGTCACCGAGACGAACTTCGTCGTCCCACCAGCGGACTCACGATACGCGACCGTGTACTTCGTGGCACCCGAAACCGCAGTCCACGACAGAGCCGCGGACGTCCCCGAAGGAACAGCCTTCATCCCCGTCGGACGCACCGGAAGCGATGCGGAGCTGCCCGTGGTGAAGTAGGTGGCGTTCGTGTACGCAGACACCCCAGCAGCGTTCTCGGCACGCACCTTGAACCAGTGTTCCTTGCCCGAAGCCAGACCGGTCAACGTGTGCGCAGTACCCGTCACCGAGACGAACTTCGTCGTCCCGCCAGCGGACTCACGATACGCGACCGTGTACTTCGTGGCGCCCGGAACAGCAGCCCACGACAGAGCCGCGGACGTCCCCGAAGGAACAGCCTTCGTCCCCGTCGGACGCACCGGAACCGTCGGCTCCGGCTCCGTGGTCCCGCACGGGTCGGCCGTGCTGACCGCACCACCGTTGACCGCAGCGACCTTCGAGGTGAACGTGTAGTTCTTGCCCCCGTTGTTGTCCCAGGTGCCCGAACCGTTGTTGAACGCGACCGTCACGTTCGCCGCGGAACCCGCATCGACCGCCAGGTGGAACCAACCGGTCCCGGCCTCGCACGTCTCGACAGCAGCCATAGGCTTACCCGGCGCCGTCGTCCACGCCCCAGTACCGACCTGGTAGTGCGCGTTCACCGCACTCCACCCGGAAGGCAGCTTGTAGTACAACGACAGCTCCCCATCCAGCGGATCCGCCTTGACCGGCTTGCCGGACGCCACCGATCCTCCAGAGACCGACTTGTCACCACCGGAAGAGATCGCGTAGTTCTTCTCTCCGTTGTTGTCCCACGCAGTGCCGTTGTTGAACGCCGCGTTGATCGTCGCCCCGGCAGGGGCCTCGATCGCCAGCTGGAACCAACCGGGGAAACCATCGACCGCGGTCATCGGCTTCCCGGGAACCGCCGTCCAGGTACCCGTCCCGACCTGGTAATGAATGTTCGCGCTCGTCCACCCGGCCGGAGCCTGGTAGTAGACCGTCGTCGCCGTCGACACCGGCTTGTCACCGGTCTTCGCCGTCGCAGCCGTAGATGCCGCGGACTTCTTGCCCGCCGCATCCTTCGCCTTCACCGTGTACGAATACGACGTCGAAGCCACCAGACCGGAATCAACCAGCTTGGGCGAGGTCGACGTCAACGTGACCGAACCCGCACCACCCGTGCGAACGATCTCGTAACCGGTGACGGCGCAGTCATCGGTCGACGCGTTCCACGTCACCGTGACAGTCGTGCCATCAGCGGCAGCCTTCACATTCGAGGGAACCGAAGGAGCCGCGGAATCCGTGCACTCCTCAACACTGTCCGTCGCATCCACGTGCAACGCGATCGCGTCCTTGCCGCCAACAGTCGCGGTGAACTTGCCACCCGAAACAGTGACCTTCTCACCCGACCAGGAGCTGCCGGTGTGCTCGGCCTTGATCACGTTGTAGTACGTGCCATCAGGCAGCGACGTCGTGAACTCGCGCTGGATCTGACCCGAACCGTTGTTGATCGCGATGAAACCCTTGTCACCACGACCGAACGCGATCGCCGAACCATCCGTGCTGGACCACTTGTTCACCACATCGGTGCCATACGTCGCCACACGGAAACCGACCATGTTCTTGATGTCGTTCTGCGCGTGCTTGAACGTCCACCCGTTCTGCCCAGGCTGCGGGTCGATGACATTGCCCTGACCATCTACCGCCGGGGCCTGCTTGTCATTGCTGAACTCGTAACCCGAATGGATCGACGGCGAACCATACGGCCACGCCAACGTGAACGTCTGCGCCAGGTCATACGACTTGCCGTTCTTGTACGACAGCGTCTCACCGTTGCGCTCCGTGTCGTGGTTGTCCACGAACACCGCCGCATCCTTCTGCTGCAGGAACCCGCCCCAAGTGCCACCGATACCCGCACCAGAGGTCAGCCAGTCGATCCGCGTTCCACCGAACGCTTCCTTCATCTTGCGCGCATACGCGAACTCGTGGATATCACCGATCCCGATGTAATCCTCAGGCTGGATCGGCTCACCCGCCGCACGAATGACCTCCTGGACGACATACAGCTCGTCCTTCTTCGTCACCCGGTTCCAGATCCCCCACATGTCCTCCTTGGAAATGTGCTTGACCGCGTCGAACCGGAAACCCTTCACACCCATGTCCGCAAGACGATTCAGATAATCAGCGATCGTCTGCTGCACCGACGCCTTGCCCGTGTCCAGATCAGACAGGTTCACCAGGTTGCAGTTCTGCACCTGGTACTTGTCGCCGTACGAGGAGATGTCCTGACGGCAGCTGTGGAAATCACTGTCGCTGTACAGACCCGGGTAGTTGTAGTGCTGGAACTGCGTGCCCGCCCAACCAGTACCACCATTGGACTGACCCGACATGTGGTTGATGACCGCATCCACGATCACACCCACACCAGCCGCGTCACACCGCTGCACCATCGACTTGAACTCCGCCTCGGTCCCCATCCGAGACTCGAGCTTGTACGACACCGGCTGGTAATAGATCCACCACGGGTTACCCTCACCCGGCACCATCGCATGCTCCTGCGGCGGCGAGGTCTGCACATACCCATACCCAGCCGGCCCCAGAGTCGTCTCACACTCCACCGCGATCTGGTTCCACGTATACGAGAACAACACCGCAATCGCGTCCTTCGGCCCATCCGCAGCAGCCTCAGCCCGCTCCGCCGGCGCAAACGACACCAACCCCGCCACCACCACCGCAAAGGTGACCGCAACGGCCAACAACCGCCTCAAACGAAAGCGGTCCTCAACCGCCGCGCCATCATGCATCCCCATGCTCCCTCGCATCGAACGAATCGCGGCCAAACGCCGCCACACCAAAACCAACCACAAACACCCCAAAACTGCAAGCGCTTACACCTAATCGTGACCAAACCACACACTCCAAAAACCGCCCACAAGCACACGCTTGCAGGCGGTTCTCAGTAGAGCGAGAGCTACTTGCCCAGGCTCGCGAACTTCGCAGTGAACGCGTCGAAGTCTTCCTTCTCGGCCGACGTCGACTCATCAGCGCTGTACGGTTCCGTCGCGTTGTCGAGTGTCGCCGGGTCGTACGGCAGAGAACCGATCGCAGACTCACCGAAGGTGCTGATCAGCATGACACCGACACCGTTCGCCTCGAGGTAGCTGCGGTCGATACCGAGTGCCGTGAGCGGGATCTTCATCTCGTAGATCGTGTCCTGCGCCTTGCTGTGGCCTGCGGTAAGCAGGTCGCTGAAGTTCGCAGTCTTCGTCAGATCTGCGGGCGTGTATCCCTCATAGCCGTTCTTCTTGACGCCCATGACCGTCGAGCCGACGAACCCGTCGCCGTAAGCGAAGCTCACTCCCGCGTCCTTGAACGCAGCGACGTTCTCGAGCTCGTAGTCGAACTCATCGTCGTCGTTGAGCGAGAACACCGCGGGCTGCCCCACACCAGGCTTGCTCGAGAACATCAGAAGGTGATCTGCTTCCTTGTTCTCGAAGGTGTAGCGCATACCCCACACGCCCTTCTCATCAGCTGCGACGACACCATCGCCACCGCGGCTGTTGACGTCGAACGCGAGCGCCTGGGGAATGTCACCCTGGTACGGCTTGCCGTTGTCACTGATCGGGTACCCCTGCGCAGGGTCGACCACATCGGTGACGTTGGTGAACTGCCACATCAGATACAGGTTGCTGTCATCCCACGAGCCGTAGAGCGCGTAGGGGTCGTAGACGGGGCCTTCGTGCGATCCGCGGAAGATACGCGGATCGTCGTTGGCCACACCCTGCGCGATGATCATGTCCGAGGTCCACTCCGATGCGTCGCCGTCGACCGTGATCGTCTTCGACTTGCCGACCTGCCCCGCGGGGTTGGTCTTGTAGAGAGCAACGGAGTGATCAGTGCCGACACGCGTCCCCGGGTCGGGATCAGGATCGGTACCGCCGCCTGTTGTGGTGGCGGTGACTGCGGTGCTGTATGCGGACTCGCCAGTGGCGTTCTCGGCGCGGACCTTGAACCAGTACTTCGTGCCCGCGGTCAGACCAGTCACGCTCTGTGACGGGCTCGT
>Ga0308157_10001355_pt1 | contig 52041 bp, 39 predicted proteins | sample PhyBR1_FD_201035 | JGI IMG/M metagenome (GOLD analysis project Ga0308157, IMG submission 201035) | Phyllosphere microbial communities from UC Gill Tract Community Farm, Albany, California, United States - DLSLB.R1 | ecosystem: Host-associated > Plants > Phyllosphere > Unclassified | place: USA...
GCGCCCGAACGTGGATGGCAGGCGCGCCGCGAACTTGTCGTTCAGTTCGGCCAGGCGGGCGAAGAATTGCTGGTCAGCCGGCTGCGTCATGGTCATGCCGGCCTTACTTGGTGCCGAAGATACGGTCACCCGCATCGCCCAGACCCGGGATGATATAGGCGTGTTCGTTCAGGTGCGAGTCCAGCGAGGCGACGTAGACCTTGACGTCCGGATGCGCGTCCTGCACTACCTGGATGCCTTCGGGCGCGGCGACCAGCGCCAGGAACAGGATCTGCTCGTCCGGTACGCCGCGCTTCTTCAGCACGTCGATCGCGTGCACCGCCGAATTGCCAGTGGCAATCATCGGGTCGCACAGGATGAAGGTGCGATCGGTCGTATCCGGCAAGCGGACCATGTACTCGACCGGCTCATGCGTGTCGGGATCGCGGAACACGCCGATGTGCCCGACGCGCGCCGACGGCACCAGTTCGAGCAGGCCATCGCTCATGCCGATGCCGGCGCGAAGGATGGGCACCACGGCCAGCTTCTTGCCAGCAATGACCGGCGCATCGATGGTCACCAGCGGCGTGCGGATCTGGCGCGTCGTCAGCGGCAGGTCGCGCGTGATCTCGTAGCCCATCAGCAGCGTGATCTCGCGCAGCAGCTCGCGGAACGTGCGCGTCGACGTATCGTGCTCGCGCATGTGCGACAGCTTGTGCAGGATCAGCGGGTGATTCAGGATGAAAAGGTTCGGGAAGCGCGGATCTTGGTTCATGGCAGGGTCGATGAAGCTTGTAAGCCAGCATTATCACAGGCACAACGTAATTTGTCCCGGCTCTGGCCGAAATAATTCTGGGTCGACGCTGCCAGCACGCAATAGCTGACGGCCCGCAGCGACCTGTCCGGCAGTCGACGTTCTTCCTCACAAGGCATGCCGAAGGACGCATGCAGCCTGGCTCAGCGCATGAATGTGTCACGATGACACAAATCTGGTTGCATTAAAGCATTAAATTAAGCGATAGATATTTTCTACTCAGCAATAATCAGCGACAATACACAGATGACCGCCCTGCACGCGACGTTGCCGGCAGTTGCGCGCACAGCCTGCGGGATGCGCGCAGGCGGAGGCAGGCAAGCGAACGCACCGTACGTTGCTCATTCTGATGCAGTACGGAATTTTTCAGTGATAGACTCGTCCCTGGTTTGTTGCCCGGCACGGATAGCAAGATGACATCGGCATGGTTTGAGCATGCCGCGAAACGAGAGCCCTGACCGACCATGCTGACCCCACCTTCCGCAGCTTCCCATCCGCCGACGGCGCACCTGCCGCCGGCGACGCTGCTCGACGGTCTGCTGGAGAGCGCGGGGGACGCCGTCTTCCGCGTTGCCCCCTGCGGGACGATCCGGGCGGCGGGTACCCGTGCCCAGCGCCTGCACGGGTATGCGCCGGGCTGTTCGCTGGTCTCGCTCGTGCACGACGTCGACCAGGCAGCCTTGCGCCATGCGCTGGACGGCGCCGCGACGGCGCACGAAGCCGCGCTGGTCGAAGCGCGCTTTCGCAGCGGCGAGCGTGAAATCTGGTTCGAGCTGCGCATTGCCCAGTTGACGACGGGCGACGATGCGCAAATCCTCGTGATCGGGCGCGACATGTCGTCGCAGCACGCAACCGAAGAGCGTCTGCGCCACATGGCGACCCACGACGCGCTGACCGAATTGCCGAACCGCCTGCTGCTGGCCGACCGCATCCGCGTCGTGATCTCGAATGCGCGCCGGTCGGGCCAGGGGTTTTCGGTCGTCGCTATCGGCATGGATGGCTTCAAAAAAGTCAACGACGGCCTGGGCCACCCGCTGGGCGACGCCGTGCTGCAGATGGCCGCCACGCGCCTGCGCCGCGTCTTGCGCGACAGCGATACGCTGGCGCGCGTCGGTGGCGACGAGTTTGTCGCCGTGCTGCCGGGCACCTTCAGCGAGGCCCAGATCAAGCTCGTCACGGGGCGCCTGATGGCCACGCTGCAGTCGCCGTTCGAAACCGGTGGCCACACGATCTACCTGGGCGCGTCGATTGGCGTGACGGTGTACCCGGACCATGCCGAAGACGAGGTGCGCCTGGTGACGCTGGCCGACGCCGCACTGTCGCGCGCGAAGGAAACCGGCAAGGGCCGCATGGTGCTCTACAGCCCGCGCGACCAGGGCCCGCCCGAGCACGACATCTCCCTCGAGGCGGCCATGTTCAAGGCCGTGCGCGAAGGCGAGTTTCTGCTTTACTACCAGCCGATCGTCGACGCCGGCACGAAGGTCATCGAAGGCTTCGAGACGCTGATGCGCTGGAAGCATCCGACGCTTGGCATGGTGCCGCCAGTGCGCTTCATCCCGATTGCCGAAAACAATGGCCTGATCAATCTGCTGGGCGCCTGGGCGCTGAAGGCAGCGTGCATGCAGATCCGCCAGTTCCAGGAAGTGGCGGGCCGCGAGCTGTACATCTCGGTCAACATCAGCCCGCGCCAGTTCCGCAGCGACCGTTTTCTGTCAGAGCTCGACGACGCGCTGGCGATGTCCGGCGCCCAGGGCCACCAGCTGGTGCTCGAAATCACCGAAGGCACGCTGATGGTCGACCCGGTCCACGCCGAGGCCGTCATGGAAAAAATGGTCGAGCGCAACGTACGCATCGCGATCGACGATTTCGGCACCGGTTATTCGTCGCTGGCATACCTGAAGCGCTTTCCGATTTCGGTGCTCAAGATCGACCGTGCATTCGTCAAGGACCTGCCCGGCTCGCACAAGGATGCCGCCATCTGCAAGGTCGTGCTCGACCTGGCCCGCCACCTGAGCCTGGCCGTCGTGGCCGAAGGCGTCGAGACCGAAGAGCAGCTGGCCTGGCTGGACGAACAGGGTTGCCACTATGTCCAGGGCTACCTGACGGGCAAGCCGATGCCGGCCAACGTGGCCGTCACGGCCCTCAAGGAAAACCTCTATACCGCTCTTCTGCCGGCCGACACCCGGACAGGGAAACCATGACCACACCAATCACCACCGCGCGCTCGGCGAAAGCGCAAGCCACTCTCGCCCTGCTGTGGGAACGCATTCGCCGCCAGGGCGACATGCCCGGCTTCACCAAGGCCATCAATGCCATCCTGGCATCGATGCGCGGCGAAGACGAGCGCGATTTCTCGATGACGCAGACCGTCCTGTCCGACCCCGTCCTGACCCAGAAGGTCCTGCGCCTGGCCAACAGCAGCATGTACGCGGCGTTCGGCCAGCATGTCAACACGATTTCCAGGGCCGTGCTGGTGCTGGGCACCGAGAGCATCGGCCACCTGGCGCTGGGCCTGAAGCTCATCGAAGAGCTCGGACGCAGCACGCCGGACACCGAGATCGCGCACATCGAGATGGAAAAAGCCGTGCTGGCCGGGATGGTGGCGCAGCAACTGGCTACCGGCGCGCAGGTGCGCAATCCCGAAGAAGCCGTGGTCTGCTCGATCCTGCACTCGCTGGGCCGCATGATGATCACGTTCTACATGCCAGAGCGCTGGACCCTGATCCAGGCGGGAGCAGCGGGCGGCGACGACACGGCAGCAGCCCATGACGTCCTCGGGCTGCATCTCGAGGAACTCGGCCGCGCCACCGCCGCCCACTGGGGCCTGCCCGGCAACCTGGTGGCCGGCATGCGCCGCGTCGAACCGGGCGAACGGGGTGAAGCCTTCGAGCACGATGACTGGCTGGCGGCGGTGGGCACAATGTCCACCCGCGCCGCCGATGCGCTGTGGGCCGACGACGCCGCGGGCGCCGGCAAGGTGGCCGAGCTGGCCGAACAGTTCGCACCGATGCTGGGGATCTCGCCGGCCGGCATTCTGGCCTCGATCGACAAGGCCCGGATCGAAGCGGCGGCGGATTTGTCGATCGCGCCGCTGGCCCGGCCGGCCGAGAAACGCGCGCGCCTGGCCGCAGCGACGCGCGACCGCATCGCCGGCAACCAGATCCTGATGGGCGGCGTGGCCGACATGCGCGACGCGGGCCTGAATGCAACCGCCGGCCAGATGATGTCGCTGGCGCTGGAAACGATGCACGAGGGGCTGTCGTTCACCCGCTCGTTTGCCTTCCTGCGCAACCGGCGTGAAGGACGCTACTCGGCGCGCCTGGCGCTGGGCGAAAACGCCAAGGCGCTGCAGCCGAGCCTGACCTTCGACGACACCTTTGAGGCGAACGTGTTCCACGCTGCGCTGGCGAGCGACCGCGTGATCTTCATCGAGAATGCGCACGACGCCAAGTTCGCGGCCAAGCTGCCGGGCTGGTGGAAAGACACGCTGTCGGAGGCGCGCTGCTTCATCGTGATTCCGCTGTGCGCGCACGGCCAGCCGGCCGGCTTCATTTATGGCGACTGGGACGGCACGTATCCGCAGGTGATCCTGAGCCAGACGGAGTTTGCGCTGCTCAACGACCTGCGCACGCTGGTCGTGCGCACGGTCGAGCGCCGCCACCAGATGGACGCGATCGCGACGCGCGCCTGAGCGCGCCGCCGCAGTCCACGATGGTTACGTCAAGCGGGGCGTGGCGACGTTGACATCGCCGCACTGCGCGCGGTGCATCAAGGCGTGATCGATCAGCACCAGCGCCAGCATCGCTTCGGCAATGGGTGTTGCGCGGATGCCCACGCAGGGATCGTGGCGACCAAATGTTTCCACCAGCGCCGGGTTGCCTTCCTTGTCGATCGAGCGGCGCGGCACCCGGATCGACGAGGTTGGCTTGATGGCGAGCGACACCGTGATGTCCTGCCCCGTCGAGATCCCGCCCAGCACCCCACCGGCATGGTTGCCGATGAAACCCTGTTGCGTCAGCTCGTCGCCATGCTCCGAACCGCGCTGTGCGACCGAGGCAAAGCCGGCACCGATTTCCACGCCCTTGACAGCATTGATGCCCATCATCGCGTAAGCGATGTCGGCGTCGAGCTTGTCATAGATCGGCTGGCCCCAGCCCACCGGCACGCCGCGCGCGACGACGTCGATGCGTGCGCCGATCGAGTCGCCATCACGGCGCAGCTGATCCATTGCATCTTCCATGCGCGCCAGTAGCGCAGCATCGCCCGTCGCGGCAAAGAACGGATTGGCATGCACGTGCTCCCAGCTTTCAAATGGCACGTCGATGTCGCCCAGCGCGCGCATGCAGCCCAGGAACTCGGTCCCATACTGCTCGCGCAGCCACTTTCTGGCGACGGCGCCTGCGCCCACCACCGGCGCCGTCAGGCGCGCCGACGAACGCCCGCCCCCGCGCGGGTCGCGTACGCCATACTTGTGCCAGTAGGTGTAGTCGGCGTGACCGGGACGGAAGCTCTCGGCGATATTGCCGTAATCCTTGCTGCGCTGGTCTTCGTTGCGGATCAGCAGCGCGATCGGCGTGCCGGTCGTGACGCCCTGGTATACGCCGGACAGGATCTCGACCCGGTCGGGCTCCTGGCGCTGCGTGACGTGGCGCGACGTGCCGGGCTTGCGGCGGTCGAGGTCCGTCTGGATGTCGGCTTCGGTCAGTGCCATGCCGGGTGGGCAGCCATCGATGACGCAACCGATCGCAGGACCGTGCGATTCACCGAAGGTGGTAACAGAAAACAGCTTGCCAAATGTATTGCCGGACATGGATATGGAGGGAATGCGATTAAGTGGAAAAAGCATTTTAACAGGCGATCCGGCAAGCAGAAACCGACAATCTGCAATCGACCCTCGCCAAAATGTTTCTATCAGGCTATATTTACCAATATATATTCACTGTTGAACAACTGCTGGTTTCCTTTCCTATTTACAAATGCCTATATACTCGACGTATACATGCCAAGCCTCCCTGGAGACGTAGCACATGCCAGCTTCGACGCCGCCCTCCGATGCACCGCAGGATGACCCAGTGACCGATGACCTCGTTTTTGCCGACGAAGTCGTTGCCGTCGACGCGATCGACGTCAGCAAACGGCCGCCGTGGCGCATCCTGATCGTCGATGATGACGCCGATGTCCATTCGACGACCACCTTCGCGCTGAACAACGTCGTCATGCAGGGCCGTGAGCTGGCCTTCCTGCATGCCTACTCGGCGGCGCAAGCGTTCGCACTGCTGGGCCGGGAAAGCGATATCGCGGTTATCCTGCTGGACGTCGTGATGGAGCGCGCTGACGCCGGCTTGCAGCTGGTGCGCCGCATCCGCGACGAACTGGATTTGCATGATGTCCGCATCATCCTGCGCACCGGGCAGCCCGGATACGCCCCCGAGATGGAGGCGATCCGCAGCTATGACATCAACGATTACCGTACCAAGTCGGAACTGACCCGCACCAAGCTCTATACGGCGGTGGCTGCCGCGATCCGCTCGTACGAGCAACTCTGTGCGCTGGAAGCAAACCGGGTCGGCATGGAACGCATCGTCGCTGCCTGTTCCCAGCTCATGGCGCTGTATGGCGTGCGCGACGTGGCGTACGGCATCCTGGCCCAGGCTGCCGGGCTGATCGGCCAGCCGGTCGACGGCGTGCTGTGCACGCGCGAATTCGGTGACGGCACGGGCACCGGCGCATTCGGACCGCTGCGCGTGGTGGCCGCCTGCGGCGCCAGCCGCGACCTCGACGGCTGCGAGCTCGGCGCGCAGTACGACGATCCCCATGTGACCCGGCTCGCGCTGGCCGCCGAGCGCACGCTGGCGCGGCGTACGTGCACGACCGGCGACGGCGCGCTGGCCTTGTTCTTCCCCGGCAAGGCGGGGCGCGATTTCGTGGCCTGCATGCCGCTCGAGCGGACGATCAGCGACGTCGAGACACGCCTGCTGAAGGTTTTTTCCGGCATGGTGGCCGTCAGCCTGGACAATTGCGAACTGGTCACCGACCTGAACAAATCGGCGTTCCACGATCCGCTCACCGGCCTGCCCAACCGCACGCGCATGATCGAACTGATCGACGCGACGCTGGCTGCCGGTTCCGACAATGACGCCGTGCTGGCGCTGGTCGACATCGACCACTTCGCCGAAACCAACGACGCGCTCGGCCACCGCTTTGGTGACCTGCTGCTGGCCGCCGTCGCCCGGCGTCTGTGCACGCGCCTGGCGCCCGCGCTGGCGCCGGGTCTTGCCCCTTCCCTGCATATCGGCCGCATCGGCGGCGACATCTTCTGCGTGCTGGGCAGTGCCAGCCTGGTCCAGCCGGCCGCGTTGCAGACGCTGTTTCTCGACGCGTTCCACATCGACGGCCAGGACGTGCAGGTGTCGTCGACACTCGGCCTTGTCTGCCTGCGCGAACACGACGGCAGCGGCGCCGATGCCCTCAAGGATGGCGACATCGCGCTCAAGCGCGCCAAGCTGCAGCAGCGTGCCGGTCACTGTTATTTTTCGCGCAGCATGGGCGTCGAGATTCGTGGCCGGGTACGCATGATGCATGCGCTGCGCAGCGGCTTCCAGCGCGGCGAACTGTTCCTCGATTACCAGCCGCAGATCGACCTGGCCACCAACCGCGCCGTCGGCGCCGAGGCGCTGCTGCGCTGGCGCCAGCCGGACGGACAGCTGGTCGCGCCCGACCGCTTCATTCCGATTGCCGAATACTCTGGCCTGATCGTCGAGATCGGCGAATGGGTGCTGCGCCAGGCCTGCACGGAACTGCTGCGCCTGCGCGCCGCGGGCCACACGGCGTTTACGATGTCGGTCAATGTCTCGCAGGTGCAGTTGCGGCATCCACACTTTCTCGACATGCTGCGCCGCGCGCTTGCCGATACGGGCGCGCCGCCCGACTTCATCGAGCTGGAAATCACGGAATCGATGGCCATGGAAGAGCCGGCTGCGCTGGTCGAAAAGCTGGCGCACGTCAAGCGCACCGGTGTCTCGATCGCGATCGACGATTTCGGCACGGGATTTTCATCGCTGTCGCACCTGCAGCGGCTGCAGGTGGACCGGCTCAAGATCGACCGCACGTTCGTCACCGAGATTACCGGCTCGGCGCGCGGCAGCAGCATCGCGCAGATGGTGGTGCAGCTTGGCCGCAACCTGGGCTTGTCGGTGATTGCAGAAGGTGTGGAAGACGAGCGCCAGGCGCAGATCCTGCGCGAACTCGGTTGTCCGTTGGCCCAGGGCTTTTTATATTCGCGGCCGTTGTCACCCGAGGCGCTGCTGGCCTGGCTGGGCGATGGGTCGGTCACGCGCGCGGCGTGACCGCTGGCGTGGTCAGTCCGGGGCGTTCTGCTCGGCTGGCCAGTCGCGAATATAGGCCTTGAGCATGCGGTTTTCAAAGCTTTGCGCTTCCAGCACCGCGCGCGCCACGTCGTAGAACGAGATCACACCCAGCAGGGTGCGTGCATCCATCACCGGCAGGTAGCGCGCGTGCTTCTCGAGCATGATGCGGCGTACCTCGTTGACCTCGGTGTCTGGCGTGACGGTGATCGGGCTGTCGTCCATGTGGCGGCGCACCGTGCCGGCGCCCACCGCGCCGCCATTGGCGTGCAGCGTCTTGAGCACTTCGCGGAACGTCAGCATGCCGACCAGGTCGCCGTATTCCATCACGACGAGCGAGCCGATATCGTTCTCGGACATCGTGGTTACGGCCTCGACCAGGGGCTGGTCGGGCGTCACGGTGTACAGGATATTGCCCTTCACTTGCAGGATTTCCGAAACTTTCATGCTGGCCACCCCCGCGCGGTCAATACTGCTGTTGGATAAATTTGTATAAGGCATGACGCCGACTGTAGCCTATGCCCGCTAAAAAATCCAGCATTGCGCCACCTCATGGTGCGGGCACGGCCGCAGAATGGTGCAGTGCAGATTGCGCAACGAGCCAGTGCTGCTACGATGCGCCTGCTTTTACCAATAACACAACGACAGGCTACCTGACATGCAACTGGAAATTGACGGCCACACTGCCTACTGCCACACCGGTGACACCGCCTTCGACGCGGCGCTGCCCACGGTCGTGCTGGTGCACGGCGCCCTGAACGACCACGCGGTGTGGGCGCAGCAAAGCCGGGCGCTGACTGCGCGCGGCTTTGCCGTGCTGGCGCCCGACCTGCCCGGCCACGGGCGCAGCAGCGGCCCTGCCCTGCCCTCGGTCGAGGCGCTGGCCGACTGGCTGCTGGCGTTGCTGGACGCGGCAGGCGTGCAACGCGCCCTGCTTGCCGGCCACAGCATGGGTTCGCTGGTCGTGCTGGAAGCAGCGTCCCGGGCGCCACAGCGCGCCGCCGGCCTGGCCTTGCTGGGCGCCACGTTCCCGATGAAGGTGGCCGACGCCCTGCTCGCCACTGCGCTCGACGATGAGCGGGCGGCCATCGACATGGTCGTGGCCTGGTCGCACGCGCCGGCGGCCGACCCGTCGATTGCCGACGCGGCGCGTGCGCTGATGCAGCGACTGGCAGCCGCTAGCAACGAAGCGCTGCTGCACACCGATCTGGCCGCGTGCAATGCGTACGCCAACGGCATGGCCGCCGCCGCAACGGCCACCTGTCCGGTCGTGTTCGTGCAGGGAACGCAGGACAAGATGACGCCGCCGCGCAAGGCTGCTGCGCTGACCGGCGCGATTGCCCATGCAACCATCGTCACGGTCGATACGGGCCACGCGATGATGCAGGAAGCGCCCGAGGCGGTATCGAACGCGCTGCTCGCGCAGGCTGAACGACTGATCAGCTGACCGGCCCGGCAACCGCGTCGACGTCGGCGTCGGCGTCGGCGTCGCCGGCGTCGCCGAAATGCTCGCGCAGGGTTTCGCCCAGCCCGGCCTCGACCGCCTCTTCGACCTGGCGCGCCAGCTTGCCGGTGTCGAGCGACAGGGCGGTATCGGGGCTGGCCTCTTCTTCTCGCTGCACGGCCTCCTCCACCGCGAAGTCGAACACGAACAGGCGATACACGTCGGCCAGGCGCAGCGTGTCCGGGTCGGCCAGCAGCACCCAGTGCTCCTGGCTGGCGCGCTTGGTATGGCGCCAGCTGATCTTGGTGGGCGCCTGGTCATGCACGCGTCCGACCCAGCCCTCGGCCACCATCCGGTGCAGCAGGCGCGCCAGTTCGTTGTAGCCGATGCGCGTGTGATGGCGGATGGTGCTGCCGGACACGAGCGCCGTGCCACTCAACTTTGCGCTGCCGTGCAGGACCTTCAGCACCGACATCGCGTCGACGAAGGCGCCGCCGGGCGCGGCCTGGTACCACCAGCGTTCATATTTGACGACCGGCAGTGCCGCCGTCAGCAGGGCGCCGACCAGCGTGATCATCCAGGTCACATAGATCCAGACCAGGAACAGCGGCAGCGCAGCCAGCGCGCCATAAATGATGGCGTAGGTCGGAAACTGGCGGATGAAGAGGCCAAACACGCGCTTGGCGACTTCGAACGCGATCGCGGCGGCGAGCGCGCCCCAGAACGCGTCGCGCCACGCGACATGGCGATTGGGCACCGCCACGTACAGCAGCGTGTAACCACCTGTCGTCGCGGCAATCGAGGCAAGGGTGAAGGCCAGCGTGGCCAGCACGCTGGCATCGCGCTCCAGCCCGCCGGTGACATCGACCAGCTGCGACGTGAAGCTGAGCGAGGCGCCGAACAGGATCGGGCCCAGCGTAATCAAGGCCCAGTACACCAGCAGGCGCTGGGTCCACGGACGGGGCTGGCGCACGCCCCAGATCTGGTTGAAGACCCGCTCGATCAGGCTCATGGTCGCGGCCGTCGTAAACAGCAGCGCCACGGCGCCCAGCGCCGACAGGCCCTTGGCCTTGCTGGCAAACTGCGTCAGGTTGCCGCTGATCGTGCTGGCAATCGCCGGCGGCATCAGGTTCTGCACGAACCAGGCATCCACCATCGTGCGCACCTGGCCGAACACCGGGAACATGGTGAAAATGGCCAGCACGATCGTGAGCAGCGGCACCAGTGCCAGCGTGGTCGTAAACGTCAGGCTGCCGGCAACCTGCGGCAGGCGCTCTTCGCGCAGGCGGCGCAGCGCAAAGCGGACCAGATCCCTGGCTTCGGCCCGCGTCAGGCTCCGTTCGAGACTGCCATCGGCGGTGTCGGCGCCCGGCTGAGATGGATGGTGGGAAGGATGCTGCGGCGGTTGGTTCGGCATGGCCATGGAAATACCCGATTCAGGCCGCGAATTGGGCGTCAACCCGGGCATGTCACTTCAACAAAGCGCACTATAATACCAAGGATGAACACGATCCCTTTGAGCATCCTGGTTTTGTACTACTCCCGCCACGGCGCCACGCGCAAGCTGGCAGAACTGATCGCCCAGGGCGTGGACAGCGTCCCCGGCGCCGAGGCGCGCCTGCGCACCGTGCCCGCGGTGTCATCGGTGGCCGAAGCGACCGCCCCGTCCATCCCCGAGGACGGGGCGCCGTATGTCGAGGCGGCCGACCTGGCCGAATGCGCCGGCCTCGCACTGGGCTCGCCCACGCGCTTTGGCAATATGGCCTCGAGCATGAAGTACTTCCTCGACGGCACCGCCGCCGAATGGGTCAACGGCACGCTGTCCGGCAAGCCCGCGGTCGTGTTCACGTCCACCGGCAGCCTGCACGGCGGGCAAGAAGCAACGCTGCTGTCGATGATGATTCCCCTGTTGCACCATGGCATGCTCGTGATGGGCTTGCCGTACACACACCCCGAACTGATGAACACCGCCAGCGGCGGCAGCCCGTACGGCGCCACCCACTGGGCCGGCGTCGATGGCAAGCGCGCCATCACCGAGGACGAGCGCGCCTTGTCGATCGCGCTTGGTCGCCGCCTGGCCATCGCGGCCCTTAAACTGCACGAAGGTCAATAATGGGCAAAGGCAGAGTCTTTCATATCGGCGCGGTACTCAGCCTGGTCTGGCTGATCGGCTGGCTGGTGGCGTGGGAAGCGTTCGTCGCACCACTGCAGCCGGGCAGCTGGCTGCTGGCCCTGAAAGCGCTGCCGTTGCTGCTGCCGCTGCGCGGCGTGATCAAGCGCGACCTGTACACGCTGCAATGGTCGTCGATGCTGATCCTGATCTATTTTGCCGAAGGTGCCGTGCGGGCCTGGGCCGATACCAACCCGCTGTCGCGCCAGATGGCCATCGGTGAAGTCGTGCTGGTGGTCGTGTTCTACGTCTGCGCGCTGCTGTACTTGCGCCCGTTCAAGAAGGAAGCGCAGCGCATGGCCAAGGAATTGCTGGACAAGGTCAAAGTTCCGCATGGTTGACCAGTCAGCGGCCGCCTTCCTGCAGCATGTGCGGTCCGTCGTGGGCGTCGACCACGTCATCACCGACCAGGCTGACATGGCGGGCTACCTGGCAGACTGGCGCGGCCGCTACAGTGGCCGTGCACGCGCCGTCGTGCTGCCGCTGGACACCGACGAGGTGGCCGCCGTCGTGCGCCTGTGCGCCAGCGCCGGTGTCCCCATTGTCCCGCAAGGCGGGCGCACGGGCCTGGTCATGGGCAGTGTGCCCGATACGTCGGGCGACGCCATCGTGCTGTCGCTGCGCCGCCTGAACCGCATCCGCGCGCTCGACCCGGCCAACCGCACCATGACGGTCGAGGCCGGCTGCATCCTGGCCGACATCCAGGCCGCCGCAGCAGCGGCCGGGATGCTGTATCCGCTGTCGCTGGCCGCCGAAGGGTCGTGCACGATTGGCGGCAACCTGTCGACCAATGCCGGCGGCACCGCCGTGCTGCGTTACGGGAACACGCGCGACCTGTGCCTGGGCCTGGAAGTCGTCAATGCCCAGGGCGCCGTATGGGATGGTCTGCGCGGCCTGCGCAAGGACAACACGGGCTATGCGCTGCGCGACCTGTTCATCGGCGCCGAAGGCACGCTGGGCGTGATCACGGCGGCCGTCCTGAAGCTGTTCCCGGCGCCACGCGGCATGCTGACGGCCCTGGTCGCGCTGGACTCGCCGCGCCAGGCGCTGGCACTGCTGAACCTGCTGCAGGCGCGCTGCGGCGCGGCGCTGACGGGCTTCGAGTTGATGTCGTCCGTGTGCATGGACCTGGTCGCCCAACAATTTCCCGCCCTGCCCCAGCCATTTGCCGCGCGCTATCCGCAGTATGCGCTCGTCGAATTGTCGAGCAACGAATCGGAAGCGCATGCAGAGGCGCTGCTCGAATCAAGCATCGGCGCCGCACTGGAAGACGGCATCGCCCGCGACGCCGTCGTGGCAACCTCTAGCCAGCAAGCGCTGGGCCTGTGGCGCCTGCGTGAACACATCCCGCTGGCGCAGGCGGCGGCCGGCAAGAACATCAAGCACGACATCTCGTTGCCGGTCTCGACAATCCCGGATTTCATCGCGCACACCGACGCCGCACTCGACCGCGCGTTTCCGGGCTGCGTACTGGTCACGTTTGGCCACCTGGGCGACGGTAACCTGCACTACAACGTCGCGCCGCCGCCGGGCGTCGCGCATGACACCTTTTTGCTGCAGCAGGACGCGGTCAACCGCATCGTGCACGACGCGGTGGTGGCGTTTGCCGGCTCGATCTCGGCCGAGCACGGCATCGGCGCGCTGAAACGCGACGAACTGGCACGCACCAAGTCCCCGGTCGAACTTGGCATGATGCGTGCCATCAAAACCGCGCTCGACCCGCTGGGCATCATGAATCCCGGGAAAATACTATGACCGGGAGTCTGTCATGCGCTGGCTGTGGTGCCTTGTGTTGTGCTCGAGCTGCTGCGCCGTGTGCCGTTTCGCCACGGCTGGCACGGTCTACAAATGTCATGAGGGAACGCACGTGAACTACGCCGACCGACCCTGCCCGGGTGCGGGCGCGCCGCTCGCGCTGCCGCCCGCCCCGGCGCCCGATCCGGTGCAGGCTGCGCGCCTGGCCGCGGCCCGCTCTGCGCTGGCGGCCATCGACCAGACACGCGCAGCGCAAGTCCAGCGTGACAACCTGGCGCTCGAACGTGCCGGCCGCGCCGCGCTGGCCCTGCGCAAGCGCTGCGACAAGTTGCGCCTGCAGGCACGCTGGGCCGACGAAGACCTCGCGCGCAGCAGCGGTGATGCAAAAGCCATCGCGCGCATCAAGGCGCGCCGCCAGGCCGAAGCACTGGCGGTCGAATGCCCGGGTTGAGCCGGCTCACGCGCTGGCTGCTGCTCGGCGAGTGGCGTGCGCACCCGGTTCGCGCGCTGGTCGCGATTGCCGCCATCGCCGTCGGCGTGTCGATGGGCTTTGCCATTCACCTGATCAACGCTGCCGCCTTCAATGAATTCTCGGCCGCCGTCAAGAGCCTGTCGGGCCAGGCGGATATCCAGGTCCAGGGGCGCGAACTGCTGTTCGACGAAGCGGTGTACCCGCGCCTGGCCAGCCACCCGGACGTCGCGGTGGCCGCGCCCATCCTCGAGGTGCAGGCCGGCGTGCCGGGCCAGGAGGCGCCGTTGCGCATCGTCGGCATCGATGCCTTTCGCGCCGGCTTCATCTCGCCCGACCTGACCGGCGTGCCAGGCGAGGGCCGCATGCTGGACGTGCTGGCCGACGATGCGCTGTTCCTGTCGCCCGCTGCCGAAGCGTGGCTGGGCAAGCGGCGTGGCGACACACTCAATCTGCGCGCCGGCACCGGCGTCGTCACGCTGCGCGTGGCCGGCCCCGTGCAGCGTGCGCGCAGCGGCCAGCGCCTGGCCGTGATGGACATCGGCGCGCTGCAGTGGCGCATGGAACGCGTGGGAAAGCTCTCTCGCGTGGACCTCAAGCTGCGCAGCGGCGTCGACCGCGCCGCATTCCAGCGCGCCTTGACGGCCGATCTCGAGCGCACCTGGCCGGGCCGCTTCATGGTCGGCCAGCCGAACGACGCCGACCAGGAAAGCCGCACGTCCAACATGAGCCGCGCCTATCGCGTCAATCTCACGGTGCTGGCGCTGGTCGCGCTGTTCACCGGCGCCTTCCTCGTGTTCTCGACCCAGGCGCTGTCGGTCATGCGCCGGCGCAGCCAGTTCGCGCTGCTGCGCGTGCTGGGGTTCGAACGGGGCCAGTTGCTGCGTCAGGTGCTGCTCGAAGGCGCGAGCCTGGGCGTGGCCGGCAGCCTGCTGGGCATCGGCGCCGGCTACGCGCTGGCCGCCACCGCGCTGCATTATTTTGGCGGCGACCTGGGCGCCGGCTACTTCCCCGGCATTCGCCCGCAGGTGGCGTTCACGCCCGGCGCCGCCGTCGTTTTCTTCGCACTGGGCCTGGGCGTGGCCTTGCTCGGCTGCCTGGCGCCGGCGTGGGAAGCGGCGCGCGCCCGCCCGGCCGTGGCGATCAAGTCCGGCGCCGACGAAGCGCCGCTGTCGCGCCTGGCGCGCATCTGGCCGTCACTCGCCTGCCTGGCGATCGCCGCGCTGTTCGCCTTTGCGCCGCCCGTGTTCGAGCTGCCGCTGTTTGGCTACCTGGCGATTGCGCTGCTGCTCGTGGGCGGCATCGGCCTGATGCCGCGCTTTGCCGCCGTCACGTTCCGCGCGCTCGAAGCGCTGCTGGCAAAGAAGCGGCATCCGCTGCCGGTGCTGGCGCTGTCGCTGGGGCGCCTTGCCAATGCGCCGGGCCAGGCCGCGATTGCGCTGGGCGGCATCCTGGCCAGTTTCAGCCTGATGGTGGCGATGGGAATCATGGTCTCGAGCTTCCGGGTATCGGTCGACGACTGGATGGGCCACATCCTGCCGGCCGACCTGTATGTGCGCACGGTGGATTCCGGCGGCACCGGTTACCTGAGCCCGGCGCAGCAGGCTGCCTTGACCGCGCTGCCTGGCGTGCAGCAGATCCAGTTCCTGCGCACGCGGCGCGTGTCGCTGGCGCCCGAACGCCCGCCGGTCGTCGTCATCGCGCGCGACATCGACGTGCGGGATCCGGCGCGCCTGCTGTATCTGGTGGGCGACAGCGCGCCGATTCCTGCCGGCGCGCGGCCGGCCTGGGTGTCCGAGGCGCTGCTCGACCTGTACGGCGCGCGCGTTGGCCAGACGCTGCGCCTGCCGCTGGGCGGCGCCGAAACGCCGTTCTTTGTTGCGGGTGCCTGGCGCGACTACGCGAACCAGAGCGGCTCGGTCGTCATCCAGCTGGCCGACTACCGCAAGCTGACGGGCGAAGGCGCTGTCACCGACGCGGCGCTGTGGACCGGCGACGGTGTCGACGCGGCCGCGCTGGAAACCCGTTTGCGCGCGCTGCCGTTCGGCGCGGCGCTCACCTTCATGCGCCCGGGCGACATCCGCGCCGCCAGCCTGAAAATTTTCGACCGCAGTTTCGCAGTCACGTACTTACTCGAGGCGATCGCAATCGCGATCGGACTATCGGGCATCGCGGCCAGTTTTTCGGCCCAGACTTTGGCACGGGCGCGAGAATTCGGTATGCTGCGCCACGTCGGCGTCACGCGGCGCCAGGTCTTGCAGCTGCTCGCCTTCGAAGGCGGCCTGCTCACCGGCCTGGGCGTCATTGCCGGTTTCGTGCTCGGGCTGACCATCAGCCTGATCCTGGTATTCGTGATCAACCCGCAGTCGTTCCACTGGACCATGGGCCTGCACCTGCCCTGGCCACTGCTGGGCAGCGTGGCCGCGGTGCTGGTGATCGCGTCCATCGCCACCGCGCTCGTGTCAGGCCGCCAGGCCTTGTCGGGCGGTCCGGTGCGCGCTGTCAGAGAGGATTGGTAATGCGTTTCATCCTGGGTGTACTGCTGTCGCTGTTGACGTTGCTGGCGCTGCCAGCGCGCGCCGAACCGCCCGTGTTTGCCCCCGTCACGCCCGGCGCGGCGCTGACGTTCCCGCGCGACTACGGCGCCCATCCCGAGTTTCGCACCGAATGGTGGTACGTCACCGGCTGGGTCGAGACGCCCGACAAGCGCCCGCTGGGGTTCCAGGTCACGTTCTTTCGCAGCCGCACGGGCGTGGACGGCGCCAATCCAAGCCACTTCACGCCGCGCCAGCTGGTGATCGGCCACGCGGCGCTGTCCGACCCGGCGGTCGGGCGCCTCGTGCACGACCAGCGCAGCGCGCGCGAAGGCTTCGGCCTGGCCTGGGCCCGCCCCGGCAACACCGACCTGAAACTGGACGACTGGCGCATGGTGCGCGACCAGGATGGCACCTACCGCGTGACGATCCGCTCGAACCAGCTGACGCTGGAACTGCGTCTGCGCCCCACGCAACCGGTGCTGGCACAGGGCCAGGGCGGCTACTCGCGCAAGGGCCCGAGCGCGCAGCATGCCAGCTACTACTACAGCGAACCGCAACTGGCCGTCACGGGCAGCGTGGGCCGCGCCGGCATGGCCGCCACGGCCGTCACCGGGAGCGCCTGGCTCGATCACGAGTGGTCGAGCGAAGCCCTGCAGCCTGACGCCGTGGGCTGGAACTGGGTCGGCGCCAACCTCGACGACGGCGGCGCGCTGATGGCTTTCCAGATCCGCGACAAGCAAGGTGGTAAACTATGGGCGCACGCCACCCGGCGCGACAAGGCGGGCAAGGTCACGCATTACGCGCCGGAGCAGATCACGTTCACGCCGCAGACGCTGTGGACGTCCCCGCGCACGCAGGCGACCTACCCGATCGCCACCACGATCACCACCGGCGACCAGGTATGGCAGATCGTCCCGCTGCAGAACGACCAGGAACTCGATTCGCGCCGCTCGACGGGCGCCGTGTACTGGGAAGGCGCGGTCACGATCCAGCAGAACGGCCGCCGCGTCGGCCGCGGCTACCTCGAAATGACCGGCTATGTGCAGCCGATGAAATTATAAGAATCCCACGAAGACACGATGACGACGCGTACCACCAGCTCCACCGCCTCCCCCGACGCAGACAGTTCCCGCAAGAGCAGCCTCTCGACCCTCAAGGGCCTGATCCCGTTCATGGCGCCCTACCGCCGCCAGTTCATCCTGGCCGGTATCGCGCTGCTGTTTGCGGCCGGCGCCACGCTGGCCATCCCGGCCGCCTTCAAGCAGATGATCGACCTGGGGTTCGGCGCCTCGGCCACCGCGCGCGGGATCGAAAACGTCAACGCGACCTTCCTCGCGCTGTTCGGCGTGGCCGCCGTGCTGGCGGTGGCCACGGCCGCGCGCTTCTACATGGTCTCGTGGCTCGGCGAACGTGTCACGGCCGATATCCGCAGCGCCGTGTATCGTCACGTCGTAAGCCAGAGTCCCGAATTCTTCGAGACCACACGCACCGGCGAAGTCCTGTCGCGCCTGACCACCGACACGACGCTGATCCAGGCGATCGTCGGCACCAGCATCTCGCTCGCACTGCGCAACACGCTGCTGTTCATCGGCGGCCTGGTCATGCTGTTCGTCACGAGCCCGCGCCTGACCTCCATCATCCTGGGCCTCCTGGTGCTGGTGGTGCTGCCGATCGTGCTGTTTGGCCGCCGCGTGCGCAAGCTGTCGCGCGATTCGCAGGACCGCATCGCCGATGCCTCGGCCGTCGCCGGTGAAATCCTCAACGCCATGCCGACCGTGCAGGCCTTTACACGCGAAGGCTACGAGGCCGGGCGGTTCAAAGTCGAAGTCGAAAGCGCCTTCACCACCGCCATGCGCCGCATCCGCGCGCGCGCAACGCTCACGCTGCTGGCGATCGTGCTGATCTTCGGGGCGATCGTGTTCGTGCTGTGGCTGGGCGCACACGCGGTGATTGCGGGGACCATGACCGGGGGCGAACTGGGGCAGTTCATCCTGTACGCCGGCATCGTCGCCGGTTCGGTCGGGGCCTTGTCGGAAGTAATGGGCGACGCCCAGCGCGCTGCCGGCGCCACCGAGCGCCTGCTCGAACTCCTGGGCGCACGCTCGGACATCCAGGACCCGCTGCACCCGGCCGCGCTGCCCGCGCGCACCGCAAACGGCGCGCGCGTGACGCTCGATGGGGTCACCTTCGCTTATCCATCGCGCCTGCAGGAAGCCGCGCTGTCGCACCTGGCGCTCGAGATCCAGCCCGGCGAGACGGTGGCCGTCGTCGGCCCGTCCGGCGCCGGCAAGACCACGCTGTTCCAGCTGCTGCTGCGCTTTTATGATCCGCAATCGGGCAGCATCCGCCTCGACGGCGTCGATGTACGCGACCTGTCGCTGCAGACGCTGCGCAGCGCGGTCGGCATCGTGCCGCAGGACACGGTCGTGTTCTCGCTCGATGCGATGGAAAACATCCGCTACGGCCGCCCGGACGCCACCGACGACGAAGTGATCGCGGCGGCGCGCATGGCGGCGGCCCACGAATTCATCGAGCGCCTGCCTGAAGGCTACCGCTCGTTCCTGGGCGAGCGCGGCGTGCGCCTGTCGGGCGGCCAGCGCCAGCGTATCGCGATTGCGCGTGCGCTGCTGAAGAACCCGCCGCTGCTGCTGCTCGACGAAGCCACCAGCGCGCTCGACGCCGAATCCGAGCGCCTTGTCCAGCGCGCACTCGAAGCGGCCATGGTCGGGCGTACCACGATCATCATCGCCCACCGCCTGGCCACCGTGCAGCGCGCCGACCGCATCGTCGTGCTCGATGGCGGCAGGATCGTCGAGACGGGCACGCACCATGAGCTGGTCGCCCTGCGCGGCGTGTATGCAAACCTGGCAGCGCTGCAGTTCCAGGCGCATGCGCCCGTGGCAGCGTGACAGGATCGTTGAAAGTATTGCTGGCACCGGCGATGGAAGCGTGACTTTGCGTCACATTCCGTTGTAGCGTTGTATCGTTACAGCGTAAAGACTTCTAAAACTCACTAAATATTGCCTTGTGAAAAGGTTGGAGCGTATGATCCGGGGTTATACCCTCCATCATCACTCGACTTTCATGAGCAACCAAAAATATAGTTTAGCCAGCTGGAACGTCGGCACCCGCATCAGCGCCGTCACCTTCGCCCTGGCAGGGGTCATCATCGCCGTGCTGATCGGCACGATCACGCTGTCGACATCGAGCATGCTCGAAAAGCGCGCCATGGAGAGCGTCACGAGCGAGCTCAAAGGCGTGGCCAACACGGTCGAGCTGTTCAACAAGACCGTGTCGAGCCAGGCCGTCAGCTTCGGCCGCATTTTCAGCGCTGGCCTGCCGGGCGCGTATGCGCTCGACGAAGCGGCGACCGTGGACATCGGCGGCCGCCAGGTACCAACGCTGAGCCTCGATGGCAAAGCGCTGAACCTCGACTTCGCCGTCCCCGACAGCTTCACCGAGCGCACCGGCGCCAACGCCACCGTGTTCGCCGTCACCGGCGACGACTTCGTCCGCGTGACGACGTCGGTCAAGAAGGAAAACGGCGACCGCGCCGTCGGCACGACCCTCGACAAGACCGCACCGGCCTACGCCGCGCTGCGCGCCGGCCGTACCTACGTCGGCCTGGCCACCCTGTTCGGCAAGCAGTTCATCACCCAGTATGAACCGGTACGCGACGCTGGCGGCAAGGTTGTCGGCGCGCTTTACGTGGGCGTGAACATCAGCAAGGACATCGCCTTCCTCAAGGAACGCATCAACGCGATCAAGGTCGGCGACAGCGGCTACTTCTATGTGCTGTCGGCAGCCCCTGGCAAGACCTACGGCGACCTGATCGTGCACCCGAAGAGCGAGGGCAAGAATATCCTCGACAGCAAGTCGGCCAACGGTCACGAGTTCGTCAAGGAAATGCTGGAGAAGAAGGAAGGCACCGTCCGCTACGACTGGCAAAACGAGGGCGAAAGCGCGTCGCGCGAGAAATTTGCAGCCTACAGCCACATGAAGGACTGGAACTGGGTCATCGCCGGCGGCACGTATATCGACGAGATCACGTCCGCCGCCACCGCACTGCGCAACCGCTTTATCCTGTTCGGCCTGGCCGCGCTGGGCGTGCTGGCCACCCTGCTCTACCTGCTGGTACGTTCGACCGTGACGCGCCCCCTGGCCGCTGTGGAAGACGTGGCGCGCCGCATCGCCGGCGGCGACCTGACCGCGAAGATCGCGCCCCGCAACAACGATGAAATCGGTCGCCTGACCGTGGCCATCAACGACATCGGCGAGAGCCTGTCGGGCGTGGTCGGCAAGGTGCGCGACGGCGCCGAGCACATTGCCGCCGCCTCGCAGCAGATCTCGACCGGCAACCTGGACCTGTGCAACCGCACCGAAGAACAGGCGGCCAGCCTGGCCACCACCGCGTCGTCGATGGACGAGCTGACCACGACCGTACGCCAGAACGCGGACAATGCGCGCCAGGCCAACGAGTTTGCCCGCACCGCGTCAGATGTGGCCCAGAAAGGCGGCGACACCGTGTCGCAAGTGGTCGCCCGCATGGATTCGATCACGATCGCCTCGCGCAAGATTTCGGATATCACGAGTGTCATCGACGGCATCGCATTCCAGACCAATATCCTGGCCCTGAACGCGGCCGTGGAAGCAGCGCGCGCCGGCGAACAGGGTCGCGGCTTCGCGGTCGTGGCGTCCGAAGTGCGCAATCTGGCGCAGCGCTCGGCTGCAGCGGCCAAGGAAATCAAGGGTCTGATCGACGCCTCGAACCACGAAGTCGGCGCCGGCAGCGCGCTGGTGGCGCAAGCCGGCACCACGATGCAAGAGGTGCTCACGAGCGTGCAGCGGGTCACCGCCATCATGGCCGAGATCAGCAACGCCAGCCAGGAACAGACCCAGGGCATCGAGGAAGTCAACCGCGCTGTGGTCGAGATGGACACGACCACGCAGCAGAACGCCGCGCTGGTCGAAGAAGCCAGCGCCGCAGCGCAGGCGATGCACGAGCAGGCCGATGCCCTCGCCCGCGCGGTGCGCAGCTTCCGCCTGGCCGAAGACGGCCCGAGCCTCGGCTACGATGCACCCGCGTCGGCCCCGCGCCGCCCGGCGCTGACCCACGGCTGAAATTCGGCCGATCAAGCGTCTTGCGCCCGGCCACACGGCCGGGCGCTTCCTGTGGCGAGCCGGCGCGGTGTAGAGTAGCGTTCCTGTCTTTCGGAGTGCACCTTGTCTGAATCCGCCCTGCAGCGCCGCTGCCACACGATCTTCCCCGGCCATCGCCAGCGCCGTCCTGCTGAACACTTCGCAGCAATGGCCGCCTGGTGCGAACAGCACGACATCGATCACGACGTGTATGGCAATGGCGACCTGATTCAATCGTTCGAGGCGAAGGTTGCGGCCACACTCGGTTTCGAGGCCGCCGTGTTCTGCGTCAGCGGCACCATGGCGCAGGTGACGGCGCTGCGCCTGGCCTGCCTCGAGCGCGCCAGCCGCCTGGTGGCGCTGCACCCGACCTCGCACATCTTCGTGCACGAGCGCGCCAATTTCCAGCTGCTGGAGCACTTTCAGGCGCTGCCAGTGGGCGACCGGCACCGGCCATGGGCGGCCACCGACCTGCTGGACGTGCCGGACCGCCTGGGCGCCGTGGGCCTGGAGATCCCGATGCGGGAGATCGGCGGGCAGCTCTCGACCTGGGACGAACTCGAAGCGATCAAGCGCGGCTGCCGCGAGCGCGGCATTCACCTGCACATGGACGGCGCACGCCTATGGGAGGCGGCGGCCGGGTACGACCGCAGCGTGGCGCAGATCGCCGCCGGTTTCGATTCGGTGTATGTCTCGCTGTACAAGGGCCTGGGTGGCCTGGGTGGCGCGATGCTTGCCGGCAGCCGCGACTTTGTCGCGCGCTGCGCCGAATGGTTCCGGCGCCAGGGCGGCAACGTGATCCACCGTTCGCCGTACGTGGTGGCCGCCGCGATGGACTTCAATGCGCGCCTGGCGGCGATGCCCGCCTACTTCAGGCGCACGCAGTTTTTGTATGCCGCGCTGCGCGCGCACCCCGCAATCCGCGTCAATCCGGCCGCGCCGCAGGCCAATATGCTGCATCTGCACCTGCCCGTATCCCGCGATGGCGCACTGGCGATCCGCGACGCGCTGGCGGGCGAACACGGGATCTGGCTGTTCAACCGCGCCGCCCATGGCGCCTTGCCCGAGACCAGCGTCGTCGAAATCTACGTGGGCGACAACCTGCTGGCGATGCCCGACGACGCGCTGCGCCTGGCGTTGCAGCGCTTTGCCGATCGCCTGGCCGCGCCAGCTGCCACCGTCCACGGCGCCCCGAGCGACCCCATTTGCACCGGATGATAGAATGACGGGTTGTTAGTTCTTTCATTACACGACCCGCAATGCGCCAATATCTCGACTTCATGCGCCATGTCCAGCAGCATGGCGCCACCAAGACCGACCGCACCGGCACCGGCACCCGCTCGGTGTTCGGCTACCAGATGCGCTTCAATCTGCAGGAAGGCTTTCCACTCCTGACGACCAAGAAAGTGCACCTGAAGTCGATCATCCATGAACTCATCTGGTTCCTGCAGGGCTCGACCAATATCGCCTACCTCAAGGAAAACGGCGTGTCGATCTGGGACGAATGGGCCGACGCCGACGGCAATCTGGGGCCCGTGTACGGTTACCAGTGGCGCAACTGGCCAACGCCCACCGGCGAGCACATCGACCAGATCGCGCAGGTGCTTGAGCAGATCCGCACCACGCCCGATTCGCGCCGCATGATCGTCTCGGCCTGGAACGTGGCCGACGTGCCGTCGATGAAGCTGCCGCCATGCCATGCACTGTTCCAGTTCTATGTGGCCGATGGCAAGCTGTCGTGCCAGCTGTACCAGCGCAGCGCCGACATCTTCCTTGGCGTGCCCTTCAATATCGCCTCGTACGCGATCCTGACCCACATGATGGCGCAGCAGGCAGGCCTGGAGGTCGGCGACTTCATCTGGACCGGGGGCGATTGCCACCTGTACGCCAATCACATGGAGCAGGTCGATCTGCAACTGTCGCGCGAGACGCGCGCGTTGCCGCAACTGGTCATCAAGCGCAAGCCTGACTCGCTGTTCGATTACCGCTTCGACGATTTCGAGATCGCCGGGTATGACCCGCATCCGGGGATCAAGGCGCCGGTCGCTGTCTGACGGCGGCCGGCCTGACAGGCGGGCGCAATGGCGCCCGTGACTTTTGCAACCTGACGGGATCCACATGACATTTCCACCGAACGCGCTGATGCTGCGCTTGCTTACACCCATGGTCTGTACTGCGCTGGCCGCCTGCGACGTCACCGGTCCCGCGACCGGCGTGCACGGCAACCTGTCCCACGCAGCGCCGGCCGGCGGCAGCAACCTGCCCGTGCAGGAAAAGGCCGCCGCCATCGGGACGTCCGTGCATGGCGCCACGGTGGCGCATTCAAGCGCGGCAACGACATCGGCCGGCGCGAGTGGGCAGCCTGCAGCCTTTGGGAGCTATCTGCGGCCTTACGCTGCAACGTCCTTGTGGAATGCCCGTCCGGTCAATCCGGCGTTCGGCACGTTCGTGATTCCCCGGTCCCGCTACTTCCCCACCGTGGCGTCGGGCGCCTATTCGACCGGGGTGTTTCTTGCGTCGACGACGGACAAGCCCATGACCATCGTCGGGCCTGGCTCTACCGACGCGCATACGGTAGGGGTTGCCGACCCTGACAATGGCGCCAAGCGCGTGATCACCCTTCCCCGCTGGCCCGCAGGCGTATTGCCGGCATCGGGCACGGATGGCCATGCCGACATCGTCGACCCGGTAACCCAGATCATCCATTCGTTCTGGCAATTGAAGCAGAAGGATGGCCGCTGGACGGCGGCCCTGTATTCGTGGAGCAAGCTTTCCGGCAATGGCTGGGGTGATCCCGCCCACTACTACCAGGGTGCCCGCGCGGTGGGCATTCCGGCGTCGGCGGGCTTGATTCGCAAGCATGAAATCAAGGATGGTCTTGCCGCCTACCCGCATGCCCTCGCGATGTCGCTGACGAACAATGGCCTGGCCAATGGCGTTAGCAGCCCTGCCTACATCTTTCCCGCTACCTCGGCCGACAACACGGCAGCGGCCAATTCCGGCGCCATTCCCCAGGGGGCGCTGATCATGCTGCCGCGCAGCTTCGACAGCAGCGAGATCACCAACCCCGACCTGAAGAAGATCGTCGAGACACTCAAGTTGTACGGCGCCTATGTGGTCGATGCCAACACGGGCACGCCGTTCGTGATCTATGTTGAAAACGACGCCGGGTTCAACCTGATGCCCACGGGCTGGGACGGCAAGGTTGCCAGCCAGCTCGACCAGATTCGTGCCAGCCTGCGCCAGGTCACGGCGGTGCAGGGCTGGATCGATGGCAACGGCAACTCGGCCAACGCGGCGATCAAGGCGCAGCAGAACACGAATATCCTGTCGATGCGGGGTCCATGGTCGCGCCAGTCGGGCACCGGCACGGCAGCTTACGACACGGTCGGACAGCGTTTCGTGTTCGAACCGGCGAGCGGCAAGACCGTGTATGTCAACGCGAGTAACGCTGGCCTGACCCGCGTCACATGGGCAAAGCCACCGGAAGGCGCCCAGGTCGAACTGTCGGTCAGCGCGACCGGTGGCGCCACGTTGCGCCTGCAGGTCAGCAGCAATGGCGTGGTCACCGAAGAGACCAAAGACCTGGGGAACGGGCAATCCCGGCGCTTCGCATGGCCTGCGGACGCCAGGCTGATCCTGACAGCGAGCAGCGGTACCGGCGGTGCCTCGTCCGTCAAGGCGTCGCTGGTCAAGCTGCCTTGAGATCGACCGCCATGACAACCAACAGCCCGGCGCAATGGTACGGGCGAGCTTAGTACGGGCGAGCTTACGCAGTTTCTCTTTTGCCCTGTAACTGGCACTGCGATAATTCGCGTTGGAATACCCGGAATAGCCATCGATAATCGGCTGTACCCGGAAATGCGGAATGATCTGCTGATTCGGCTTTTGTAATTCTTCTTTCATGGTTTGGAAGAATTTCTTTTCCAGTACAAATGATGTATCAGACTCTCCCCGGAAATACCGGTCGCAGGCATCGCGCCGGAATGCGAAGGTCCGTAATTCACTCCAGAGATTACCGTCCAACGACTCGCCAATCAGCGGTAGGTCCCTGAGATCGCAATACACGTCGACGCCGGCTGGCGCCGAGCGGATCAATCGCCCGATATTCAACATCGTCAATCGCCCGCTGACCTTCCAGACGTGATCGTCTGCCTTGATCAGTTCACTGGCAAGCCTTCGTCAAACATCCGGAATCCGCCATCACCGTTGCCTCTGCATGGCGGATCGTCAGCGCTGACACTGATGAACTCAACGTTTTTGTGCGACTTGCGCTGCAATGCGTGTTTGGAACGGGGTCAAATCCGTATCGGCGTTCTTCAGAAATACGATCCGGTCCACGCCATTCTTTTGTCAATTCGACATCCCACAGCGTTCCGCCTGACGCAGCCAACTTGTTTCTGGCGGCTTGCACCCGTCACTTGAACTGCCCTGCCGCGTCTGATGATGGTCAGTCTGATACAGCATGGCTATAGCTAAACAAGCTGGCGCCAGGTTCTGAATTAAAACCACCTGTCAGTACAATTACGCATTCGGTATTAACACGATTGAATTCGTCATCAGCATTGCTGACGACTTGCCAATGTCGTTTCAGGAGAAACAAAAGCGGCGGCGGCATACCGTTCCAATTCGATCACATCAATCGGTAATACTTTCTTAATGCCCATAGCAATACGGGCAATCTTCTGTTGCAAATCCCCAATAATTTCCCATAAAAATCTTTTTTGCCGTGTGGAATTGTTTTCCCTACAGTAATATCGGTGTCATCTAACAGGCTGAGAGCGAAGAGCCTGATACCGCATCCGATACTCCCTGATATTGAAGATACCCATATGACACTCTTTTCACGTACGGTGACCGTCAAGGTCGTCTCCACCTTGATTTGCACTTCGCTGGCAGCCTGCGGCGGCGGCGGTGGAGGCACCGGTTCCGCGACTGCAGCACAAAGCGTATCGAACATCGCCACGCCAGTTGCTGCAGCGACCAAGCCGGCTGCCGACACTGGTGGTTCGGCCACAGCCGCACCTGCACCTGCACAGGGCGCGCCAGCCAGCAGCACCAATCTGCCTGCCAGCGAACCAGTGGTGTCGCCGGTCACTGTTCCTGCATCGTCCACGGTGAGTCCATCCGTGACGCCTGCGACGGAGCCATCCTCGGCACAAGCGACCCCGTCTAGCACGCGGGATGGCGTGTTCGGTACTTATCTGCGTCCTTATGCGGCGGATTCACTGTGGAATTCGCGCCCGCTCAATCCGGTATTCGGCACCTGGGTGATTCCAAAATCCAGCTATTTCCCAACCGTCGCCTCTGGCGCCTACTCCACGGGCGTCTTCCTCGCCTCGGCGACAGACGCACCGATGACGGTCGTCGGGCCGGGTTCGACCGCTACCAATACGGTCGGTGTAGCAGACCCTGACAGTGGTACCAACCGCGTCATCACACTGCCTCGCTGGCCGGCAGCCGTGTTGCCAGCCTCCGGCAGCGATGGCCACGCCGATATCGTCGATCCGGTCACCAATATCGTCCATTCCTTCTGGCAGTTGAAGCAGCAAAATGGCCGCTGGACTGCAGCGATGTATTCCTGGAGCAAGTTGGGCGGGACTGGCTGGGGCGATCCTTCCCACTATTACCAGGGTGCACGCGCGGTTGGCATTCCCGCTTCTGCAGGGCTGATCCGGAAGCATGAAATCAAGGACGGCCTTGCCGCCTATCCTCATGCGCTCGCCATGTCATTGACGTTCAATGCCCTGGCCGACGGTGTCAGCAACCCCGCCTACGTGTTCCCTGCGACGGCAGCGGACAATTCGGCGGCCGCCAATACTGGCACGATTCCACAGGGCTCCCTCCTGATGCTGCCGCCGAATTTCGACAGCAGTGCCATTGTCAACCCGGACCTGAAGAAGATCGTTGAAACGCTCAAGTTATATGGCGCCTACGTCGTGGACCGGAATACGGGTACGCCATTCGTGATCTATGTCGAAAACGATGCCGGTTTCAACCTGATGCCGAAAGGCTGGGATAACACGATTGCCGATCAGCTCGACAAAATCCGCGCCAGCCTGCGTCAGGTGACCTCGGCGCAAGCCTGGGTCGACGGCAACGGCGACATCAGGGCGGCAAGGAGCGCAACGCAGCAGAGCATGAACATTCTCTCGATGCGCGGCGGGTGGTACAGGCAGTCCGGTACGGGCACGGGCGACTATGATCCGATCATGCAGAATTTCTCGTTTGCCGCAACGACGACGTCAACCGTCTACGTGAACGCGAATAACACTGGTTTGACGCCGGTGAAATGGGCACGGCCGGAAGCCGGCACGTATGTCAACTTCACGGTGCGTGCTACCGGCGGCGCAAGGTTGCGATTGCAAGTCAAATCGGGCAACACGTTCACGCACGACACCTGGGACCTCGCCGATGGAAAATCGGTGCGCATCCTGTGGCCAGCCAACGCCTCGTTGGTGTTGATCGCGACCAGCGGCACCAATGGTCCGTCGACCGTCAAGGCTGAACTCGTTCCATCGGCCTGACAGTACATCGGTCTCCCGCAAGCCGCGCCGACAGCGCGGCTTTTTTTCGTCAATGTCCATCAGCAATCCACACGCCCGCCGCGGACCGGGGCCGGGTGGGCCGCATGTGCGCTCCCGATGTAGCACGGTAGGTGTGTTCGTTACTATTCAAGCATCTGAAATTTCGCTTATGATATTGCAATTGATCATAATAGCGGCATATAGCGCGTCCAGCCCCACGGTTCCGGGTGTTGCCGCCTGGCGGCATTGATGTCGCCGCCGTATCCAGCCTCGTAGGCCCCGGCCATCCACTTTTAGGAAAACATTCCCTTGATTCATGCGTTTTCGATCGCCTTGCTGATGTTGCTGTGCATCATATTGGTGCCGGTGACAGTCCTGCTGGCTCAGGCAGTACTGGCCTGGCGCCCTGTGCGCAGCGCAGCATCCGTGCCCGGCCCGCGTCCCAGCGTTGCGGTCCTGATACCTGCCCACAATGAAGAAGGGGGCTTGCTCGCTACCCTGTCGAGCCTGCAACACCAGCTCTGTGCCAACGACCGGATCCTTGTCGTTGCCGACAATTGTTCCGATCGCACTGCCGACGTGGCCCGTCAGGCCGGCGCCCAGGTCATCGAGCGCAGCCACGCGCAATTGCGCGGCAAGGGCTATGCACTGGACTTTGGCGTCAACGCCCTGGCCGATGCGCCACCCGACGTGGTCGTGATTGTCGATGCCGACTGCATCGTTGGCGAAGGCGCGATTGCGCGCCTGGCAACGCTTGCCGCCCACCATCACCGACCGGTACAGGCGCTGTACCTGATGCACGCCCCGGCCGGTAGCGGACCTTTGAAAAAAATCGCCGAATTCGCCTGGCTCGTCAAGAACAAGGTGCGACCGCTGGGCTGGTTCCGGCTGGGCTGGCCATGCCAGCTCATGGGCACCGGCATGGCTTTTCCGTGGCAAACGATCCGCGGTGCCAACCTCGCGACCGGCCATATCGTGGAAGACATGAAGCTTGGACTGGACCTGGCGCTCGCCGGCACCCCGCCGATGTTCTGTCCGCACGCGCTGGTGTACAGCCATTTCCCGAGCAGCGCCGAAGGCGTGCAAAGCCAGCGTACGCGCTGGGAGCATGGCCATCTGAGCGTCATCGCCAGTGCCGCCCCGGCCGCACTCGCCGGTGCCCTGCGCCGCCGCAGTGCGAGCCTGTTCGCGTTCGGCCTCGACCTGAGCGTGCCGCCGCTGGCGCTGCTCGTGCTGCTGGTCTGCGCGATCACGGGGCTGAGCCTGCTGCTCGCCCTGACCGGCGGCCCGGTTGCACCGCTGCTGCTGGGCGTGCTGGCGGGCGCCGCGCTTGGCGTGGCGATCCTGCTGTCGTGGTGGCGTCATGGCCGCGCGGTGCTGAGCGGTAAGGAGCTGGCACTGGCTGTGGTCTACGTTCTGGCGAAAATACCCCTGTATTTCCGCTTTCTGTTTCGTCGTCAAGTCGCATGGGTGAGGTCAAAACGTGACAGTGAATAATCTTGTGCCGACGCCGCATGAGCGCGCGCCTGTCGTCACCGACTTCACGCGCCCCGTGTATTGCGTGCTGGGCCTGCCGTTCGACGCGCTGGACATGCAGCAAACCGTTGACCTGCTGCTGGCGCGCGCCGGCAGTGGCGAGCGCTGCTTCTTCTCCACGCCCAATCTGAACTTTTTGATCACCAGCCAGCAGGATCCGGCGTTCCGGGACTCGGTGCTGCGCTCGTCGCTGTCGCTTGCCGACGGCATGCCGGTCGTGTGGCTGGCAAAGTTGCTGGGTCTGCCGTTTACGGCCCGCGTTGCGGGCGCAACCGTCTTCGAACGCCTGCGTGATCAGCGCGCCATGCCGCTGGGTGTGTTTTTCTTCGGTGGACCGGATGGCGTCGCGCAGCAGGCAGCCGATGTGCTCAACGCCGGCGAGGGCCGCATGCGGTGCGTGGGTGCGTATTCGCCAGGCTTCGGGACGATCGAAGACATGAGCACGCCGGCCATCATCGAACGCATCAACGCCAGCCATGCCGACCTGCTGGTCGTGTCGCTCGGCGCCAAGCGCGGTCAGGCGTGGATCGAACACAATCTGGCCGCACTGGAGACTCCGCTGGTCAGCCATCTGGGCGCGGTGGTCAACTTCGTCGCAGGTACTGTCAGCCGCGCGCCGTCCCTCGTCGGCCGGCTCGGCCTGGAGTGGTTGTGGCGCATCAAGGAAGAACCGGCACTCTGGCGGCGCTACTGGGCCGATGGGATGGCGCTCATGCGTCTGCTCACCACCCGTGCATTGCCCGCGGCGCTGGACGCGCGGCGTCTGCGCGCGGCCACCACTCCGCCCGTGCTGCAGGAGAGCGACGATGGCCAGCTGTACACCCTGACCCTGGGCGGCGCCTGGCGTGACGCGGCGCTGGGCGCACTGCGGGTTGCGCTCGCGCGCGCCACGGCGCAGCCACGCCGGATGCATGTCGTGCTGCGCGAGGATTGCAGCCTCGACAGCGCTGCGCTTGGCCTGCTGCTGCTGTTGTACGGACATCAGAGCAAAACGGGCATGGGCCTGCGCGTGGATGCCAACAGCCCTTCGCTGCGCCGCACGATGCGCCTGCAGAATGTCGACTTCCTGCTCCGTGGGCTCCCCGCCCCCGTTGCCTGATACCGGCCACCCTTGTTTTTCAATTGATTGGATCGTGCAGCATGGATTGGCTCGTATTGTCGCCGTTCGTTAAAACTACCTGGCCTGGCTGGCTGATGCCGTTCATCGACGCGCGCCTGCACCGCACCCGGCAGGTGCCGGCCGATTATGACCACGACCGCTCGCGCGCCGTGTCGTCGCGCCGCGAGTGGTTCGATTACCTGCGCCACGGCTGGCGGGGGTTCAGGCAAACGTTCGGCAAGCACCCGACCGGCATCGTCACGGCGTTCCCGCAACTGGCCGTCATCGTCGCACTGCTCAAAACGCTGAGCGGGCGCAAGAACGTACCGCTGATCGCATGGTGCTTCAACCTGGCCCAGCCTTACGGCGGCATGAAGGGCAGGCTGGCACGCTTCTGCCTGCCCGCAGTCGACCTGTTCGTCGTGCATTCGCGCGCCGAAATCGACATCTACAGCACCTGGCTGCAGCTGCCGCACGAACGCTTCGTGTTCGTGCCGCTCAGCGCTGAAATACCGGATACCGACACCTGGACGGAACAGCCTGACGATCCGTACATCGTCGCACTGGGCACGGCCAACCGCGACTACGCGTTGCTTGCCGCCGCTGCCGGGCAACTGGGCTACAAGACCATCATCGTCGCCGGCGCGCACGCCACCGCCCAGATCCAGGCGCCACCCTGCGTAAGCTTTCGCTCCAACCTGACGCTGGCGCAATGCCATCAGCTGGCACTGCGCTCACGCATCAACGTCATTCCGATCGCGGACGTCAATGCGCCCTCCGGCCAGGTCACGGTCATCGAATCGATGATGCGCGGGGTGCCCATGGTCGCGACTGCCTGCGCCGGCACGGCGGATTATGTCCTCGACGGCGTCGATGGCTTGCTGGTCGCCCCGAATGACGTCGCTGCCATGGTGAGCGCGCTGCGCACGGTCTGGGAAGATGCGGCACTGCGCAATGCCCTGTCGCGCAATGCGCGCCAGGCGTCGCTCGACAAATTCACCTTCCCGGCTGCCGCCGCGCGCCTGACGGAATTGATGACGCAACTGGCCAGTCGACAGCCACATCGCGATTGACCTGATGCTGGCAATTGAACAACGTGCCGGCGCCTTCGCCTGGACCGACACTGCATCGTGGCTGACACGGAGACCGAATTGATAGCCTATTTACTGCTGGCGCATGGAAACCCCGCACACTTGCAAAGGTTGATTTCGCGCCTGCGCTCGACGGGGACAGCGTTCTTTATCCATGTTGACAAGAAAGCCGACCAGGCTGCGTTTGCGCACCTGGGGGCCGACGACGTCACGCTGGTGCCAACACCAGTTGCCGTGCACTGGGGCGACTTCTCTCAGGTGGAAGCGATTCTGCTGCTGATGAAAACAGCACTGGCGGCGGGCCCGTTCACACGCTTCGTTCTGCTCAGCGGCGTTGATTATCCGTTATGGCCAACGGCGTCCATCAACACCTTCTTTGCCGACCAGCCGGACGCCGAATACATCAATCTCGTGCCGATGCCCTGCGCAGCGGCCGGCAAACCACTGGCGCGCCTGAGCACGTACACGCTGCGCCCGACCTTGTCTCCCCTGCACCGGCTGGCGCTGCGCCTGTTGCTGAAAGCCCGCATCCTCCGGCGCGAGCGCGACTACCAGCCTGCACTGGGATCGCTGAAACCGTACGGCGGATCCACCTGGTGGGCACTCACGCGGACGGCGTGCGAATACCTTGTCGACTATGTGGACCGTAATGCGGCACTGGTCCGCTTTTTCAAGGGAACCCAATATGCGGACGAAACGTTCCTGCATACGATCCTGGGAAATTCACCGCTGATGGCCAACGTCAGGCGCAACCTGACCTATACCGACTGGAGCGCGGGCGGCGCCAGCCCGGCCAATATGTCGGCACGGCACGTGGACTACTTCCGCGCCACGACGCACTTTGGCGCCGACGATGTCTATGGCAGCGGGCCGATGATGTTCGCGCGCAAATTCAGCGACAGTGACGATGCGCTGCTGCAGGCAATGGATGCGCAGCTGGCGCATGGCGATCGCGTCCTGCGCCAGTAATCGTTCGATGGTCCCGGACGATCGAACGGGAGAAACATGCAATGGATGGCTGCGCCTGGAGGCTGCAGCCTGGATCAGGAGAAAATTTGTTGAATACGAAGCACGCCATGGCTCACCACGGTGAAAAATACGACCTCCCTGTCTTTGCGATGGGTGACGCGGTTCCAAAGCTGATCCACCAGTGTTTTTTTGGTGGAAGGACCTTTACTGAAGAGCTGGCGAACAACCTCGCATTCATCAAGGGGCTCAATCCGGACTGGACGCACACCTTGTACGACGAGACCATGATGAAGCAATTCATTCTGGATCACTACGGCGCGAAGATCCTGCGCTATTACGAGCGCATCAATCCAAACTACGGTGCAGCGCGCGCTGACCTCTTCCGCTATCTGCTGTTGTATAAAATGGGCGGCGCTTATCTGGACATCAAGAGCACGATGACGCGGCCATTCAACGACTTCATTACGCCGGCGGATCGCTATCTGCTGGGGCAATGGGACGATCCGGACAACCTGGACCGCCTCGGCTGGGGGATGCACCGGGAGCTTGCGCATATCGACCGCGGCGAATACCAGCAATGGCACATCATCTGCGCACCGGGCCACCCCTTTTTGCGCGCGGTGATCCTGTCCGTGCTGGCCAATATCGATCGCTATCTGCCATGGCGTAACGACACCGGCGCACATGGCACGTTCAGGCTGACCGGACCGGTGGCCTATACGCTGGCGATTCATCCATTGACCACGACCGAGCCGTGCCGGCTCATCGATAGCCGCGAGAGTGGCCTCGTGTATTCGATCCTGACCCAGCGCAGCCACGCCAAACTGTTCACGTCCCATTATTACCGGCTGACGGAATCGATCGTCAAGCTCAATACATTCTGGACTGTCGTCGGCAAGCTGCGCGATGTCAGGGCGCAAACGAAGGCGCGGATCAAGCGCCAGCTGAAAAAACTGATCGGGCGGCCGGCTTAGTGCGCTGCACCGGCGGCACGCTAGCGGATCGAATTGGCCAACGACATCGTGAACTTGCCGGCCCTGATCTTCTTCAACGCGAATTTGGCATGTTTTGAACGCAGCATGACGCCCAGATCGCTGAGTGTCAGCCGTATCTGGTCGTACCCTGCCAGCGAATACAGCAAGCCGGCCCGGTCACCGGGCTGACAATGCTTTTCGTAAAACAGGTGGGCAGCGCGAACGATTTTTTCCGACGACTTCTTGGTGATCCGCTCGAACTCGTGCGAAATATCCATGATGTAGGTATTGGCCTGGATGCTGTATGCCGGGCCACCGGTCTTGATCAGCCGGACCCACATATCCCAATCCTGCCACGCGGGCATCGCCGGATCGAAGGAGCCAGCGTCCTTCATGCGCTGCGGTGTCGTAAACACCTGATTGCCGACCGCGTTCGACTGGACGATCTCTTCGGCCGATACTGATGCTTGCGTGTCCCACAATGCCACGCTGTCGCCGTCGTTGACGATGCGCCGGTCGAACAGGCATGAGAAGCGCACGCCGCTTTCCTGCTGGCGTCGCCACGCTGCCAGGAAGGTCGCCAGTCTGTGGGGAAGAAAAATATCATCGTCGTCCAGACCGGTGATGAATTCCCCGCGCGCCACCTGAATGGCCAGATTGCGCGCTGCGCAGGCGCCCACCGACGTCTCATTGTGAATCAGCGTGATCGAGATATTTTCGTCCAGCCCGTTCACGTAGTCGCATGTGCCATCGGTCGAACCGTCGGACACGATAATCAGTTCGATCGGCCGATGCGTCTGCGACAACACGGAATTAACGGCGCGCTTCAACAGATCAAGGCGGTTCTTGGTGGGTATATAAACGGTAATCAGGTTTTCCATATGAACGTCGTCGATCTCGATAAAGTGTAACAGCGCGGGACGGGCAGCATGCCGGGCATGATTACCCGGCCTTCATGCCAATCATTTGTTTGCAGCTCTGTACCACTGCTTTCGAAAACATCATGGTCAACGCCCCGTAGATCACGGCGCCGGTCACGGTGACCGCGATCAGGATCGTCAGTGGCGCGTGACCGCCGTTCGACAGCACAGTGAACAGCGGATAAATCACCGCGACCATCACCATCGAAAACATCACCGGCTGCCAGATCACGCGCAGCAATGCGGCCAGCGTGGTATGCAGTTCCCGCGTCGCGTAATAGAAATGCGGAAGACCGTTGAGGATATTGGCGATCAGATAGCAGGCAGCAACGCCCTCGATACCCCAATTGACACCGATGAAAAAGCTGCTGACCTGCAAAACGGAACCCAGCAAGCCCAGTCGCATCATCAGATCGGTGCGTCCGGTCGACATGAAGACGGAACCCGTCGTGGAAATCAGCGATTGCAGAAAGCCGACCGGCGCCAGCCAGGCCAGAACGATCGGCACCTGCGCCCACTGCTTGCCCAATGCAATCGCAACGAACGGCTCACGCAATACCCACAGACCCGCCATCATGGGTGCAGTCAGGGTGGCGATCATGGCCAGTGCGCGGAAGTACAGGTGCGCCATTTTGTCCCGCTCTGCTTGTTGCCGGCTCATTACCGGGAACAATGCGCGCCCAGCGACGTAACTCATGCTTTGCAGCGGGAACATCATGACTTTGTAGGCCTGGCCGTATATGCCCAGCTGCACCGAGCCCAGGACCCGGCCAATCACCATGCTGTCGGCGTTGCGCGCGAAAAAGTTGATGAAATTGAAGCCAGTCAGATTGCCGCTGAAGCCCCACAGGGACCGCAGTTCGGGCACGCTCCAGATTTTCTTCGGCCGCCATGGGCTCGCCAGCCACAATTGCGTGGACGAGAGCGCCGCCGAGACCAGTGAATTCCACACCAGGCTATACACGCCGTAGCCCAGATAAGCCAGGGTGATCGCGACCGTGAGGCCGACGACCGATGACACGATCTCGATGCGCGCCAGCGTCTTGAAGCCGGAGCGGCGTTCCACCAGCGACTGGTGGACGGCACTGGCGCTGGTGATCGGGAACACGATCGACAACAGGCACAGTACCGGTGCCAGCCGGTCGATGCGGAAGTACGCCGCCAGGAATGGCGATGCAAGGACCAGGGCCAGCGTCAGGCCTAAACCCATCGCCATGTTCAGCCAGAACACGGTGCTCGTGGTCTGCTCGGTCAGGTTCTCCTTTTGCACGACGGCGGCGCCGGTGCCCATGTCGCGCAGCAGGAAGGCGAAATTGGTGGCGACGGTTGCCATCGCCAGCAATCCGTATTCGGAAGGCGGCAGCAGCCTCGAAAGAATGGTCAGCGAAATGAGCTGCAAGATGATTCTTGAAGCCTGCGACAGCGTAAGCCATCGCGCATTGGACATTGCAGACATTATGTTGTTTTTCTTTCTGTATCAAAGCCGTAGGCACCGATCATCGCCTGGATCTGGTTATCGTTCATCATCGCGCCCAGATTGTCTTTCCATAGCGCGACCTCCTGGGTACCTTCCCAGGTATGAAATTCCTGTTGGTGTGGCACGCGCCTGAAGGTCGCGCCATTGGCACGCGCCATCCACCAGAACCAGATATCGTCACCACGCGGGCAATGGGCCGTGAAGGCATCGACATTCAGAACTTCCGGACCAAAGACATTTGGCGGATACAGCACGCCGCCGATCCCGGTCGGAAAATTCAATGTGCTCGATTCGCGATTGGCCGTCTCGAACTCCCATTCGTTGTAGGCGACAGGCAGTCCGTCGGCGCCCAGCCTCACGCGGTGCATCCGGTGGCAGATCACCTCGAGCCTGGCCGGATCGCGCGCCGCCATCAGCTGCTCCAGCCAGTCCGGCCAGTAATGGACGTCGTCGTCGGCAATCACGATCGGCGCGTTGCAGCCTTGCTGCAATAACGGGATCATTTTCTTGTACGACTTCAGGTCGTCGCAGGGAATGATTTCCAGTCCGGCGGCGCGCAACTTCGTCACCGCCGGTGGCAGCGCGGCCATGTCGCCGCGTGCGATCCACAAAATGGTGCGATCGGCCACATGGGACTGCGACAGCAACGATTTCAGTGTCAGGTGCAGCGTGCCGAAACGTGGCGGATACGACGTCAGCGAGACGATCACGCCGGTGCCGGAACGCTGGCGGCGCGCATAGCGCCGGCCTTGTGTCAGCCAGTCCAGTTCACGCCTGGTATGCAGCGCCAGCATTTTCAAACGCCAGCGCAGCTTGATGTAGATATCTCTAGTCCAGCTCATCATGAATCGTGCTTTCGGAGTGCCAAAAAATTGCGGTCATGGCCGATAACGGCCTTCCCTCGTGCGATGCCCGCGGTACTGCCGTTGGCACGCCTGCAATTGGCGTCAATGGTGTCACCGCCCAGGGCAGCGATCGCGCGCGGTCACCGCGGCGCGATCGTGCCAGGACGGGTGGGCGTCAAGCCCCGGTTTCGCGCATCAAATGCGCCAGTTTTGCCGCTTCGGTGTCGACGGCGTGGCGGGCCAGCACGCGCTGATGACCGGCCTCCCCCATCGCCTCCAGCTGTGCCGGCGGCGCCGCCAGGCACGCTTCCAGTGCGGCAGCCAGCGCGGCCACGTCGCCCGCCGGGAACAGCCAGCCCGTCTCGCCATGCCGCACCAGTTCGGGAATGCCGGCGATGTAGGTGGTGAGGACCGGGCGGCGCAGCGCCATTGCTTCCATCACCACAACCGGCAAGCCTTCGGCGAAGCTCGGCAAGACCATGGCGCGCGCCGACAGCATTTCTTCGCGCACCTGGTCGCCGTTGATCCAGCCGGTGATGCTGATGTGGCTGCCCAGATTGTTGGCAGCGATCAGCGCCTCGATCTCGCCGCGCATTTCGCCGTCACCGGCCAGCACCAGATGGATCGGGATCCCTTTGGCCACCACGGCCTGGACCGCGCGCACCAGCAGCATCTGGCCCTTCTGCTCGCACAGGCGGCCCACGCACACCAGCCGCGGGGCAGCCGGGCTCGGCCGCGGCCGCACCGCATGAAAGCCCGGGTCGATGCCGCAGTGAACCACCTGCACCTTGGCCCAGTCAACGTAAGCGGCCCAGCGGAACAACTGGCTGCGCCCGAACGAGCTGACGGCAACCACGAACGCCGAACGGCGGATCTTTTCGCCCAGCCATAACAGTTCGGGCTTGTCGAATTCTTCGGGCCCGTGCACGGTGAAGCTGTAGGCCGGACCGCCAAGCATGCTCGCCAGCATCGCCACTTCGGTGGAATTGGTACCGAAGTGCGCGTGCAGGTGGCGCGCGCCGTGCGCCGCCATCCATGGCACGATCCGGCAGGCTTCCGCCAGGTAGATCAGATGCAGTGGCAACGGGCGATCGGCCCGCAAGCCGATCTTGCAGGCCAGCGCCAGCGCCCTGGCAAACCGGACCGGCCGCTTGACGGCCATGCGTAGCACGTCCAGGGCCATTGCTGCTGCGCCGTCCTGGAGCACATAGCGCGTCACGGCGCGCTCACGGATGTCTTCTTCGTCGCGCAGCTCGTCTTTCCAGCCCCGCATGGCGAGGCGCTGCACCTTGTAGCCCTGGCGCTCGAGCGCCAGGATTTCGCGTCGGATGAAACTGTGGCTGATTTTGGGGTACTGGTTCACCAGATACGCGATGTTCATACTTTTCCTTCATGATTGCCAGGCAGGCCGGACAGACCGGCCCCGTGGCGTGCTATGCCATTTCTCACTGCGCTTGCCTTGGTACCTGTATACAGGTTCACCAGCGCGCACGCGCCGCCGACAATGAACCAGAGGTACCAGTTGAACACCAGGTAACGGAACATATTGTCCGAGAACGACACGATCAGATACTGGATCACGATGGACAGCATCAGGAACCCTGACACGGGATCGATGCGGGCCAGTGTGCGCAGCGTACCCAGGACGCGGGCGTACAACCACACGTAGCAAAGCAAGCCAACCACGCCCATGTCGAAAAAGAACTGCACATAGACATTGTGCGCATCCCACCGGATCGTGCGGTCCATCGGAAAGAACGTGCCCACGTTGTACCCGAACCCGTCCAGTCCATAGCCGAGAAGCATGCGCTTCGTTTCCATCCAGCCGATGGCCGATTCCCACAGGACCACGCGCCACGCGAACGAGTTAAGCTGCGCATTGCGCGCGACTTCATTACCCTGCCCCAGGTCCATCAGGCGTTCATTCACCGACGGCACGAGCAGCAGCAGCGGCAGCAGCAGCAAGTACAGCAGGTAGCTGCGTTTGAAGATCAGCGCATACAGCACGAACACGAGGAAACAGGCGAGCCAGGCACTGCGGGTCTGCGTCAGCAGCAACTGCACCATCAGCATCGGCATGTACAGACAAACGGCGATGCGCCCACGCGGCGTGATGTTGTACAGCGGGCTCTTGAGCATGTACAGCCCCAGCACCAGCACCAGCGTCAGGTAGAACGCCAGAATATTCGGATGCGAGAACGTCGACTGCAGGCGGAAGTCTCCGCCGCGCATGTGCAGCGCAATATCGACGAACGCATACAGCGTGGGCAGCAGCGACGAATACATCACCAGGCGGATGGCCTTGTTGAAGTCTTCGTTCGAGCGGACGATATAAATCGCAATCATGAAGATCGCGAAATTGGACGCCATGCCCAGATAAATTTTCAGCGCGTTGGTCTTTTCGAACGACAGCACCAGGCCCACGCTCATCATCACGACAAACGGCAACCAGTACCGCGCCAGCCGGCCAGGAAATGCCTTCGGCTTTTCCATCACCATCATGAACGCGATGAGAATCACGAACAGGTTGATCAAGCCGCCGATACCCATGCGAACGCTGCCAATACCGAACTGCGTCGATTCCAGCAGCATGTCGCCGACCGACCGGAACAACAGGATCAGCATTACCAGTTTTTTGTAGTCATAGATCAGCAGCACACCGAGCAACAGCAAGGCAGGCAGCGCTGCAAGACGGCCAAACTGATACCCCATGCTGTCGCCAAAAATGGGAATCACGGCACCGACGGACAGGCTCAAAACGACCAGGGCCATGATGGTCCAGGTCGGAACGCCGAAGGGTTCCCTCAGCCAGTTAAGCAGTTGCACTGATCTGTTCAACATTCCCGGCTACCACTAGACCAGTTCAGGTGCGACGGAGATGCGGCGCTTGCCAGGATACCGGCGCACGAGCCAGCCACGCACCGCGTGCCACTCGCCGGTTTCGGTGATATCGCCGGAACGGAAGCGGTTGTAGCGCCACAGCAGCGACGCCCAGTTGCGGGTCGCAATCGCCTTGCGGTAGCGCAGTTCGCGTTCGATCTCGGGCAATGCGCCAAACGCCTTGCGCACACTGCGCGCCATGTTCTCGAATTCCGCATCAAAGTTGCTCTTGCCGCCAACATCCATCAGGATGCCGCCGTGGTTGCAGAACGGCGCCGGATCGAACCACGGCAAATTGTGCATCGTGCAGAACGAGCGCGTCAGCGAGCGGGAGATCGCCAGCGAGACTTCCATCTGCTCGGTGAAACTGGTGATGCTGATGTTCTTCCCGTGCCAGCGGTATTTCAGCAGTTTCTGGGGCAGATTGGTCACCTTGCCCAGGATCGCGAGCTGGCCGAAGAGAAAATAGTCTTCCGCCAGCGCAGGCACGTCGATGCGCTGGTCCTCGGGCAGGATTTTCAGAATGTCGGCACCATAGCGCACGCCCATTTTCTGGACCGGGTCGAACCGCAAGGTCGATGCCGGATGCGACACCGGATTACGGAACAGGCTGGCAGCACCGATGCGGGCGGTGCCCACGGGCAGGAGCAGATCGTCGAGCTTGTTACCGGCGGCGTCGATGACGTCGGCCTGGCCACTGACGACGATGCATTCCGGCTGCGCCTCGAACGCCGCCAGTGTCAGCGCCATGCGGTCCGGCAGGCAAATATCATCGGCGTCATGCCGCATGATGAATTCGCAGTCGGCAATGTCGATCCCGCAATTTAACAGGCCGGACAAGCCTTTCGCCTGCGGGAACGAATGCACCTCGATCCGCGGGTCGCGCGCATGATAAGCCTGGGCGATTTCAACGCTGCCATCGGTCGAACCATGATCGAGCACCAGCAGGCGCCAGTCGGTGTAGGTCTGGGCGATGACACTGTCGATCGCTTCCGCCAGGTAGTCCTTGCCGTTTTTCACTGGCAGTAAAATATCAATTCGGGCCATTCTATACCTTAGTTAGAGCTGATTCTTCTTCGCCACGCATGGCCGGCGGACGCCCTGCCGCCATGGCATCGATCGCGTCGAGCACGGGCGCAGATGCCGCGGAAAACTTGCGTGCAAACAGCACCTCGCGCCGTTCGCCGGGGCTGTTCTTGAATTCCGACGCCTGGATCACCGGCCCTGCAAACTGGGGCAGATAACCCGCATCCAGTATGTCCGGCCCCGTTTTGCCGGGCGACCAGCGGGTGAACGTCAGGCTGTGGCTGATGCTGGATCTGAACGGCGAATTCCACAGGACGTACTGGAAATAGAATTCGTCGGGACAATCGACCAGCTTGCAGAACCGGTACACCTGCGGCTCGCGCGCCGTCACGTCCAGCACATACTTCACGGCGTCGCCGCTCAGGCACCACCACTGCGAACCGGTGACCAGGTCGCCTTTCAACACCTTGCGGTAGTCGCGCGGCGGCAGCACCCTGTTCAGGAAATGCTGCAGCGGCCAGCGAAAGCGGCCCAGCGGTTTGCTCTTGCGGATCGACACGCGCGCGATGCGCTCCAGCGTCTTGCCGTACCTGGTGTCAGGCAGCGCAAACGCCTCGATGAACTCGGTGGTGCGATGGCGTTCGAAAAACGCCTCGATATCCGTGGGCGTATAGAGCGGATAGCAGGCGCCGCTCAGCAAGACGTAGCGGTCGAAGCCGCCAGGCTCGGCCGCTGCGCACCGCATCAGTTCCAGCGTCGCCTTGACCAGGGAAATATCGCCCCAGGCGCCATTGACGCGGCGCTTGCAGAACGTGACCGCCGGGGCCAGTGCGGCAAACGCGGCGAGGTCAGACTTCGCGTCGATGTGCACGAAGAATGCGGCACCGGGCGCGGCCAGGCGCGCGACCAGCCGCTGCAGATGCGCTGGCTGGTCGTGCGCGAGGATCAGGTATGCAATTCGCACGGTCAATCCTGCACCATACCCATGAAGGCGCAGCGCAGCACGGGCAACGTCGGCGCCCCAGGGCGCACGCGGCAGGTAGTCAGGCGGGGCATCGTCATCATCGGTCAGTACTCGTTGAGCACCGTTCCCACCAGGTGCACACGCGCGTCGGTCAACAGGTCGACCAGGTCGCGCATTTTCTTGTAGTGACTGTGGTTCTTGTGCGCCACCATCACGGCGGCGCCGGCGCGGCTGGCAACCACCTGTGCGTCGGCGTACTCGGCGCCGGCCGGCGTGTCGATCAGGATCACGTCGTAATCGGCGCCCAGTTCGCGCAGCAGGCGGCCAAATGCCGGTGAGCCCAGCAGTTCGGACGGGTTCGGCGGCAGCGCGCCGGCCGTCAACACCGACAGGTCGACCAGCGCCGGTACGCGCTGGATCGCCTCGTTGCCGCTGCGGCCGGCCAGCACGGCGGACAGGCCGGCGCGGTTTTCCAGCCCGAACAGCGCATGCTGACGGGGTGCGCGCAGGTCGGCATCGATCAGCAAGGTACGCTGGTGCTGCTGCGAAAATACCACCGCGAGGTTGGCGGCCAAAAAGCTGCGGCCATCGCCCGATTCGGCACTGGTGATCGCCAGTGCACGGCGCTCGTCGCCCGTTTCGAACCAGCGCCACAGCAACTGGTTGCGCAGCGCGCGCAGCGATTCGACACGCGCGGTGAACGGTTCGTAGGCGGCAACGACTTCGTCGCTGATGGCGCTCTGGCCGGCCAGCAGGTAGGGATAATCGTACTGGCGCGACAAGGCCAGCTCGATGTCCGCAGCGGTCAGCAGACCCATTTCGACAGCGGCGTCGCCAAAGCGCAGATTGCGTTCGATCGACGCACGCATCACCTTGTCGGCGTCGGCCACCGACAGGCGCCCGTTGCGGATAAGGATGGCGCCAATCGAATCGTGCGACTGGTGGCTGGCGGCGCGCTCGCCACGTGCGGAATGGCCCGTCACTGCGACGGCCGGAGTAGTGGAATTCATCGTGGACGCTCCATGCTGGTCATTATGCTGATGCGCCATTACGTTGGCAGCGTCATGTTGCCCGTGCCCTTGGCGCCAGGCGGCTTCGAAAACGGCTTCTTGTTCCTGGATGCCACGCGGGGCTGCTGGATCACGCCCAGCATCGGCAGGCCAAACGCGTCGACCAGATGCGAGGCCGAACGGATCCGCTGGTCCAGCAATTCCAGCACCAGGACAGCGCCCAGGCCCAGAATCGTACCGGCAATGATTGCCAGCACGATGTTGAGCGACACGCGCGGACCGGCCGGCTGCAGCGGTGGCGTGGCGGCGCTCAGCACCGCGATGTCGGCCTGCTTGGACTCGCCTTCCAGGCTGATCGTGTTCAGGCGCTGGCTGGCCGATTCATAGGCACGGCGGGCGTTTTCCGCTTCGTTGGTCAGCAGGTTGAATTCGTCGCGGGCGCCGTTCAGGGATTGCACGCGGTCCTTTTGCGCTGCCACGGCCGCGCGCAGCTCGCCTTCGCGGCGCTCGCTGATGGCGGCCGAGGCCACCACGCTGCTGGACGAATTGCGCTTCTGCTGCTCCAGGTTCGAGCGCAGCTTGGCCACTTCGGACGCAGCCGCCATGTATTGCGGGTGGTTGGACGCCAGGCGCTGCGAGATGTCGGCAAACCTGGCCTCGGCCAGCGACAGGCTCGTTTGCAGGTTCTGCACCACCGGGTTGTTCATCACGTCGGGCGAGCTGCTGCTGTTGCCCTGGGCCTGGCTGCGGCGCGATGCGGCGTCCATGCTCTGGCTCTGCACGACCACCAGCTGGCTGGACAACTCGTTCAGGCGCGCGGTCTCGACGTCCAGGCGGTTGTCCGCACTGTAGATGTTGTTGTCCTTCTGGTACTTCGACAGGCGCGATTGGGCCAGCTCGTAGCGGTTGCGCAGGGTCTTGATCTGGTCCGTGATATAGGTGCTGGCGCGCTGCACCGGATCGGTCTTGAGCTGGACACTGATGTCGAGGTAGGCGTTGGCGAACGCATTGGCCGCCTTCGACACGAACTGCGGGTCGGTGCCGCGGAAGTTAATCGTCAGCACGCTGCTCTCGCGCGCCGGCACCACGTCGACATTGCCACGCAGCGAATCGGCCAGCCACTCGCGCAGCGTGCCGCCGTTGCCGCCGGTGGCATTCTGGAAGCGCGCCTGGGCGTCTGGCGCAGTGGCCAGGCCCAGATCGTCGACGACCTTCAGCGCCACGCTCTTGCTCTTGATGATGTCGACCTGGGTCGCGATATAGCCGGGCATCAGCTGGGCTGGTGCGCTCAAGCCGGTGACGGGATCGACGCCCTTGTAATTGACGACCATCGACACGGTGGCGACGTATTTTTTTGGCTGCATCATGCTGAAGACGACGGCGGCGAGCACCGTCACGCCAAGCGCGAGCAGCACGATCTTGTAGCGCGCGCGCAGGGCGAGTAACAACAGGCTTGGGTTCATGGTTGGCTTTCAATAAGGTGCAATGGCGCGCGCACATGCAGCGCTTTCCGGAATGGGCAACGGCGCATGGTCAGAACAGGCTTTCCTTGACGTACACGACGTCGTCGGGCTGGAGCAGATCGTCGCCCTTCACACTGATGACCTGCATCTTGCCGCTCGCGTCGCGGCGCTTGACGCGAAGGCCGCGCTCGGTACCGCGCGCAGTCAGTCCGCCGCCTGCCGACAGCCCCTGCAGCACTGTCATCTGGCGCTCGAGACGCAGCATGCCAGGACGCTGCACTTCGCCGTAGATGTAGAACCGGGGCGCGCGCTCGACAAAGATGACGTCGCCACCCTGCAGATCGAAGTTGCCTGCCATGTCAGCGGTGCGCATTACCTCGGCCGTATCCAGCGCGTCTTTCATGACCTTGCCGTTACGGGTACGCACGACCGTGACGATGTCGCCACCGTTGGTGTCGATGCCGCCAGCCAGCGCCAGCATGTCCAGTACGCTGCGGCGACCGTCGATCGCATAGCGCCCTGCCTTCTTGACCTGGCCAAGCACCGACACCTGCTGGCTTGTCAGCGCCGTGATCAAGAGATTCACCTGCGGCTTTTTCACGAAATTGCCGCGCTCGAGCATGCTGGCAATTTTCGCTTCTGCAGCAGCGCTCGACAGCCCGGCAACGGCGACCTGGCCAACCAGCGGCATGGTGATGAAGCCCGATTCGCTCACGCGCGTTTCCACGCCCAGATCGGGGTTGCCGAACACCGAGATCTTGACGACGTCCCCGCCGCCGAGCACCAGCTCTTCGGCGTGCGCGCTTCCCATGCCCCATGCCAGCAAGATGGCGAAGATACCAAGCAAGATTTGTTTCATGTTAAGTTCATTCCATTCACAAAGTGTCAATAGTGCGCATCAGATCGTTCATTGGCGCCGGCCATGGCTGAACGTCGATACAGCCCGCTCTTTGCCAGTTCGTTACAGTTCTACGCCATCAGTCAGTTAAATTGCAGCGTGGCGTTGATGGATCCGCCATTTGCCTTGTAGCTATTCGTTCCTGCGGCGAGGCTTCCCGAGCGCTGCTCCTGGAATGCCCGCGCCTTGATGGTGATATTGCGCAGCGGCTTGTACACGAGTCCCACCGACCGTGTATCGCGGCTATCGCTGGCCAGATCGGCAGCGACAACTGGCTGGGCTGCCCCACCGAACGGCTTGAATTCACGCTGTTCGTGCCGCACATCCACCTCGGCCAGGATTTTTGCCGAAACTTCCCAGGTCACCTGGGCGCTGGCGCCATTAGCCAATGCACTGCCGATCAGCGCGCCGTCGATGGCGGCAAATTCGCGCCAGGCCTGGCCGGTGACCTTCACCTTCCCCGCCGGCATGTAGTTGACGATCAGCCGTGCATTGGTGCCGCTGTCGTCGCGCGTCGATTGGCCCATCTGCTTGCGCTGTACCCAGCCGCCAAGAAACAGCACTTGCGTGCTCCCCGTTGCCAGCCATAAAACATTGAGTTTCGCTTCGTCCTGGTCATAGCCGTTGAGCACGGCACCCGTGTTGCCGACCGTGAGCCAGTTCGGGTACTTGCCTTCCAGCCGGCGCAGCTGGAAACCGGCCGTGCTGCCGCTGCGCGCCAGGTAGTCGAAGCCCGCCACCCACGAATCCTCGGTGCGATCGCTAGCGCGCTGCGACGCCAGCTCGTAGGCGTATTCTTCTTTCGACACCTCGCCGCGCAGTTGCCAGCTCGGGTGAAACCGCCACCGGCCATCTGCATACTGCTTTTTGCTTACCCGCAGGTTGCGCTGGACCACGTCGAAATCAGCGAACGAGGCGAGTTCCTGGCGGTAGTAGCCGCCGATGTGCCCGTCAAACCGCGACGCGACAAACCAGTGCCAGTCTCCGCGGATGTCCTTGCGCAGATAATCCAGCTGGCTGTTGCGGTCAAATTTCACCGAAGAAAAGTCGGCAAACGCGGTGATAATCTGACGACTGACTGGTCGCTCAAAGCGCACACCGCCACCCGCACTGCGATAGGTATCGCCGCGCGCGGCCGAACGGGTTGCTTCGTCGCTTGATGAGCGGAATAAGTTGTCGTCATGTTCAACGCCAGCACTGACAAATGGCTGCAGCGTGCCGGCCAGCGCAGTCGTGCCGGACAAGGAACCAGCGAGCACGACGCAAGCTGCCGCCGTCAACTTCAGGCAAAGACGACTGGCCGGCAGTCGGCTTGCCGACCGCGCAGCACTGGAGCCATCACGACGTTCGCTGGTTCGCAGTAAGTACAAGAAAAATCCCATCCCAAATAATATTTTTTCACGCTTCTTCCCGCTTGCTTGCAAAACATGCACGCCATACACTTTTTCATCAGCGCAATAAAGACTGCATGGACCCAGCGGGCAAACATGTCTTTTAATCAGGATAAGTTGCAATTCTAATACATGACTTCAGAAACACGCGTTCGATACGCGTGCTCCAGACAGCGCACCGTGTAACGACAGGCAGCGCACCGCCCGGGTGTCAATATGCCGTCTTGTGGAACCAGACCGAGAATGCCGTCATGACGAGAATCTTCAAATCCAGCGTCAGTGACCAGTGCTCGATGTAGTGCAGGTCATGCTCTACGCGGCGCTGCATCTTGTCCAGCGTATCCGTCTCGCCCCGGAACCCGTTCACCTGCGCCCAGCCGGTGATGCCCGGCTTGACGTTGTGGCGGGCGTAATATTCTGAAATGATGGCGCCGAATTCCAGGTTGTGCTTGATCGCATGGGGCCGCGGGCCAACGATCGACATATGACCGAAGAATACGTTGAACAACTGCGGCAACTCATCCAGGCTGCTGCGGCGCAGGAAGCCGCCGACACGCGTGACCCGGCTGTCGAAGCGCGTTGCCTGCTTCACTTCCGTGCTGGCGCAATCGTCGAACTTCATCGAGCGGAACTTCCAGACTTCGAATTCCTGGTTATTGAAACCATGGCGCCGCTGCTTGAAAATCACCGGACCGGGGCTGTCGAGCTTGACAGCAAGCGCAATGATCGCCAGCACCGGACTGACCAGGGCAAGCAGGATGCTGGAGATCACGAGGTCTTCCGCGCGCTTCAGACGCCCCATCTGCTCGCCGATGCGGCTGTTGGCGATCGTCAGAACAGGCACGCCCGCGAGACGCTCCATATTAATGGACGGGAACTGCCAGACAACGTTGTTGGGGACGAGATCGATCCTGACCGGCACGGTACGCAGCTTCTTGAGCAATGCCTCGACCCGCTCCGTTGCAAGCCAGGGTAGCGCTACCACGACACGGTCGACAGGATTCGCGCGGATATAGTCGAGCATCGTGCATGTCGAACCCAGCATGTGAGGGCGCAGGGTCGACGGAATGCCACGCTCGACGCGGTCGTCGAAGACACCCAGCACCCGGATATTCGCGTGCCCGCTGCGCTTGATCGCATTCACAATCAGTTCGGCGCGCTCATTGGCACCGACGATGATGATCGACTCATCGAGCAGGTTTGCCATGCGTGCGCGATAGATCATTCGTGTGAGGATCAGGCGATTGGCCAGCAACAGCACAAACCAGGCGCAGGCACTGGTTGCCACCCACACACGTGAATACTCCGACAAGGTACCGGAAAGATAGCCGACAATCATGATCAGCGATAGACCACTGAAGAAGCCCAGACCCAGCTTGCCCAGCAGGGAATTGAGCGACAGGATCTCGCGCTCGCGGTACGCCTGGGCGCAGTGCAGCGACACGATGATGACGAGCGTGCTCAAATAGATGAAAAGATGACCGGCCGTCGTCAGCTTGGCATCGAGGCCGAAGCGCACGAAAAAGCCGCCGAAGCCGGCAAGCAGCAGGACGACGACATCGGAAACTTTGAGAAGATTGATGAAGAACGGCAGCCAGTATCTGGCCGATGACTGCGAACTGCCCTTCTTGAGCAGTGAGCCGAGTTCGCCGGAGGCATCGCGCGATCGATGCTTATCGTGTTTGCCGACAGCGGCAGCAGGGTCGAAGTTATTCATCGTGACAGATCCAATCATCATGAATTGAATAAGGTGCGCAAATATTTCCGGCAGGCACACCGTGTTGCGATCCACCGCAAACGCTTGCGACCACGACAAAGGCCTGATGGCCCGTTCTGCGCAGCCAGCTCTGCTGCTGCCGGAAACCGCTTCCACATATGCCGTGAAAGCTGGATTTGCCTGCCCTATCCAATTGTTTGCTGCAGCGCCGCGCAACGCGTACTACTCAAAAAGAAAAAATGAAACCGACTTCATCAAAGAATTGGCAACAAAATTTTTGCATCATTTGATGCACATCAATAACATAACTAGACTATATGCTAATTCAGCTTCAAAGTCATTAGTTTTTGACGCGACGCAGCAAAATATATAAATGACAACTAGCAACGGAATTTCCCGTTTTGCAAGCCACCCTCTTTACCACTCTGATCCAGACTGACGTCCGGTGACGCGGTGACGACAGCACGTGCCTCTGTGTCGTGCACACGTCGCCTCATGGTCAGGAATATTCACGAAATGCGTGCATTCGCCGGCAACCCCAACCCGGCGACGACCTTACCGCGACAATCGGGCACGGTACATACTGCTTACTTTTTATTACTGTTCCCGGTTTGCAATGGCGCTTCCGTAATGCGCGCCCACGGGCCCAGCCGTAGCTCCGCAGGTCGGATGCATTGCAGACTACTCTTCTGTTGTCAGTACGGCGCACACCTTGCTGTTTGGTGCGTTGGGCGTCGATAAACGGTATAAATATTGGTATCATGCAAGGTCTCGATTCCCCAGACCCTACAGGACCCTCCGATGCCAGCTCCTTACGCCGCGACCGTCACGCGCCCACTGCCATGACTGCGCACCTGACGCTGGTGGTAGCCATTGACCGTGACAATGGGATTGGCGTTGACAACCGCATGCCATGGCATCTCCCCCACGATCTGGCGCACTTCAAGCGCGTCACGCTCGGCAAGCCGGTGATCATGGGGCGCAAGACGTTCGACTCGATCGGCCGCCCGCTGCCCGGCCGGCGCAATATCGTTATTACCCGAAATCCCGAGTGGTCGCATGACGGCGCCGAGCGCGCCCCATCGCTGGACGCGGCCATTGCGTTGCTGGACGGTGCGCCGGCCAGCATCATCGGCGGCGCGCAGATCTTCAATGCCGCGATCGGCCTGGCCGACGCCATGATCGTCACGCACATCGATCACCGCTTCACCTGCGACACGTTCTTCCCGCCGATCGACCCTGCCGTGTGGGTTGAAACCACGCGCGACACGCACCATCAGCCGCAGCGCGACGACGCCCCCGGATTCGACTACGCCTACGTCACCTACGAACGCTGCGCCGGCAAGGGCGCGCCATGAGCAGGCCGCTTCGGCCCCCTGGTTCGCGCGGCGGCGACGGCTTTGCAGGCCGTGTCGCCGTCCTGATCGCTGTGCTGGCCACGATTGGCACGCTGTTTGCCTTCCTCGGCACCTCGTCGCACAACGACGCGAGCCTGTTCAAGACGACGGCAGCGATGGAAAAGACCAGCGCGGCCAACGCCTGGGCCCATTACCAGGCCAAGTCCAGCCGCCAGAACCTGGCCGAACTGGCCGCCACACTGCCCGGCGTCGATGCGGGCCGCTACACCCAGCAGGCCGAGCGCTACCGTGTCGAGAAAGAGGTGATCCGCAAGGAAGCGGAGCGCTGGGAAGCCTCCTCGCGCGACTGGAACCGGCGCTCCGAAGCAGCCCTGCACCGCCAGCGCCAGTGGGCCGCGGCGTCGGTCGCGCAGCAGATCGCGATTTCGCTTGCTGCCGTGACGCTGCTGGCGCGCCGCACGTGGCTGCTGACGCTGACCGGCGCCGTTGCCACCTTCGGCATCACGCTGGGCCTGTTCGCGTTTTTGGAAGGCACCACGACGGCATTGTCGCCCGTGCCGCTGGGCGCGGCGCTGGCTGCCGCGCTGCTGGCCGAGGGGGTCCGGCGCGCCGGGCGCCACCTGGACAGCTAGGGTGCGACACCGAACTGCGTGAGTGGTTAATGTAGCAAACAAGCTGGCACAAAGGCTGGCAAAAAAACCTCACCGGAGCCCGCAATTTCTGCGAAAATCCGCTACTCATTTTCTACGGTGCCGTGCGCGGCGGCCCTGCTCCACTTCGGAATGATCCGGGATGGCGCGGCCGCTCCCCACGGCGCTTCGCTTTGGAGCTGTCCATGAAATTTCGTTTCCCCATCGTCATCATCGACGAGGACTTCCGCTCGGAGAACACCTCCGGCCTTGGCATTCGCGCCCTCGCGGCGGCGATGGAACAAGAAGGCATGGAGGTCGTTGGCGTGACCAGCTATGGCGACCTGTCCCAGTTCGCCCAGCAGCAGTCGCGCGCATCGGCATTCGTGCTGTCGATCGATGACGAGGAATTCGGCAGCGGCTCGCTGGAAGACACCGACTCGGCGCTGGTCGGCCTGCGCGCCTTCGTCAAGGAAATCCGCCACAAGAACGCGGACATCCCGATCTACATCTATGGCGAAACCCGCACCAGCCGCCACATCCCGAACGATGTGCTGAAAGAGCTGCACGGCTTCATCCACATGTTCGAAGACACGCCCGAATTCGTCGCGCGTCACATCATCCGCGAAGCCAAGGCGTATCTGGACAGCCTGGCGCCGCCATTCTTCCGCGCGCTGGTGAACTACGCTTACGACGGTTCGTACTCGTGGCACTGCCCCGGCCACTCGGGCGGCGTCGCCTTTCTGAAGTCACCGATCGGCCAGATGTTCCACCAGTTCTTCGGCGAGAACATGCTGCGCGCCGACGTCTGCAACGCGGTTGAAGAACTCGGCCAGCTGCTGGACCACACGGGCCCGATCGCCAAATCCGAACGCAACGCCGCGCGCATCTATGGCGCCGACCATTGCTACTTCGTGACCAACGGCACCTCGACCTCGAACAAGATGGTCTGGCACTCGACCGTCGCGCCGGGCGACATCGTCGTCGTCGACCGCAACTGCCACAAGTCGATCCTGCACTCGATCATCATGTGCGGCGCGATTCCCGTGTTCCTGATGCCGACCCGGAACAACCTGGGCATCATCGGTCCGATCCCGCTGTCCGAATTCACGCCCGAATCGATCGCCCGCAAGATCGAAGCCAATCCGTTCGCACGCGAAGCCGTCAACAAGAAGCCGCGCATCCTGACCATCACCCAGTCGACCTACGACGGCGTGGTCTACAACGTCGAGACGCTGCGCGAAATGCTGGACGGTAAAATCGACACGCTTCACTTCGACGAAGCGTGGCTGCCGCACGCGACGTTCCACGACTTTTACAAGAACATGCACGCGATCGGCCAGAACCGTCCGCGCGCAAAAGAGTCGATGATCTTCTCGACCCAGTCGACGCACAAACTGCTGGCCGGCCTGTCGCAGGCTTCGCAAGTGCTGGTGCGCGAATCGCAGTCGGTCAAGCTCGACCAGGATGCCTTCAATGAAGCGTACCTGATGCACACGTCGACTTCGCCGCAGTACTCGATCATCGCCTCGTGCGACGTCGCTGCCGCGATGATGGAAGCGCCAGGCGGCACCGCGCTGGTCGAAGAGTCGATCC
>Ga0308157_10001358_pt1 | contig 51912 bp, 52 predicted proteins | sample PhyBR1_FD_201035 | JGI IMG/M metagenome (GOLD analysis project Ga0308157, IMG submission 201035) | Phyllosphere microbial communities from UC Gill Tract Community Farm, Albany, California, United States - DLSLB.R1 | ecosystem: Host-associated > Plants > Phyllosphere > Unclassified | place: USA...
AAGAGTTTTAAATGGCTTAACCTTTAATCTAAAATTTTAAAAACATGAAAAAGATTGTTTATTTATTTACACTTGTATTAGTAACATTTTCAGCAATGGCACAAAACAACAACAACAGTATTACACCGCAGGTGAACGTGAACGGCGAAGGTTCGGTAAAAATCAAACCAGATTATGCCGTAATAACAATGGGTGCAGAAATTAAAGATCTTGATTCGGCAAAGGCAAAAAAACAGAACGATGAAATTATTGCCAAAATGATTCAAGTAATCAAAAAAAGTAATGTGGCAGAAAAAGATTATCAAACACAACGTGTAAATCTTTACAAAACAAGAGAATATCAAGAGAAAAAAGATTATTTCGTAGCAAGTCAAACGATCACTATTACGTTAAGAAGTTTAGATAATTACGAAAAATTAATGGCTGATTTAATGGCTGCGGGTGCAAATACTATCAACGGCGTAGAATTTAAATCGACCCAAACAGAAAAGGTAGCAACCGAAATTAGAGCAAAAGCAGTTCTTAACGCAAAGAAAAAAGCCGAAGATTATGCAAGTGCTTTAAACCAGACAATTGGGAAAGCATTGATCATCAGCGATCAGTCTATGGTTAACAATCCGCGCGTTTACATGATGAAAACAGCAATGGCTGACGAATCTGCAGGAATGGAACAAACATTGGCAGTTGGCGAAATTGAAATTGCAACAAACGTAAATGTTGTTTTTGAATTAAAATAATTTTATGAACCCATCAAAGGAATTATGGATTACTAAATTTTTTAAATTAAGTAATCCATCTTTTTTTATTAATCAAACCGAAGAAGAATTTTACGAAAACATTCGTAAAACAGGCTTTATATACGGTTTTACTACCAAATCGATCCAACCGGTTTTTAATTCGTTCGATCTTACGCACGAAGAATACGCAAAAATTGTTTTATTGGAAGCTTTGTACGGAACGTTTGTTCAAACAAAAAATGAAACTGATTTTACGGAATTTACCAAACATGCCGAGGATTTCTACCAGAAAATGGGCGAAGCTAAAACAGAATCGTATTTCTCGTTTATAAAATTCGAATCTAAAAAAGCCTATGCATCGCTTGAAAAAATCTTGAACGAACGCACTACCCGATCGTCAAATTATCTTGATAAAACATTTTCGCATCATTTATCGAATTTTTTAATTTTTACCGATGTTCTTTGTTTTAAGCGTTATCTATTGAACGAAACCGAGATATTGAACTATTACAAGTATCTGGAACAAACTCTTTCACATTTGGTTATGATTAGTTTCAACCAAAAACAGAATGTTTCAAAATATGATGTAAAGTTACAGGAAGTTTTAAGCAGTTCGTTAAAATATGCATCGTTAAAAAATTTCGATACACAACTTTCAACACTGGATCTTTGGAACATTAAAACGTTTTACGGCAAAGCGTACATTTACGACATTGCCTTAATGGTTTTATGGAACGATGAAAAGATCGATCAAAAAGAGTTTAAATTTATTCTTCAACTTCGAAATTTATTAGGTTTACAAAAAGATTTTACCAAAAGATCTTTAAGCGATATGGTTTCATTTATTGAACATAACCGAAGTGAAATTCCATATTTTCAATTTACACATCCATTAAAAAAGCTCTACAAAAACACCAACAAAACAGTGGCATTGCTAATTAAACGAAACAAAAAAAGTTTAATTAAAGAACTGGAAAACAACAAATTATTAATGCAGCTTATTGTAAAGGGAACTTACAGCAACCTTACGGCAAAAGAAAAATTACAGTTAAAAAATCAGTTTATAGAATTGGGCAAAACGGTTCCTGCATTCACCATTTTCTTAATTCCGGGTGGTAGTTTGTTGCTTCCTATTTTAATAAAACTATTGCCTGAATTGATTCCTAATTCATTTAATGAGAATAAGTAGACAGATTTCATTAACATATTTTAATAAATTTGTTTATTTGTAATCAAAACCAATCGGGTGCGTAAATTAGTAGTCCTTACTTTATTTTCATTGTTTTTTGCTATATCGTGCAAAAAGCCAGCGAATGTTTACGACCATATTCAGATTCACAAGAAAATTACTGAAAGCAACTACAAATCTTTTACTTTAGATGAATTGTATTACTGTTTACTGTATAATATTCAGTTCGCTGATGAATTTGATAAGGCAAAAGACAAGACAGTTTACTTCGAAAATTCGGCACTTAAATTAACCGATTCAACAAATATTTACCGGGCAAATAATCTTCAGATTTTATTAAATTCGAATTTATCATCAACTGACGATCGATATCAACAACTTTTTAAATCAGTCAACTACTTTGAAAATCAAGCAAGTTTGTATGATGCTTATTTATCAAATTATTTAATTTCAGAATACTACTTTAACTTACAGTCCTTTCAAATTGCAGAAAATTATGCCTACAAAGCACTCGAAAATCTGGGTACAAATAATAAAGAATATGCATTTGAAAAAGCATCGGTTTTTATTTTAATCAGTAACATTCACTACAAGCAAAAAAAATACGATGCCGCTTTTAAAATATTGCACAGTTACGAAACATTGTCTGACAATTTCAACAAAAAACTGTTTTCACGAGAAAAAATCAATTCATTAAAAAGCATCTACATAAACAATTACGCCATTTCGGGTAACAAAATCGGTCAAATTTCTTTAAAACAAACCATAAAAGATTTAGAATCGGCTTTTGATCTGGCATCAACAACAAATAGCGATAAAAGCAAAAAAAATAAAATAACCACACTGCATAATCTTATTAAATACAAGATAGAATCAGGAAATTTAGACAGTTTAGATGCCTATATAAAAACGTTTGAAGAAAACAAATCGTACGTTTTAAGCGTTCCGTTACTTCAAGAAAATTATGCAGTTTTAGGTGATTATCTTTTAAAAATTAAGAAGGATATAGTTGCAGCGAAAAAATTTCAGAAAGAACTTTTAGCAGAAAATGATTTAAAACTTCAAAACCTTTTTTTAGAAAAGCGTGTTTTAGAACAAATCATGCAACATACCGATTCTACATCGATAGAACTAAACAACCACTATTTAAACGTTGTTGGTCAAATTCAAAATGATAACGACAAAAAGGTAAATATCAATCAAAAAGTGGTTTATGACAATCATGAATTGGTGCGTAAAAACGAAAAACTTAAACGCGAAATATTCATTGTTGTAGCTATTATTTTGGGTATTTCTATTATATCTATATTGGTAATTTTCAGCATTATTCAAAAAATCAACCTAAAAAAAATACAACTTCGCAACGATTATATCGAACAGGATACCAAAGCGCTTGAAGTAACGCTTACTTATAAAAACAATATTGAAAACAAGCTGAACAACAACAAAAAGCAGATTTTCATGGAACTGCACGACAATATTGTAAACAAACTGTTTTCTACACGATTTCTACTTCATAAAGATTTTATCAAACCGAACAGTTTAGAAATTGCAAAAAATACGGTTTTGGAAGTAAAGCAAAGTCTTATTGAAATTTGCGACAATTATAACGAAATAAACAGTTTGTTTGAGAAAGATTCTTTTCACCACATGTTGATTGAACTTATTGAAAACCAACCAAACAACCTAATTACTTTTGATTACGATTTTGATCTTTCTATTGAATGGTTTAAAACACACCCAAGAATTCGTTTTCATCTTTACCGTGTTTTGCAGGAATTGTTACAAAATATACACAAACATTCATCGGCTACACATGCTTACATAAAACTCTATCAGGAACAATCTAACATAAAATTGATTGTTGTTGATAACGGAAAAGGATTCGTTAAAACTGCTCAAAAAGGTATCGGAATAAGTAACATTCACAACCGATTGAAAGAAATCGATGGAAATCTGGTTATAGAATCAACAAAAGGAACAACTTTTATCATCACTGTTAAATTATAGTTTATGCGTTTAATTGTAAGCAACACTTTTCTAATTTTTACGGTTTGCCTGCTTACGGCTTGCCGCAAAGAAAAAGTGTATAATTATGCCAACTATAAAATTGACAGTATTACTATGCGGAAAAATTATAACAGCGAATATGAAGTCAATCCGCATAATTTACATAAGGTTCATGCTTTCTATATGCAGGAAACCGACAGTGTTCTTTTGGGAATAAACCACCAGCTGTACAGCAATTATCTGGCAAAAAACAATAAGTTCGACAGTGCTTATTATTATTTAACGCGTGCAAACGATCATTTTAAAAATAACGACCGAAAAAGATTTTTTAATTCAATAAGAAAAATTGCCTTAACAAATCGTGTTAATTTATTGGCACATTCTAAAATTGAAATTGAAAAATTAAAAGATATTCCGCTTGAAAATGAAAAACTAAAACAATTATATATCGATGTTTTTTGTCTGCCTATTTTGCAAGAGGAAGATCCGGCAAGATATGAAAAAGAAGTAAACTACCTCATGAATATCGATGGCGAATTGGAAAAAGCCATTAGAAGAGGAACTTTAGTGGAAAATTATCTTACAGGTGAATTAAACAAGTATCTGATAAGAAAATTAAATTATGATAAAATTATTAAACGTTCTACAAAAAGAATCAATGAACTTTTAAAAGAAAATCGAACAAGTGAAGATCTGTTTTTCACGAGTTTATTTTACACGATTTATGCAAAAATATACCTGCATGATGCCAGTATTCACAACGATTTAAATTTGTACCAGTCACACTTAAAAACAGTTCCTACAAAAGAATCCGAAGCACTTTATTACTATCTTAAGGCAAAATATTATCAGTCGGTTTCAACACCCGATTCGGTTTCATCAAACTTTAAAAAAGCGTTAGATATAAGCAGGGAAACCAACAATTTTATTTATGAACATCAGATTTTGCAGCAGTTGATTGCTACAAACACGCTTAATACAAAAGAGTATACCAACGATTACATAAAAATTAACGATTCGTTGCTTACCTATAAAAATTATGTACACGATTTTATTTTCGAAACAAATTCAAATACTTTAAAATTAAAAACCGAACAGCAGTTAATTCAAAAACAAAATTTAAATGTTACGGCTTTCACGTTTATACTGCTTTTTTCGGTGGTGATTTACTATTTCATCTACCGGAACGTTAAAACCAGACAATTGGCAAGAAAACACCGTGAATATCTGAACGAGAAAACGCAGATGTACAAGTACCTTATTGATATTAAAGAGCAGATGGATGCATCGATTTTAAAAGAAAACAACAACACCAAACAGCTTATTGATCAAAATGCCATTGTAAAAATTAACGATTTACTTCAACTTTTTGACAGCAACGAAACAGATTTGGAGCTGCTTCAGGATAAAATCAAAGAAATTGAAGATGAATCGCGCAGTATTTCGCACATTATTTCTACTGCAAATTACAAAACGGTAGATCTTGCGTACATTATCAATGAAATTAAAAAACAGTACGCATCATTCATAAAAATTGAAACTTTTACAGATAACACCATTATTTTAAGCGATTTAGAGTTTAAAACGTTGTTGCGCATTATGTTGTTTACCTATAAATTTATCGACAAAATAAAATATAAGGAAAACATCATTTGTTTTATATCGATCTACAAAACAAAAAAGAAAAACATCTACAAAATCTGGATCAACAGACCCCTATCTTTAAACGAAGAACTTGCAACATTTTTAAACGACCGATCGATACAATTTGAATTGATTAAAGAAAACCAAGAAACAACTCTTTTGATAAATATCAGTTAGTTTTCAATTTGATCGAGTACGTTTTTAAAATTTATTTCCGTTTGATCATTAAACCACAAATGTCCGTTTTTTACATATAAGTTAGTTTGGAAATTATTAATAAACAAACCTCCTGTTCCCAAACCTTGCGGCATATTATTTTCTAAAGTAAATGTCCATTGTGCAATTGCATTTAATCCGATGTTACTTTCTAAAGCAGAAGTTACCCACCAACCAATACCTAATTTCTCGGCAATATCGATCCATTCTTGCGATCCTTTAAAACCACCGACTAAACTTGGCTTTAAAATAATGTATTGCGGCTTAATTTTAAGCAATAGATTTTCTTTATCCTGTATATTTACAACACCAATAAGTTCTTCATCTAACGCAATAGGAATTGAAGTTGTTTTACACAACTCTGCCATACTGTCATATTGATTTTGTTTAATAGGCTGTTCAATACTATGTATTTTATATTCAGACAATTGATTTATTTTATTTAAAGCATCACTATAACTAAATCCACCATTAGCATCAACCCTAATTTCGATCATTTCGGGTGAAAAATTTTTTCTAATTCCTGCGATTAAATTCAATTCTTCTTCAAAATCTATAGCGCCAATTTTAATTTTTATACACTTAAATCCGTTTGAAATCTTGTCGGCAATTTGTTGCTTCATAAATTCGGGTGAACCCATCCAAACCAAACCATTAATCGGTATCGCTTTTGTGCTTTCTGTAAATCTTGAAGGAAACAACACAAATGGATTATTACTTTGCAACGATAAAAAAGCTTGTTCTACTCCAAATTGAATCGACGGCCATTCTTTTAACTCATTCCAAAGCGCATCAATCCCTAAATCAATATGATCACACACCCATTGCAATTTGTCTGAATAATCCAATCGATCATCATAACTCAATCCTCTAAATAAACCACACTCGCCTATTCCAATTTTACCATTATCTTCTAAAATCAGGAAATAAGTTTCTTTGGTATTCATTATACCTCTTGATGTTCCGGATGCCTGCTTAAAGTTTAATATGTATTTTTTAAATGTTGCTTTCATTGAAATTGTTTTATATTAAAAAAAATACCCGTAACTAAAGAAACGAGCATATAAGCAAGAGCTGTATGTAAATATCCACCAGGAAAAGAAAGCATAAATGTTATAAAAACACCCGTTGCTGATATGGCTATTAATATTTTTTTTGAAAAAATTGCACTAAACTGTTTTTTCTTAAAGTGATAAAAAACAGCCGCATAAATTATATAAGTTGGTAATGAAAGGATAAAACTCATAATAAGAACGATGAAATATCCATTAATCAATCCACCAATTTTGTTATCAACCGGATTTATATAGAAAAATAAATCACTTATAAATGGAGCTATCAACAAAGTTGATATCCAATGTTTAAATAAATAACTCCATTCTATTTTTTCCTCCATCTGGTCTTTATTTGTAATCTCATTTAAATACTATTGAGAAACTGAAACAAGTTCAGCTTGACAAAAAAGAAAGATCAAACCGCCTTTATATTAAGATTAAATTCCGATTGAATCACCTACAGGCAATAAAATCAGTTCTTTATGTTTATTGGCAAATTTCTGTTTTGCTACTTCATGATCAATTTTTATGTATCCGAATGTATCATAATGATATCCCAAAACAGTGGTTACTTCTAAAAATTCGGCTGCAATAGCAGCATCATCAACATCCATCGTAAAATTATCGCCAATTGGTAAAATCGCCAAATCTAAAGGATTTCGCATAGAAATCAACTTCATATCATACGTTAACGCAGTATCGCCCGCAATGTAAACATTCTTATTATCGGCTTCAATCACAAAACCACCAGGTTGTCCACCATAAGTTCCATCGGGAAAACTGCTAGAATGAATGGCGTTAACATATTTTACTTTACCGAAATTAAACTGCCAAGATCCGCCGTGATTCATAGGATGCGTTTTAAAGCCTTTTGCTTCGTAATAACCCGCAATTTCAGCGTTCGATACAATAGTTGCACCTGTATTTGTTGCAATGGTTTCAACATCTAAAATATGATCGCCATGTGCATGTGTAATTAAGATATAATCAGCTTTTAAAGAGTTTACATCGATATGTTTTGCCAGTTCGTTAGCAGAAATAAATGGATCTACAATGATGTTCGTCCCGTTCACTTCAATTCCTAATGACGCATGTCCGTAATAAGTTATTTTCATAGTTTTAATTTAAAATTATAGCAATTGAGAATAATAAAGATATAAAAAATGTGGTTAAGGCAATGCGTTTTAACTCGGGATCTAAATCTAGTGGGTTTTTCGTTTTTGATACAACTCCGATATTTTTAAACAGTGGAATCAATGCCAAAACGTAAGCAAACTGATACCATTTTATAAAATTTCCAATAGCATACGTATTGAACAAGATGATTGATGCAATTATCAGAAAAAAGTGATACGTTTTTGCTTTTTGATAGCCCATTTTCACAACCAAGGTATTTTTATTCATGGCGGCATCGTTTTCAATATCACGCATGTTGTTCATATTCAGTACCGCTGTACTTAAAAAACCTACTGCAAATGCCGGAAAAAGCACTTTTATATCTAACGAATGCGTGTATAAATAATAACTACCCAAAGTGCTTACTAAACCAAAAAACACAAATACAAATACATCGCCCAAGCCACGGTATCCATAAGCCGATGAACCAACAGTGTATTTAATTGCCGCGCAAATACAGGCAACTGCCAACACAAGATAAATAATAGCCTGAACAAAATTTTCTTTTCCAAACGAAAAATAAACAACGGCAACCGAAGAAATCATTGCCAAAACAGATGTGATAATTATTGCAGTTTTCATTGCTGCTTTCGTAATTTCACCGCTTTGAATGGCACGTTGTGGTCCTACCCTATTATCGTTATCGGTACCTTTAACGGCATCGCCATAATCGTTTGCATAATTAGAAAGTACCTGAAAAAACAAGGTTGTAAGTAAACACAAGCCGAAAATAAGCCAGAATTTTGAGTGTGACGGAACTGCCTGATACGCACAAGCACTACCTAAAATAATGCCCGAAACAGATAATGGCAAGGTGCGTAAACGCGCGGCTTTAATCCATTTTTTCATACAGATGTGTATTTACAAATTGAGTAATCGTTGAAAAAACCAGTTCTTTTTGTTCTTTGTGAGCTGTATGTTTTGCGTTGGTAACAATTAATTTTTCGACAATTCCAGATGATTTATCAAAAGCATTTACCTGATTTATAGATCCAAATTCATCAAATTCTCCTTGAATGACTAATGTAGGAACTGTGATTTTCGGAATAAAATGTTCGATATTCCAACTTTGATGCTCTGCAGAAAGCCATGTTTTTGTCCAAGCGTAGTATAAATCGTACACTTTATCACCATGATATTTTTGTAATGCTTTAGCGATTTGAGTTGTTTCCAAAATATTTTCGGCTTCAACAATTCCTTTCAATGTTTCGTGTTCAATCAACACATGAACACCTTCAATAATCAGTAATTCCAGATCGTTTGGAAACATTCCTGCAAAAATGGTAGCAACCGAAGCTCCGTCTGAAAATCCAAACAAAATAGGTTTTTCAACCTGCCAATAATTCAAAAGATCCTTTAAAATTACTGCTTCCTGCTCTAAATAATCAATCGGTCTTTTAACAGTATAATTGTCCGATTTTCCGTAACCGCGTCTGTCATACGCAATTACATTACAGTTTAATTCCTTTGCCAATTCTTCGGGCCATTCACGCCACAAAACGGTACAACCTAACGAATCGTGCAATAAAATAATAGTATTTCGCGGGTTTTCAACTTCCCACTTTTTAAAATATATGTTCGATGTTTGTATAAAAACAGTTTGTTCGTGCGAACTTATTACATCCATGAATGTTTATTTTTTTCTATTTTATAAAGAATTTCGTTAACCATTCGCTGCAACATGTTAAAATCGTAATAATACAAAGTAATAATGCCGGCAGCGGTGTACAAATTTAACGAACCTATTTGTCTTTTCTCTTGAAAATAACTTTGAGAAATGGAAACTTTTTGAATTTTATCGACTGGAAGATAAGTGGTAGTAATGTCCCAAATTCCACTTTTAAGGATAACGAAATCGTCTTTAAAAACCATTTTTTCGTTTTTGTATCCCATGTAAATCAGCAGACATCCCAAACTAAAAAAAGGTAAAATAATCCAACTGAAAAGTAAAGAATCGGTAAAATATAGTACAATTAAACTTATGGTTGCAGGCATGCAAAGTATCGCTATTTTAATTGCTAAAACCCGAATATGAGGTTTGTATCCGTTCTTTACATCAATTAAATTATTACTAAAAATAACATTAAACAATGTATTTAATTCCAAATAATTAGCTCCAGGAATAATTAATCCTTTTTTCTTTTTATTATCTTCGTTTGATTCGACTTGTTTGATTTTAACTTCGAATAAATTCATCAGCTTTTGAAAGTAATTCTGCTGAAACTGAAACATCTGTACTTTGTTTGCTGGCACCGAAATAATATGTGAATCTGTTAAGCCATAAGAAGCCGTAAGGTGTTTGTCTTTTAAATTGATCTGATAGTTGTAGTAAGTTAACAACGTTCGTCCCAAATTGAAAATAACCACTAAAGCAATCAATCCAAAAAACAAGGCAACACCAACCAAACCTAAATATTCATCGTACGATGCTTCAAAAATATCATCGTAAACAGAAGCATCATCTTTATAGAAAAAATCCTGCAACTGATCGATTATCTGAAACGAAAATGCAATCAATAAACCAAATGTCTGTAGGTAATTTCGAGTCAATCCGATTTTTATCAGACTGATCAAACTTATCTTGATTTTATCAGCAGATTGATCTTCAATTATCGATTCATCATTTTCTTCTGATAAAACAGTTGTTGGTTCTTGATTTATTTCAACCGAAGATGTTAGCACGTCTTTCAATGCCAAAGCCTTTTGAAAATCAATTCCATTGATTTCAATTTCGGTAGAAGAACTTCCAGCAGTATCGATATTCACCAAATAAAGTCCGATAATTTTGTGTGTAAACTTCTGATTTAAGTTCACTTCGTGTATTTTATCGAGCTTTACAGCTGTTGTAGATTTGTTTAACCAACCTTTTTTAATAATCAGTTCATCTCCAACAACCTGATACGAAAAGTAGAAGTAATTGATCAATTTTGTTACAAAAGTTGTCAGAATAATCACGCCGATAACCGCAAAAAAATACCAACTTTTAAATTCGCGCTTTACGAACATTAAGGCAATTATAGGCCATGCCGCACGAGCAACTGTGTACAATGTGGTTCCTAAAACTAAAAAAAGTGCTTTTTTGTCGAGTTTATTTGGAAGCGAAAAGTTATAACTGATTTTCTGACTCATCGTTTAACTCTTGAATACGGTTCATTAAAAAACTTTTCCATCTTTCGGCTTCTTCCAAAGTAAGTCCCGGAATAGAAATATCCGAGAAATTATTGGCAGCGGTGTACATTACCAGCGTTGCCAAACCTAACTTTTTAGCATACCAACCCTGCTTTATAACCACATGCTGCAAACGAATATAAGGCGATATATGAGTTGATTTAAAGATTAATCCTTTCTTGAAAAGCACATCGTGTTTGCGAAAAGCATATTTCTTTTTTTTGTAGGATAATAACGGAAATAATGCCAATAACGCACTGATTACAAGAATAGGAATAATTGCATACAATTTTTCAATTTCATCAATCAAGAAGAATAATGCAATGCAAATTCCAACACCTAATAATAAAGTAATCAGCGAATTAAGCACCACTATTTTTTTATAATTATTGTGTAAACCTGAAAACGTAATTTCCTGATATAGTGGAATTTCATCAAGTTCAACTAAAGTATTTTCGAACATAAATTTTAAGTTGTTTTAAAGAACATTAATTTCTTTAAAGTAATAATGGTAAAGTTAATAAAATTAAATACATTCTATTTAAGAACGTTCATATTATAACATAAAAAAAGGAGTTCAATATCACACTGAACTCCTTTAATTTTTAATCAGAAAAATATTATTTCTTTTTAATATATGTTGCAATTACTTTATTATCTGCATCTAATAATTGTAACTGGTCTTTCTTAATCTGTAATGATTTTACACTGCCAAAAGGAACACTATAAATTAAATGTTTCATTTCTTCGCCACAATAACGCATGGTTGACATTCCCTTATCAAAACTTACTTTGTTATCTGCTATATTAAATTCGCCACCTTGTCCGTTACAGCCATCGCTTGCTCCGTAATTAGCATCTTGAAAAAATAAAACCAATTCCTTTTGCTCTTCGGTAGGAATAAAATCTCTGTTCTGAATATCTAAACGCTTTAACGACCATGAGGTTTTATTAAGCGTTGTGTTGATTTTTTCTGAAGTTGATTTTTTAGAATCGAACGAATTTTGTGAAACACACGACATAATTCCCAAATTAAAAATGGCTATTACTGCTATTGCTAAAAATTTTCTCATTTGATTTTTTATTTCAAATATACTATTTTTTCTTCTTTAAACTGAAACCGTAAGCTAAACGAAGCGCAATTTGATCGGTTTCGTACTCGCTGTAATGTTCATATCGCACACTGGCGTCTAAAAATTTATTGGCAAACCCAAAAACAGGGGCTAAAATTAACGAATTATCAATATTTCCGTTTACACCAAAGGCAGCACCAGCTTCACCCATTACATAAAACTGATTTCCAAGGAAATATTTGAAACCCAATTTCGCAGGTACAAATCCAACTTCTTCAGGTTTTGCAAACATGTGTGTATAACCTGAAGTTAAAGTAATTGAAGTTTTTTTGGTGAAATCGTATTGCGCACGAGCATCGACACCTACACTTCCGTCATAAGCGCCATCTGTAGGAAATCCACCGTTTAAACCAAAACCTAACCTAAATCCTTTGTTGTATTCTGTTTGACTAAATGCTGCCGAACCAATAAATAAAGTTGCAACAGCGGTATAAAAAATCTTTTTCATAATTTCTATCTTTTTTAAGAAGATCTATTCAACTGTTGTGCCATTCCTGATTTTATATAAATATCTTTGCAAAAAAATTTGATGGATCTTAAAAAATATACCCAAGAATTCGGTTATAATTTTAAACTGGCATATCCGATTATTCTAGCAATGCTTGGGCATACCGTGGTAGGAATTGTAGATAACATTATGGTTGGAAAAATTGGTGCTACAGAATTAGCTGCAGCATCGCTTGCCAACAGTTTTATATTCATAGCATTATCTGTAGGTGTAGGATTTTCCACAGCAATTACACCATTAGTAGCCGCTTCAGATACTGAAAATGATACAGTTAAAGGTAGAAATATTTTTATAAACGGTGTGTTTTTGTGTACGCTTTTAGGTTTGATATTGTTCGCATTGCTGTTCTTCTTAAAACCTTTTATCGATTTAATGAATCAGCCTGCAGATGTTACACAAATGGCAAAACCGTTTTTAGATGTCGTTGCACTTTCGTTGATTCCGTTGGTTATTTATCAAGGATTTAAGCAGTTTGCCGACGGAAAATCGCAGACAAAATATTCTATGTACGCAACCATAATTGCAAATGCAGTGAACCTACTTTTTAATTATCTGTTAATTTATGGTGTGTGGATTTTCCCCGAAATGGGTATGATGGGTGCCGCGTACGGAACGTTGATTGCACGTATTGTAATGCTTATTTATTTTATTGTGGTGATGTATCGTTTGGATATTTTTAAACCTTATCTGGATAAATTATCGTTAAAAGAAATCAATCTAAAAACATCAAAATACATTGCGAGTATCGGTATTCCGTCGTCTATGCAGTCTTTATTTGAAGTCGCTTTGTTTACAGGAGCTGTTTGGATTTCGGGAATGTTAGGAACCGAAGCACAGGCTGCCAATCAAATTGCGCTTTCAATGGCATCTATGACCTTTATGTTTGCATCGGGCTTAAGTGTTGCTGGAATGATACGTGTTGGAAATCAAAAAGGATTGAAAGATTACGTTAAAATGGAAACTGTAGCAAAATCGATCATGTTAATGACATTTATTCTGTATTCAGGATTTGCGTTGTTTTTTGTGATTTTTCACAATTACATTCCGTTGCTTTTCTTGAATAATAACGATCCTAACCAATTAGTAATGAATCAGCAGGTAATAGAAATTGCAGGAAAACTATTGTTGATTGCCGCAATTTTTCAGATATCAGACGGAATTCAAGTAACAGCTTTAGGAGCTTTAAGAGGCTTGCAAGATGTAAATTTACCAATGGTTATCACCTTTATTTCTTATTGGGTAATCGGATTTCCGCTATGTATTTATCTGGCGTTGTACACACCTTTAAAAGCCGAAGGTATCTGGTACGGATTATTGGGCGGATTAACAGTAGCCGCAATTTTTTCGTATCTTCGCTTCAATTTCATGGCAAAAAAATACATTAACAATAACATTAAAATTTAAACAATGGATTTACCAAAATTTGTTTTAGCCGATAACACCGATTTTCCAGATAATTTATTTGTGATACATTTAGAATATCCTCGTTTTATTATTGATTTAGAAACAGAAGATATTGAATTTTTAGAAGAATTAGACGAATCTGAAGAAGTAGAATTAAAAGAAGAAATGGATCGTTTAATTGATCTTGCCGGTGAGTTTTACGAAAGAGAAATTACTCGTTTTGCTGAAGAGGAATAAAAAAAAGGCTGACGAATGTCAGCCTTTTTTTCTTATTCCTCAAATTCTTTCAAAGTTTCTGTGATAATTCTAACACAATCTAACAATTGTTCTTCGGTCATAACCAATGGTGGTGCAAAACGAATAATATTTCCATGCGTTGGTTTTGCAAGCAATCCGTTATCACGTAAACGCAAACAGATATTCCAAGCAGTATCACTTTCTTCAGTATCGTTAATTAAAATCGCATTCAATAATCCTTTTCCGCGTACCATTGAACAAATGTTCGATGTTTGAATGAAATCATTCAAACGCTCTCTGAAGATAGCTCCTAACCTTTCAGCATTTTCTGCCAATTTCTCGTCAAGAACAATATCTAAAGCTGCCATTGCAACTGCGGCTGCTAAAGGATTTCCTCCAAAAGTAGATCCGTGTTGTCCAGGTTTAATCACATTCATAATTTCATCATCTGCCAAAACAGCCGAAACCGGATACATTCCTCCAGATAATGCTTTTCCTAAAATCAAAACATCGGGTTTGATATTTTCATGATCAACCGCCAACATTCTACCTGTACGTGCAATTCCTGTTTGAACTTCATCTGCAATAAACAATACATTATTCTGCTTACACAATTCAAATGCTGCCGATAAATATCCGCTATCAGGAACATAAACTCCAGCTTCACCCTGAATAGGTTCTACTAAAAATCCTGCAACATTTTTGTTGGTAATAACATCTTTTAAAGCATCGATATTATTATAAGGAATACGCACAAAACCTTCGGTGTAAGGACCGTAGTTTTTACGAGCTTCCTGATCGTTAGAGAAAGAAATAATAGTAGTTGTACGTCCGTGGAAATTATTTTCACAAACAACGATTACCGCTTCTTCTTCCTTAATTTTTTTTACTTCGTAAGCCCATTTTCTTGTCAGTTTAATAGCAGTTTCCACAGCTTCTGCACCAGAATTCATTGGCAAAACTTTATCAAAACCAAACAATTTGGTTATTTTTTCTTCGTAAACGCCTAATTTATCGTTATAAAATGCACGCGAAGTAAGTGTAAGCTGTTGTGCCTGATTTGTTAAAGCTTCAACCAATTTCGGATGACAATGTCCTTGGTTTACTGCCGAATATGCCGACAAAAAATCATAGTATTTTTTACCTTCAACATCCCAAACATAAACACCTTCACCTTTTGTAAGTACTACCGGAAGCGGGTGGTAATTATGCGCTCCGTATTTTTCTTCTAATGCAATTGCATCGTTACTTGTTAATAAACTACTCATTATTATTAGTTTATAAATTTTAAAATAAGCCATTCCTTCTTAACGGAGAGAAATCATCCAAAGGTGCAAGGTACTAAAAATAGAATCTTTCTAAAAACTTTAGCTATTAATTTTATAAACAATCTAAATAACGGTTAGTACAGAAATTTCTGCAAACATTATATTATTTTTGCACCATGGCAAGAAAAAAAACCGATAAAATCGTATTCGAAAACGTAGAAGTCCTTGATGCAGGCGCAAAAGGCGTTTCGGTAGCAAAGGCTCCCGATGGTAAAATAATTTTAATTCCCAATGTTGTTCCAGGTGATGTGGTAGATATTCAAACCTTTAAAAAGCGTAAGGCTTATTTTGAAGGTAAAGCAGTTGCTTTTCACAAATTATCTGCACAACGCGTTGAACCTGTTTGCCAGCATTTTGGTGCTTGTGGAGGTTGTAAGTGGCAGAACATGGGTTACGAATTTCAGTTGGGATACAAACACCAGGAAGTTGAAAACAATTTAAAAAGAATTGGTAAGATTGAACTACCGCAGTTTGAACCTATTTTAGGATCGAAAGAACAATTTTTCTACCGAAATAAAATGGAATTTTCTTTTTCTAACGCGCGTTGGTTAACAGATGATGAAATTAAATCGGGCGAAGAATTAGGTAGGGAAAATGCACTTGGTTTCCATATTCCAAAAATGTGGGATAAAATTTTAGATATTAAAAAATGTTATTTACAGCAAGATCCTTCAAACGCGCTTCGTAATGAAATTCGTGATTTTGCGAATGAAAACGGTCTGGAATTTTTCAATCCGCGCGAAAATACCGGTTTGTTGCGTACGTTGATGATAAGAACGGCATCGACCGGAGAAATAATGGTATTGATTCAGTTTTTTAAAGAAGATAAAAAGAAACGTGAACTGTTGCTTGATTTCTTAAAAGATCGTTTTCCTGAAATTACTTCGCTTCAATATGTGATCAACAGCAAACTGAACGATACTATTTACGATCAAAACGTAATTTGCTACCATGGTCGCGATTATATTTTGGAAGAAATGGAAGGGTTGAAATTCAGCATTAATGCAAAATCGTTCTATCAAACCAATTCAGATCAAGCATACGAATTATACAGCATTACCAGAGATTTTGCTGGTTTAACAGGCAACGAACTAGTATATGATTTATATACGGGTACCGGAACCATTGCACAGTTTGTATCGAAAAATGCCAAAAAAGTAATTGGTGTTGAAGCTGTTCCTGAAGCAATTGCCGATGCAAAAGTAAATGCCGAACGCAACAATATTACCAACTGTGAGTTTTTTGTGGGCGATATGAAAAATGTTTTTAACGATGAATTTATCGACCAACATGGTCAGCCTGATGTGATCATTACCGATCCGCCTCGCGATGGAATGCACAAAGATGTTGTGGCACAAATTTTAAAAATTGCTCCGAAACGTGTGGTTTATGTTAGTTGTAATTCGGCAACCCAAGCTCGCGATTTAGCTTTAATGGACGAAATGTATAAGGTTGTCCGCGTACGACCGGTTGATATGTTTCCGCAAACGCATCACGTTGAAAATGTGGTTTTGTTAGAAAAAAAATAAAATATACAAGAGTGGGTTAACAGCTGCTCTTTTTTTACAAAATGATTTTGTATTTTTACAGTCTATTAAAAAATGTATGAGAAAAATTTGGTTTGTAGGCTTGCTTGCATTAGGTTTATCGGCATGTGAAAAAGACGATATCTGTTCGGGTAGCGAATCGGAAACTCCAAACGTTGTAATTGGTTTATTTGATCGTTTAGATCCTGAAATTCGTAAATCTGCTGCAAAAATAGCTGCTACTGCTGAAGGATCTAATCAAACGTTGATTTTTAGAATTACATCAACAATCGAACTTCCTTTACAGATAAATACTAACGAAACAACTTGGAATCTGGTACTTTACATACCAACCGGAAGTAATAGTGATACTATTCACAAAACAGATCAGTTGCGATTTACTTATACGCCCGAAGCGCTTTATGTTTCTAAAGCGTGCGGTTACAAAACTATTTTTCACGAATTTAATGCCGTAAAAACAACAAGTGTTTCTGAAGATACATGGATAAGAAGCATGAACAGACTTACAAACGAACTTACAAATACCGACAATGCGCACCTTCAGTTTTATTATTAGTGCATTTTTAGCCTGTACTAACTTGTTTGCACAAGATTCATTACCAAAAGTATATCCCGATGTTTACGGCTTACGCATTGGTATTGATGTGGTTAAGGCTTCGCGCAATTTTTGGGATAAAGATTATAAGGGTTTGGAATTTAATGCCGATTATCGTTACAATAAAAAATGGTATCTGGCTGCCGAAGCTGGTTTTGAAGACCGATTTAAAGAAGACGATCAGCTTTCATACACAACTACCGGAATGTTTTTAAAGTTGGGTGCGGAAAGAAACTTTCATCAAAACTGGTTAGATATGGATAATTTGATCTATGTTGGTGGACGTTACGGTTTAAGTTACCACAACCAAACGCTGCACAGTTACCGCGTAAATACCGGAAATGCTTATTTTGATGAAGAAATGCAGTACCCAGAATTAAAATCGACAGGATTAATGGCACATTGGTTGGAATTGGTCGTGGGAATTAAGGTTGAAGTTGCTAACAATTTATATGTAGGAATGAATGCCCGCTTAAAAGGATTATTCTATCAAACACAACCAGAAGGATTTGAAAACCTTTACTACCCAGGTTTCGGACAGAAATACAGCGGAAATATCGGTGTTGGTTTTGGATATACGCTTAGCTACATGATTCCTTTTAAAAAGAAATTTAATACGGTTAACACAGATCGAACTTTAATAAGAAAGTAAGATTTATAATGATCTTCGTCGGTTCGAGCTTGTCGAGAACTTATCTAGAAAACTTCTCGATACGCTTCACTGCGTTACGCTACTCGAAGTGACGATCTCTTCATATCGATCAAATTTCAAACAATAAATAAAACACAAAACGCCAAGGTTTCTCAAGCCTTGGCGTTTCTTCTTACAAGTAAATTAATTATATGAAAAATTAAAGATTCTCTTTTAATAACAGGTATTTTTCTCTGTTATGTTGCTATTTTGTTCTTCTTGAATATTGTTTTTGCTTTCTCTTGCTTCTTGTCTTAAACTGAAAAGCTTTTTGTGGTTGTACTTTAAAACCGTTAGTTTATAATAATCGTAAAAAATAATAATCGTTAAGAAAAAACAAACAATGTAGAACGTATAGTTTTGAATAGTGTTGTAAAGCACGCCTGTAATTACGCCGCCCAACACATAAAAAAACATAATTGAACTTAAAAGCTGTATTTTTTCTATCACCTTTTCATCTTTTCTGTAATGTTTTTTGGTCATCATAGAAAGTGCAATAGCCAAATCGGTTGTTAAACCTGTTAAGTGAGTTGTTTTTACTGCCGAATTAGAAATACTTGCGGTTAATCCGTTTTGAAGTCCCATTGCGAACAATAATAATCCTACCAAAAACTCGGTTTCCTGTAAACTTTCGGTATAAAATCCTTGAAGATAAATTCCAACAACAAGCAAACATATAATTTCCAAAATAATAGGTATAGCGTGCGATAAATATCTGCCAATGTATTTGTTTCCGTGAATAATTACGAAGTTCGATGTAAAACTTCCGAAAAAGAACAGCATAATCCACAAAACAACAACAGCTGCCTGAAACCAGTTTCCTTTAGCAAGTTCCTGTGCAAAAACAGCGTAATGCCCCGTTATGTTCGATGTAAAAGCAAAAAACACAATTACAGATATAACATTGACCATTCCTGCCGAAAAAGCAGTAAGTGCGCCTAATTTTAAATTATCGTCATGCGTTCTGTGTGTACTATATTTTCTGAGCATAATCTTGTTCTTCTACTTTTTTAAAGGTAATTTTAACGCTTCCCCTCATCTGCAAATCAAAATTGTAATAAATAACCATTGTATCTTTGGTTAGTTTGTGAACCTGATAACTTTCTACTACATCATCTCCATATCTTAATTCTAAAATATTACCGCGACCCTTCAAATACCATTTGATCTTTTTCTCTTCAGAATTATCTTTCGGAGTTAAAGTCAGCTTTTTTTTCGGAAAAAACTCCCACTCTTCTCCCTGATGAATAATCATATTGTTGTAGAGTTCGTTTTTCTGGTAAGCTAACAAATTGCCGTTTACCTCTGTAGAATCTACATTAATTCGTTCAAAATTCCAGTCTACTTCTTCCCATTTCCCCACAATTAAATCTTCGGGGCTGTCGCCCTTAATTAATGCAGTTCCACAACAAAGCAGTACTATTAAAATTAAACTATATGCAAACGGTGCTGTTTTTCTCATTGTTCTATACTTGATAAAAAAATATCGGCAAGTTGTTCCGAATGTTCCAACTCTGTTACGACATTCTGTGTGTTTTCAATATTAATTATTTCAACTTTTGTAGATTTTAAATAAGGCAGTAAGTTGAAACTGTCTCTTGATTTAAACTTCATTTTGTAATCGTTACAGCAAACAATAAAATCAATATTATTTGCTTCAACATAATTTCTAACATAGCGCTTGGTGCTGCCGGTTAAAATGCTGAATTTTAATTTTGTAAGTTTAGACTGATACGTGTTTTCGATTAATTTACACGATTCACGAAACTCATCTGATTGTATTTTTTTAAGAATTTTATATTCAGAATAAAACAATAAATCTCTGAAAGAATAAGACATATCATAACCATGCACCAAAATAACTTCGAATTGGTCGTTAGGGTTTCTTCTTAAAAATTCTAACAATACATTTAACGATTTAACATTGAAATCGGTAGGAATCAATACTTTTTTTACTGCGCTCATAATTTCACATAATGTTTGAAACAAAATTACGACCGCAGGTATTAGAAGGGTTTTAGAATGAAATTATAAAGTTATTAGAAAATAAGGCAGTTATTAGAATGTGATTAAAATTACAGTTTGTAGTTTCCGGTAGGCAAAATAATTTGTACGGTTGTACCACTTTTTTCGACAGATTTTATTAATAATTCGCCATTGTGCATTTTAATAATGTTACGGCTTAAAGGCAAGCCAATACCGTAACCTTCGTAATTAAAGGTGTTCGATGCCCTGAAATAAGGATCGAAAATATAAGGCATTTCCGATTCTGGGATACCGATACCTTTATCTTTAATAATGATTACAACCGATTGTTCTGTAGCGCCCAATGCCAAATAAACCTCGTTATTGTCTGAATATTTGCTGGCATTTGATATAATGTTTGAAATTGCCAAATGAAGCAATTGTTCGTTTCCTTTGATTTTTAATTTTTCAGGACTTTCGGGCAATAAGCTGAAATCCATTTTAATTTTTAGGTTTTTGTTTACTCTTGAAAGGTTTTGCTGAACTTCCATTAACAATTCATCAACGCGCACTTTATCAAAACGTTTGGTATTTTCGGTATAACCGGTTCGTGCCAAGAAAAGTAGTGCTTTTGTTTTTTCTTCCAGTTTTTCGGCTTCCAACAAAATATTTGTCAGTGCCTTTTCATATTCGGGAATCGATCGTTCTTTAGAAAGAGTAAGGTCTGCCTCGCCTATTATCGATGTCAACGGCGTATTTAATTCGTGAGATGCGTTGCTAATGAAATTCTTCTGGGTTTCAAAAGATGTTTCAATACGATTCAACATATCATTAAATGTATATTTCAGTTCGCTGATTGGATCTTTGTGTTTAGCATTGGAAACTTCCAAGCGAAGGTGTAAATTTTCTGATCCGATTTTATTTACATCTTTTATGATCGATTTTACCGGTCGAATCAACGTTCGCAATACAAAATGAGAAATCACAAAAATAAGTAGCAACGAAAACACAAGTGATGTTATCAGTAAGTTTCGAAGGTAAATAATATGATGCGTATAGAAATAATTTTCTGCCGAAACAACCACAACATATTTGTTCTTTTTAGCGTCTTCGTAAATTAATCCGCTGTAAAACAAATCGGCATTATTGTAATTAAAAGCTTTGCTTTTTAAAGTATTGCGAACTACTTTTGAAGGAACTTCTTGCGGAATTTCGCCTACAATCTGATTATTTTCAACAGGAAGAATATAGTATTTCTGTTTAGGCAGATTTTCTAAAAAATTCTCATACGTTTCTTTAACTTTTAATGATTCTTCAGGTTCGCCCAATTGCATGGTTGCTATGGTTCCGGCTCTTAATTCCAATCGTTTATAGAAATCTTCAAAGGCAAAATTCGAAAATGAATAATAAATGTATCCTGTAAAAATTAAAGTGTAAACAACAAAAATTAAAACAATAGTTAGTACGGTTTTGCTATAGGTTTTCATGCTTCGTTTTTTAAAACATAACCCATACCGGTAACAGTATGAATTAATTTTTTATCGCCGAATTTATCTAATTTTTTACGCAAGTAGTTAACATAAACATCAACCACATTGGTACCATTATCAAAGTTAATTCCCCAAACGTTATCTAACAAATCGCCACGGTTTAAAACCTTTGTAGGATTTTTCATAAACTCTAACAACAAGCGATATTCTGTAGATGTTAATGATATTTCGTTATTATTTCGAGTGACTTTTTTGGTGTAATCATTCAATTCTAAATCGGCAAATTTGTACACATCGTTAATCACTATTCCGTTTGCATCGAAAAACTCGCTTCGTCTTAAAAGATTTTTAATTCGGGCTTTCAGTTCAATTAGCTTAAAAGGTTTCGCCAAATAATCATCGGCACCGGTATCAAATCCTAAAACAATATTTTCCGCACTGCCCAAAGCCGTTAAAATCAACACAGGAAGATCGGTATAACCATCGTTACGTATCTGTCTGCAAACTTCCAAACCGTTCATTTTTGGCAGTAAAATATCTAAAATTACCAACTGAATATTTTGGGTTTTGATCAATTCAATTCCCTTCAAACCATCAGCAGCATGCAGCACATTATAACCTTCTTCTTCCAAACTCTGCTTAATCAGGTCGGCTACGTGCTGTTCGTCTTCAATTATTAATATTGTACTCATTGTTTTAGCTGTAATTTGCAAAAATAAAATTTACCGAATGAACGGTGATTAAAATCTAATTAGAATTTTGTACGTGCTATAAATATAGCGAAAATTTAAAATAGTGTTACAAAAATGGCGTACAGATAAATAATCATGACAAAAACCATGTAACCGTTGGCAAATTTTAATTCTGCAGGTTTTGTAAGGTTTCGCCACACATACAACTGACTTAAAAACAGTAAAAATGTAATTATAAGTAACGGATTATTACTTTGAAGCACGCCAAAATTCAACCGTTCGGTATTGTTGTTTTTAGAATCGATCAATCGGATATATTCTACATTATTGTTATTTAAAGCAATTTTGTAGGTATCGAATTTTTGTCGATAAACAATTTCGTTAAAATAATTTTCGGAAACATTTACGGGTATTTTATCGTTAAAAACCACAAAATAATCTCTGTGTACACTTCCGTTTGTGTTTGGTCTTGATGTATCAATATAATACGACGTAAGATTTACCGGAATTTCTTGATACGTGCTGGTGCTTTTGAACAATACTAAAATAACTAATAGTAAAAAACTACCCATTGACATTTTTTGCAGTAATGTTACCTGGTTATTTAGAACTTTAAATCCATTCGCAATCCAATCTTTAAAATTATCGGTGGATTTTTCAGGAATCATTCCAAATTCACTAATTTTCGATTCACTGTCTAAAACAAATAATTTACTGATAATAAATAGATTATAAATTGGAATTAGCAAATACCCTATTTTATACTTGTATTTTTCGGTATCGTGTATGCGTTTGTAACACTGACTAAAAATGATCCAAGACAGTATAAGTAATAAAAAGAAAACGAGTGCTTTAGCAGTTGTTAAAAAGAACAGAACAGTCAATATTAAAAATAATGATCCCAAAAGAATCATTCGGTTTTTAAACTCGTTTTTATTTATACGGGCGTGTAAACCCAAGAACGTTTCCTTTTTAAAATGGATTTCATCGGCATTAGGATATTGAGATTTGATCTTTTGAAAAGCCTTTTTAGCAGGATTTTTATTACTGTACTGTAACTTTATCTGATACTTATATTCTTTATCGTTGAAGCCAACAACCGTCATTAAAACAATGATTTCTTCTGTAAAATGATCAATTTTTAAATAATGTGTTCCCGAAAAAGCAACATCTCCAAAAACATTTATGGTCACAGATTTACATTGAGTCACATTCCACTGCAATAAAATATGATCGTTTAAAACAAAGTGCTTTTTATCGGCAGAAAATAAATGGATAATAGGCTCTACTCCACTTGTATTTTGCTGTTGATTTTGTGTGTATGTTTGTTGATATTTAGTTTGATAATTACTGTTTGTTGCTTTTGAAACTTCATGAATATATAAAAACTGATGCAACAACATACGTTTGTTTTCATCAGTCAAAAAATTATAGGCTTCGCTAATCTTTAAAAAATACGAACTCGCAAACGGATCTTTATTCACATCGGGATGGTACTTTTTAGACAACTTTCTGTATGCCTTTTTTATAACCGCCTGATCTGAAAAATTCGGAATTTCTAAAACAACGTAGTAGTTGATCATTATGTTTTTATGGTTATTTTCATTATTGTATGAAAATAGTAAACTTTAATGTGAGTAACAAAGGTTATCTAAACGAAATATATAAAAGTTATTGATTATTTTGATACAATATCTTACTTCTCTTTCTTTATAAGGGTTTACAAAGGATATGTTGTACAATAGTAGTACAAGAAATTAATTGAGAGCTATTTCAAAAAATCTTCAAAATCTTCTTTTATGAAAACCCAATATTTTCCTTTGAAGCAAATAGGATCAAAATCATCATCTGCTAAGTCAAAATTTATGAAGTTATGTTTTATAGTATCGACATCATGCGTATATGGATAACGCATTTCATGTAATGCTAACATATTATTTATATCATATTTTCCAATCAGCTCATGTAGATCCCAAAAATCCTTTTTACGTCCTCCTCGCTGAATGACATCAACTTTCATCGCTATAATTTCTTCAATTGTAGCCATTCTTATCCCATCAATCTCAAGAGTCGGTTCAATAAATGAATCCGTATTAAAAACATCAAGTTTAACACTATCCTCTTTTGAATCACCAATAAAGTATGAGCGACCAAAAGCAGGTGGAATATCTAAAAAATCAACGTAATTAAAGTTTTCTTTTAAATAGGAGTCTATTAATTGAAAATCGATACTTCCATATTCAGAATCAGTAAATAAATCAATATCTACAGATTCTCGATGTCCTATCTGCAAACTTAATGCAGTTCCACCCACTAATCGAAAATCATTGAAAATTGGAGCTTTCATAATAATATGAAGACTCTTTTTAAGAATATCGTTTACAGTGTTATAAAAAAGCATTATGAAGTTTGTTTGTTTCTTCTGTTTATAGTGTAAGGTTGTCTTTTATTATGAGCTAAAACATTACTTATCGTGGATTTTCCATAAAACCTTTCCATTTCATTTTTCTCCATTTCATTTCCTCTCTCAAAAACACGTTGAATAACCGCTTTGTATTGCTTATCCCAATCGATTTTATTAATATCAGTATCCCAAAAAAGAGATTTTCTAATTATCGATAAATTAGGAGTATTAAACAACGAAGCTTTTTGCTTTTCTTCTTCAATATCAAAATAAGTCTGTAAGATAGCAAGGGTTCCTTCTTGTAGTTCCAATTGTTTTTCAATTTTTAAAGCTAAGGCTGTATTTAACTTTCTACGCCCTTTTGTTATTGCATTAATAGTCTGTGGATATTCTCCAATCATTAGAGCAAAAGGTCTTTGAGAAATGTGTTTTTTATCTAATAAACGATTCAAAACAATTCCTGGGTGTATTCCTTTATATTTCTCTATCAATGTATTCATAGTACAAATGTAAACATTTTTGTTTATATGCAATAAGAATTATTCATAATAAAGACTTATTTCTGTTACATTAACCTTATAATTCAATCAATTACAATAAAAAATACTCGCTTGTAAACTTACAATTTTTGGAGTATAAAATTTCTAAATTACTATTCAAAAAACTTCATCATATTCAAAATAGATAATTCCGGTAAATAATCAAAAGTATAAGTTCCCTGATCGGTTTCGGTTAAAATTCCGGCATCAACAGTATTGTATTTAATTAAAGCCTGTCTCATAAATCTTTAATACTTATTGGCGCTAAAGTATGTCCGAACATCAATAATACCTGATTAACTTTAGATAAACTTAAATTTTCTTTTCCTTGTTCTATTTTGCGGATAACAGTTAAAGCCACGCCAGCCCGTTCAGCAAATTCTTCTTGAGTAAATCCTGCTTTCTTACGTTGTTCTTTAACAAAATGTGCTAATGATTGTGTCATAATTATATGCAATTACATTGATATTACCCTTTTTTCTTTTTTATATGTAAAAGGATATAAATAAGTAAAAATATATAAAATTATATGTAATAGAATATAAAAAATAAATAATCATTAATAACCAATTTTAGTTGGCGAACATAAAACCTTCGAACTGTAAATAAAGTCTTCATCAAAAAATAATTTGCAAAGAAAAGATTAAAAAATCATATTTATCTACTGATTAACAAGTGATTAAATAAATAGATGATTAAAGCTCTGTAAAAAATTTAGTAGATATTTGTTATAAAAGTGAGCTATGTTATCACCTACAAATTTAATCTTCCGCTTCACGTTCATCTGACTTCATATTTTAATTTATATATATCAAATTTCAGTTTAAGAAAAAAATAATTGCATTAGACAATAAAGATATTTACAAATTCTATCCAACAGAATTGATTGAGATTTTAGAAGATAAACTTATGGCTTATATAGAACAATAGTTTATTAGTCAGCGTCTCCCTCCTCCTCATCCAAAAAATCAAACTCAGCGTCTTGCTGTTTATAATCATGTGCGATTCCCGGTGGGTTGAACAAACCCCAGGTATCGGTAATAAAATGTTTGTTGTTAAACGCAGCAACCCATTCTACAAACAACAATCGGAATTCTTCGATCAGCGTGCGAATGATTGTGTAATATTCAACTTCTTCAAAACCAAGCATTTTCAGGGTGTGATACGAAACCATTAAATCGCGTGCTGCCTTACGGATTAATGTCGCATCTTCCATTTTTATATCGTAGAGTTTTACTGCAAAAGCTCCGGCTAACTTCGCTTGAATAAGCATGGCATCGCCCAGCAACTGACCTTTTAAATCTGTCAAAATAGAATCATCTTCTGGAAATAAACCGGTAATGGCTTTTAGGGTTTCAAAAATTTCTTCGGACTTTTTATAAATGGGTGTTTGCAAGTAATTTTTCATCTGTAACCGTTTGTATAAACATACAAAATTTTCTTGAATTGTAATGGCAGTGAATGATTTGCTGAGGTTGATGCAACTTCTCGATACAAAATTTCCTGCGCTTTGCTAAAGAAATTTCACTCTAAATGACGGTTGAAAGATTATCATTTAATTTAAACTACTAAAACTGTTAATAATAAAATTATCTTCAACTACAGATTTATACTTGTAGAAAATTAAAATTTAGATAAAAAAAAACAGCTTAAAAGCTGTTTTTTTTATCTAAATAGTATTTCAACTAATTATTTTCCGCAATTAGCATTATAATCCGTAAGGACTTCCAATGCCATTTTCTGAATTTTTTCTCCGTCCAATTCCATCTCGCTTTTCAATAAAGATCCCATCTTAGAACGTTTTTTTTCTTCTTTGTCTGGATCGTAGCTTACATATTTTTTATTAAGCATTTTAGCACGTACATATTCACAGTCTTCTGTAAGCTTCTTCATGTCGATGCTGTTAAGCTCTTCGATCTTACCTCCGTTTTTTGAAACAAGAATACTTGGTGTACTTCTTAAGCGTTTTAGATCATCTTCCATTTCCTGCACCTGTTTGTTACCTACGGCTACAGCAGTTGGAAGTCCGTAAAGTCTGTAAACCTTTATAGGTCCTTTTACCATTATCTCAACTATATGGTTGCTGTTGCTCAAATTCTTAATACTTTTTATACTACCTCCTATTCCGCTGCCACCTCTTGACGACTCGCGGACATTGGTATACTTTATAAGTTCGAATTCACGCAATACATCTCCATCATATGCTGCATAACCTTTTAAGTCATCAACATCAAGTACCTTTAGTTTTTGACGTTTCTTACTGGGATCTATATCAGATTTTGCGATAAACCTTACTTTTTGCTGATTTACCCATGGCGAATCCTCCGAACCCATCAATCGTAAGATACCTTCGATCTTTTCACCCTTTTTATTAATGATCCAACCTTCTTTTTCGTTAGATCTCAATTCGTATTCCTGGTCTCCGTCCTGTGCAACAGAAAGTAGTGGCAATAATATGAATGACACTACGCATAACAATTTTTTAAACATATCTTTTTTATTAGAATTTAATTATGAAATTACTTAATGATAATCTTCTGATCTGCCTTACCTATATTGGTAGTAACTTCTATGAAGTACAATCCATTGGCAAGGTTACTAACATCAACAATAGTTGTTTTTACAGACTTTATTTTTTGACCCAAATTATTATAGATTGTTACATTTTCTAAAACCGCATTATCATCTAATTCAATATTCAACACATCACTTGATGGGTTAGGGTAAACACTAAAGTTAACACTGTTTATCTTTTTTGTAGAAAGTACTCCTGACAGATCATATACTTTTGCATAACCTTTCTTAAAATTTCCGGTTGTTGCCGCAGCAGCTCCAACAATTAATTCAGAACCGCTTGCTGATAGAGCAACATCGCTACCGAACTGATCATATGCTTCCTCTGCGTCAATATCAGTTCCCATTTGTACCCAACTATTTGATATATTTTTAAAAATACGAACGTGACCTGCATAAGGTCCGCTTCCCCCATTAATAGAGGCTGCAACTGCTAAAATAGTCCCATCTGCTGAAAGAGAAAGTGCATTACCGTTCGCATCTGCAGTTCCTTCTGCATTTATATCTTGACCTATTTGGGTCCATGTCCCACCAATATTTTCAAATATTCTTGCCGTTCCTGAAACATTGGCATTAATAGCGCCAATAGCAAGAGTATTACCATCAGAAGAAAGCGAAGTACTATATCCGCTCTTATAATTTGGACCGGTTCCATAAATAACCTGTCCTAACTGTGTCCAATTTCCAGCCACATTTTGATAAACAACTGTGTAGCCAGTTGGACCACCTGCTGTACTTATCGCATTTGCGCCAATTGCAACAATACTTCCATCATCTGAGAGTGATAAGCTAATACCTAATCCATCTCCTGGTTGAAGCCCATTAATATTTTGCCCAAGTTGTGTCCAATTTCCCTGTATATTCTGATAGATACGAACCTGACCTGAATTTTGCCCGTTACCATTATGTTCTCTAAGTCCAACTGCAAGTATATTTCCGTCAGCAGATAAATCTAATGTTTCTCCGAACGAATCACTTGTAGAAATACCCTCTATAGTATTTCCTAATTGAATCCAGCTGCCTGAAGAATATTGAAATACGCGTACATGTCCCGCTGATAATCCGTTAGAATTATTGTTGGTTGGTGATCCAACAGCTACAACATCACCATCGGCAGATAATGCTATACTGCTTCCTGAGCGATCATTAGCTGCTGTTCCTAATATATCAGCTCCTAGTTGTGTCCATGTAGATGACACATTTTCGAAGACACGTACATGCCCTGTAAATGAATTGTGATTACTAGCGGCTACTGCGACAATATTTCCATCATGTGACATCGAAACTTTTCGTCCATAATTATCGGTACCATTATCTCCTTCTATCTTCTGTCCGATCTGCGTCTGGCTTACAGCTATATAAGGTATTAATAAAAAAAAGTGTAGATATTTTTTCATAGAGTATTTTATTTAGTTTGTTTAATCGTTATTGTGCCGTAAAGTAAGAAAAAACTATTTGAGAAGGAACTAAAATTATAGTTTTAACATAAAAAGCACAATAAATGTAGACAAAGTTTTATTGTCTATTTTACGACTTTTAACTAATTTAAGTTAGTATAAATGTCCTTACAAATATTAATTAAAGTTGCACAATTTAAGTCATTTTTTACTGGATTTCCACTCGAGAGAATCGATTGACAGATTCACATTCAATTGAATCTAAAAGAAATTTACTGCACTCTGTTACATAAATTTTACTCGAAGCGAAGAGGCAAAGTATTCAATTTAAATTAAAACTAAAACAAACTCTTCGATGCAAAATTCCCTGCGCTTTTGTTACATAGATTTCACCTGAAGCACTTCAACCCTATTTTACATATGACTTGACAGATTTTGGTGAAGTCTTGTTAGTAGCAGGTGCTTGAATGAATTTTAGAAAGTAAGTCGTTTTGTTTTTGGTTTAATTCACCCGTCTTTTTACAATAGTGAGCATATATTTTTACGTTGTCAATTCTTATAGAATCAATTTGCTTCTGCTTAATAAGGTTATATATCTGATTTACAATAACACCTTCTTCAATCGAGTAAATGCCTCCTGTCCATCCGTGATTTCCAAGTGTCATACTCCAAGTATGCGTATTGTCACCTTTCTCATGAGAATAGTCAATATATGCACCTGAGTCACTAGGAGATGGATAAAAACTGTCGTAAAGTGCAAATGCAACTTTATTTTCACGTAAAAGTTGCAATAGATCTTTTACAGTTTCAATTTGTATGTTTTGGTCTATTGCAATTACAATCGAATTATTTTTTTGCACAATTTTAAGTCCGCCGATTTTATTAACTTGACTATCGAGCGTTTGTTTGAGTTTGAGAAATTCTGATAGCTCCATTTGTTATAGTATTGTTTGTCACAGTTGTCATTACTGTTTCGAGCTTTGCATTTGGATGGGTTTCGTGGAACAAAACTGCCGACTAAAACTAAGCTTGATGCGAAACTCAAAGCTTGCAAAACCCAATGTCAGCTGTTGTTTCTTTTACTCTATTTCATTGGTTTTTTGTATAGTTTCCTCAATATTTTGAGTTAGAATTTCAGGTAAGAATTTTTCTCTTGCCGTTCCGTTTACATGATATAATCTTTCAGTCGGGAATTGAAAGCCGATTTCGGTTTCGGTAAGTTGAAAATTTGAGATTGCACCAATAAGTCCTGCCATTTCGGTACCAATAATTTTAGCTCGATTCATTCCGTTAAAACCAATAGCCATTCCTTCTCCCATACTTCCCGTCCAACGTCCAACGAGTATGTAAACGTTGCCTTTGTAAATCTCTTTTCGCGGTGTTACATATTCAACCCAATGTCTTTTGGTTTGGTAATTTTTTTCGTCAAATTCGTGGATTTGGTAAGGCAGAAGCTGTGTTATAAATCTCCCCATTATTGCTCTGGCAACGGTTGTATTTCCTCCTCCAGGCGTTTCAGTTAAATCTATAACTAAATTCTTGTATTGAAATAGGCTGTCCAATGTTTTATCAAATTCCGAAATGAGATTGTTGTTTCCTAATGAATTATTGATTTTGATGCAGGCAGTGTTTTTGTTCAATATTTTGCTGTAAAGCAATTCATCTCTGTTTCCGTAAGTAACAGGAAAATACGATTTCTCTTTTCCGTTTTCGATGACTGTAATTTCTCTTTTTGTATCGTGCGTTCCCGCAAAAAGCATATCCAGGGCATACTGATACATTTTTTGATTATGATTATCTGTGAACTTCGGAAGAAATTTTTTCAATTGCTCTTCAATAGAATTTCCATTGAAAAGTTTGATTTCCATTCCATTTTTCAATTCCGATAAATCTGCTCCAAAACCTTTTCGTAAATCTTTAATGTAAAATTTATTACCTGATTTTTCAACACGCATATCCGAACCAGATGGAATTATTCGGTTTGATGTTTCAAGATTAGTGTTCAAAGACGAATGTCCGTTATGCAATTCATTTAAAACGCTTTCAAGGAATTGAATAAATTCATCATCCTCAGATATTATTGCTGCTTGAGGCTCATATATTTCTCTGACTTTATTCCAATCAATATTTTGCTGTTCCAAATATGCATAATGACTATTTATGTCTGTCCAGAATTCAACAAAATCTTTTTGGTATTTAGTTTGAGCTAACATTGAATTACACGTCAAAAATAATATTAAGAAAATTGAATTTATTTGGAATTTCATATAAGTAGTGCTTTTTATTTTAGGTATTTTGCAATAAAGAAAAACTTATTAACTGCCAGTACTATTGTTGTTTTAATAGCCAATTAATTAATTCGTCATTGTCCACAATACTCCAAGAATGTGGATGTCTTTTGTTGTCAGGTTTTCTGTAGCCTTTTTCTTGTGTTCTTATTCCGTTTTATTCAATGTCCAAATAATAGCTTTTTCTTTAGTTGATCTAAAAATGGTAGCATGTGTTTCTTTAGGTTCATCAGAAAATTTCCATTGTAAATTTAGTCGGTTTTCAGTTTTCAAAGTAGTTGCCAATTCTTTTGTAAATGGTGCGATATCTTCTGTATTTGAACAGGCAAACCAAATTCGTTTGTTTGATGATGGGAACTTCGTTAAATGTTCTTTTGCTGAATTTACCAAATAATGATTGTTCCACCACAATGAAGGGTCAAAAGCAATGTAATTATCAAACATGTCTGGTGTCAGGAAAAAAGTTTCCATAACAAAAAGTCCCGATGCAGATTCTCCGATGATACTTTTTTCAGTGGTAGTTCTGTATCTTTTATCAATTTCAGGAAAAAGTTCGTCTTTTATAAAAGCTCTGAATTTTTCTGATCCACCAACAACAGGTGCAATTTCTTTGTCTTTAGCAACATCGGTAAAGCCTGTTAAATCTCTTCTGCGTTCAGTATTTTCTATTCCTACTAAAATTAAAGGCTTTATTTTGTTTTCTTTTATCAGTTTAGCCAATGTATTCGCAATGTGCGGAAAGTCTTCTTTTGTTCCGCCATCTGCCATATACATTACAGGCAATGAATCTGCGTTTGATTTATATTCTGCCGGTATCCAAACATTAATGGTTCGTTCTTCTGCAACTTGCTTAGATTGAATTTTAAATGTTTCATGTTCAGGAATTGGATCGTTAGGTTGTGTGGTTTTTGAGCAACTTGTTAGCAATACAAGTATAAAAAGTAGGTTGTAATAGATAAATTTCATTTGTTATATTTTTTCTGTTAGTAATTAATTTCCATTAAGTTAACTTCAAACTCTTTTGTCCATTCGTTAATCTCAAGCGGTTTCCATTTTGTGTCTTTGTAGGTTGAATAAATCAAATTGTATTGTTCAGTTGTAAGTAATGCAAGTCTGCCATCATTACCGGAATTAACTAAATAGATTTTTTCGTCTATGTTTTGTTTTTGTAGTTCTATATTCAGTATTTGAGCAATTTTAAATGGTGCTTCGCCCCAACCATAGTCCTTAAAGTTTTTAAAAATGATATACTCTGTTCCGTTGATTGTGATTCTGTGATTGAGCCATTTGTTTTTCTCATTCCATTCTTCAACGTGGTTTGTTATTTTGCACTTAAAATTCATTTTGTCAAGCACCGGTTTTAAGTCTTTCAAAAGCCCAATAATACCACCTTGTTCGTAAATTTCTTCTCCGTCACAAAAATAATATCTAAGGTCTTTCGGCAAATGAGTATTCTCGTCCCAAATAGTAGTCAGTTCTGCTGTTGGATCAAACTCTTTTACAGAATTCGCTTTCAAGCTATCAATGTCAGAATTATCAGCATATTTAAAATAATAAAGTTCAGCAAGCTGCTTTACAAATTTTTCTGCTTCATCTTTGTTGTAAGTATCCTTTGGTTCTTCTTTTTTTGTTTGTCCTTTTGAAGACACAGACCAAAGTAATGCAATAATTACTAAGCAAATTGTAAGTATTATTGTTGTTGTTATTTTCATTTTGTTTAGGATGTTCTAAAGCTGGATATGATGTTTTGAATCTTGCCGAATGTCTGTAAAAGCTAAAAACTATCAACTAAAATACAAATTTCTACCGAAGCTCAAAATCTGAATTTAAGATTTTCTATCAGCAATTGCCAACTACAAAACAATAACACCGATTAATTAGTGTTTATTTTTTTCAATGCAATCTCAATAGCCGATTGCCCATTTGGCATTACAGAATTTTTTAATGCGATTAATTTTTCTTTTGCTGGTTTATATTTGTGAAAACCTAAAATTTGAATTGCTCTTTCTTGAACATACATATCTTCGTCATCAAGAAATGGATAAATGTTCTCTTCGATTTCGTCAGGAAAAGTCATTGCAATAATAGAGTATGCAATTTGCATTCTTACATCTTCATCATTTTCCAAATTAAAATCGGTTTTAAGTTCTTCTATAATTTGTTTTCGTTCTTGAAATTCTGTTGGATCTTCAGCGATAGGAAAATCGAATAAAGTTTCGTCTAAATCGTAAAAGTCATACGTTTCAGGATTTTCTTTAATTACTTTTAAAAAACTGGAAATATCTTTAAATTTAGGTTCTAGATTTGGTTCATCGTGGCTTAAATAACAAATCATTCCTTTCATTGATCCATCAACATAAATGCACCAATAATTTGAGTTTTCATCTGTTAATAAAGGAGCTAGACTTTTATAAATCGAAAATTGACTAAAATAATTTTCCATTTCGTCAAACTCTTCATCGGAAAGAAACATAAATCCATCTCTCGATTGAAAATCTTTAAGTTTCTCTTTTTCTGAAATGTTTAGTTTGAATTTTTTAAGTTTTTCAATCATTATGTTTGTCTTATATGAGGTTTAAAAGAAATTTAGGTTGACAATTAGGTTGTTACTGAGTATTTAATTATTCGATTATGCCCAGCTGGATGAAGTTAAATCCGCGAGACCGATTGTGAAAATGTTTTTTACACAGTTCGTATTAGCAGAAATACATTATCTAATATTGTTCATCAGGTTTCCATTTTATTTCTTCCATTATTTGTTCAAAAGTGAAATTACCTAGTTTGATTATTTTTCCTTTTTCATCTACATATCCATGTCTTTCACATTCAATTGAATAATGATTACAACCATCATTATGCTCATGATTACCCCAAGGTACTTTTTTGCATTTTTCAGCAATTATTGCATAACCATTGTGAAATGAAGTTACAATTTCAAATTGTGGTTTAATTATAATTTCTCCCTTTTCATTAGCAAAACCAATCTTTTCATTTTCATCAATAATTCGTATTTTATTTTCAATCAGATAATCAGGACTAGGCTCTCCAATACTCGTATTATATACATAAAAAAGTATGTTTTCGTTAGCATCTATTGCTGGCCAACCATGATTTTTTGAACCCTTTTTTGTTATTACGGCGAAATAGCCAAATTCAAAACCACTGAATGGCATATAATATTTTGCAGAATCTAACACTCTCAAAGTTCTGTTATTTTCGTCAACTAAAGAATATATACTTCGCCAAGTATCGGTTTCTTTTTCTTCAATTTTAAATTTTGTTTGAGCTTCTACTGATAAATTTAGAATTAGAAAAATAAAAACAGATGATTTTTCATTCGGTAGTTTTTAAGAATTATAGCTGACGTCAGGGGCTTTATGATTACGGACAAAGTAAAACCGAAACTTTCAACTAAAATACAAATTTCTACCGAAGCTCAAAATCTGAATTTAAGATTTTCTACCAGCAATTGCCAACTCCATAAGATTCTTTATAAGTTTCGATATACAAACTTATCTTTCCTTCACATGATTTTTTTGTTTAATAGAAAATTTCATACTTACAAATTTAGATGTACAACTTTCAATATATACGGTTGTACAATAGTTGTTACAAAAGTATGGATAAAGTATAAAAAAAGAAAATGACTACCAAACATAAATATTTGATAGTCAACTAAAAGAAAGTAAATATTAATAAAGAAACCTACATTTATTTACCGATACAAAAATTAGCGAAAATGTTTCCTAATAACTCGTCATTGGTAACTTGACCGGTAATTTCACCGAAATAATACAAAGCCTGACGGATATCAATTGCCATTAAATCGGCAGAGACATTGGTGTCTAATCCCCATTGTACTTTCTGAATTTCTTCTAAAGCTTTTATTAAAGAATCATAATGACGCGTGTTGGTTACAATGGTCTCGTTATTGCGAAGCGCACCGGTATTTACAAAGCTTATCAGCTGTTTTTTCAACGGATCTATTCCTTCTTTATTTTTTGCAGAAATGGTTTCGAGCTTAACATTTAAACTAGTCAGTTGATTTTTAATAACGTCAATTTCATCATTCGTTAATAAATCAACTTTATTAATTACAACGATTAATGGTTTTTGCGGATATTTATTTTTTACTTTTTCAATTTCAACAATATAATCTGCTGCTTGGTTTTTAAATTTCAGACTATCGAACAAATAAACAACAACTTGCGATTGCTCTATTTTTTCAAACGTTTTTTGAATCCCGATGCTTTCTACCACATCTTTTGTCTCGCGAATTCCCGCGGTATCAATAAATCGAAAACCGATTCCTTCAATTACCAATTCGTCTTCAATGGTATCGCGTGTAGTTCCGGCAATGTCCGAAACAATAGCACGTTCTTCGTTTAACAAAGCATTTAAAAGGGTCGATTTTCCAACATTCGGTTCGCCAACAATCGCTACGGGAATACCATTTTTAATCACGTTTCCTACCGCAAAAGAATCTATTAATCGTTTTAAAACAAACTGAATTCTGTTTACCAAATCTCTAAAAGCAGTACGATCGGCAAACTCCACATCTTCTTCCGAAAAATCGAGTTCTAATTCAATCAAAGAGGCAAAATTCAGCAGTTCTTCCCGTAATTTAGCAATTTCGTTACTGAACCCGCCACGCATTTGCTGCATGGCTATTTGGTGCGATGCTTCGTTATCAGACGCAATTAAATCGGCTACGGCTTCGGCTTGCGAAAGATCCATCTTTCCGTTTAAAAACGATCGCATGGTAAATTCGCCGGCAGTTGCCATTCTGCAGCCTTTTCTCAATAAAAGTTGTATGATTTGTTGTTGGATAAAAGTTGATCCGTGACACGAAATTTCAACGGTAGGTTCGCCCGTATAAGAATTATTTCCTTTAAAAAGCGATACCAACACCTGATCAATGATTTTTTCATCGTCTTTAATAAAACCCAAATGCAGCGTATGCGTTTTCTGTTTGCGCAAATCTTTGTTTTTTACAGACTGAAAAACATCAGCAACCAAATCAATTGCCTGCGGTCCCGAAACACGGATTAATGCTACTGCACCAGCGCCCGATGCCGAAGCCAATGCTACTATTGTATCGTTCAAAATCATAAACCAAATATTGAAACACAAATTTACGCCAACTTTATAAATCCTGCTAATTTTAAAAGCTTGTGTATGCTGAAAAAAAACGCAATATTTTTTTACAATCATTTAATTTTTTGTAATTTAATAGCAACAAACCAACAGCCTAAGATTATGAAAAAGATTCTTTTCCCAACCGATTTTTCAGAAACTGCAAATAATGCATTTGTTTACGCTTTGAAGCTTGCCAAAAGTATTGATGCCGAAATTTATGTTTTGAATACCTACGAAATGCCTGTAATTTCTACAACTTCTGCCGGACAACCAGAACTGATTCAGAACGTATATAATTCTATTGAACTGAATAATTTTGATAATTATAAAAAACAGGTTCCGAAATTAAGAAGTATTGCGACAGATGTTGATTGTGGCGATATTAAACTGACTTTTATTTTTGAGGAAGGAATTATGCTTTCGATCCTTCATAAAATAATTCGCGATGAAAATATTGATTTTATTGTGATGGGAACCAACGGAAATTCCGGGTTTGAAAAGAAATTACTCGGATCGAACACGGTTCATGTAATGGAAAATGTTGATATTCCAATTTTAAGCGTTCCACGAAAAGCTGAATTTAAACGTTTGAATAATTTTGGATTTGCAACAATGCTTCGCGATAGTGATAAAGCAGGATTGCATCAGATAATTAAGATTGCGAAATCTTTAAATGCTGATGTAAAAGTACTGCATGTTTTACGGAAAGAAAATCCTGACGCTATGAACGTTTTAAACAGTTGGAAAGAAGAATTTAACGACGAAAATGTGACATTTCATACCGTTTTAAATGAAAAATTAGACGAAAGTGTTTTCTTTTTTATCGATGATCAGTTAATTGATGTAATGTGCATTGTGAAACGTCATTTAAACTTTTTCGAAAAGATTTTTACAACCAGTTTAAGCAAGCAATTATCGTATCATGCCGATGTTCCTGTGTTGGTATTGAAAGAACAAAAAAGCAAGTAGATACTTGCTTTTTTTATGTTTATCTATTTCTCAAAATCAAATAAATTACCAAAGGAGCACCTAAAATTGAAGTCACTGCATTTATCGGCAACACAAACTGTTCACCTGGTAACTGACAAATAGTATCACACGTAATTAAAATTAACGCTCCGATGATTATGTTCCCTGTAAACAAATGAAAATGATTGGTTGTTTTATAAATGATCCGAGTAATATGTGGAACTGCCAAACCTATAAATGCAATTGGTCCTACAAAAGCAGTACAAACCGCAACCAACATACAGGTTACCAAGATAATTAAAAACTTGATCTTTTTAATGTTTAATCCCATACTTTTCGCATAGCCTTCGCCCATTAAAAGGGTGTTTAAAGATTTATTCAGCAAGAAAGATCCTGCCAAAGCTGCACATAAAATTGGGACAATAAAATAAATCTGTTGCCACGAAATGTTTCCTAAACTGCCTAAATTCCAAAAAGTAAATTTCTTTAATTCTTCGGCTGTCGAAAAATAAGCCAGAACATTCACAAAAGCGCTCGTAAAACTACTAAACATCAACCCCACAATTAACAGCGTAGCTATTTGTTTTATGCGTTGCGATATCCCTAAAATAATAAACATTACCAAAACGCTTCCGGCTAAAGCAAACAAAATAATAGTAATGTTACCGGTAAGGTAATTTTGCAGTGTTAGTGAAAACAGACTTTTCCCCAATATACAGATTGCTACACCTAAACTTGCACCCGAACTTACACCTAAAATATAAGGTTCTGCCATTGGATTCTGAAAAAGTGTCTGCATCATCATTCCTGCTATCGAGAGTGCGGCACCAACAACACAGGCAATTACCAGTTTAGGTAATCGATACTCTAAAACAATATACTCCCAGCTTGCTTTACCTGAAAAATTACCGCTTACAATTTCCAAAATAGCACTTACAGGAATTCGTACCGATCCAATTACAAGGTTTAAAACCGCTGCAATTACAAGCAATACAAAAAACAGTAAATGATATTTGGAATATTTTGCAAACATTATTTTAAGGCTTCAATAAATGCTGGTTTGTAATTTGGTAAAACTTCTGGATGCAGAATCGAAATTAAATCTTTCAATACCAGATCCGGACGGTTTGGTGCATCTTCATAAAAAATGATTCCGCCAGTTGATCCTTTTTTGATGGAATACGAATAGATTTTTTTGTTTTGAAATGCAGCAAATTTGCCATAATGTTTGTTGGCTGCTACCATTTGATCGAACGTTGTAAATTCGCCCGGACCAATCCAAACATCGCCGTTCATAGCTTTTTCAAATACAGCTTCAAACGATAACGACAAACTTCCCGTGCCTTTTGAATCACTCCAAAGATAATTTCCGCCGGCATCTTTTATAAATTCAGCCATCCAGCTTTCGCCTTGCGGTACGTACCAAACATCCTGAAAAATAGCTCCGCTTAAAACGGTTGGTCTGTTCGTTACATTGACTACTAATTTTTTGGCGTTGTTATATTCTGTAACGATGTTATTAAAATATTCATTGGCTTTTTGCTGCTGATCAAACAAAACGCCGAAAAATTTCACCCATTCTGCTTTTCCCAAAGGCGATGTTTCCACCCAGTCGGCATTGTATAAAACAGGAATTCCGGCTTTTTCGAACTGATTGAATTTTGCTGTTTCACTGTCCATACTCAACCCGACGATTAGTTGCGGTTGCAGATCGACCGTTTTTTCGAAATTTAAACTGTGTTTATCAGACAATTCTTTTACTTTTCCAGCATCTATTTTTTGTCGAACATCAGCAGATGAAATGTAATCTAAATTAGGAAAACCAACCAGTTTGTCGGTTTCATTTAAAGCTACAATCGAAGAAATATGTGTGGTTGACGTTGCTACCAGATTTTTAACCGGTGTTTGTATAAAAGTGTATTTTGCCAAACTGTCGGGCAAGTTTTTGTTAGATTTTGCACAAACATACGTAAACGTTCTAGTAGCATTGGGCCAAGGTTTGGTAACCTTCATTACAACAAAGTCGTTGTAGTTGTGTATTTCTAATCCGTTGGCGAATTCAATGCTGTTTTCAACTTTTGCAGTTGTAGTTTCAGTCGTTTTTTTACAGCTTACAAAAGCTATAAAAACCGTTAACAATACATATTTTGATAGATTCATTTTTGCACTTTTAGTTGCGCAAAGATAGTTTAACAAAAAGTATTTTCGAAGTTTCCGTTTAATTATTGCCGATTTTAGTACGATTGTGTGCTGCTCTTGATTGATTTTCTATTCCTCAACGTTCATCTTCTATTGCTACAGAATAGATATGTATTGCTACTGATTAGATTTGTGTTATTTATTATTGCTCAAAGTCGCGAGACTTTGCGTATTGAGTTTATAATGCATTTATGATTTGTAGATCTTTATAAATTTTCTCACTAATAGGATGTAATTTCGAAAAAAGATATTTATAAAAATTATCTTCGGTTTCATGTTTATCTAATAACTGATGAAATTGTTGCTTCAAATTGAATCTATTTGTCCGTTCAATTAAATCTTTTTTGTTAATCTTTATTTCATAAGAATCTTGAAAAATGTGACAAGCATTATGACGTTTATAACGAATAAATTCTAGTTCGGTTTCTGAAATTTCATCTTTCAAAGCTACTAATCCTGCAACCAAAGTCTCATACCAATTTTCTAAATTTTTATTATTGATATTACGTAAAACATTTAAAGCATCATTTGCATAATCCAATCCAGCAGTTAAAAGTTCGTAAAGTTTAATATAATATGAACTTTCATACACAGAATCGAATTCCGAATTTAAACGATTGTCTAGATAAAAGAATATTCTCAACCACTGTTCAAATTGAGCTTTTTGAGTAAACATTTTAAGTGTAAAATCATATGTATCTTCTGGTTTCATACAATTAAATTAAAAGTTAAAATATAATAAATGTATTGTAGCTTGTAAAAGTAGTGAATGAACCTCGCTTCACAAAGTTGAACACTATCAATTTACCATTCATCAACAATCCAAGACGGATAATCATCAACATAAATCCATTGGTTTTGTTCTTTTCGTATAAAAATAAAACTTCGGCAAATTTGATTGTCTCTGCAGTAAAACGAAAACAAATAGCAACCTTTTGTAAAGGAATCGTTGAATACGGCGCGATAAACTTTTTCTGCCTTAAAACAATATTCCTCATTGCACGAATCATTTTCTGTGGTAAACTGGTAGTACGATTGATCTAATTCTTTAACCGAAAACAATTTGTCAGTACCTTTGTAATGTATCTGCCTTTTAATTAAATCGATATATTCTTCGCCAATAATCGTATCCAACCGTGCCATATTGTTATACTTAAAATCATCAAGCAAATTAGTGTAATTGTCATCCCATTCTTCATTTTTTCGAAGATCATTGTTTAATGCTTTGTACTGATAAGCATAAAGTGTATCGCTTATTTGTACTCGAATTTTTCTATTTTTCAGTTCTGTGGAAATACTGTTGGAAATAAAATCGAGACTGTCTAAAACATGAATCAATTCTTGCTTTTTAATGGAATCTTCTTCCATTGCAATTCCCATTTTATAGGCAAACTCAAGCATTTCATATCCTTTTTTTCCTTTGATATAACTTGCAACCGAATTTGGACTTGTATCTAAATACTGACTTAATGTCTGCTGAATGATCTTTTTCTCTGTTTCAAAGGCAATTTTCTGCGAAAAAGAGTTTATCGTAAATAAAATAAAAATCAGATTTATAAGTATTTTCATTGTTGTTGTGTTTATACTTTTAAAGATAATTTAAATAATACTATTTTTTATAGAATTGGTATTACAAACTTTAATTTGCAGTATTGATAAAATAGAGTACTTTTGCCAGATATTAGGTTGCAATTTTTTGCATTAATAGGGAAATAGGTGCGATTTTTTTAATTCCTATGCTGTTCCCGCAACTGTAAGCTTTGTTTGTAACGAACTTTTGTTTTTAACTACGCCACTGAATTTTTTTGGGAAGGCAAAAACAAGAAGCAAGCCAGGAGACCTGCCTAATGATTACTAATTGATTTCGCCTTCGGAGAAAAGGTTAAACAAATGAACAAAGCGGTCGTTTATTCTTTATTTTTTTCAACTTTTAGCTACTTTGCGTATTCGCAGAGTAATTCATCTATTGAATTAGAGGAACTTATTATTGAAAAAACCAAAATTTCTAATCAGTCTAAATCTCAGAACTCCATTGTTTTAAACGATTCTTTGGTAGAAAACAGTGTGGGAACATTTACAGATTTTCTTCAGAAAAACACTACACTATATTTTAAGGAAAACGGTTACGGAATGGTTAGTTCACCGTCTTTTCGTGGAACAACCGCACAGCAGACCAGTGTTTTATGGAACGGAATTAAGATTAATTCGGCACTTTTAGGTCAGACCGATTTTAATTCTACAGCTTTTAAAAGTTACGATAATATTGTTGTGAAACCTGGTGGCGGAAGCGTTTTGTACGGAAGCAGCGCTATTGGCGGAACCATTCATTTAAACAATCAGCTGGAGTTTAATCGAAAAACCGAAAACGAAATTCAACTGAATTATGGCAGTTTTAATACGCAGGGAATTCATTATAAAATTTCGACCGGTTTTGACAAATTTGCCGTAAATGCGCATTTTGGATATAATAAAAGCGATAATGACTATGAATGGATCGGTAAAAATCGTAAAAACATAAACGGACAATTTTTTAATACCGATTTTGGTGCGGAACTTGCCTACAAAATAAACACAAAAAATACAGTTGAATTTTATTCGTCGACTTACAATGATGACCGTCATTTTGCTTTGCTAACGCAATATCAGACAAAAACGAAATATCAAAATAATTACAATCGAAATCTGTTAAAGTGGCATTATAAAACCAATCGTTTTTTAAATACTTTTTACGCGGCGAACATTAAAGAATCATATTCTTATTTTGATCAGTTGCCTACTGACAGTAAAGCGGGTGGAAAAGCGAACACTTTATATTTTAAGAACGAAAGTTTTTACAATGTGTTGCAGAATTTTAAACTGTCGGGATTTTTAGAATATCAAAAAACAACCGGCGAAGGACAAGGTTCGGGTTTACCTTTTTCAACACAGGAAATTTTTGCTGTAAGTGTTTTAGGAAATTATGATTTTACCAATCGTTTAGGAATTGAAATTGGTGCGAAAAATGAAATGGCGAAAGATTACGAAAATCCGTTTTTATTTTCAGCAGGACTTTATTACAATACCGAATTTTATCAGTTAAAAATAAACTCGTCTAAAAATTACCGCATACCAACATTCAACGATTTATACTGGCAACCGGGCGGAAATTTAAATTTAAAACCCGAAACAAGCTATCAGTTCGATATAAACAATAACTTTAAATATAAATCTGTAACTTTTAATATATCAACTTATTACACATCAATCACAAACATGATTCGATGGATTCCTACAAACGCTGGTTTTTGGGAAGCTAATAATGTTGATGAAGTTACTATTTATGGGGCCGACGTATTTTTGAACCTGAAAAAGCAATGGAATAATCATACTGTTCAGTTGAATTCTAATTACGGTTACACCAAATCAATCGATAAAAAAACAGAAAAACAGCTTACTTATACACCTTTGCATAAGTTTAATGTGCAACTTTTTTACGGTTATAAAAATTTCAGCGTTGTACCATCATTCTTGTATGTTGATCAAATATTTACAACAGCATCAAACGATAAAGCCAGTGCTTTAGCTGGTTACGGAATAATTGATGTGGATATTCAACAGAAAATCAAAATTAAAAACAATCCGTTTATCATCAATTTAAAAATAAAAAACGCTGCAAATACGGTTTATACAAACATGCCCGAACGCGTAATGCCAGGCAGAAATTATCATATACAATTAATTAAAAAGTTTTAAAAATGAAAAAAATTTTAGCTCCAATGTTTGCTGTCGCACTTTTGTACAGCTGTAGTAATTCTGATGACAACTCGATTCCTGTAAACCCAGATGAAAAATATTTAGACGGTTTTTTTGTATCGAATGAAGGTAACTTTACAAAAGCAAATGCATCAACATCGCACATCAACGGTGGTATGACTGCCATCACTAACGATATTTTCAGAACATCAAACGGTCGTGCTTTAGGCGATGTCTCGCAACACATGGTTGTTACAGATAAGTATGTTTTTGTTGTTATGAACAATTCAAACACTATTGAAGTGGTTAACAAAAAAACATTTAAATCGGTACACACTATTAGCCAAAACTTAAATTCGCCACGTTACGCGGTTATTAAAAATAATAAATTGTATGTTACGAGCTTAAATGACAAATCTGTAAATGTTTACAATGCAGAAACTTTTGCTTTTGTAAAGGAAATTGAATTGAACAATACAGCTGAACAAATTGTTGCTGCCGGTGAATATATTTATGCTGCTAATAGTTTCTACAGTGGTGGAACAGCTGTTGAAGTAATTAATCCTACAAACGATACCAATACTACTGATATTACTTTTGAAAGTGCAATAAACGGTATTACTACAAATGGCCAATTTGTTTATGTTTTAGGAAGTACAGATGCATCAAGTAGTATTTCAATTGTAAGCAACACAACCATTTCATCTACAAAAGAACTTACTCAAGCAAATAGTCGAAACATTGTAAATGACGGATCAAATATTTACTACACTGCAGGAACAGGTATTTACAAAATGAATAATTCGTTAGCATCGGCAAGTACAAAATTATTCGATGTTGTTGCAGGTGATCAATATTCTGTTTTATATGGTTTTAATGTAATTAATGGAACTATTTTTACTTCGGACGCGAATGGTTTTACAGATAATTCTAAAATTGTTATTTATAAAGAAGACGGAAGTATTGTTAAAGAATTCACCGGCGGTATAGGAACCAACGGATTTTATAAGTCTTAAAAACACTTAATTTATTGAACGAAAAATCCCGAGGTTTTCACTTCGGGATTTTTTATATATGTTTAGATTTAGAAACAATGATTGTTCTTTTTAACTAAAAACATCTTCAACCATAATCATTAGTCAAGTAAGTGATTCCCAGATTACACTGATCTCCATTACTTCTTCAATAATTTTTATGGCAATCATTGTTCTGCTATTGAATTTGTTAAACAGTACGGCTTTATTTCCAATATGCTTGACAAGAGCAGATTTAACAAGAGGCTTCACAAGATTGGGCGATTGTTCTATGAACTATTTGAGGTTGTAACTGACTATTTTAAAGACTTTTATGTGAGATGTATTATATAATTGATTCTTTTTCTGTTGCTATATGTAACAATATGAGGATATCTAATTGTAAAATAGTAAACGATAAAAAATGGAGAGGCTATACTGCCGTATGAAAAGTTATTTTTATGAAGTAAAAATATATTTACTTACCACAAAAGACGTTATAAAAATAGCTTTTCACTTCACTCTTGGTAAGACAGCCGATGTAAAAGCGTTAGGAAAGATCATAGATAAATTGCCTACCAAATCTTCAATATAAGGAGACCGTGACTATTTGGATTATAGATTGTAAGATAATGCTTTTGAAAGAAAAGCTATTTTATTGTTGAATATATAAAGAAACTCAAATTCTAAAAGGATAGATACTGTAAGAACAGAAACTTGAAAAATTAAAAATCAGAAAAAGGTTGAAAGAACAATCAACGATATTAAAAAACTATTTCCAAGAGCAATACATGTTGTAACTATGGAAGGCTTTCTAATAAAACTAACTTTGTTTGTATTCGGATTACAATTAAGTAAAGCTATTAAATAACACCTTGAATTAATTACAATAAAATTGTGATTTCTCATTCATTTTACTTTTAAGATCCATTTTATAGCTCATAAATAAGTTTTTAGTTTTAATTTAGATATACAGATTAAAATACCGTTATGGCACAATTTTTAAAGATAAGAACCACGTTGAGTAAAGGTGTGGTTGTACCCAGTTTGTTTTTTATACTTTCCATTTGTCTGCTTGCTGCGGTATACCCTGTTTTTACCGAAAATCTGCTGAACAGCATTAAGAACTTTATTTTTGTGAATTTAAACTGGGTTTATGTTTGGTCTGTAACCGTATTTGTGCTTTTTCTGGTATACCTTATGTTCAGTAAGTACGGAAACATAAGACTTGGAAGAAACAACAGCAAACCCGATTATTCTTTTTTTTCATGGATATCAATGCTCTTTGCTGCCGGAATGGGAATAGGTTTGATGTATTTTGGAGTTGCAGAACAAATGCAGCATTATTCCAATAATGTATTTGCGGCAAACAGCCCTATACAGCGCGCCATGGATGCCCAATTGTTTACCTTTTTTCATTGGGGAATACATGCGTGGGCAATTTACGGAATTGTAGGGTTGGCGTTATCGTATTTCACGTACCGCTACAGACTGCCGTTATCATTGCGTAGCTGTTTTTACCCTTTGCTTAAAGATAAAATAAAAGGACGCTGGGGCAATATAATTGACATTTTTGCACTTTGCAGTACATTCTTCGGTATTACCACCACATTGGGTTTTGGTGTAGTACAGATTAATTCGGGACTGGAATCATTGGGAATTGTATCAGAGAGCAGTTTTTTAAATCAAGTGCTCATTGTCGCAGTTTTGGTATCGCTTTCTGTTCTTTCTGCAGTGAGTGGTGTGGATAAAGGAATACGTATTTTGAGTAACATCAATATCATCGGAGTGCTCGTACTACTTTTATTTATTCTGTTTATGGGGCCTACCGTTTACCTGATTGGCAGTTTTACCGAAGGTTTAGGAAACTATATCAGCAGCTTTTTCAGCCTTACCTTTAACACACACGTATATGAAGCGGATATGCAGCCATGGTTCCACAACTGGACGATTCTTTATTGGGCGTGGTGGATTTCTTGGGCACCTTACGTAGGTTTGTTTATCGCTAAAATTTCAAAGGGACGAACCATACGCGAATTCATTGCCGCTGTTTTATTAATTCCTACCCTGTTCAACTTTATATGGATGTCGGTTTTAGGAAACAGTGCCGTATGGTTTGATACGAACACCGCCCAAGGTGCGTTAAGCAACATGGCATCGAATCCAGATGCTTTAATGTTCGGCTTTTTGGAATACTTACCTTTAACAGAAATTGCCAGCTATTTTACGGTTGCTATTATCGTAATCTTTTTCGTAACATCTGCCGATTCGGGAATGTTTGTAATGAACAATATAGCAACCAAGAATGCGCGTGTTTCACCAAAATGGCAAACTGTAGGCTGGGGAATACTACTTTCTGGTCTGGCACTGCTGTTGCTGAATGCAGGCGGATTGGCAGCTTTGCAAAGTATGACACTGATTACCGCCCTACCCTTTTCTATTGTAATGTTGCTGTTTATTGTAAGCCTTGTAAAAGCACTAGCAATAGACAGAAGTTATTATGATCGGGATTTTTCGGCTACAACTGTACCGTGGTCGGGCAATTTATGGAAAGAACGTTTAAAAACCATTGTATCGTATAAAGATAAAGCAGCGGTACAACATTTTATAAACACTACAGTTAAAGAGGCATTTACCGAACTGCAGACCGAATTTGCAGAAAATGGTATAGAAGTCCGCCTTAATGCAAATGACAACCCGTTAGGTTATGAATTGGAAATAAGATACGGTGTAGTGAACAACTTTACATATGGCGTACGATTGGAATGCCGAGCCGTATCGGACTATCTTTTAAATGAAGAAAACCTTCCGGATGTAGAGCAAAACCGCAATTATTTTCCAAAAGCATATTTCGGCGACGACAGAGAAGGATACGACGTTCAGGTTTTCACAAAAAACGAACTGATTTCTGATGTATTGAAACATTATGAGCGCTTTATAGAAATTATTTCTGAAGAGCGTAACGAACTGTTTGTAAGCAGTGATTCCAACCACAGACTAAGATAATTCTTGTTTTTCAAATATATTTTTATAGATTATATACTTGACATACTTTAAACACGGGCTATTTAAAATAGCAATTTTTCTTAATATAGATTAAGTTTTACTACAATTGGTTTAAATTTTTTTTGACCTAAATAAGTGTTTTTTAATACTACCTAAGAGGTTCACATTCTTTTAAAATGTAACCTCTTTCTTTTTTTTTAATTAAAATTATTATATTTGATAATCTTAATTATTTAAGTTAAAAACATATAGGGATTATAACCGCACATATAATCCCTTTTATTTTTAGATACCTTACTAATAAAAAATTGACAGATAAATACTGTCAGCCTCCCACTATCATTTAAGCAGAATATCTTTCATTTTGAATTACAAAACACTTTAAACGTTTCATTTTTCCATTCTAACTTTCATCAAACTAAAACTTATTTGATTGGATATATTATTTAAATATTATCAAAATTTAAAAACTTTAACCTACTGATATTCAACAAAAATAAAGCTTACGTAATAATTATTTAATTTTGTTAAAAATTAACTACCTTTACTAACGGTAATAATCCACTAATATCTCACCAAAATATGTTTACAGAAACTGATTTAATTTTAATAAAAGAGTGTTTACTACAAAGAGTAAATGAAAATCTAAAAAAGTTTCGGAAGTATAGCGAAGCAGATTTAAATAGTTTGAAAATCGTTGAAAAAAATTAACTTGTTCGTTGGTGTTAAGCAAGCTTAATATGTCTTAACCAAAATTGATGAAAATTAGATCATTAGCGACACCTTACTTTCAATTGTTATAATTAAAGTCAATGTGAGAATGATGGAAAATTCCCATATTTCAAAGTCTTGAAACGCTTTAACGGTACGTTGAAAGTAAGAGGTGTACGTTTTATAAGCTGCCATAAAATTCCACAACTACCAACAAATGAAAACTGTTTGGAACACAAATCTTGAAGAATCAGCACAAGAATATTTATTGGAACACTACAAATTTACAGGTTAAAAAAGATTTTACTTTTTTAACTACAGATCAATAAATGTCTCTTTTAACGAGCAACTATCTGATTATTAATTAAAAAAAATTGGTTATTTTAAAAAGCTTTTAATGTTATTATTTCAAATAAAATTAAAAGAGTTAAAAAACATTGTTTTAATTCATGTTCTAGAATATTTTGTAAAAGGTAAATTATAAGAATTCTTCAGATTTAATAAGTATGCAAAATGTGTTTGAAATTATGGTTTTAATATTCAAAAATTATTTGTGCACTATCATGACACTAATATTTCGAAATCTTTAAAATCCCTGTTATAACTACAACTTAAGAATTTAAGAAGAAGGTTCGAATCCCTCTTTCTCCGCGAGCCGAAAGGCAAATGGTACTAAAGCCCACTAAATTCAACAATTTAGTGGGTTTTATTATATCTCAATCAATTCTAATAGACTCTTCAAACCCCTGCATTACTTCAACTAATCTTTGAACACTTGCCATTGTTAAGGCGTTATACATTGATGCTCTGTACCCGCCTGCTGTTCTGTGTCCTTTTACGCCGTAGATTCCTTCGCTTGAACATAATTCATCAAAAGCCGTAGACATACTTTCGTCTTTAAGGAAAAAAGTAGCATTCATTACAGAACGATCTTCAACAGCGGCAGTTCCATAAAACAGACTATTTCTATCTATTTCAGAATACATTAAATTGGCTTTGGCAAGATTTCTTCGTTCCGCAGCAGCAATTCCTCCTAAATCTTTAAGCCATTTCATTGTGAGGTAACTTACATAAACCGAAAAAACAGAAGGTGTATTGTACATACTTTGTCTTTCGATATGCTTCTTGTAGTTCATGATGTTTGGAATACTTCTAGCAGTTTTATCTAAAAGTTCATTTTTTACAACGATCAAATTTACTCCAGATGTTCCTGCATTTTTTTGAGCGCAAGCATAAATTAAATCGAACTTTGAAAAGTCTAAATTTCGAGAAAAAATATCAGAACTCATATCGCAAACCAACGGAACATCCGTTTCTGGAAAATCTTTAAACTGCGTCCCGTAAATGGTATTGTTTGTTGTAATGTGCAAATAATCTAAACTATGTGGTACTACAATATTTTTAGGTATATAACTATAATTTTTATCTTTTGATGAAGCTATTTCAATCACTTCTCCAAAATAAGCAGCTTCATTTTTTGCATTATTTGCCCAATTTCCTGTATTAATGTAGCCAGCTTTTCCATCAACTTTCAGTAGATTATTAGCTACGCGGACAAATTCTAAACTGGCACCGCCTTGCAGAAACAAAGCAGAATATTCTTTATTTTCTAAATTTAATAATTCTAAAGCTAAATCTCGAGCCGAATTCATAATTTCAACAAATGAAGGATCTCTGTGAGAAATTTCTATTAAAGACAATCCCGAATTATTGAAATTCAACACTGCTTCTGAAGCTTTTTGTAAAACTTCTGGTGGCAAAATACTTGGTCCGGAACTAAAATTATGCATTTTCATTTATGAAAGTTTAGAAAATTATTTTTTTGAAAGTTAAGTTCTTTATCAATCAAAATACTTACACCCTACCTTTTAATGCGTTAAAAACCCATGCAATTGCAAAAAAACCAACGCCTACGGCACCAAATCCCCAACCGGCAACATCGGCATAACGGTAAATTGCCAAACCAACTAAAATACATCCCATAAGAACCATGATAAATGTTGCCCAGCCTAATATTTTATTTTTATTTAATGACATAATTTTAGTTTTTAAATTAACGAAGTACTTTAATTAAAAGTTCTTTTAATAAATCGTCATGGGTTAAACTTCCGTTTACACCTTTTCCTTTTAAATCGATTTCGCGAATTATGGCGATTGTCTGACTTACTTTTTTCATTGGATAAATCTTGCTTGCTGCCTGATAATCTTTTAAACCGTATTGATTAATTCCCAATTGTTTTGCAATATCAGCTGGGTTTGCACTTGCATTTTTATAAATCATTCCGTGATATTGCAGCAGTTTTGAAAAGAAATTATACAACAAAGACGTTGTTACAACAAACGGATTATTCTTTGTGTTCAGTGCAAAATATTTAGCAATACTAAATGCTTTTGCTTCGTTTTTATAGGCAACCGCATTTATCAATTCAAAATTATTGTACTCTTTACTAATCCCAATATTTTCTTCAACCAAATCGGCAGTAATCAATTTATCATTCTTTAAAATGATTTTTAACTTATCAATTTCGTTTGAAATCTTACTTAAATCATTCCCTAAAAATTCAACCAACATAGCAACCGCTTTTGGTTCAATTTCTAATTTTTCATCGCTAATTAAGGTCTTTATCCAACCTTCAACCTGATAATCCTTTAATTTATTGCTTTCGAAAATTTCAGCAAATTCAGATTTTGAAAGTGTTTTATAAAGTTCTTTACGTTTATCCAGCGTTTTGTATTTGTAGCAAAAAACCAAAATAGTTGATGGCTGAACACTTTTAAAATACGATGAAAATTGATCAATAGTTTTAACCAATTCCTGGGCTTCTTTAATCACAACCAGCATTTTATCGCCCATGAAAGGATATTGTCTTGCTTGCGACATAATATCGTTCACAGAAACATCTTTACCGTATAAAACAACCTGATTGAACGATTTTTCCTCTTCATAAATTACGTTATTGGTAAAATGATCACTTAAAAAATCAATAAAATAAGGTTCTTCGCCCATTAAAAAATAAACCGGTTTGTAACCGTCTTTCTTAAACGAAGTAATCATTTTTTTTAGCTCACTCATAAACTTTCACAGATTTATAAAGATTTTTTAAAGAGAATGAATAAATTTGCAACATGCGTGATTTAAATTTTCCCGATTTTCAA
>Ga0308157_10001360_pt1 | contig 51825 bp, 53 predicted proteins | sample PhyBR1_FD_201035 | JGI IMG/M metagenome (GOLD analysis project Ga0308157, IMG submission 201035) | Phyllosphere microbial communities from UC Gill Tract Community Farm, Albany, California, United States - DLSLB.R1 | ecosystem: Host-associated > Plants > Phyllosphere > Unclassified | place: USA...
CAGTACGGCTTCACCTCGGTGATGATGGACGGCTCGCTGGAAGAAGACGCCAAGACCCCCGCCTCCTATGAATACAACGTCGACGTCACCCGTCGCGTCACCGAAATGGCCCACTCGTGCGGCGTCTCGGTCGAGGGTGAACTGGGCGTGCTCGGCTCGCTGGAGACCGGCATGGGCGAGGCCGAAGACGGCCACGGCTTCGAAGGCAAGCTGGACCACTCGCAACTGCTGACCGACCCGGATCAGGCTGTCGATTTCGTCAAGGCCACCAAGGTCGACGCCCTGGCCATCGCCATGGGCACCTCGCACGGCGCCTACAAGTTCACGCGCCAGCCGGACGGCGACGTCCTGGCCATGAACGTGATCGAGGAAATCCACCGCCGCCTGCCCAACACCCACCTGGTGATGCACGGCTCGTCTTCGGTGCCGCAGGACCTGCAGGACATCATCAACGCCTATGGCGGCCAGATGCCCCAGACCTGGGGCGTGCCGGTCGAGGAGATCCAGCGCGGCATCAAGCACGGCGTGCGCAAGATCAACATCGACACCGACAACCGCATGGCCATCACCGGCGCCATCCGCAAGGTTCTGGCCGAGAAGCCGGGCGAGTTCGACCCGCGCGCCTATCTGAAGCCCGCCAAGGAAGCCATGAAGAAGCTGTGCATCGAGCGCTATCAGCAGTTCGGCTGCGAAGGCCAGGCGTCCAAGATCAAGCCCCTGTCCACCGCCCAGATGGCCAAGCTCTACGCCGCTGGCGACCTCGACCCGCGCATCGGCTGATCGCCCTCAGCAGGTCTGACTGACTGAAACGCCCGCCTTCACCCGAAGGCGGGCGTCGTCGTTTTCACCACACCCCATACCGACCGCCGATGGCGCCGATCACCGCCCGCGCCTCGATCTCGGCATAGCGCAGCTCTTCCTCGGCCTGCCGCGCATCACGGCGCGCATCCTGAATCTCGCCGCGCACCTCGCGGATACGCTCGCGAATGCGCTGGCGCTGCTCGTCCGTCAGCCCGTCCTGCCGCAGTTCGCGCTGCTTGGCCTCCAGCTTGTCCTCGCGGTCGTCGATGCGGCTGACAGCCGAGTTCAGCGCGCTTTCCGCCGACGACACCGCCTGCTCCACCACATAGATGCGACGCCCGTCTTGATAGGCCGGCAGGAAGTCGCGTTCCTCGGCCGGGGCGCAGACCCCGCCGTAGCTGTTCCCCTGCCGTCCCTGCCGGAAGCCGTTTTCCCAGGTGCAATAGGTCCGCAAGCCGTCCTCGCGCGCCGACAGATAGGCGCTCATGTTCGGGGCCACGCCATATTTGGCGCAGGCCTTGGCGTGGTCGTCCAGACGGCTGGTCTGATGCCCCGCCGCCCCGTCGCGCCAGCCCTGCCCGCCCCAGTCGCCGACCAGGCACTGGTCCTGGCTCATGGTGGCGCAGCCGGACAGCAGAACCACGCCCGTGGCGGCGACAGCAGCGGCGATCAAGAACTTCATCCGAGCCTCTCCCAAGGCGTTTCAAGCCGCAATCAAGGACTGATGAAGCCTCGCCTCGCAAGCCATGCTATTTCGCCCTATGGCCGATGAACCTTTGCTGACGGAAGACGACGACGCGGAAATTCTCGAGGCGCGCATCGACGCGCCTGGCGTCCGTCTCGACAAGGCCTTGGCCGCCGCCTTCCCCACCCTGTCGCGCGCCCGGCTGCAGGCCCTGCTGGCCGAGGGCGCCGTCCGCCGCGACGGCCAGCCGATCACCAGCGGCTCAGCCAAAGCGCAAGCCGGCCTCTACGCCGTCATCATGCCCCCGGTCGTCGCCGCCACGCCCCAGCCCGAGGCCATCCCCCTGACGGTGCTGTTCGAAGACGCCGACCTGATCGTCATCGACAAGGCCCCCGGCATGGCCGCCCACCCGGCGCCCGGCTGCGAGACCGGCACCCTGGTCAACGCCCTGCTGGCCCACTGCGGCGACAGCCTGTCGGGCATCGGCGGCGTCGCCCGCCCCGGCATCGTCCATCGCCTGGACAAGGACACCTCCGGCGTCATGGTCGCCGCCAAGACCGACCGCGCCCACGCGGGCCTGTCGACCCTGTTCGCCACCCACGACATCGAGCGCACCTATATCGCCCTGACGCGCGGCGCGCCCTCGCCGGAAAAGGGCCGCATCCAGACCCAGATCGGCCGCTCCAACAGCGACCGCAAGAAGATGGCTGTGCTCAAAAGCGGCGGCCGCGAGGCCATCACCGACTATGTGGTGCAAAAGACCTTCGGCCAGCCCGCCAAGGCCTCCGGCGCGCCCCTGGCCGCCCGCGTCGCCTGCACTTTGCACACCGGCCGCACCCATCAGATCCGCGTCCATCTGGCGTCCAAGGGGTCGCCCCTGCTCGGCGACCCCGTCTATGGCTCCGGCAGCCCCGCCATCCCGGTCCGCGCCGCGGTGGCCGAGGTCGGCCTGACCCGCCAGGCCCTGCACGCCGCCGTCCTCGGCTTCGTTCACCCGGTGACCGGCCAGGCCCTGCGCTTCGAGACCGCCCCGCCCGAGGACATGCGCCGACTCGAAGAGCTTCTCGCCGAACTGTGACGCCCTCCCACCGCTCGATTTGATCAGCAACACACACTGTGCTAATAAGCCTTCACCCGACACGGGTGGCTTGGGAGCCACAGTCACGCTCTCGTGTGACGATCCGCCCCTACACAAGGCGGCAACCCATACCCATCTGATCGGTTGAGGGGTGAGGCGATGGCGCACGCATGTGGTCATGGCCGTGGCGCCTGCTCTTTGCTTTCGGTCGGAGGGACCACGTCTAATGGCTAACTCGACACTCGCGGTGATGTCGCCTGAACAGGGACTGTCGCGCTATCTCACGGAAATCCGTAAGTTTCCGATGCTCACCAAGGACGAGGAGTTCATGCTCGCCAAGCGTTGGAGCGAGCACCAGGACCCCGAAGCGGCCCACCGCCTCGTCACCTCTCACCTTCGTCTCGTGGCCAAGATCGCCATGGGGTATCGCGGCTACGGCCTGCCGATCGGCGAAGTGATCTCAGAGGGCAACGTCGGCCTGATGCAGGCCGTCAAGAAATTCGATCCCGACAAGGGCTTCCGCCTGGCGACCTACGCCATGTGGTGGATCCGCGCGTCGATCCAAGAATACATCCTGCGCTCCTGGTCGCTCGTGAAGATGGGCACCACCGCCGCGCAGAAGAAGCTCTTCTTCAACCTGCGCAAGGCCAAGAGCCAGATCTCGGCCTTCGAGGAAGGCGACCTGCACCCCGAACACCTCGCCGCCATCGCCACCAAGCTGGGCGTGTCGGAAGAGGAAGTCACCAACATGAACCGCCGTCTCGGCGGCGACGCCTCGCTGAACGCGCCCCTGCGCGCCGACGGCGAAAGCGAGTGGCAGGACTGGCTGGCCGACGACGATGCGGTGTCCCAGGAAACGGCTCTGGCCGACTCCGAGGAGAAGTCCATCCGCATGAGCCTGCTCGAAGAAGCCATGCAGGAACTGACCGACCGCGAGAAGCACATCCTCACGGAGCGCCGCCTCAAGGACGATCCGGTCACCCTGGAAGAACTGGCCAGCCAATACGGCGTGTCGCGCGAGCGCGTCCGTCAGATCGAGGTCCGCGCCTTCGAGAAACTGCAAAAAGCCATGCGCGCCGCCGCCGAAGAGCGGAACCTGGTCGACGCCTGAGCGCGCTCAAGCAGCCGAAGGCGGTAGCGCAAAAAAGATGAGCCTTAGCCCGCCCGAGACAGGCTCTCGGGCGAGGCCAGGGCCAGCACAGCCCCCACCGGCCCAGCCAGCGTCGCCTTGGTCGGCGCACCCGCCGCCAGGTTGGTCTCCAGACCGGCCGCTGCAATAGCCAGCGAGGCGTCGCCGGTCTTGATGGCCAGGGCCTTCAGCGTCTCGGCCTGCTGCTTGATGGCGCGCACCGCCTGCATGGGATCGGTGTCGAACTGGGTCAGGGCCGAGTTCAGAATCCGCATGGCCTGGTCCTTGACCGCCACCACGGCTTCCGCCGCCGACGCCGGCTTGTCTGCCTTGCGCTTGCCCGGCCCGGCGTAGTCGTCGGAGTTGAAGCGGCGCCGATCCGGCCCGATGTAGCCCACGGCCTCGACCCAGTCGCGCGGCTTGGTCGCCAGGTTCTCGACCCGACGGAACAGGTCGCCGCTGGTGAAGGGCTTCCTCAAAAACTCGTGCACGCCGGAATCCCGTGCGCCCTTGATGCTGCTGGCGGTGGCCTCGGCGGTGACCATGATGATCGGCACGCGGCGGCACGACAGGCTCGACCGGCGGATGCGCCGCGCCAGACCCTCGCCGTCCAGCTTCGGCCCGGTCCGCTCGGTCAGGATCAGACCCGGCTCCATCTCGCGCGCCAGATCAATCACCCGCGCCTCATCACCCTCGACCGCGACGTCGCGCGAACCAAAGCCCTTCAACAGGTCGGACAAGAGGCGCGCAGCGGCAGGATTGGGATCGACGATCAGCACCCGGCGCACGACCGGAGCGATCTTCTGCATTGTCTTGGCGTCTAAGGCGAACACGGCTCGGCTCCATCTGGAGCTGAGAAGGTAAACTCAGGGGGTTAAGGCGCGGTTTCCCTAATCGGGACGCCGCGCCTCGACCGCCTCAACCCTGGAAGGGATCGCGCATCAGAATGGTGTCGTCCCGCTCGGGGCTGGTCGACAGCAGGGCCACCGGCGCGCCGATCAGTTCCTCGATCCGACGCACATACTTCAGCGCATGGGCGTTCAGGTCCTTGAAGGTGCGAACACCGGCGGTGCTCTCGTTCCAGCCTTCCAGTTCCTCGAACACCGGCTCGGCCGAGGCCTGATCCTTCAGGCTCGACGGCAGGTAGTCCAGCACCTCGCCATTGATGCGATAGCCGACGCAGATCTTCAGCGTCTTCAGACCGTCCAGAACGTCCAGCTTGGTCAGGGCGATGCCGTCGATGCCGTTGATCGCCACCGACTGGCGCACCAGCACGGCGTCGAACCAGCCGCAGCGACGCGCCCGGCCCGTATTGACGCCGACCTCGCGGCCCACGACCGCCAGATGCTCGCCGACCTCGTCGTTCAGTTCACAGGCGAACGGGCCTTCACCGACGCGCGTCGTATAGGCCTTCACGATGCCCAGCACATAGCCGACGCCGCGCGGGCCAATGCCCGAACCCGCCGCAGCCTGGCCGGCCACGGTGTTGGACGACGTCACATAGGGATAGGTGCCGTGATCCACGTCCAGGAAGGCGCCCTGCGCCCCCTCGAACAGCACGCGCTTGCCGTCCTTTTGCGCCTGATCCAGCACGCGCCAGGCGGGCTTGACGTAGGGCAGGATCTTCGGCGCGATCTCCAGCAGTTGCGCCAGCAGAGCCGCCGGGTCGATCGGCTCCAGCCCCAGACCGGCGCGTAAGGGATCGTGGTGCGAGCGCAGGCGGTCGATCTTGATCTTCAGATCGTCTTCGTTGGCCAGATCGCAGACGCGGATGGCGCGGCGCCCCACCTTGTCCTCATAGGCCGGGCCGATGCCGCGGCCGGTCGTGCCGATCTTGGCGCCCGGCGCGCTGGCGGCGGCCTCGCGCGCCACGTCCAGGGCCGGATGGATCGGCAGGATCAGGCAGGCGTTGTCGGCGATGGTCAGGATGTCGGGGCTGATGGCCACGCCCTGGGCGACGATCTTCTCGATCTCGCCGACCAGATGCCAGGGATCGACGACCACGCCGTTGCCGATGATCGAGGGCTTGCCCTGCACCACGCCCGACGGCAGCAGCGCCAGCTTGTAGACCTTGCCGTCGACGACCAGGGTATGGCCGGCGTTATGGCCGCCCTGGAACCGCACGACCATGTCGGCCCGGTTCGACAACCAGTCGACAATCTTGCCCTTGCCCTCGTCGCCCCATTGGGCGCCGACTACTGCGACGTTCGCCAAGATCGTTTCTCCGCAATCCAGAATGCGGTGGGAGCCTATAACCCCTGAATCGTCAGGAGTCCCCCCAAGGACGCAGAATTATCCGGCCAGCTCGGCCACCGCTGTCTGGAAGGCCCATTCCAGCCACGGCGTGGCGTCCACCACGTCCGCCGTCTCGACGGTGCAGCCACACCACAGACGCAGGCCCGGCGGCGCATAACGATGCGGCTCCATGTCGAACACAGCGCCCTCGTCTTCCAGCAAGGCCTTGAACCGCTTCACGAAAGCTTTCTGCCCCGCCTCATCCATCGCCGCGATGCGCGCATCCGTGAACTTCAGGCAGACCGAGGTGGTCGAGCGCACTTCGGGTCGGTCGGGCAGGAAGGCGATCCAGTCGGTCCGCTCCACCCATTGCGCCAGCGCCGCATAGTTCTGGTCCGTGCGGCGGATCAGTTCGGGCAGCCCACCCACCTCCCTGGCCCACTCCAGGGCGTCGATCCAGTCCTCGATGGTCAGGATCGAATAGGTGTTGATCACCACCCCGTCCGCCAGGGTCCGGTCAAAGCCCTTCTTGTCCGTCAGGCGCAGCACCTTGGGGATCGACCGTTCGGGCCGATAGGTATCCAGTCGCGCCACAGCGCGCGGCGACAGCACCATGACGCCGATGCCCGCCTCGCCGCCCAGCGCCTTCTGGAAGCTGAAGGTGGTGACGTCCAGCTTGTCCCACGGCAGGTCCATGGCGAACGCCGCCGAGGTCGCGTCGCAGATGGTCAGCCCCTCGCGGTCGTCGGCGATCCAGTCGACGTTATCCACGCGCACGCCCGAGGTCGTGCCGTTCCACGGAAACACCACATCCTTGTTCGGATCGACCCGCGTCATGTCCGGCAGTTCGCCCCAGGGCGCTGTCAGCACCTCGGGCTCCAGCTTCAGGTGGTCGCGCACGTCGGTCGCCCAGACCTGACCGAAGTTTTCATAGGCCACGACCTGCACCGGCCGCTCGCCCAGCATCCCCCACAGCGCCGCCTCGACCGCGCCCGTGTCCGACCCCGGCGTATAGAGCAGCACATAGTCCTCGGGCGGCGCCAGCACCTCGCGCGTCAGCCGCAAGCCATAGGCGAAACGCTCCACCACCTCCGGCGCGCGAATGCCGCGTCCCAGCAGGTTGGTCGGCAACCCCGCCAACGACCAGCCCGGACGCTTGGCCGTCGGACCGGCGGAGAACCACGGGCGAGCAGGCTTGGCGTCAGGCTTGGCGATCATCAGCGTCGTTCCTCGGGGAGAAGGATAGAGAGTCGGCTCAGCGTCCGGGCGTATAGGGCCGCTTGTCGCGCCATTCAGTGGCGAACCGGATCAGCTCGTCATCCGGCGTCTCCGGCAGGGTCACCGCCAGCCTGGCCAGCAGGTCGCCGCGCTTGCCGCCGGCATAGGCGCCGCGTCCCTTGAGCCGCAGGATCTTGCCGCTGTTCGAGCCCTTGGGAATGGTCATCATCACCGCGCCCTCGGGCGTCGGCACCTGGATCTTGCCGCCCAGCACCGCATCGGGAACCGATACGGCTAGGTCCATCGTCAGGTCCGCCCCGTCGCGCTTGAACACCGGGTGCGGGGCGATCTTCAGTTCGATCAGGGCGTCGCCCGCCTGACCGCCACGCCCCGGCGCGCCCTGCCCTTTCAGTCGGATCACCTGGCCCTCGGACGCGCCCTTGGGAATGACCACGTCCAGCATCCGCCCGTCCGAGAACTGGATGCGGCGCGTCGTCCCCGCGATGGAGTCTTCCAGACTGATGTCCAGCGTTGCCCGCACGTCCTGGCCCTTGCCGCCGCCAAAGCCGCCGCGTCCGGCCGTGCGCCCGCCGCCGCCAAAGGCGCCGAACAGTTCTTCCAGGTCGATGTCCTCGAACCCGCCGCGTCCGCCCGAGCCGCCGAACCCGCCAAAGCCGCCCGAACGCCCGCCGCCGCCCGGCGGCGCGCGGAACTGTTCGCGTCCGTCGGCGTCGATTTCACCACGATCATACTTGGCGCGCTTCTCGGCATCGCCCAGCAGGTCGAAGGCCGCCGTGATGCGCTTGAACCGCTCCTCGGAGACCTTGTCGCCGGGGTTCTTGTCCGGGTGCAGCTCCTTGGCGAGCTTGCGGAACGCCTTCTTGATCTCGTCCGCGCTCGCGCCCTTGGCTACGCCCAGTTCCTTATAGGGATCGCCAGCCACGTCGAGTTCGCTCCAACATCAGTAAAAGACCAGAGCGTCAGTTAAGCCATGCGCCCCCCCGCTGGAAGGGGCGATCCACCCCTTTCCTCCCCATTCCATGGGGAGGGGGACCACGAAGTGGTGGAGGGGGTGACGCAAACGTCTGCCGTTGAGACGCCCCCTCCGTCACGTCGGCTTCGCCGCCGCGCCACCTCCCCATCGCTGCGCGACAGGGAGGAAAGCTAAAGCCCGACCACCGCCTCCGCGCCCCAGCCATAGCCTTCGCCCCACTGCGCCACCGCCACCCGCGCGCTTTCGCCGCTCCCGACCGGCCAGTCCGCCGCCCTCTGCGCCGCCGGATAGACCGCCTCAAGTCCCGCCACCTCCCAGACCCGCTTCTCGACCGCCCCGTCCAGCACCCGCACCCGGAACCGACGCGGATCGACCTCGATCGGCTCGGCCTCCCAGCCCTCGCCATTCACCCGCACGCGCGGCGTCCATGACAGCCGCCGCCCGCCGCCCTCGACCACCGCCCGCAGATGCGCCGGTCGCCAGGGCCGCGCTGACCGCCCTTCCCAGGTGAAATCCGCCTGCGCAAAGCCCGTCCCGCCCGGCGGCGCCCCCGCCGGTCCCGCCCGCCACAGACGCGGCAGACCGCGCTCGCCCGCGCTCATCTCCACGCGCGGCAGGCCTCGATCCAGCATCACGACCAGAGCCCCGGTTGCAGCCCCCGCAACCGCCTCCGCCTCGGTCCCCTGCTGCCCGCGCAACAACCCCGTCAGGCGCCAGACCTCGTCCCCGACCAGTTCCGCCCGCCTGAACTGCACCACCTCCCAGCCCGCCGTTGTCTCCACCGCCAATGCATTCCCGCCGCCGAGAACCGCCCCCGCCGACAGGCTCTGCGGCCCCGCCCCTTCGATCCGCACCATGATCGCATTGGCCTCGTCCCAGCGCCCCAGCACGCCGCGCGTCAGCGGCGTCATCAGCACTCCGACCGTGGCCGGCTGCGTCACGGTCGCCCGCGGCGTCAGCGTCGCCGCATCCTGCCCGCCATGCACCGTCATCGGCCGCCACGGCTCGGCGGCCACCACGGCCACAGGCCGCCCGTCGTCCTCCATGCCCGGCAAGAGCGGCAGGTCCAGCAACCGCAGGAAGGGCGCCCCCATGACCGTCGGCGGCTCGCCGGGCCGCCAGTCCGGCCTCGCCTCGCCCGGCGCGATCCGCACCACCGGCTCCAGCGTCGCCGTCGGCTCTTCGTCCCAGTCCAGCCTCGCCGCGCGCCAATCGCCCGCCTGTCCCTCGACCGCAACCAGGTCGTCGGGTTCCAGCTTCAGCGCCTCCAGCGGCCCCAGCCGCGCGGTCAGCCGCTCAGCCGCCTCGCCCGCCGCCAGCATCCGCCGCGCCACGGTGGCCGCCAGTTGGGCGTCGCACACCACCGGCAGGTCCGCATCCAGCCCGCCGCCGTCGCCGCCCTGCTCCGCCCGCACGGTCGCCGATCCGGTCTGATAGTTCGCCGCCTCGTCGATAAAGCGCACCCGCGCCGCCTCGGGCCGCGCCTCCAGCGATCGTTCCGCCGACACGCTGGCCCCGTCGTCGGGCAGCGCCAGCGCATCCGCCGTCAGCGTCAGCACCGCCGCCTCGTCGCCCTGCACCGCCACCCGCCCGCCGCGCTCCGCCGCCGTGGCGCCGAAGGCCGCCAGCAGCGGCTCCAGCGCGTCGCGCGTCCGCATCGGCCGGTCGATCACATAGCCCGCCGCCTCGCCCGTCAGAGCTCCGACGCTGAACTCATCCTCATCCAGCCCCCCGCGCCTCAGCACAGCGGCGATCATGTCCACGGCCTCGCCGCCCAACCGCCCGTTCAGCCAGTGCCCAGCGCGCCAGGCCGCTGCGTCGGCCCAGACCTCCGCCCGCGCCGGAAACGCCGGATAGGGCCGCGCGTCCCAGCACCAGGCGTCCGCCCCCTCCAGCATGCGCCCGCCATAGACCAGTGACACCGGATTGTTCGCCGGCGCCGCATAGTGCTTCAGCACCGCCTCCAGCGCCCGCCGCTGCATCCGGTCGTCGCGCGCGCCCGTCGAAAAGGGCGGCAGGGCGTTCTCCGTGCTCTTGGGGTCCTGAAACAGGTTCGGCGCATTGCTGCCCCGATCCACCGCCGCACAGCCGAACTCCGTCAGGCGGATCGGTTTCATGCCGGGCACCCAGGCCGTCGGCGCGCCGCTCTTCACGCCCGCGACCCGGTCGTGGTGCGGGTTCGACCACCACCCTTTCAAATCCTTGGGTCGGAACACCCAGTCCTCGCCGTGCGCGGTGTCGACGATCGGCGTCCGCGCCTGCGCCGCCCGATCGGCTTCGCTGGCGTAATACCAGTCGAAGCCCTCGCCCCCCGCCACCTGCTCGGCCAGATAGGCCGCCGACGACGGCCCCTCGAACCCGGCCTCGGCGTCCAGCCCGCCATCCCCGGCCCGCCAGTCGCCCAGCGGCGGATACCAGTCGATGCCGACGTAATCGATGTTGGCGTCGGCCCACAAAGGGTCCAGATGAAACCGCACCTCCCCGCCGACCTGCCGCCCGAAATACTCCGACCAGTCAGCGGCATAGCTCAGCTTCACCCCCGCCCCGACCACCGCCCGGCATTCCGCCGCCAGCGTGCGAAACTGCGCCACCGCCGGAAAACCCCCGCCGGCATCCCGCGTCCAGGTCAGCCCTCGCATCTCCGAGCCGATCAGCAGCCCGTCCGCGCCCTCCTCGGCGGCAATGCCTGCATAGTGCAGCGCCAACCGCCTCAGGCCCCAGCCGTCCGCCGTCCCGAACATGGCCGCCACCTCAGCCGGCGCCCCGGCGCCGTCATTACCCGTCACGCGCCCGCGCCACGGATAACCCTCGCAGTCCATGAAGACGAAGGGATAGAGGGTCACCTCCAGCCCCCGATCCTTGAGCGCCCGGATCGCCTGACGCACGCTCTCGTCCGACGGCGTCCCGCCATAGGCCGGCCCCTCGCGGCCCGCCCCGCCATCGACCCTGGAAATCAGATGCGCCTCGCCGCGCTGCAGACCCGCGACCTTCCAGGTCATCGGCTCGGTCGTCTTGGTGCGGTTCTCCACCCCCGGTCGGATGCGGCACTGACCCGCGCGCACGTGGTCGCCGAACCAGCCGACGATCAGACTGACCCGCTTCAGATTCGGCGCCTGGACCAGCAACTGGTCCAGCGAGACCAGCAGGTCCGCCTGCCCCTCGGCGTGGTTCACATTCTCGGCCCTGGCCCGCGTCAGCCCCTCGCGACGCATCACCGCCTCGGTCGCCAGGCAGAACTCCCCCGCGCCGGGGATCAGACACACCCCTTCCAGCAGATCCTCCAGTCGCCCCTCGCCCGGCGCGCGACGGAACACCTCGAACGCCAGCTGCGGCGCGCGATTGCCGAACGGCCCCAGCGGCAGGTCCTCGAACACCGCATAGGCCGTGCCCCGATAGGCCGGCGCTTCCCCCTCGACCGCCTCGATCAGCGGATCGGGCGTCTGCGTCTGCGTCCCGCGATGCACCCGCATCGTCACGCCCGTCAGGTCCAGCGGCTGGCCGTCGGCCCAGACCCGCCCCACCCCGTCGATCGGCCCCTCGCCCAGGGCCACGGCGAAGCTCAGCGAATAGGCATACTCAACCGTCCTCTGCCCGCCCTTGCCGCCCGACCGTTCATGGCGCTTCTCCAGAAACCGCGCGGCCCAGATCACCTGTCCCGCCACCCGCGCCCGCCCAAACACGCAGGCCATCGGCGCCCCGTCCGCCGAAGACTGCAGGCTCAGCGCCTCCAGTCGCGGCCCCTTCTGCCGCGCCGGCGACAGGCTGGCGATCACCCGCTCATCGACCGCCCGCCCCACGGTCGCGCCGATGAACTGCCCGATCGGCCCGCCGAAATGCTGGCCCAGATTGCTCAGAACGACCTGCGCCATTCACATCTCCTGTGGCCAGCGGAACGCCGCGACCAGTCTTCGCCGCCACCACGACCCCATCCAGCTCTCCACCACCGACCGTCCCCAGTAGGCGTGGATCATCTTCGGCTCCGGCCCGCCGTCGTCCGACAGGATGGCGCAGTGCTTGGCCGGACAGCCCGCGCTCATGCGGAACAGCAGCACGTCGCCGGGCCGCGCCGCCTCGGGCCTGATCTCCACCAGCCAGCGCCGCGCCGCGTGCAGCAGCGTCTCCTCGCCCCCGACCTCGGCCCAGTCGGGCCGGTAGGGCGGCGGCGCCTCCGGCTCCTCGCCCGCCACCTCGCGCCACACCCCGCGCACCAGACCCAGACAGTCCGCGCCCTCGCCCTTCACGCTGGCCTGATGCCGATAGGGCGTCCCCAGCCAGCCCCGTGCGGCGGCCACCACATCCGCCCTCATCGTCGGCTCCCGCCGTCGTGCCGCCCCGCCGTCGTCGGCCGCGCAGCGATGAAGTCGTCGCCCGGAATGTCGGGAAAGCCCTGGAAGTTGACCCCGTTGCCGAACTTCCCCGAACACGTCGCCCAGCGCTTGTCGCAACGCCGCCCGGCGACCGCCTCGACGCTCAAGCCACAGCGCCCATCCCCCAGCACCGCGTCGCAGCTCCGCCCATAGGTCCGCCCGACCACCCGCTCCAGCACCGCCATCGGCCCTTCCAGATCGGCGACGAAACCCCCGTTCTCACGCCGAATGCGCGCCAGCCTTCCGGCCCACAGCCGCACTCTCAGATCCGGTCGTGCCCAGTCCACGCGCCACAGCTCGACCCGCGCCCGGTCATAGAGACCCGCCGCGATGTCGGCCTCGGTGAGCGCCGCATCGTCCAGCCCGCCGGACGCCGACAAGCCTCCCGCCATCAGCCCGACCACGCCGTCTCCGACCCCCGCCGTCCAGCCGCTGCCCGCGCGACAGGCCACGCCCTCGACGCTCAGGTCCCGATCATGATCGGTGAACCCCATCACCTCGCCGTCCGTCCGCCTCAGCATCCAGGCATGGCACAGCATCGCCGCCCCGCTCTCGATGCGGGCGGCCAGGTCATCCGGTATGTCACGCATGGCTAGACCCGCACCTCGATCAGCGGCATGGCGACCATCCGCCCGGCGCCGAAACTCTCCAGCGTCACCTCGATCCGGTCGGCGTCGAACCGCACCGGCGTGTCGAACACGAACCCTGCCGTCACCACCGTCCCCAAGGCCGGCGCCGCCGTCAGCGTCACCTCCCCCGTCGCTGCATCGACCATGAACCCCGTCGTCTCCACGCCCCCGACCGCCACCCGCACCGAGCCCTCGACCGGCTTCCTGATCCGTCGCTCATGATCGCCGTAGGCCTTGCACAGCCCAAAGCCTCGCCGCGTCCCGTCACCCGCCCCGATCCTCTGATCCGCCGCGGCGACCGCCTCGCCCGGCGCACAGCTCTTGAAGTCGGCGAAGTCGCGAAACCGGAAGCCATACAGCCGCCCGCGTCGCGCCTCGAAAAAGGCCGTCAGCGCCGCCATGTCGTCCAACGACCGCAACCCCGCCCCGATCAGATAGCGCCGTCGCCCCTCCGCCCAGGGCGTCGAGCGCCGCTCGAACCCGGACGCCAGGGTCGTGATCTGCGTCCGCCGCTCGACCCCGCCGGTCGATCCGAACGCCAGCCGCGCCGGCAGACGCACCTCGTGAAAGGCCATTGGTCCTCGCTTGTGTCTTGAACTGCGCCATTCCGGGACAAGCTGCGATTTGTTCGCAGAAATCCTGCCCCCAAGGTCACGCTTCGGGTTGTCTGGAAACCAACGCTCGGTCATGCTCGCGTGAAAGCGGCCGGGGGCCGTTCAGAACTCAGGAGACATGCGCGTGCGCGGTGAAATTCTCAGCTATGACGACGTCTCGGGCACCGGCCTGATCAGCGGCGACGACAGCATCCGTTACGGATTCGCCCGTTCGGCGATTCAGGCCGGCGGCGTCATCCGCCCCGGCGCGCGCGTCGATTTCGCAGCTGAAGGCGTCGAGGCGACCCTGGTCACCGTTCTGGCGGTCGATCCCGCCGCCGCCTTCGGCCAGGCCGCCGCCTCCTCCTACGTCGCTCGCGACACTGGCGGCGGCTACGACATCAAGAGCGCCATGCTCTCGTTCAAGGGCCGTCTGCGCCGCCAGCATTTCTGGATCAGTTGGGCCATTCTTCTGGTGCTGGGCATCGTCTCCAGCTTCTTCCCCGCGGCCAGCTTCTTCCTCGGCCTGATCCTTCTGGTTCCTCACCTGGCGATCGGCTTCAAGCGCTTCCACGACATGGGCAAGCCGGGCTGGCTTGTCGTTATCCCCTGGGCCATCTGGTACGGCGCCATGGGCATGATGGTCGCCGCCTTCGGTCTGGCGGTCATCACCAACCCCAACGCCATGCAGTCGATGGACCCCGAAACCCTGCTCGCCACCGGCGGCGCCGCCTTCGGCCTCATGTTCCTGGCCGCTCTGGTCAGCCTCGGCTTCTGGCTCTGGCTCGGCATTGGCGACAGCCAGCGCGGCGACAACAAGTACGGCCCCAATCCCAAGGGCGAGTAGGTTCAAGGGGCGCTCTTCGGAGCGCCCCTTTTCTTTGGAGGCTATCGCTCAGCGCGCGGCGCTTCGCTGCTTGAGCTTCATGCACCCTGCGCCGCTATATTCTTCGCGCGCCCAGCGCCGTCGCCCGCGCCAGCATCCGCGCGATCTGCACCTCGGACCGCAGCAGGCCCTGCGCCCCGCCGTCCACGCTGACATTGACCGTCACACCCGCCCCGCCGCCCGGCGCCTCGATGCTGCCCGCGCCCGCCGGTCGAAACACCTCCGGCCCGCGCTCGCCGACCAGATAGGCCCCGCCGCCCAGCACCGGCCCGCCCTCGGCTCGCGCCCCGCCGAAGCTGTTCATCACCGCCGAGAGCGCGTCCGACAACCCGCCGCCGCGTCCCCCGCCCGCCGCCGCATTGACCGCGTTCAGCACCGCCCGCGCCAGTTCGGCCAGCGTCAGCTCCCCGTCCGCCGCCGCCCGCGTCAGCGACCGGGTCAGGCTTTCCCCAGCCCGCCCGAACGCCTCCTCGATCGAGGCCGCCGCCCGCTCCGCCGGCTCCCGCAGCGCCTCGAGCGCCGCGGCCGCCTCCGCCGCCTTCACCGGCACGGCGTCGATCCCGTCCGGCCTGAAACTGTCCGTCATTCCATCATCCTTTCTCCCTCCCCTTCATGGGGAGGGTGGCTGAGCCTGCAAGGCGAGGCCGGGTGGGGGCGGCAGGGCAAATCAAGCGCCGAGCCCCCTTCGCCACGCCCTCCCCACCCGGTCGCTATCGCGACCACCCTCCCCATGAAGGGGAGGGAGAGGTCACGCCTCGTCCGGCCATAACCCGACCATCGCCTCCAGCTCATTCCGCCCCAGCGGCGCCGCCTGAACCGGCCCCGCCGTCAGCATCCGCCATTCCTTCAGCGACAGCCGCCAGAAGCCCTCCGGCGCCACGCCCATCCGGGCCGCCGCCTGCATCATCTCACCCCAGGGTGTCATGCAGCCGCCGCAAACGCCTTCGCCACCGCCGCCGCCGCCTCACGCGGATCAACGAAGGCGCTCGCCAGCCCGTCCGCCAGCGCGCCCTCGCCCCCGCCGCGCAGCAGAGCCGCCAGCACCACCATCAGATCCCGCGCCGACAGCGCCTTCATCCGCTCGGCCAGCGCCGCCATCCCGGCGACGCCCAGCCCCGTCTCGATCTCGGCCAAGGCCCCCAGCGTCAGACACAGCCTCCGTTCCGCCCCCGCCAGCATCGCCACCGCCTCGCCCCGCACGCCGTTCACCCTCACAGCGCCGAAAACCCGATCTCGCCCGCGCTCGCCAGGCTCAGCGCAAAGCTCGCCTCCCCCTCATGCTCGCCGGCGTATTCCAGCGCCGCCACCAGGAAGGCCCCCTCCAGGACGCCAAAGTCCGGCACGATCAGCCGCCACCGCTTCGCCGCCTGCTCAAAGAAGGCCTCGCGGATCAGGGCGTCGGACGCCGCATCACGAAAGATCCCCTGCCCCGACACCGCCGCCGACTTCACGCCCGCCCCGGCCAGCAGCTCGCGCCAGCGCCCGGCGCTGTCGCCGTCGGTGGCGTCCACCGTCTTCGCGTTCAGCGAAATCGTCCGCGCCCTCAGCCCCGCCACCGTGGTGAAGACGCCAGCCGCGCCCTCGATCTTCAGCAAGATGTCCTTGCCCCGTTGCGCACCCATTCAAACCTCCTCCGTCACGGCCCGCAGCCGCATCACCGCCCAGGCTCGCTTCAGGTCCGCACTGCGGAACACATCGGTAAAGGTCACGCCCAGGCTGACCGCCTTCACCCCATCAGCCTCGACCGGCGCATCCGCCACCCGAGCCCGCACCGCCGCCGCCGCCGCCCGCGCCTCCTCCATCCCGGCAAATCGGCTGGCGCAGGTCAGGGTCAGCCGATGCTCGACCCCGCCGCCGTCGGCGTTCAGCCCCCGGCTCTCGCCCTTGCCGATCAGCAGATGCGGAAACTCAGGCTCCTGCGGCGGCTGGTCCCAGACCCGCACCGGCTCGCCCAGCAGCGCCTGCAAGGCCGCGTCTCCCCTCAACCACGCGATCAGCGCCTTCACCAGCGCCCCCTCATGATCCCTCATCGCGCCCGCTCCAGGTTCAACCTTGCCCGCCCCGCCGCCTTGGGATCCGCCTCGATCCCGACCAGGCTCCAGTCCGCCCCGCCGAAGCGCACCACCAGCCCCTCGGCCAGCCGCGGATCGGCCCGCACCGTCGCGCTCAGCGTCTCGACGCCCCGCGTCACGCCGCCTTCCGTCCGCTCGCGCCGCCGCCGCGCCCCCAGGCTCAGCCACAACGACCCGACCGGCTCATAGCTGACCACCCGCCCGCCATAGGGCGTCTCCGCCTCCACCGCCCGCACCAGGCTCGCGACAATCTTCACAGCCGCACCACGCGATAGGGCGCAATCCACCCCTCGACCGGCACCGCCGACATCTCGCTCTCGCCGCGCTCATAGGCGCGCAGCACCAGCATCATCACCGCCAGCCGCAGCGGCGCCGCCGAGGTCGAGGCCAGCGTCAGCCCCACCTCCCCCTCCACCCGCGCCCTCGCCGCGTCGATCAGGGTCTGGATCAGCCCGTCCTCCGCCTCATGCTCGACGCGCAGGAACAGCTTCGCCTCCGTGAGGGTCACGGGTGCGCTCATTTGAAATCTCCAATGTTCGGACGCCGCCCCTTTCCTCCCCATGGAATGGGGAGGGGGACCACGAAGTGGTGGAGGGGGCGACGCCGCCGTCGCCCGTCGAGCCGCCCCCTCCGTCACGTCGCTATCGCGACGCGCCACCTCCCCATCGCTCCGCGACAGGGAGGAAAATCATCAGCTCGCCGCGAACTTCATCAGCTTGATCGCGTCGAAGTTCTGCACCCCGCCGCCCACGCGCTTGGTCGTGTAAAACAGCACATAGGGCTTGGCCGAATAGGGATCGCGCAGCACCCGCACCCCCGCGCGATCCACGATCAGATAGCCCCGCGAGAAGTCGCCGAACGCGATCGACAGGCTGTTGGCCGCCACGTCCGGCATGGTCTCGATCTCGGTGACCGGATAGCCCAGCAGGCTCGCCGTCTCGCCCGGCCGCGTCGCCGGCGACCAGACATAGTTGCCGTCCGCGTCCTTGAACTTGCGCACCAAGGAGACCGTGCGTCGGTTCATCACGAAACGCCCATTCGGACGATACTGAGCCTTGGGCGCATAGATCAGGTCGATCAGCTTGTCCGCCGGATTGCTGCTGGCGAAAGCGCCCGCCGCGCCCGAGGCCACCGTGCCGATCTGGCCCCAGGTCTGCGTGCCTTCCGTCGCCGTCGCATAGGCCAGGAAGCCCTTGGGCTTGTTCACCCCGTCGCCGTTGACGAAGGCCGCCGTCTCCTGCGCCGCAAAGGCGTCCTCGACCTCGGCCGCCAGCCATTCGTCCAGGTCGATCAGGGCGTCGTCCAGTAGGCTCTGCGTCGCCGCCGGACAGGCGTAAAGATCGGCCGAGGCGAACTCCAGCAGGGCCAGGGTCGCGGGGTCCGTCTCCGGCCGCGCCGCCGTCTCGGCCACCCAGCCCGCCGTCACGCCCGCCGTCGAGACCGGCTTGCGGAACACGCCCGAGCCGACCGTGCGCACCGTGGCGATCTCGCGCATCGGGCTGCCCGCCATCAGGCGTCGCTCAATCGCTCGCTCCGTCTCCGGCGGCACGACATAGCCCGCCGAGTTCGACGCCGACGACAGCCCCGCCTTCAGCTCCAGACCATGCGAGGCGCCCGACTTCATATAGCCGTCCCAGGCCGCCTTGGCCTCCGGCGCCGCCACGACGGCGGGCGCCTCAAGGCCCAACATCGGACGACGGCTCTCGCTCAGCGCGCGATCGAGACGCGCCTGCGCCCCCGCCACCGCCTGATCGATGCGCGCCACCTTCTCCTCCAGCAGCACGTCGGCCGAGGCCTTCTTCTCGATCTCGTCCAGTCGGGCGTCATTGGCCCCTTTGAACGCCTCGAACGCCGCCATCATCTCATGCATGGCGGCGCGCGCCTCGGGCGTGCCCGATGCGGTCTTGGTCTCTTTCATGAAGTCTCCAGTTGAGATACCGCTGGTTGCGGCTACGGTCGGAACAAAGTCCCGAACTGCTTTCGGCGGACGACAGAGAATTGGGCGTCCCGATGGACAAGTTTGATCGCAAACCCGCTTGGAAGACGCGCTACCGAACCTATCTTCTCGCCGGCGTTGGAATGGCCCTGCTTCTGGCCGGATACGTCGCCATGGCGCGCTTCGCCGACACGGCCTTCTACATTTGGGGCCTTAGCCTCTACCTCGCCGTCATGGTCCTCGGCGGTTTTGGAATAGGCCTCTTCAAAGCCTTCAAGACCTATCGCGAATGGATTCAAAAGCTCGCCTTGCAGCCGATCCAGGGTCCCGGATTCACCCCTCTCGAACTCGCCGCGCTTGAAGAGTTTCGCCGTCAGTCACCCCAGTCCACGACGGCGCTGCACGCCTTTTTGACCTCCGCTGAGGTGACGTCGCGCTTCAACACCGGGAACGGCTGCATCACGGCGATCCAGTCAGGAAGGCCCCATCCTCTTGTCGGCGCCGATTCGATTATCGCCTGGTTTGAGGTCGCTGGCGTCACGGCCCCGGTCGGCTGCCGCTTCTGGACCGACGATGCTCAGGTGGTGGATTTGATGGAGTTTTTCACCGGCGGCCAGAACACCCACGGCCTCGACTGGGCCGCCGTCTCGTTCGAAAGCGCAGAAACAGGCTTCACCGCCCCCCCAGTCATTCGCCCAATCGCGACAGCACCTGATCCAGCCTATGCCAAGGTCTTGGAAAGCATGGAGCCATGACTCCGATCTTCACCCCGCTCGAACGCGCCGTCCTAGACGCCCTGGCCTGGGAGTTGCGCGACGCCGCCCCCGACCTCGCCGGTCAGGTCGAGGCGAGCCTGCCGGGCCTGCGCCGCAACACGGGCGGCGGCCTGCTGACCGAGTTGATCGTGGATCGCGGTCGTCCCGCGCCCGACGCCGACGCAACCGGCCTGTTCGGCACGGTCCACGCGGTGACCGACGGCCTTTCCGATCCCGTCGCCTTTCAGGTCGAACTGCGTCAGGGCCGCCTCATCGCCCTGCACGGCTTCAGCTATGATCAGGACACCCGCGCCGTCGACTTTGCGACCGTCCCCTTCGAGGAGGTCTTCCTGATCGACGAAGCCGGCGAATCCGTTCTGTTCGAGCCGGCCAAGACCCTCCCGGCCAGCCCGCTGCTCGAACTGCAAACGCCGCCGCCCGACGGCTTCGGTTTCGGCCCCAACGGCGCCCTCCTCGGCCCCGGCCGTCCGCCCGCCGACACCTCGCCAGGCTCCGACATCACCGCCGCCCTGAACCTGCCGCCGCGCGTCAAGCTGGCGACTGCCGTCGGTTACGGAATCTTCGGCCTCATCATCATCCTGTCGGTGCTCACGCCCGTCCTCCGCGACCATTTCGGCCTCAACTGGCTGCACCTGCCCTTCGGCTTCATCTTCATCGCCCTGGTCATCAGCGGCGTCCTGACCCGGCTGCCGAAAGCGCCCCCGGCATGACCCGTTCCTGGCTGGACGCCGTCGAACGCTCCTGGAAGCTCAAGTTGGCCTGGCTGTGCGTGCCCTTCCTCCCCATCACCGCCCTCGCGGTGAGCAAACATGTAGAGACCGACTCTGGCCTTATCGCAGCCCTGGCCGCCATCGTGGTGTTGGGGGGCGCGGCGCTGCCCTTCCTCGTCGGTCTGCTGACCCAGCCGGCCAAGAAGGCCCGTCGTCGCGCTCTGTCGCCGCTGCAGCGCATGCAGATGTCCGAAGAAGCCGACGCCGCCACCGTCAGCGACGCGCTCGGCATCGCCGCAAAGCCGCCCGTCGATACCCTTCCCGACGCGCTTCAGGCCGCCATCGCCCGTTTCGGCGCCCCGCTCCCGCGCCTGCTTGAGCCCCTCATCACGGCTCTCGGCCTTCTGATCTCGGTCGCCCTGATGGCCCTGGCCTTCCTGCGCGACCCTCACGGCCTCCTGACACGCTGGACCGGCCTGACCCTGCCTCTCGACTACTGGCCCGCCTATGGCCTGGTGCTGACAGCGGCCTTGCTCATGACTCTGTGGCATTGGCTGCGTCAGATGCACGACCACTATGTCGCCGAGGCCAAACCCACCGGCCGCCGCCCCTTCCCGGCGCTGCGGTCATGAGTTCGACCCCGATGCTCAGCAGCACCACCCAACGGCTTGTCTTCCTGGCGACCCTCGCCGCGGCCGCCGTGTGGAGCGCGACCAACGCCTTGGCTCAAGATGCGGACTGCTACGACGCCGAAGTCTCTGCCCGCATCGTTTCGCAAACACCGACCGTGATGGGCCACTGCGACGACTGCATCATCATCAGTTGGCCCTGGATCGTCGATCTGGATGTTCGCCGCATTTATTCCGGCGACCTTCGCCGTGGACGGCTGACAGTCCTCGCCGTTCTGCACAACGATTTCCGCCGCGATCTCGGCGCTCGTCGCTGGAAGCTGCGCCGCAACAACCAAGGCGGTTTCAACCTCCTCCGCAATGCAGAAGAGGTCACGGCCCGATGCGCCAACGACGCGGCGCCCGCCACGGCCTACATCACCCCGCCCGATGGCCAGACCCTCGAGGACCTCCGCCGGGAAGGCCGCGCCCACTACGGCCGCGACAACTGAAACCGCGCCCCCGGCAGCATCGGAAACGTCACCAGCGACACCTCCCACAGCTCCACCGCGCTCAGCACCCTTAAGCGCCCATCCCGCCGCGCCTTGGCCGCCCGGAACCCGATCGACAGCCCGTCCAGCGCCCCCGCCCGCGTCAGGGCCTGGGCGTAGCGCGCCTCGCCCGACCAGTCGTGGATGCGCCCGCGCACCCGCAAGCCGCGCTCGTCCTCGACCATCTCGTCCCAGACCCCGACCACCGCCCGGCTCTCGTGTTGGTGCAGCATCCGCACCCCGCCCGCGCCGGTCTTCGCCAGACTGTCGGCAAAGGCCCCGCGCGCCACGACATCCCCGTTCAGGTCGGCGACGCCCCACAGCGAGGCGTAGCCTTCGATGACGACCTCCCCCTTCTCCCTCCCCTTCATGGGGAGGGTGGCCGAGCCGTCAGGCGCGGCCGGGTGGGGGCGCTTCGATAGATCAGACGCCATCACTTCTCCTCCAGCCGACGCTCGATGCGATCCACCGTCGCCCGCACCGCCTCGCCCTGGGCCTCCACCCGCGCCAGCCGCTCGGCGACCAGCCTCTGCTCGCCTACGCGCTGCTCCAGCGTCGCGATCCGCGCCGCCGCGCCGCCGGCCCAGACCAGGCCACCGATGGTCTGCACCAGCAGGGCCGCGATCAGGGCGACCGGGACCTTCTTCAAATCCGACATTCTTTCCTCCCCATTTCATGGGGAGGGGGACCGCGTAGCGGTGGAGGGGGCGACACCGCCCTCTCCCGTCGAGACGCCCCCTCCGTCACGCCGCTGACGCGGCGCGCCACCTCCCCATCGCTGCGCGATAGGGAGGAAAGGCTACGCCCCCACGCCCGCCATCCGACGCCGCTCCTCATCCGTCAGGAAGCTCGCCGCATTCAGCCGCGCCCACAGCGCATCCCGCTCGACCTGCAGGGCCGGCGCCGCATCCAGGTCTGGCTCGATCCGACAGTCGCTGAACCGCCCGCCCAGCCAGCCCGTCATCGCCCCCGCCGCCTTCCTCACCAGCGGGATCACCGTCCCGCGCCAGAAGGCGGCGTTGGCTTCGCGATAGTTGGCGTAGGTCGCGTCGCCGGGAAGCCCCAGCAACTGCGGCGGCACGCCGAACGCCAGGGCGATCTCCCGCGCCGCCGCGTGCTTGCCGGCGATGAAGTCCATGTCGTGCGGCGTCAGGCTCATCGGCTTCCAGTCCAGCCCGCCTTCCAGCAGCAGCGGCCGCCCGGCGTTCCTCGCCCCCGCATGGGCCTCGCCCAGTTCGGCCTTCAGCGCCTCGAACTGCTCACCCGTCAGCCGCTCGCCGTCCTTGGCGCCGTAAACCAGCGCGCCCGACGGCCTGGCCGCATTGTCCAGCAGCGCCTTGTTCCAGGCCCCCGACGCATTGTGCACGTCGATGGCGAAGGCCGCCGCCTCCAGCGGTGAAAAGCCGTAGTGATCATCCGTCGGATGAAACAGCTTCAGATGCATGACCGGCGACCAGCCGTCCCCATGCCGCCCGATCCGCACGGCCTGACCGCCGACCGCATATTCGTAAGCCTCGGGCCACCCCGCGCGGCCCGGAACCACCTTCACCCGGTCGGGCCGCAGCGCCCACAACTCATCAGGAACACCGTCGCCATCGGCGTCGCCCGACGCCTCGACATAGGCGTTGCCCGCCGTCTGCAAGGCGCCGTAGAGCGCCTCCATCAACTCCCCGCCCGACTGCTCGGGATTGGGCTTGGCCAGCAGCCGCGCCAGGGGATGCTCGGTCGTCCGCACCCCGCCGACCATGACCATCAAGGGCGTCGAGGCCGCCGCCTCCGCGATCATCCGCACGCAGCGATAGGCCACGGCATTCTTCGCAAACCCCTCCTCGGCCAGATGCGCATAGTCCCGCGGCGTCCACCGCGCCCGGCCCGCACCGGTCAGGGCGATCAGCGGGCCGGTGCGGCTGTCCTTGGTTTCAGGCGCAGCCATGCGCCGCCGACCAAACGGTCGTCGCCAATCCATGTTGATCTCCATTTCCATCTCCCTCTTCCCGGGTGGGAGAAGGCGGTCCGTCAGGGCCGGACGAGGGGTTGCGCGAGGGCGAGCCCGATGAAGCGGGCGCGCAGGGCGTCGGCCTCGGCATCGCCCGGCGGTTCCGTGCCTAGATCATCCGGTAGGGTGCCGCCGTTCTGCCCCCCCCTGATTCAAGAGGTTCAGATCGGTCATGGGCCCCTCCCGGAAATGCGAAGGGCGGCCCGAAGACCGCCCATTCGCTCAGTCGATGCTCGCCTCAGCCGGGAGTTCGCTCGTCGTGCCCTTGGCGGCGAAACGAGCTGGGTTGGCCTTTGGCCGCCAACCGCATAGAAAAGTTTTGGAAAACCGTCGTAATTTCACAATCGATACCGAGGCATCGTCTCTCCACACCCCTAAGGACTATGCAATGCAGAATCCCGCACCCACCCACTATCACCAATTTCGTCAGGCGCTTTTCGAGCATTCCCTGCTGATGATGGAAGCCATCCTTGGAAGGAAAGGACGAGTGATCGACCTCGGCGCGGGGCACTGCCAGTTCGCCATAATCGCGCACGAGATGGGCTGGGAGGCGACCGCGCTGGACGTGAGGCCAGACCGCAAGCCGAGCCTTCCGGCGCAGGTGAAATACATCTCTGCAGACGTGAACTCCGACGTATGGAATGCACAAGACTACGATGTAATTTCCTGCTTGGGCCTCTACTACCATCTCGATCAGGCCATGCAGCACCGCCTTCTCGACCGCTGCTCGGGCGTGCCCATGATCTTGGACACGCACTTTTCAAACCCTGATGCGCCGTCGCACACCTTTGGAAATACGCTGTCCCAAGTGTACGAGAAAAACGGAGAGTGGGGGGCAGACTTCATGGAAGCGCCGGGCGTTTCCGATGATCAGCGCAAGAAGGACATGCTGCTTGCTTCGCACGACAACCAGACGAGCTGGTGGCAAACCAAGGCTGACCTGACCAAGACATTGCATGAGCGCGGCTGGCCTCACACATGGGTCATGGATTTCATTGACATGAACAGGCTGCAGCGCACGTTTTGGCTCTGCCTGTCGATCGATAGCGAACGAGATCGCAAGACCTCCATCCGCATCTAAACGATAAGGCGACGAGTCCCTGGCGGTCCATGCCTGCCCCTCCGCCAAAGCTGCACGGTCCCAAAAGCCCCAGTTGACGGAGGTCGTCGAGCAAGGCCGCCAGAGCACCTTCTCCCACAAGGGGAGAAGGGTCAGGTCACAAGGCCCGCAACCTCGGCTGCGTCTTCCCCGCCAACAGCAGATGGGTCAGCGCCCACACCAGGGCGTCCGCGCGATCCGGGCTCTTGCTCCCCGGTGCCTCGCTCCCCAGCGCCATCATCTCTTCTTCCAGCGCCGGGAAGGCCCCGCAGTGGACCACCCGCCCCTGCTCATAGAGCGCCGCCACCGGCTCGGCCCGCGCCTTCTTGGAGCGGCTGGCGTGGACCAGCTTGATCTGCACCTCGCAACCCGCCTGCCCCAGCAAGGTCCGCACCATCTCGCCGCCCTGATTGGCCTCGGCCAGCACCAGGTCGGCGTCAAACTCCGCCGCCGTCTCTGCTGCGCGCTGCGCCCATCCGGCAGGCGACAGCCCCCGCGCTGAACGGTCCGCCAGCACATAGCCGACCTTGTCCTTGCGCCCCGCCACCACGATGCCGCAGGCGTCGCCGTGGGCGCTGGCCGGCGGGTCCACCGCCACCACCGTCCGCTCGAACCGCGCCGGCCGGTTGCCCCGCGCCCGCGCCAGATCCTCGGCCCGGAACAGGGCGCCGTCGGCCTCGACGATCAGCCCCTCCATCTCCTGCGCCTCCAGCCGCGTCCCGGCGTAGAGCGTCTTCAGATGCGCCAGGAAGCCCGGCGCCAGATTTTCGGCATTGGCCGCCGTCGCCAGCCGCGCCTTCACCACCCCCGGCTCGGCCAGCAAGCGTCTCAGCGCTGGGATCGGCCGCGGCGTCGTGGTGATCGCCAGCTTGGGGTCCGCCCCCAGCCGCAGCCCGAACCTCAGGTTCGACAGCGTCGTCTCGATATTCCTCCAGGCGCAGAACTCGTCCGCCCAGGCGGCGTGAAACTGCGGCCCGCGCAAACTGTCCGGGTCCTCTGCCGAGAAGGCATAGGCCGCCGACCCGGAGGGCCAGATCAGCCGCCTGCGTCCCGCCTCCCAGCGCGGGCGGTTGTCGAACGGCGCCTGGGCCTTCAGCCCCGACGGTCCCTCGACCATGACCTCGCGCACGTCATGCAGCGCCGGCCCGACCAGGGCGAAGGTCCAGTCCTTCTGCCGCGCCAGTTCGTTCAACCAGAAGCCCCCGGCGAAGGTCTTGCCCGACCCGCGCCCGCCCAGCAACACCCAGGTCCGCCAGTCGACCTCACGCGGCCAGATCTGTTCGTCGTTCAGCCTCGGCGTCGCCCGGATCGCCGCCCGTAGCGCCCGGATCTTCGCCTCGCGCGGCAGCCCCTCGATCCAGTCCCGCAGTAAGGGACTTGCGCTCGAAGGCTGCGACGAGATGATCGACACGGGCGAAGAATTCGGCCTGGAGCCCGGCCAGTTCGGCGTCGCTGACATCACGATCGTCTTCGCTCATTTCATCCTCATCCAGGGTCTTTCGGGCGGGCTTCAGCGCCGCCACCGCCTTGGCCGTCCGCGCCAGGACCCCGACGGCCCGCGCCCGCTTCTCGGCCTCGGCCACGTCGGCCGGCGGCTCGGCCGCTGCGATCACGGCGATCGCCTGATCGGTCAGGGCCTTCAGCCGGTCGAAGACCGCCGCCAGCCACGCCGCCTCATCCGCTTTTCCCGCCATGCCTGAACCATAGCGGACCAGCGCCCCCAGGCTGGCGAACAGCCGCGAGCCCGGACCAATCCCGGAAATTTACAGGGTTTGCGAAGGCAGACAGCGATAGCCGCCACCACATGGCTTCTCATTTCCTCCCCATTTCATGGGGAGGGGGACCGCGTAGCGGTGGAGGGGGCGGCGCCGCGGTCGGCATTCTGAAGCACGGTACACGGATAGGACAGCGTCGCCCCCTCCGTCGCATCCGCTGCGCGTCTGCGCCACCTCCCCATGAAATGGGGAGGAATGTCGTCGCCTACCCCGCCAACGCCGCCGGATCGCCGCCGGCCAGCCAGTGGGCCAGGGCCCCGGCCAGCTCCGGGATCTGGATCGGCTTGGCCAGATGTCCGTCCATGCCGGAATCGAGGCAGCGCGCCACCTGGTCCGCCTGGACGTTGGCCGTCAGCGCCAGGATCGGGGTGCGATGCCCGCTCCCCGCCTGCATCCGCCGGATCTCCCGCGTCGCCGCCAGCCCATCCATGACCGGCATATGCACATCCATCAGCACCAGGTCATAGGCGCCGGTCTGCATGGCCTGCACCGCCTCGGCCCCGTCGCAGACGGTGTCGATCTCCAGCCCCAGCCCGCGCAGGATGGCGCTGACCAACTCCCGGTTCCCCGGCGCGTCGTCGGCCATCAGGATACGTCCGCCGACCATCCCGCCCGGCGCCGGCATGTCGTCGTCGCCGCTGGCCAGCCGCCCGACCGCCCCGCCCTGGGCCAGGGGCGTCTCGAACCAGAAGGTCGCCCCCTCGCCCGGCTTGCTGTCGACCCCGATCTCGCCGCCCATGATCTCGATCAGGCGTCGCGAGATCGCCAGCCCCAGCCCGGTGCCGCCGTAAAGGCGCGTGGTCGAGGCGTCAGCCTGCGAGAACCGCTGGAACAGGACCTCGATCTTCTCGGCGGGAATGCCGATGCCGGTGTCCGTCACCGCGACCCGCATCCGCCATCGCCCATCAAGGTCCGGCGCCCCGCCGACCCGCAGCGTCACGCCGCCTTTTCCGGTGAACTTCACCGCATTGGACAGGAAGTTCAGCATGACCTGACGCAACCGCCCGGCGTCGCCGGTCAGCACCTCAGGCATGGCCGCGTCGACCACCACCTTGAGATTCAACCCCTTGGCCACGCACTGGCCCTCGACGATGGCCGCCGCCCCATCGACCAGGGCTGCGACCTGGAAGGGCTCGGGGTCCATCTCGATCGCGTTGGCTTCCAGCTTGGAATAGTCGAGGATGTCGTTGATCACCCCCAGCAGGGCCTCGGACGCCGTGGCGATGCGCTCGACGTAGGTCCGCTCCTCGTCGGGCAGGGCTTCAGACCCCTGCAACAGGCCTGAGAAGCCGATCACGCTGGTCAGGGGCGTGCGCAGCTCATGGCTCATGTTGGCCAGGAATTCGCTCTTTACCCGCGCCGCCGCCTCGGCTGTCTCCTTGGCCTCCAGAACCTCGGCCTCCAGGGCCTTGCGCTGGGTCATGTCGCGAATGACCACCACCACGTCGTCGACGTGGCCGTTCTCGTCCCGCAGGGCCTTGAAGGTGCATTCGACCCAGATCACCGAGCCGTTCTTGTGCATGGCGCGGTGTTCCAGCCGCGTCGGCTCGCCGGTTTTCACCGCCTTGCCGATGGCCCCCAGCACCAGATGCCCGTCCTCAGGGTGGACATAGTCGGTCGACTGGCCGCTCATTTCCTCGAAGGTCCAGCCCAGAAGCTGCTGGATCGCCGGCGAGATATACTTGCTCGACCCGTCCATCTTGACGCGGGTGATGACGTCGCCGGTATTCTCGGCCAGCAGGCGATAGCGCCGCTCATTGGTCTGGGCCGCCCGCAGCAGGCGCTCGCGCTCGGTCACGTCCTGCAGCACGCCGAACAGGGCCACGACCCGGCCCGTGGCGTCCTTCTCGGTCGCGCCCTCGGCGGCGACCACCCGCTCGACGCCGTCCGCCCCGATCAGTCTAAGCTTGAAGCTATAGCCCTCGCCCGTCTTCAACGCCCGTTCGACCAGGTGCTGGATCTCGGCCCGGTCGTCGGCGTGATAGTGGCCGAACACGTCCTCCAGCGAGGGCGTGAACGCCCCCGGCGTCAGGCCGTGGATGCGATAGATCTCGTCCGACCACGTCACCGCGCCCGAGGCGACCTCATAGCGCCAGCGTCCGACCCCGACCATGTCCTCGGCCAGACGCAGCGTCTCCAGACGCGCCTTCTCCTGCCGCACCGCCTCGGCGTGTTCCAGCAGTTGACCGGCCATGCCCGCCAGTTCGCGGATCAGCTTGAACTGCGCCTCCGTGGGGCGGGATCGCGGCTTGACGTCCATCACGCCGATGGCGCCGACCGGCTGCCCGTCCGCCGCGCACACCGTCGACCCGATAAAGAAGCGAACGCCGGGCGCGCCGACCACCATGGGATGGTTGCAGAAGCCGGCATGGCTCAGGGCGTCCTCGACCACCACGACGGCGTCCGGCCCCATGCCCGCCAGAACATGGCTGACGCTTTGCAGGCGCGGCACGCTGGTCTCGTCCAGACCGACCCCGGACTGGAACACGGCCAGGTCGTCGTCCAGCACCGTGATCATGGCGTGGGGGGCGTCGAACGCCGCGCAGGCGATCGCCGTCAGCCGGTCAAAGGCGTCCCGCCCGACCGCTTCGCCCGATGTCCCCTGCGTAACCACGATCCCCATAATCGCCCCCTACACCCCGCACGACGAATTATTCGTTAGCGTCGCCGCCGCGCTCCAGCATCCACTCCGGCGCCTCGAAATCCAGGGCGTCCTCCTCGGTGGCCAGGGCCGTCTCCGAGATGGTCTGTCGCCGGATCGACACCCCCGCCGTATGCACCGTCTCAGGATCGCCCGAGATCAGCGGGTGCCACCAGGCCAGCCCGCGCCCCTCATGCACCCGACGATAGCCGCACGACGGCGGCAGCCAGCGCAGCCCCCCGATCTTGCCGGGCGTCAGCTTGATGCAGTCCGGCACATGCGCCTGCCGGTTGGCGTAGTCCGAGCAGGTGCACTTGTCCGGGTCGAACAGCTTGCAGTGCACCCGCGTCGGCACGATCTCGCCGGTGTTCTCGTCCTCGAAGCGAATGACGCAGCACAGGCCGCACCCGTCGCACAGGCTCTCCCACTCGGCGGCCGACATCTCCGTCAGCGGTGTTGTTTCCCAGAAGGGTTTCATGGGCGGGGCCTATACGCGCCAAAGCCCGCCTTGTCGCCTTCTCCCTCCCCTTTATGGGGAGGGTGGTCGCGTAACGACCGGGTGGGGAGGGCCAGGTGACACGGAGCACGGCGCTTGATCCGCCAAAGCGCCCCCACCCGTCTGACGCTTCGCGCCAGCCACCCTCCCCATGAAGGGGAGGGAGAATGATTGCTCAGTGCGTCACGCTTTTCGAGAACAGATTGATCACCACCACCCCGCCGACGATCATCACCAGACCGATGATGGCCGGCAGGTCCAGCTTCTGCTTGAACAGGAACAGGCCGATCACCGAAATCAGCACCACCCCCAGCCCGCTCCAGATGGCGTAGGCCAAGCCCACGGGCATCTGCTTCAGCGCAATGGTCAGCAGGTAGAAGGCCAGGCCGTAGCAAACCGCCAGCCCCGCCGTCGGCCAGGGTCGGGTGAACTGCTGCGACTGCTGCAACAGGGTCGTGCCCATGACTTCGAAGCCGATGGCGCCCAACAGGGCCGCCCAGGTGATCGGGTTCATTCGAAAGCCTGGACTTCGGTCAGGATGCTGCCCGGCGTCAGCAGCGACAGCAGGGCCCGGCGCTGTTCAGACGACACCTCGTGGGTGCCGAACAGGTCGCTCATCCACAGGCCATCGGCGATCAGCCGCAGCATCAGGGCGTCGTCCTTGCCCGCCGGATCGACCGGGTCGTCCTCGGCCAGGGTCCGCATCGCCGCCCGCCAGCGCGCGATCAGGCTGGGCTCCACCGCGCAGGCCACCAGGGCCGCCCGGCCGATGCTGACGTCGCGGTCGGTCACCGGATCATTGACCGTCGCCCGCAGATAGGCGCGCGCATTGCGGCCATAGGGGTTGGGGTCGCGCGACGCCTCGGCCAGGACCGCCGCCGTCATCTCCGACGCCAGATGGTCGATCACGCCTTCCAGCAAGGCCAGCTTGGTCGGGAAGTGGTGCAGCAGGGCGCCCTTGCTGAAAGGCAGGCGCGACACCACGGCGTCCAGCTTCAACCCGGTCGCCCCCTCCTCGGCAGCGGCCTCGATGGCCATGTCGATGATCTCGGCGCGGGTGGCTTCCGGCGCGCGGCGGCGAGTCTGAGCGTCCATGCCGCACGCAATACCGTCCAGTTGGTATGTAATCAAGCGATGGCTTGTCGCCCCCCCTTCGGTCTATAGGGACGCCCCTCCTTCCCGCTTTATCGGTCGCATCGTCTTCATGGCTGCTCGCCCCCCTCTCGTCGCTCTCAAGGACGTCCGTCTGCAAGACGGCCAGCGCCCCCTGTTCGACGGGGTCGATCTGGCGGTCGAGCCGCGCAGCCGCGCCGCCGTCGTCGGCCGCAACGGGGCCGGCAAGTCGACCCTGATGAAGGTGGTCATGGGCCTGATCGAGGCCGACAGCGGCGACCGCGCCGTCCAGGCCGGCACCCGCTTCGCCTATGTGGCCCAGGAGCCGGAGATCGCGGGCGACACCCTGCTGGACTACGCCGCCTCGGGCGGGGCCGAACGCTGGACCGCCGAGAGTTGGCTGACCACCTTCGGCCTCAACCCCGAAAAGCCGGCGCAGAACCTGTCCGGCGGCGAGACCCGCCGCGCCGCCCTGGCCAAGGCGTTTGCCGAAGAGCCCGACGTCCTGCTGCTGGACGAGCCGACCAACCACCTCGACATCCTGGCCATCGAACTGCTGGAGAACGAGCTGGTTCAGGCCCGCTTCGCCGTCCTGGTGGTCAGCCACGACCGCGCCTTCCTGAACAAGGTGACCAACACCGTCCACTGGCTGGACAACCGCCGCGTCCGCACCCTGAACAAGGGCTTCGACGCCTTCGACGACTGGGCCGCCAAGGTTCAGGAAGAAGAGGCCCTGGCCCTCGAAAAGCTAACCAAGACCATCGAGCGCGAGACCGAGACCTTCTACCGCTCCATCACCGCGCGTCGCACCCGCAACGAGGGCCGCGCCCGCAGTCTGGCCGCCCTGCGCGCCGAACGCGCCGAGAAGATGAAGGACGTCCCGCGCGACCTCTATCTGGGCGTCGATTCCGGCGCCGTCTCGGGCAAGCTGGTGGCCGAGCTGAAGGGCGTGACCAAGGTCTTCGGCGACCGCACCATCTTCAGGAACCTGACCACCCGCGTCATGCGCGGCGACCGTCTGGCCATCGTCGGCCCCAACGGCGCGGGCAAGACCACCCTGGTCAAGACCCTGCTGGGCGAGCTGACGCCGGACGAGGGCACGGTCCGCCTCGGCGCCAATCTGGAACCCGTCTATCTGGATCAGTCGCGCGAGGGGCTGAAGTCGGACATGACCCTGTGGGACGCCCTGACGCCCGGCGGCGGCGACAGCATCATCGTGCGCGGCTTCTCCAAGCACGTCGCCGCCTACGCCAAGGACTTCCTGTTCCAGGAAAGCCAACTGCGCCAGCCCATCTCGACCCTGTCGGGCGGAGAGCGCAACCGCCTTCTTCTGGCAAGGGCGTTGGCCAAGCCGGCCAACATGCTGGTCCTCGACGAACCGACCAACGACCTCGACATGGACACCCTCGACAAGCTGGAAGAGCTGCTCGAGGGCTATGACGGCACCCTGATCCTGGTGTCGCACGACCGCGACTTCGTCGACCGCCTGGCCACCTCGACCATCGCCATGAACGGGCGCGGCGACATCGTCGAAACCCCCGGCGGCTGGCAGGACTTCCTGCGCCAGAACCCCACCTTCCTCGCGCCCCCGCCGACCCACGCGGAGAGCGCTCCCAAGGCCCCCGCCCCGGTCGCCGCCGCCCCCAAGAAGTCGGTCAAGCTTTCATACAAAGACGCGCGGCGTCTGGAAGAGGTCGAAAAGCTGATGGAGACCCTGCCGGTCGAGATCGCCAGGCAGGACGCCATCCTCGCCGACCAGAGCCTCTACACCCGCGACCCCGCCGCCTTCGACCGCGCCATGAAGGCCGCCGACAAGGCTCGCGCCGACCTCGAAGCCGCCGAACTGGACTGGCTGGAGTTGGAAGAAAAGAAGGCGGCGCTGGCGGGGTGACCCGAACGCGCGCCTGAACAGACCCAAAACGACAACGGCCCCATCGGGATCACCGACAGGGCCGCTGAACAGATTGGCAGAGCGCCTTAGGCGAAGCGGCGACGCCGCTGGATGTGGAGCGCCGCTCCGCCCGCCAGGATCACCCCGAACAGGATCATGGCCCACTCGGTCATCGTCGGGACCGGGGTGGGGGTGGGCGGCGCCGGACAGTCGGCGCCGTCGCAGTATTCGAAAACGCCGCCGCCCGTCGGGGCGCCTTCCGCGACCACGGCGAAGCGCGAAGTGCCGTCTTGCTGAATGCCCAGCAGGAAGCGCACGTCGATGGATGCGCCGGGGGCCAGCGGCGTTCCGGCCGTGACGCTCGGGACCGTCAGCACGCTGTTGAAACCGCCGCCGTTGGGCTGCGAAGGCGGCTGCAACAGCGTCGTGCCCGCCACGGTCGCATTGCTCGTTCCGCTGCCGCAGGGGGTGCGGTCCACCGCAACCACGACATCGGTCGAGGTGCGAGGGCGCAGATCAGCATAGCCGGACGGCGCGGGGAAGGTCGTCAGATCAATGATGCGGAAACGCAGGCTGGTGATCGGCGCGCCCGACGTGTTCGTGAACGTGCGGCGAAGGTCGAGCGTGCCGAAGGTGGAATTGTTGGCGGGATCGGACAGGAACCCGCGCACCGCATTGGGCGCCGCATTGGCGGCGCTGCAGGTGTCCAACAGAGCCGTCGTGAAGGTGCTGCCTCCGCTGGCCGGCGCCGTCCGGTTGGCGGGCCCGGGCGCGCCCAGTCTCTGCCCTGCGCCAGCCGCAGTGCCATTGGTGTCCACGAAGACGAAATCGGCAGCGTTGGCGTCCGTGTCCAGCGGCGCGCCTGCGGAGGTGCAGGCCGTGCTGGCGGTAATGGAGCCGCCCTTGCCGCAGCGATCGCGGACGAAGGCGTAGTCGATGCTGAAGGGCGTCAGCGCCTGATAGCCGACGCCTTCCTTGTAGAGCGTGTTGACTTCGCTGTTGGAGCCGACAGCATCCAGCCGCGTGGCCAGGCTGTAATTGCCGGCATCATTGTCGAACAGCGCAATGCCGGCGTTGTCCGCAATGTCGGTCGTATAGGTCGCGTCGGCGACGGCCGAGGGAATGCCCCCCAAGGAGTAGGCCACGCTGTTGGCGCACAGGAAGGAGCCGCCCGCCGCCAGCACCGTCCCATTGGGAATCGTGCAGCGAGCCGCGCCGTCCGAAGCGACGATCGCCCACCCCCCGCCCGACGAGGCGGCGACGGTCATCGGGGCGCCGGTCTGGTTGTGGACGCGGACGTATTCGTCGTTGGCGCCGCTGGGCCCCCGCAGCCGGAATTCCGCGATCTGCTGAGCCTGGGCCGCGCCTGCCCCACAGGCGACGATCGCCGCCAAACCCAAAATGCGGACTGCCCCGCCCCCGTTGAATCGCATCGAGCTTCTCGCCTTTGAAGAACATTGATTCGATAATTTACAAAAATATACCTTTGCTATTCGACATAAGGCAAAGCTTTTCGTCGATCGACGTCGTCTGCCGATCCCAGGGCGCGGACTGACGGCGGCCCGTCCCGGAAATGGAGGCCCGAAGCGACTGACGGCGCCGCGCCCCAGACCTTCCAGTCCCAGTTCGGACGCGCCGTCAGCCGCAATCGATCAGCGCAGCACCGCGTTGACGTCCGCCAGCACCACGTCGTGCATCTGGTTCAGATAGGCTTCGTAGTAGCCCCGGTGCGAGCCGCCCACGAGGGTCAGCATCTTCACGCCGGGCTTCATCCCCATGACGTCGCGCATATTGGCGACCATCCGCAGGTTCCGCGTCTCCCAGTTCGCCAGATACATCCGGCCGAAGCCCTCGGGCGACGCGTCCTTCTGGGCGGCGCCGAAGTCGCTCTCATAGGCCCGGCGCATGGCCTCGGGGCTGTTGTAGTAGCGATAGAGGTTCAGCAGGCCGTCGGGCTGCGACAGCCCGGCCTCGAACGGCGCCTCGGCCGCCTTGCGCTCTGCGCTCGCTGGATTGTTCCAGACCTGGCGGATGGCCCGGGCATAGCCCCTGATGTCCGCCGGATAGCGGTCGGCCGAGTGGTCGTCGACGCTCCACACCCGCTCCAGCCCCAGCCGCGCGGCCAGGACGGCGGCGACGGAATCGCTCTCGTTGAGGCTGTCGACCTGGGCGTTCAACTGCGCCGCCAGGGTCGCGTCCAGCCCCTCGCCTTCGCGGCGCTCGGCCGGGGCCAGCCGCAGCCACTGGACCAGGGCCGAGGTCGGCTCGCCCGCCGCCAGGAAGACCGCGGCCAGACGGCGACGCTGTTCAGCCGTGGGCGCCGCAGGCCATTCCGCCAACAGCCGCTCGGCCTCGGCGTTGGCCGCCGGGACGTCCAGTCCGGCCTGCTGCCCGGCATGGCTGACGTCCGGGCAATAGTCGCTGATCGACACGGCGTGGCGCTGCGGATAGCGGCGCATGGCGTCGCACTGCAGGCCCGAGACGTGCTCGATGGCGATCACTTCAGGTTCCCAGGCCGCCAGGCGATCCAGCACCGGCGGCAGCGTCTCGGCCTTCACCGCGTCGCCCATCTGGGCCAGGTGGGGCGAGCCCACCACCAGCACCTGATTGAGCGGCCCCGCAGGCGGCCCCTTCAGCTGGTCAGGGTGGAAGACGGGGCGATAGGTCTGGGCGGCGGCGGCGGACGCCCCTGCCAGAGCCAAAATCGCGCCCAGAGCCAGAAGACGGGCGGAAGAACGAACAGTCATCACAACAGGCAACCTTGAAGGACAGAACGCGCCGCCAGGGACGGCTCAAGCGCGACCGTTAGACGAAAGGTCGCGCCTCGCCTCGTTAAATCCCGCTCATTTTCGGCGCCCTTCCGCTTTCCTGTGGACGGCCGCAAAACCCTGATCCGCGAGCGCGAATTCCATCCGCCCACGACTATCCACAGGCTTGCCCACAGGGGCTGGGACAGTTCCACACAGCCGCTCCGAATCGGGCGCTTGCCGGATAGCGGATTTCGCGAGACCGTCAACAGGCCAACGGGACACGGCGGCGCAGAAATCCCAAACTCAGCAATGGGTTAGCGGGACTTCAAGCGAACCAACCCGGCTCCCTGACCCAGGGTCCCAAGCCTCCTCGGAGGATGCGGAGACACCGAGGCAGGGCCACAGGCTCCCGATCCTTCAGCGCCTCGGCGCGGGGGTTGCGGAGAACCAGGCCAGGCTCGAAGACGGTGCGTCCCGACGACGCCCCCGACGCGACCAGGAGCCGCCAGGAGACCAGCCGACGCCGCCGGGTTCGCCCGACGTCGCCGCAGCGAAACCGGTTCGGGCGCTTGCGTCCAGACACGGATCTTCGCTTCGGAAAAGGCCAGGCCCGAACCCAGACGGCCAGGTCCAACCCGGACTTGGCGAGGGGACGCGATCAGGGCTTCGGCCAGGGTCTCGTCCCCTCGCTCAATTTCGGGCCCGTCCACAGGGGGCGGCGATGCGACAAGCCGCCTCGCCATCCGTCCCACACCGCCGATAGACAAGGCCGGGCGCGCCGCTCACGCTGACGGCGAATCTGACCGTGGGTCTGGTCATGGATCTGGGGGGATCATCAATGTCCAAACACTTCATCGCCGCGACGACCTTGGCGCTGGCGAGCGCCGGCCTGACCAGTCCGGCCCTGGCCCAGGTTCGGGTCTCGCCGGTCATCGTCTCGCCGGCAGACGCCCCGTCGCCGCTGCTGATCGCCCGCGACGCCGCCGCGCGTTGCGCCGGCCGCCGGGTCGAGCCGATCTACGCCGAGCGCCTGTCGCCGCGCGTCCTTCCCATGTCGTCCGCATTCGACCGCGAGCCCTCCACCCAGACCCTGCGCTTCTCGATCAATGAAGAAGGCCGCCCACGCAGCATCCGTCCGCTCCCCGCCGCGCAGCGCCCCAATCCGACCGAAGACGACCAAGCGACCCTGGCCGCCTATCGCTTCGCTCCCGGCCGGGCCCAGGCCGACTGCACCATGACCATCAGCCTGACGCCCCGCCCGCTGGCCGAGGCCAGCCGAGAACAGTTGGCCTTCGCCTATGCCGTCGATCGCGCGCGGCCTGCCGCCGTGGTCCGCGCCCTGGCGCGTCCGGGCGACGACTGCCGCACCCGTCCGCGCCCCGACGTGGCCGTCTATCCGTCGCCTGACGCGGGCCGCATCCCGCCCGGCGGCCTGGGCTGGAGTGTCACCCGCTGGAACGTCACCCGCGACGGCCGCACCTCGGACGTGGAGACCCTGGCCTCCTCGGGCGATGCGGAGCTGGACGCCGAGATCCGCCGCGTCGTCGTCGCCAGCACCTTCCAGCCTGACGCCCCGCGCCGGGGCTGCATCGGCGCCTGGACCCGCCAGGGCGCGACCCTGTCCGACACGCCCGAGCCCGAGCCGACCGGCGACCCGCTGAAGAACTGCCCCGCCGAACTTCGCGCCCGCTTCACCCATGCTCGCCTGACCTATCCGACGGCCTTCCAGCGGCGCGGCATCGAGGGCTGGGCCATTGTCCGCTACGACATCGCCTCCTGGGGCGAACCCGGCGCCATCGAGGTGCTGGAGGCCCAGCCCGCCGCCGCCTTTGGCGAGGCCGCGCGCAACATCGTCCGCGCCGGTCGCGCCACGCCGGGCCATGTCGCCGGCATCCGCTGCACCGACCGCGTCATCTTCCGGCTGCCCCAGGGCGACGAGCAGCCGAATATCGACTGAGGCCCGCGCGACCTTCCCAAATTCGGCCCCGCCCCCTAAACCAAGACGAGATGACTCGCGCCCATCCATCCCCCGCTGGACCGTCCCGCCGCCGCCTGATCCAGGGCGCCGCCGGCGCAGGCGTCCTTGGCGGCCTTCTGGGCGGTCTGGCCGCCTGCGGCCGCACCGAGGCGCCGGTCGATGAATCGGGCCGGGTGCGTCTGCGCCTCGCAGCGGGCGGCCCCGTCACCGCCGCCCACGGCGGCTTCTATCAGGCCATCGCCACCGGGGCCTATGAGCGGCGCGGCCTCAATGTCGAGATCCTGACCGGCGCCGCCGGGGCCGATGTCCCGGCCCTGCTGGCCGCCAGCGCCGTCGAACTGGCCGTCGGCGCCGACAGCTTCGCGCCCCTGCGGCTGATCGCCGACCGCGCCCCGGTCAAGGCCGTCGCCGCCTTCCTGCAAAAGGACCCCGTGGTCCTGATGGCCCGCCCCGATCAGCCGCTGGAGACCCTGTCGGCCCTGCGCGATCGGCCCATCCTGATGAGCCCCGCCGATCAGGCCGGGTTCTGGAACTGGCTGCGGACCCGTTTTGAACTGACCGCCGATCAGGCCAGGTCCGGTGCGCCGGACGACAACCTCAAGGCCTTCCGCGATGATCCAAAGGCGGTGCTGGTCGGGCGGCTGACGGCGGGCGACCCGACCTTGATGGCGCGCGAGGCGGGCTTTACCCCGCGCGTCCTGATCCCCGCCGACGACGGCTACCCCTCCTATGGCGGCCTGGTTCTGGCCCCCAACGCCTTCGCGCGCGATAACGCCAGGGCCCTGCGCGACTTCATCGCCGCCTCGGTCGAGGGCTGGCGCGACTATGTCCACGGCGACGGGACCAAGGGCGACGCCCTGATCCGGCGGGCCAACCCGGATTTGAACCAGCGTCTGCTGAACGCCGTCCGCGACAGCCTGAAGACCGAGGCCGTGGTCGATGGCGGCGATGCGGCCCTCTACGGCCTGGGCGCCATGACCGCCGACCGCTGGCAGGCCTTCGCCGAACAGACCGAGGCCGCCTATGCCTCGGCCCCCGACTGGCGCGAGGCCTTCACCGTCCAGTATCTGCCCGGCCGGGGCTGAGACCGGCGTTAGCAGCGGATTAAGCCGTCACGGCCTAGTCTGGACGCTGAACGCCGTCCCGCAGCAGGAGGCCGTCCGTGCGACGCCCAGCCATTATCGCCGCCCTGACCGCCGGGGCCTGCGCCCTGGGCGCCGCCGCGCCCGCCGCGGCCCAGGCGTCTGCGCCCCAGAACACCTCCCAGAACACCTCCCAGAACGCTGCGCCCCGCCCCGTTCCATCCAGCGCCGGCGCCGCCGGTCTGCGCTATCTCAGCTGGCCCGGCCGGCCGTATCGCCCCGCCACGGCGGCCGAGGCGGCGCCTCCCGCCCCTGCGGCACCCGCCCTGGCTTCAGCGCCGGTCATGGCCGCCAACACCCCGTCTCGGCCGCCGGTCATCCCGCATGGCGGCATGGCCCCGACCTACGCCCCTGCGCCGGAAGCGCCGCAGCGCCAGGGCCTGACGCCCGCCAGCGCCTGGGTCGGGCCACAGGCCCCCGCCTATCAGCCGCGTCCCGTCGCTGCGCCGCAACCCTATCTCGCGCCCCAGCCTCAGCCTGAGTTCCAGCCCGAGGTCTCGCCTCAGCCGGCGCCCGCCCCGGTCGGCGCGCCGTGGAGCCGCGCACGCGCCGCCGCGCCGACGCCCGCCGCGCCCGCCCTGTCCCCTCCTCCGGCTCAGGCTCCGACAGAATACTTCGCCGCCGAAGCCCCCCCGCCGGCCCCGCCCGCGCCGCGTCGCCTTCCGGTCCCTGCGCCTGTCGCGACGCCTGCGCCCATGCCCGCAGCCGCTCCGCTTCCCGCGCCTGCAGCACCGGCCGTTCTCGCCGCCGAGGCTGGCGCCCCCGCCCCGGTCGCCCCCGCGCCAGTTCCTCCTGCGCCGATCTCTCCTGCGCCAATCTCTCCTGCGGCTGTCGCCCTCGCCCCCGCTGCCGAGGCCCCGCCCGCCGACGCGCCCGTCGCGGACCCCATGGCCCCGCGCCGCGACGCGCCCATCTTCCGTCTGCAACGCCCCGCGCCAGCCGCCGTCCCGGCCGTGCAGGCCGCCGAGGCCGAAGGCCAGCCGGCGCTCGCGCCGACGCCCGCGCCCGTCGCCGAAGCGCCCGCCCAGAGCGGCGCCCGCTATTATTCGGTGCACCGTCAGGCCGGTCGCCAGCCCGACGCCACTCCCCTGCCCGCGCCGGTCTATCTGGACGCCCTGCCCGTGGATCTGACCTCGGTGCCCGCCTCGACCGATCTGGCCGAGCCGCCCGCCGCGCCCAACCTGATCCGCAACGCCAACGGCCGCCTTCAGGCCCTGCCCGACAACCAGGACCCCATCCTGCCATGAGCGACGGCTCCGCCCCTCTTTCGGCCGACGACGCCGCCTCGCGCCTGCCCGACCTGATCGCCCTGGCTCAAGAGCCGTCCAGCGAGAAGCGCCGCGCCCTGCTGCGCGAACTGACCGACCACTTCTTCGGCGCGCCCGAGCGCAGCGAGGCCGAAACGGCCCTCTACGGTTCGGTGCTCAGCGACCTGACCGACGCCATGGAGGTCGCCGTTCGCGCCGAACTGGCCCAAAAATTCGCCGAAGCCGTCGATGCGCCCATCCAGTTGATCCGCCGACTGGCCAATGACGAGGCCGAGGACGTGGCCGAGCCCGTCCTGCGCGCCTCGCCCATGCTGACCGAGGCCGACCTGATCCAGGTCATCCGCTCGCGCGGCCAGGGCCACATGCGCGCCGTCAGCCAGCGCGCCGAGGTGTCCGAGGCTGTGTCCGACGCTATCGTCGAGCGCGGCGACGACGAGACCCTGGGCGTCCTGCTCGGCAATGACGGCGCCCAGATGTCGCGCGCCGCCTGCGAAGCCGCCGTCGAGCGCGCGCGCGTCAACCCGGCCCTGCACGCGCCCACCGTCGAGCGCGCCAGCCTGCCGCCCGACCTGCTGAACGAGATGTATTTCGAGGTCGAAGCCCGCCTGCGGCAGCGCATTCTGGAACAGAACGCCCGCATGGACCCGGCCCTGCTGGAAAGCGCCCTGGCCGCCGGCCGCACCCGCGTCGCCACCGACGACGGCGCCCTGCCGCCCGACTACACGGAGAGCCTGGCCTACGTCGAGGAACTGCGCGCGGCCAACCAGTTGACGCCCCAGGTCCTGGCCCGTTTCCTGCGCTCGGGCAGCCGGACCTCCTTCCTGATCGCCCTGTCGCAGCTGGCCGACATCGACTTCCACACCGCCCGTCAGATCATCGAACGGCGCGAACTGGACGCCCTGGCCGTGGTCTGCAAGGCGGCTGACCTGGATCGCGCCCTGTTCCTGACCTACGCCGTGGTCCTGCTGAACACCGACGGCGACGCCATGGGCAAGGCCCGCGCCTATGCCGGCATGTATAACGACCTGACGCACGAAGCCGCCCAGCGCACCCTGCGCTTCTGGCGCATGCGCAAGGCCATGCACGCGGCTTGACTGAGTTTTGAGCGTCGCCCCTCGGGCCCCTTCCCCCTCGAGGGGGGAAGGGTCGGGGATGGGGGTGAGGGCTCGACTTTGCCGATGGAGCGCATGAGGCGCGCCCCCGCCTCCTGAGCCCACAAGACACGGCCTGCCTTCACCCCCACCCAACCCTCCCCCAAGTGGGAGGGAGAATGTCGCGTCTCCCAAACGCGCTCAAGCAGCCCGAAGGGCGATAGCGCCCCTGAAATGCAAAAACGCCCGCCTTCCTTTCGGAAGACGGGCGCTGCTCCAACCTTGGAAAGGTCGGGCTTACTTCTTGGCGCGGGCGGCGCGGGCGGGTTTGCGGCCGCCCTGGCCCAGGCCCATCTGCTTGGCCAGGTCCGAACGGGCCTTGGCGTAGTTGGGGGCGACCATCGGATAGTCCTTGGGCAGGCCCCACTTGGCCCGGTATTCCTCGGGGCTCATATTGTATTTGGTGCGCAGGTGACGCTTCAGCGACTTGAACTTGCGGCCGTCTTCCAGGCAGATCAGGAAGTCAGGCGTAATCGACTTGCGCACCGGAACCGCCGGTTCCTTGGGCTCGGGCTCAACTTCAACCGGGGCCGAGGACACGCCCGAGAGAGCGGCGTGGATCTGAGCGATCAGGCCAGGAACGGCGTCCGCCGATACGGTGTTGTTGCTGACGTAAGCCGACACGATGTCCGCCGTCATTTCGAGCAGTTCGGGTTTTTCTTCCATGGGGGGATCGCCTGTTTCAGGAGCCAAACGCGTTCGACTGATCAATCCCGACCCGTCGGAGCTTGGTTTCATACGTATGTTTGAGAACAATAGCAATGCAAGCATAGAACATCGCCCGATGGGCGAACTGTTCTAATTACATCAACTGAATTCAGTCGTCCCGCCTCAACGACCGAAGTTATCCGCCAGGGCCAGCATGGCGGCCCGTTCGGGCGCGGAGTATTCGTCGATCAGGTCCTCGTCGCCCTCGCGGATGGCCTGAAGCAGGGTCGGGGTCAGGGCCGACGACAGCGACCAGTTCCAGTAACGCAGCACGGTCTGCGCCCGGTCGACCGCCAACATCTCATAGGTGATCTGCACCCGCTCCCAGTCGGGGTGGACCTCGCCGGCGGCCGTGACCTCGGGCCGTCGCAGTCCCTGCCACAGCAGTTGAAGGTCCAGCCGCGACAGACCCGTCGCCTTGCACAGGATGGCCAGAGGCTCGCCGCCCACATCGCCCATGATCTTGGCCGAGGTCAGCGGCTTGACGCCCGACAGATAGCCGATCTCGCCGACCAGTTCGCGCGTCATGCCCCTGGCGGCGGCGGCGACGGCCGCCTCCAGCCCGCTATAGGGGCTCTTGTCGATGGCCGCCCGGTTGCGCTGGCGCCGCTCGATGAACTGCAAGGCCTTGCGCGTCACCGGATCGGACCACCCCTCGGCGGCGACCAGGGCGAACAGGTCCTCGACGCTGTCCTGCAAGACTTCGCGCGACACGGCGAAGCGCTGCAGGATGACGCGGCGCTCCTCGGCCCCGCACCACCAGAACATGACATAGGCGCCCGACGGCCTTAGCTCGGGCCGTTTCAGCAAGGGCGCGCACAGACCGCGGCTCTGACGGCTGATCGCCACCACGCCTTCGATAGCCGCCTGGGCCAGACGGGCCGAGGCGTTCCTCAGCACCGCCTCGACGACGGCCTCCTCGCCAAGGCTCAGCAGGGCTTCGGTCACGACCTCCGACAGCCCCCGGCGCTCGGCGATCAGCAGTCGATGCTCGAGCCCCGCATCGCGGGCGCAGCCGATCAGGTCGACGTCGGTCAGGGCGGCGCACTGCTCGATCAGGGGCGCCGCCACCGACGGCTCGTCGCGCAGCAGCAGCCGCGCCAGACTGTCGGGCAACTCGGCCAGCGGGGCCAGGCGCACCGCCACCCGTCGCCGCTCCTCGACCGAGGCCTGGCGCAACAGGTCCACCAGCAGATCGCCCGTCACCGCTCGCTCAAAGGCGTTGATCCGGCTGGCGGGCAGGCAGACGACATCGGCCAGCCGCCGCAGCAGCATCTGGCGAGCCTTCGACGGCCCTGGCGGAGCGTCAGCGTCGATTTTGACGGCCGGACTGGTCATGGCTGCTAGGCTAGCGCGCGCCGGTTAACCGTGCGTGAGGGGCGAGGAAGGCTCGGGAATCTCCCTCCCCCTGCGGGGGAGGGTGGCTGACGCGAAGCGTCAGACGGGTGGGGGCGGCAAGGCTGGACAGCCGCAGCGCTCCGCATCGCCACGCCCTCCCCACCCGGTCGCTGCGCGACCACCCTCCCCATGAAGGGGAGGGAGAAGGCGTTCCCTACAAGCCCTCGAACAGGGCCGTGGACAGGTAGCGTTCGGCGAAGTCGGGCAGGACGACGACGATGGTCTTGCCGGCGTTCTCATCCAGGGCCGCCTGGCGGAAGGCGGCGACCAGGGCCGCGCCCGAACTGATGCCGACCGGCACGCCGTCGGTGCGGGCCACGCGCCGCGCCATGTCAAAGGCGTCCTCGTTCGACACCTGCTCCACGCCGTCGATGACGCCCGTGTCGATGACCGGCGGGATGAAGCCGGCGCCGATGCCCTGGATCTTGTGCGGGCCGGGCGCGCCGCCCGACAGGACCGGCGAGGCGGTCGGCTCGACCGCGACCATCTTCACCGAGGGCTTCTTGGCCTTCAGCGCATGGCCGACGCCGGTGATGGTGCCGCCGGTGCCGACGCCCGAGATGACGATGTCCACCGCGCCGGCCGTATCGGCCCAGATTTCCTCGGCGGTCGTGACCTCGTGGATGGCGGGGTTGGCGGGGTTTTCGAACTGCGACGGGCTGACGGCGCCGGGCGTGCGGGCGATCAGGTCCTGGGCCATGCCGATGGCGCCCTTCATCCCCTGTTCGGCGGGGGTCAGCACCAGTTCAGCGCCCAGCAGGGCCAGCATCTTGCGACGCTCGATCGACATGCTTTCGGGCATGACCAGGATCAGCTTGTAACCCTTGGAGGCGGCGACGAAGGCCAGGGCGATGCCGGTGTTGCCGGATGTCGGCTCGACCAGGGTGGCGCCCGGCTTGATCTTGCCCGCCTGCTCCAGCGCCTCGATCATGGCCACGCCGATGCGGTCCTTGACCGAGTTGATCGGGTTGAAGAACTCCAGCTTGGCCAGCACGGTCGCCTTGGGGGCCAGTTCCTTGGTCAGATTGGGCAGCCGCACCAGCGGCGTGTCGCCGATGGTGTCGACGATGCTGTCATAGACCCGGCCGCGCCCGGCCTTGGTGTGGCGGCTGGCGTCGTAGGCAGTGTCGGACATGGGGAGCGCTCCGTAGCGGCGAGTTCAGCTTAAGTGACAGCCCTTATACGCGTCAGGCAAGATCATGCCGCACAGGAATTCTGCGGGCCGCTTAAGTCCAGCTATCAGGGTCGCCGCGCCAGCGCCCGTCGCGCCGGATCAAAGGGCAGGACTTCGCGGATCGAGATCAGGGTCTTGAAGGCCCGCACCCGCGCGTCGTCGTTCAGCACCTGGCGCGTGAAGACCTCATAGGCCTCCATGGTCGGCACGCGGACATAGAGGATGAAGTCGGTCTCGCCGGTCACATACCAGGCGGCCTGGACCTCGGGTCGGGCCGTCAGCTTGGCCAGCAGGGCGTCCAGGACCGCCGTGCCTTCGCGCTCCATCTCGACCAGGACATGCATGGTCAGGGCGCGCTCCAGCCGCGCCTCGTCGATCACCGCCACGTCAGCGACGATGACTTTTTCATCGCGCAGCCGGCGCAGGCGTCGCGACACTGCCGATTCGGACAGGCCGACCTTGTCCGCCAACACCCTTGCGGGCTGTAGGTTGTCGCGCCGGACCAGATCGAGCAGGCGACGGTCGAAATCGTCGAGCATGACGGTTTCTTGCATGTGACATCTTTCTAACGCAGGTTTATTGCATTCTAGCAGCAGAAATCAGCGAGAAACACAGACGGCTTTTCACTAGGTTCCCGGCCGATGTCCTCCCCGACCCTTGACCTGAATTCGCCGCGCCTTTCGGCCGCCCTGCCCTACCTCGCCTTGGTCGGCGGGATGGTGTCGCTGGCGGTCGGCACCTCCTTTGCCAAGAGCCTGTTCCCGCTGGTCGGGGCCGAGGGCACCGCCGCCCTGCGCGTCGGCCTGTCGGCCCTGGTCCTGATCGCGATCTGGCGGCCCTGGCGGTTCCGTCTGACCCGCGCCGACGCCGGGCGGGTGCTGCTGTACGGCCTGGTCCTGGGCCTGATGAACCTCAGCTTCTACATGGCGCTGCGGACCATTCCCCTGGGTCTGGCCATCGCCATCGAGTTCAGCGGCCCGCTGACCCTGGCCCTGATCCATTCGCGCAAGCCGGTGCATTTCGCCCTGGTCGGCCTGGCCGTCGCCGGCCTGGCCATGCTGCTGCCGATCTGGAGCGGGGTTGAGGGGCTGGACCCCGTCGGCGTGGGCTACGCCGCCTTCGCGGGCCTGTGCTGGGCCCTCTACATCGTCTTCGGCAAGCGCCTGTCGCATATGCATGCGGGCCAGTCGGTGGCCCTGGGCATGAGCACCGCCGCCCTGGTCATCCTGCCGTTTGGCGTCTCGACGGCGGGGGCGGCCCTGCTGGCGCCCTCGGTCCTGCTGCTGGGCCTCGGCGTCGCCCTGGTGTCCAGCGCCCTGCCCTATTCGCTGGAGATGATCGCCCTGCGCCATATCCCCAAGCGCACCTTCGGCGTCCTGCTCAGCGTCGAACCGGCCATCGGCGCCATGGCGGGCATGATCCTGCTGCACGAACAACTCAGCCCGCTGCAATGGCTGGCCATCGGTTGCATCATCGCCGCCTCGATCGGCGCGGTGCTGACGGCGCCGAGAGGTCAGGGACAGCCCCTGACCGAACCCGGCGCCCCGGCCTGACGATCAGACGCCGATGAAGGCCCTGATCGCCTGCCTGCGCGCGCCGGTGCTGAACATCGCCGCCGGGGGCCTGTTCGGCCTGATCCTGGCCGTGGTGATGCGGCTGGTGATCCGCCGCATCTTCTGACGGATCAGAACTCGGTCCATTCCTCCGACAGGCCGCCGTTGGCCACGGCCCGCAGGCGGGTCCTCTGGGCTTCCAGCGCGGGCGGGGGCCCGGACTGCGGCCCAGGCTGGGACCTCGGCGGAGCCGTCATCTGGCGCACCACGCCGCTTTCCTCGCCGGTGCGGAAGCGGCCGACCATCCGGGCCAGACCTTCCGCCTCGGTCTTCAGATTCGCTGCCGCCGCCGTGGTCTGTTCGACCATGGCCGCATTCTGCTGCGTGACCTGATCCATCTGGTTCACGGCCTGATTGACCTGACTGAGACCCGAGGACTGCTCCTGGGCCGAGGCGGCGATCTCGGCCACCAGGGCGTCCATCTCGCCCACCTTGCCGGCGATGGCGTCCAGCGACGCGCCCGCCTCGCCCACCAGCTTGACCCCCTGCGCCACCTCGGCGGCGGAGGCCGAGATCAGGGTCTTGATCTCCTTGGCCGCTTCGGCCGAACGCTGGGCCAGGGCCCGGACCTCGGAGGCCACGACGGCGAAACCGCGCCCGCTCTCGCCGGCCCGCGCCGCCTCGACCCCGGCGTTCAGGGCCAGCAGATTGGTCTGGAAGGCGATCTCGTCGATCACGCCGATGATGTCGCTGATCTTGTTCGAGCTCTGACGGATGCCGTCCATGGCGTTAATGGCCTCGCGCACCACCTCGCCCGAGCGATCAGTCTGACCCCGCGCTTCACCGGCGACGCTCGATGCCTGACGCGCACCCTCGGCGCTGCGCTGCACCGTGGCCGTGATCTCGTCCAGGGCGGCGGCGGTTTCCTCCAGGCTGGCGGCCTGCTGCTCGGTGCGGCGTGACAGATCGTCCGAGGCGCTGGAGATCTCGTCCGAGCCGCCGCGCAGACCGGACACCGCGTTCAGCACCTGGCCCAGGGTCTGGCGCAAGCTGTCGACCGCGCTGTTGAAATCATCCTTCACCCGGCCGTGGGCGCCGCTCATGTCCTGTTCGATGCGGGCCGTCAGGTCCCCGTCGGACAGACGCGCCAGATTGGCCGCCAGGACCTCGACCAGGGTGTTCTGCGCCGCCTCGGCGGCCAGACGCTCAGACTCGCGGCGCGCTGCCGCCTGCTCGGCCTCGGTGATGTCCACCGCCAGCTTGATGACCTTGGCCGGGCGGCCGTCCGCCCCCATGACCGGATTATAGGAGGCCTGAAGCCAGACCTCGCGTCCGCCCTTGGCCAGACGCCGGAACTTGGTCGCCACGAAGCGCCCCGCGTTCAGATCGCGCCAGAAGTCGGCATAGGCCGAGGTGGCCGCCTCGGACGGGTCCATGAAGGTGCGGTGATGCTGGCCCCGGATCTCCTCCAGGGCATAGCCCATCGTCTTCAGCAGGTTGTCGTTGGCGTCCAGGATATGCCCGTCGAGATCAAACTCGATCACCGCCTGGGATCGGCCGATCGCGGCCATCTTGCTGTCGAGGTCATGGAGCTTCTGCTCCGCATCACGGTTTTGACGACCCTTGCCGAACATCCAGTCCGCTCCTTAGGCGTTATGACTCGATTGATGACCGCACATTTTACATTCAACTATAGGTTCAGAAACCTACATTTTTCTTGGATAGGATGTAAGGGCGATCCCGTAGGCGGACTTCACCGCTCGTTAACCACGATGAGGCATTCGTTAACGGATAGAGGCGCTGCGTTCGGATCACCTGACGCAGCCCGAAGGGGCTCTCTTTCTTGCGCAATCTCGTCGCCGCCGTCGAAGCGATCGACCCGCTGGTCGTCACCGGCAAGGTGGCGGGCGTCAGCGGCCTGCTGATTGAATCGCGCGGCGGCCTGTCGCGTCTGGCCGTCGGCGCCCGCGCCGAGATCCAGCGACGCGGACAAGCCCCCCTGCCCGCCGAGGTCGTCGGTTTCCGCGACGCCAAGGCCCTGCTGATGCCCTTCGGCCCGGTCGAGGGCGTGGCCCCCGGCGCCGACATCCGCATCATCGATACCGCCGCCAGCGTGCGCCCGACGACCGCCTGGCTGGGCCGGATCATCGACGCCTTCGGCCTGCCCATCGACGGGCTTGGCCCGCTGCCGCAAGGCGCCGTCCCCTATCCCCTGCGCGCCTCGCCGCCCCCGGCCCATTCGCGCGGACGCGTGGGAGAGCGGCTGGATCTCGGCGTGCGCTCTATGGACGTCTTCACCACCACCTGCCGGGGCCAGCGCCTGGGCATCTTCGCCGGTTCGGGCGTGGGCAAGTCGGTGCTGCTGTCCATGCTGGCCAAGCAGGCCACCTGCGACGTCGTGGTCGTCGGCCTGATCGGCGAGCGGGGCCGCGAAGTGCGCGAGTTCATCGAGGAGACCCTGGGCGAAGAGGGCCTGAAGCGCGCCATCGTCGTCGTCGCCACCTCGGACGAGCCGGCGCTGAAGCGGCGCCAGTCGGCCTATATGACCCTGGCCATCTCGGAATACCTGCGCGATCAGGGGCTGGAAGTCCTGTGCCTGATGGACAGCGTCACCCGCTTCGCCATGGCCCAGCGCGAGATCGGTCTGGCCGCGGGCGAGCCGCCGACGACCAAGGGCTATACGCCGACCGTCTTCACCGAACTGCCCAAGCTGCTGGAGCGCGCCGGCCCCGGCCCGATCCGCGCCGACGGCACCGAGGCTGGCCCCATCACCGCGCTGTTCACTGTGCTGGTGGACGGCGGCGACCACGACGAGCCCATCGCCGACGCCGTGCGAGGCATTCTCGACGGCCACATCGTCATGGACCGCAAGATCGCCGAACGCGGGCGTTTCCCCGCCATCGACGTGCTGAAATCGGTCAGCCGGACCCTGCCCGGCTGTCAGACCCCGCCCGAGCGCGAACTGAACCGCCGCGCCCGTCAGTGCCTGTCGGCCTATGCCAACATGGAAGAGCTGATCAAGATCGGCGCCTATCGCACCGGCGCCGACCCCGTGGTCGACCGCGCCATCGCCCTGAACCCCGCGCTTGAGGACTTCCTCGGCCAGGACAAGGACGACCACACCAGTTTGAGCGAAAGCTTTGACCGTCTGGAAACCATTCTGAACCAAGGAATGGTATAACCGTGATCTGGAAGACCACCGTATGACCGCTTGGGCCCAATCCCTGATCCGCATCTCCAACTACGAGGTCGAGACGCTGCAGAAGCGTCTGGCCGAGGTCGCCGCCCGCAAGGCCGAGGCCGAGATGCGCGTCGCCGTCCTGGACGCCGAGGTCGAGATCGAGCGCCAGAACGCCCGCCTGGACCCGACCTCCGGCATGATGCTGCAGGCCTATCTGAAGGGCTGGGCGCTGAAGCGCGCTGACGCCGAAGGCGTGGTCGCCGCCGTCTCCGCCGAAGAAGAAGGCGCCCGCGACGCCCTGACCAGCGCCTTCGAGGAGTTGAAGAAGTTCGAGCACGTCGCCGAGGCCACCCGCCTCAGCAAGCTGCTGGCCGCCGCCAAGCGCGAAACCGCCGCCTTCGACGAAATGGGCCTGAGGCGCCGTGCGGGGGGCTAAGCACAACGCCTCTCCCTCCCCTTCATTGGGAGGGTGGTCGCGCAGCGACCGGGTGGGGGCGACTTCGCAAGCCTGCCACGCCCTTCTGATTAGCCAAGCCCTCCCCACCCGTCTGACGCTGCGCGTCAGCCACCCTCCCCATGAAGGGGAGGGAGAAGCCTGATGCTTTCCCGCCGCGCCGTCCTCGCCACCCCCCTGGCCCTGGCCGCCTGCGGCTCTGCCCCGCCGCCGCCTGCGCCGCCGCCCCTCGCCCCGCTGAAGTCCACCGCCCCCTTCCCCGTCGGCCTCAGCGCCATGACGGGCCAGCTCAATGATCCGCAATGGGTCGAGTTGGTTCGCACCCACTTCAATCAGCTGACCCCCGAGTGGGAGATGAAGATGGAGCGGATTTTGACGCCGACGGGCGGCTATGACTTTTCGGCTGCCGACCGCATCGTCGCCTTCGCGCGCGACAACGCCCTGCGACTGCACGGCACCACCCTGATCTGGTACGCGCAGGACCATCCCTATTTCCAGGACCTGGATCGGGCCCGGTTCGCGACCGAATACGACCGCTGGATCGCCACCGTCGCCGGGCGCTATCGCGGGCAGGCGGTCGGTTGGGACGTGGTCAACGAGCCGGTGACCAATGACGGCGCGGGCCTGCGCGACTGCCTGTGGAGCCAGCGCCTGGGTCAGGACGGCTACATGATCCGCGCCTTTGAACAGGCCAAGGCCGCCGACCCGGACGCGGTCCTGTTCATCAACGACTATAATCTTGAGAACACGCCGAAGAAGGGCGCGACCTTCCTGCGCACCGTCGAGCGCCTGCTGAAGGCCGGCGCGCCGATCGGCGGACTGGGCACCCAGTCGCACCTCGACATCGAGATCCCCGCCGGTCAGACCGCCGCCTTCATGCGCGAGCTCGCCGCCTTCGGCCTGCCGGTCCACGTGTCCGAACTGGACGCCTCCTTGCGCGCGGACCGCCGCCTCGACACCCGGTCGCAGGCGCTGAAGCTGGAGCAGCAGAAGGCCCGTGTGGTCGAACTGGCCGAAGCCTTCATGGCCCTGCCCCCGGCCCAGCGCTACGCCTTCACCGTCTGGGGCCTGCGCGACACCGACAGTTGGCTGCGACGCGAGCCTGAGGACGACGGACGCGACCAGCCCCTGCTGTTCGACGCCCTGGGCCGGGCCAAACCGCTGGCTGCGGCGCTGGAAACCGCGTTCCGTGCCTGATGCTTTCCTCCCCTGCGCAGCGGGGGAGGGGGACCATGCGCAAGCATGGTGGAGGGGGCGAGTTCGAGGCGCCGCGATAGATTTCGAAGACTAGCGTTTTCAGATCGCTCAGGCCTGAGCTTGTAGCCGCCCCCTCCACCGCTACGCGGCCCCCCTCCCCATGGAATGGGGAGGACAGACGCGGTGGCCGGGATTTACCGGAACGCAAGCCTCACCGTGATCTAACGGCGTCATGAAACTGATCCATGCCCTTCAGGACAACTCCGACCCCAACTCGCTGGTGTCGCGCTTTCGCCGCGCCCGCGCCAAGCGCGTCACGGCGCTGATCGAGGCCATCCACGCCGAGAAGGGTGCGGTGCGGATCATCGATCTGGGCGGCGAGCCGGAATACTGGAACCTGTTTCCACGCGACTTCCTCGACGCCAACAAGGTCCACATCACCCTGGTCAATCCGGGCGGCTTCGACGCGGTGGACGAGACCCTGTTCGACAACGTCGACGGCGACGCCTGCTCCCTGCCCCAATACGCGGACAACAGCTTCGACCTGGTCCACTCCAACTCGGTCGTCGAGCACGTCGGCGACTGGGTGCGGATGGAGGCCTTCGCCGCCGAGGCGCGGCGCCTGGCCCCGCGCTACTATGTCCAGACGCCCTATTTCTGGTTCCCGATCGAGCCCCACTTCTCGGCGCCCTTCTTCCACTGGCGCAGCGAGCAGAGCCGCGCGCGCGCCCTGATGCGCAAGGCCCATGGCTTCTCGCAGAAGGCCGCCGACATCGGCGCCGCCATGCGCGACGTCCAGCACGCCCGCCTGCTGGACAAGACCCAGTTCCGCTTCCTCTTCCCCGACGCCGCCCACCACGACGAGGTGGTGCTGGGCCTGACCAAGTCGGTCATCGCGGTCAGGGGCTGATCCCTGCTTCACCTCCCCATTTCATGGGGAGGTGGATCGGGCGCGCACGAGACGGAGGGGGCGACGCCGCCTTGTCCGGGTTGGCGCTTCAGACGGCTGGCTGCGGCGACGCCCCCTCCACCGCTACGCGGTCCCCCTCCCCATGAAATGGGGAGGAAAGAAAGCCGCGCTCAAGCAGGCCGAAGGCCGTTAGCGCACCCAGAATGCAAAAACGCCCGCCGGTTTCCCGGCGGGCGTTTTGATCTCGAACCCTGAGTGGAGGCTCAGGGCGTCTTTCAGGCAGCGACGTTGATCGCGCCTTCCGACGGGTCGCGCAGGACGTAGCCCCGGCCCCAGACGGTTTCGATGTAGTGCTTGCCGCCGGCGGCCGTCGCCAGCTTCTTGCGCAGCTTGCAGATGAAGACGTCGATGATCTTCAACTCGGGCTCGTCCATGCCGCCGTAGAGGTGGTTCAGGAACATTTCCTTGGTCAGGGTCGTGCCCTTGCGGAGCGAGAGCAGCTCCAGCATCTGATATTCCTTGCCGGTCAGGTGCACGCGGTGACCATCGACCTCAACCGTCTTGGCGTCCAGGTTCACGGCGATCTCGCCGGTGTGGATGATGGCCTGGGCGTGACCCTTGGAGCGACGGACCACGGCGTGGGTGCGCGCGATCAGCTCGTCCTTGTGGAAGGGCTTGGTCA
>Ga0308157_10001361_pt1 | contig 51777 bp, 54 predicted proteins | sample PhyBR1_FD_201035 | JGI IMG/M metagenome (GOLD analysis project Ga0308157, IMG submission 201035) | Phyllosphere microbial communities from UC Gill Tract Community Farm, Albany, California, United States - DLSLB.R1 | ecosystem: Host-associated > Plants > Phyllosphere > Unclassified | place: USA...
AGAAAGCTTTTTGCCTTAGCGATTAGCGATAGCATAAAATGAGAGACAAAACAAGAGCAATGGGTCGTGGTCTAGGCGCGATTCTAAATGCGGAAAGCAAAACCAATATCAACTCTGCTTCGGACGAAGGTGCAAAAACTTTGGTCGGAAACATTGTAGAAGTTTCAATCGACGATATTTATCCAAATCCTAATCAGCCAAGAACCTATTTCGACGAAAAAGCCTTGAATGATCTTGCCGAATCTATTAAAAGTCTAGGCATTATCCAACCGATTACGCTAAGAAAAGATGGTGAGAAATTCGAAATTATCTCAGGGGAAAGACGTTATCGTGCTTCAAAAATCGCTGGTTTAGCTTCTATTCCTGCATATATACGTTTGGTAAACGATCAGGTTTTGCTGGAGATGGCTTTGGTAGAAAATATCCAAAGAGAAGATCTCGATCCTATTGAGGTGGCTTTGACTTATCAAAGACTTTTGGATGAGGTGGGGATGACTCAGGAAAATTTGAGTCAAAGAGTTGGAAAAGAAAGAAGCACAATTACCAATAGTGTTCGTTTGTTGAAGTTGTCGCCGGGAATCCAAAACGGAATCCGAAGCGGGCAGATTTCTGCTGGTCACGGCCGTGCGATTATGGGATTAGATTCTGATGAAAAACGCCAGTTGTTGTTTGATAAAATCATTGAAAACCAGTTGAACGTGAGACAAGCTGAGCAATTGGCTGGTCAAATGAAAAATCCTCAAGAAAAAGAAAAAGTAATCAAGCAAACTTTGGTTCCAAACCACGTCAAAAAAGCGCAGAAAAATTTGTCTGATATTCTGAACGTGAATGTCGAAATCAAAACTGCGGCGAATGGAAAGAAAGGTAAAATTGTCCTTGATTTTAAAAATGAAGAAGAGCTGGAAAGCATTCTTGCGCATATCAGATAAATGAAGAAAATACTTTCAATTTTTTTGTTTTTTTCTTTTTGTTTGATTTTCTCACAAGTTAATCGCAATGATACGATACGAGTAGAAAATCATCCTAAAGATAGCATTCCTGCTGCCAAACCATTGTCTGAAGCTCAGATTGTTGAAGATATTTCACAAACCAATGCGCCAGCAAAAATCACAAAATTAAGTCCTACAAAAGCAGGATTATATTCTGCTGTTTTACCGGGTTTAGGACAGTTTTATAACAAGAAATATTGGAAAATTCCATTAGTCTGGGGAGCTGTAGGAACCGGAGTTGGTGTTGCACTTTGGAATGATAAACAATACAAACGTTACAGAAATGCCTTCGTTGCAGAACTGAATGGCCTTCCGCACGAGTTTTCGGGAATCAATGGCGTAGATAAAATTGTTTTGGGAAATGCCCAGGACAGATCTAAAAGACAGCGCGATTATGCCATTGGAATCAGTGCCTTGATTTATATTCTTAATATTGTGGATGCCGTGGTGGATGCTCATCTCTACGAAGGGCGTCACGATCCGGATTTGGCATTGACACCAACAATTATCAGTGATCAATATAGTAATTATCAATCCAAAGCTGGACTGAGCTTAAATTTCAGATTCTAAAAAAATCAATTCAAAAATGAAAATAGCAATAATAGGTTACGGAAAAATGGGGAAAATCATTGATGAGATTTCTCAAAGCCGTGGTCACGAAGTAGTTGCAAGATTAAAAGAAACACCAACTGCGGAAAATCTTAATGATGCAGATGTTGCCATAGAATTTTCTAATCCTGAAGTTGCTTTTCAAAATATAAAAACTTGCCTGCAAAATCATATTCCGGTCATCTGTGGAACTACAGGTTGGCTCACTCAGAGACCTGAAATTGAAAAATTGGCCTTAGAAAATGATACGTCATTTTTGTATGGATCTAATTTTAGTCTGGGTGTCAATTTATTTTTTGCTTTAAATGAAAATCTGGCGAAACTGATGTCAAAAACCAATGAGTATTCAGTTCAGTTAGAAGAGATTCATCATATTCATAAGTTGGATGCGCCTAGTGGAACAGCTATTTCTTTAGCAGAAGGAATCATCCAAAATTCAGACTTCGAAGCTTGGAAATTGGATGAGACTAAAGATAAAGAACTGGGGATTTTCGCCATTCGTGAAGATGAAGTTCCGGGGACTCACAGCGTTTTCTACAAATCAGAAGTAGATGAAATAGAAATCAAACATACCGCTTACAACAGAAACGGATTTGCTTTGGGAGCAGTGATTGCAGCTGAGTGGATTATAAATAAAAAAGGGGTTTTTTCTATGAAAGATGTTTTAGGGCTGTAAAACTGTAACAAAAACCTGACATCAAAAACTAATTATAAAAATCAGCAAAAAGCTATTAGCCAATTGCCAAAAGCTAAAATATGAATTACATTATTACTTATACAGTTTATGTCCTGATCATCAGTGTTTTGATGGGGCTTACAACTTGGAAGTTATTTAAGAAAATGGGTTACAATCCATTATTTTCTTTTATACCTTTTTATAATTATCTGATTATTCTGAAAGAAACGAATCATTCCAAATGGTGGGCACTTCTGTCTTATCTTCCGATTGTTGGACCGATTATGATGTCGGTTTTCCATATTTTATTAATGAAAAAATTTGGGAAAAGAGGAGCATTAAATAGCTTCCTTACCGTGATTTTGCCTTTCATTTTTATGGCAACCGTCAATTATAGTAAAAATCCAGAAATAGAAACTGAAGAAGAGGAAGAAGAAAACAAAAAGAAAGAAACTTTCTTGGGATCAGTGACTTTCGCTGTGGTTTTTGCAACGGTGATTCATACCTTCATTACACAACCTTTCGGAATTCCTACAGGCTCTATGGAAAGAACTTTGTTGGTTGGAGATTTCCTTTTTGTAAACAAATGGGCTTACGGTTACAGAATGCCAATGAGACCGGTAGCTTTGCCATTTTTACAAGGAACGATTCTTGATTCCGGCCAAAAAGGAAATCCAAAAGACGACCCAAAATCTTATGTTGAAGCAGTTAAATTACCATATCTGAGACTTCCTGCTTATGATGAAATTAAAAGATATGATATCGTAGTTTTCAACTATCCACAAGATTCAGTTCACACAGCCATAGACAGAAAAGATCCTTATGTAAAAAGATGTATAGGAACGCCTGGCGACGTAATTGAGTTTCGGGCAGGAAAGTTGTTTGTGAACAATGCACCAGAAAAAATTCTGGGCGACGAGTATCAGCAGCACGGTTATCTTGTAACAACAGGTTCCCAACTGGATATTCCTCAGTTATACAAAACCTTTGGCTTTCTACCAGTTCAGGAAAATCAAACCAACGAAGGTTTTATCTACGCTTTTCAAGGTTTGACAGATCAGACTGCTAAAGAAATCAAAGCGCTTCCTCAGGTTATCGAGATGCACGAAATGATCGAGAAAAAAGGAGAAGCTGCCGTAAGATTCAAATTGAATGCTGATAAAACAGCTTACACCAAAAATGTAGATACCACCCAATCCATCTATCCAATCAACAAACCTTGGAACCAGGATTGGTATGGGCCACTTAGAATCCCGAAAAAAGGCGATGTTGTAAAACTGGATCAGGAAACGCTTCCAACATACAAATGGATTATCTCAGAGTACGAGCATAACAAACTCGAAAACAAAAACGGAAAAATCTACGTCAACGGTCAGGAAACCACCCAATATACCATCAAGCAAAATTACTATATGATGATTGGGGACAACCGTGATGCTTCTCTGGATGCCAGGTTTTTCGGTGTAGTTCCGGAAGAAAATATCGTGGGAAGACCAATGTTCACTTGGATGAGTGTAGAAGGCTTATTTTCGGATGCAAGTTCCACCTATCAGGCGCCGGGCAAAAAAATCCGTTGGGACAGGATGTTCAAAGCGACCAACACAGGCGAAGCCAACAAAACATCTTACTGGTGGGTGGCTGTGATTATTCTCGTTTTATTCTTTGGTTGGGACTATTTCGCCAAATTATTCAACAAGAAAAAAGAAGAAGAGTAATATAATTAGGAGCTATTTCCCGCTATCCACTATATCTTTTTTTGCTTAGAAATTTTTGTCATTAATAGTAATATTTGGTAAAAAGCAAAAAAAGGATGCCGTTTCTATCGGGGCTATGGGATTGGCTTTCCAAATCAAAATATAACACTTTGTTGAGGTTTAAGAACCTCAGCAAAGTTTTTTTAGTTTAAACAAATATGAATAACAAGATTCTTTTACCAATATTTTATTTGCCACCCATTTCGTGGTTTTCAATTTTCCTGAATCCTGAAAACGAAATATCATTCGAGCAATTTGAGAATTTTCCAAAACAGACTTATAGAAATCGAACAGCAATTTACGGAGCCAACGGAAAATTAGCATTAATAATTCCAATCAAACATACGGGGAAAAGAGAATTCAGAGATACAGAAATTTCTTTTGTAGAAGATTGGCAAAAACTCCACTGGAAATCTATCAAAACGGCTTATCAAAGCACACCTTACTTCGAATATTATGAAGATAAGCTGAAAGCCATTTTCGAGGAAAAAGTAAATTCTTTACTGGAGTTCAATCTCAAAGCTTTGGGTATCATTCTTGCTATTCTGAAAACCGAAAAAAAATACGAGTTGACGACAGAATATTTCAGAAACCCAGATGCAGAAGATTTCAGAGAAAAATTCTCAGCCAAATCCGAATCAGAATATAAGATGCCTGAATATTATCAAAGCTTTTCCGACAAAAACGGTTTCATAAAAGATTTATCGATTTTGGATTTGATTTGTAACATCGGACCAGAAACTTTGACTTATATCAAAAATATCAATAAAAACTAAATACCAATTTTTTTTAATTTAAAAATTATCTAATATGAAATCGCTGTCAGGACAGGCTTCTGTCAATATTTTGCGATTCCGTATTTATAAAAACAATAAAATTTACTTATGAAACATTTATTGATAGCGGCTGCCTTTTATGCCGGTTTTGCAACAGTAACAGCTCAAACAGCTGCTCCGGAAAAAGATAAAGACCTGAAAACCTGGTACCATAAAGATTATGCGACGACCAAAGTTTACGGTGTGAATACGGAAAACGCGTACAAATTTTTAGAGTCCAAAGGCCTCAAACCAAAAACAGTAGTTGTTGGCGTTTTGGACAGCGGAGTAGAAGTGGATCATCCGGGATTGGTGAAAAATATGTGGAAAAATCCAAACGAAATCCCAAACAACGGAAAAGATGATGACGGAAACGGTTATATCGATGATGTGTACGGCTGGAATTTTATTGGAGGAAAAAATGGCGACATCGATGTAGATAATATGGAGGTGACCAGAGTGGTAAAAAAATACCAATCTGTTTTTGAAGGTGATGATTCCACGAAAAATAAGGAAAATCAGGCTAAAATGCCGGAGGATTTTGCAATGTATATGAAAGCTAAGGATGTTTTCACCAAGAAAAGTCAGGAAGCTAAGCAAAGTGTACAACTTTATACAATGATCAACAATGCGATTCCGGATATGATCAAATTGTTAGGAAATAAGACTTTGACAAAAGAAAATCTAGCAACTATCAAACCTGCTAACCAGCAAGAAGCTATGGCAATGCAAGTGTTGTCACAAATGGCCGGTGATCCTCAGATTGCAGGAAAATCTTCCACCGAAGTTGAAACTTATTTGAAAAGCCAGATGAAAGAAGCTTTGGATTATTTTACGCCACAAGCTGAAAAAGGTTATAATTTAGATTTCGATCCAAGAAAAGAAATTGTAGGCGATAACTATGATGATTATTCTGAAAAAAGCTACGGAAACAACCATTACGAAGGCCCGGATGCAAAACACGGAACTCACGTTGCAGGAATTATTGCAGGGTTATCAAATGGTTCAGAAACTCAGTATGGTGTTGCTTCCAGAGTGGCAAAAATTATGACTGTGAGAGCGGTTCCGGATGGTGACGAAAGAGACAAGGACGTTGCAAATGCTGTTCGTTATGCCGTAGATAATGGTGCGAAAATCCTTAATATGAGTTTTGGTAAACCAGTCTCTCCTGGCAAAAATGTAGTTTGGGATGCCTTCAAATATGCAGAAAGCAAAGGTGTTCTTTTGGTAAAAGCTGCGGGTAATGAAAATGAAGATATTGCTGAACACCAATATTTCCCAACTAATTTCAAATCTCAATCAGATGAAAAACCTTTTATCAACAATATGATTGTAGTTGGATCTAATACCAATGATGAAACTGCTTTGAAATCAAGTTTCTCGAATTATGACAAGAAAATGGTAGATGTTTTCGCACCAGGCTCAGAAATCTATTCTACGGTTCCGGACGGAAAATATGAATATCTACAAGGAACATCAATGGCGTCGCCTGTAGTTGCTGGTTCTGCTGCTGTTCTATTGGCTTATATGCCTAACCTTAAACCTGAGCAAATCATCGAATCTTTGGTTAAAACTTCAAATGCTAGTACAGCTAATGGTTTTGGTGACTTGTCTAGATCAGCAGGTGTAATAGACGTAGCAAAAGCTGCAGAATATGCTTACAGTAATTTTTACAGAGCCAACTCATCTTCGAATTCTGTGAAAAAGTCTGTAAAAAAACAGAAAACACACAAGTCAATTGATAAAACTAAACTTTAATCAATTTCAACTTTATAAAAAGAAAAAATTTGAGAATTTCTCAGATTTTTTCTTTTTTGATATTTGGCATAGTTTTTTATAATAACTTAGCATTTAAATATAAAACTATGAGAAAATTAATTTTAGGAATAGCAGGTGTCGCATTAGTTGCAACCTCGTGTTCATCTACTAAAAATGCTTCATCTTCTGACGGAAGTGTTAGCGCAGGTCAGGCACAGACAGTACGTGCAGATGTTATGAAATTAAAAGGTGAATGGACTATTGCTAATGTAGATTATAATAAATCATTTAGTATAAAACCATTTGACGAAGGGGCAGATATCAATTGCTTTGTAGGAAGTTCTTGGAAATTAATCCCAAATAATTACACGGGGACATATTCTTTAAACGGAGGAGGTTCTTGCCCAATGAAAACGCAGGCTATCACTTTCAGTGTAGATAAATACAGTAATGTCTCTATCAAAAAAGTAGGAGAAGGTGAAAAAGCTAAAAGAGTTTCTGCAGGTTATATGTTGAAATTGGAAAGCCCGACTGAAAACAGTTTCACATTGGTTCAATCTTTAAACGCCGATGGATCTCCAATGGACGTACGTTATAACTTTGTAAGAACTTCTAAATAATAATAAAATACATATAATGAAATTAACTAAATTAAACATAGCAGCATTTTTTATCTCAGGCTCACTTTTATTAACAAGTTGCGAGGCTGTTCAAAATGCAAATAATACGCAGAAAGGAGCTGCAATAGGAACTGCTGCTGGAGCAGTACTGGGAGGAATTTTAGGAAATAACATCGGTAAAGGTGGAAATGCACCTCTTGGAGCTGTACTTGGTGGTGTTGTTGGTGGTGTTGCTGGTGGTGTTATCGGTAATAAAATGGACAAACAAGCTAAAGAAATTAAAGAAGTTTTGCCAGGAGCTGAAGTAGAAAGAGTAGGAGAAGGTATCAAAGTGACTTTGCACGAAAATACTGTTAACTTTGACTTTAATTCATCTAATTTAACGACTCTTGCAAAAACCAATCTTGATAAATTAGTTACAGTTCTTAGAAATAATCCTGACACCAATATCAATATCTATGGTCATACCGACAGTGTTGGTACAGATGCTGTGAACATAAGAATTTCTGGTCAAAGAGCTAATGCTGTTAAAAATTACTTTGTTGCGAATGGAATCTCATCTACAAGATTATTTACAGAAGGTTTAGGAAAATCAAGTCCTATTGCTTCAAACGATACAGACGCAGGTAGAGCTCAAAACAGACGTGTAGAATTTGCCATTACAGCGAATGAAAAAATGATTAATGACGCGAAGTCAAATTAATAATCATTCATTTTAAGATAAATAATAAACCGCAATTTGCGGTTTTTTTATTTTAATGCTACTTTTGTAGAATTATAAACATTGGATGAAGAATTATTTAAAATTAATAAGAGTAGAACAATGGGTTAAGAACTTATTTGTTTTTGCTCCTCTGTTTTTTTCAGGCAAGATTACCAACAGTCACTTATTTTACGAAAGTATTTTTGCATTCTTAGTTTTCTCTTTTACAGCGAGTTCTATTTACATCATCAATGATTATTTTGATATAGAATCTGATAAAAAACATCCTGAAAAGAAAAACCGCCCATTAGCAAGTGGCGCAGTTTCTAAAACAAGCGCAATAATATTATTTGCATTTTTAATTCTTCTGTCGGTTTCATCAATTTTCATTGGCAATTATATTTTTCAGACCAATTTTTGGAAGTTCGGAGTTATCATCGCATTTTATTTTGTGATGAATCTTTTCTACACATTCAAACTGAAACAAGTTGCAATTGTTGACATCTGTATCATTGCGATTGGATTTGTTCTGAGAGTATTAGCAGGCGGTTATGTCACAGGAGTTATCGTCACCAATTGGGCAATTTTACTGACATTTGTTCTAGCATTAGTTTTGGCGATTGGAAAGAGAAGAGGAGAATTAATTAATGCTCAGATTTCCGGAAAAACCAGAAAAGCTTTGGATGGTTACAATGTTCAGTTTGCAGATATTGCATTGTCTATCAGCTGTACTTTGGCGATTATTTGTTATCTGATGTTTACTTTGTCGCCGGAAGTTCAGGCAAGATTTCATCCAAGAGTTTTTTATACCGTGATTTTTGTGGTATTTGCATTCTTAAGATATCTGCAACAAACTTTGGTTTACAACAAAACCGAATCGCCAACCAAAATTGTTTATAAAGACCGCTATATTCAAATCACAATTTTGCTTTGGGTAATTGTTTTTCTATTACAAATCTATTTTAAGAAAGAAAATTAAATACTAAAAGTTGAATATTGATATAAAGAATAATTCAACTCTTAAATCATATCAAAACCAACAGATGAAGCCGAATTTTGTACAGAAAGTAACCAATTGGGGAAATTTCCCGATTGTAGAAAAGGAAATGAAGTCGGATGATTCTATTTCTAAAATCAAGCAATTTGTAAGAGATAATAATGAAGTCATTGCAAGAGGAAATGGCCGTTGCTACGGCGATGCATCTCTGGGCGAACATATTTTCTCAACTAAAAGACTCAATAAATTTATCTCTTTTGATAGACTGAACGGCGTTATCGAATGCGAATCCGGCGTTCTTTTATCCGATGTTTTAGAAGTTTCCGTTCTACAGGGCTATTTTCTTTATGTAACACCCGGAACCAAATATATTTCAGTCGGAGGCGCAATTGCATCTGATGTTCACGGCAAAAATCACCACGCCGAAGGTTGCTTTTCTGAATATGTAATCGAATTTAAATTGATTAATGAAAATGCCGAAGTCATCACTTGTTCCCGCAAAGAAAACTCAGACAAATTCTGGGCAACGATTGGCGGAATGGGATTGACAGGAATTATCCTTTCAGCCAAGTTCAAACTAAAAAATATAGAATCGGCTTATATCAGACAGGAAAGTATCAAAGCAGAAAATCTGGATGAGGTTTTCCAATTGTTTGATGAAAGCGAAGATTGGACCTACAACGTTGCCTGGATTGATTGTTTCCAAAAAGGAAAAAACCTGGGCCGTTCGATTTTGATGAGAGGTGAACACGCTTTGAAAGCGGAGTTACCAACCAATCTTCAAAAGAAAACTTTGAAGCTGAAAGAGAAACCAAAACCGACGATTCCGTTTTATTTCCCTGGTTTTGTATTAAATTCTTTGAGTATTAAGATTTTCAATTTCCTTTATTACTACAAACAAACGAAGAAGCAACTCAATAATTTTATAGATTACGAAACATTTTTCTATCCGCTGGATGTCATCAATGACTGGAACAAAATCTACGGAAAAAGCGGATTCATCCAATATCAAATGGTCATCCCAAAAGAAAACGGAAAAGAAGGAATGCGGCAGATTCTAGATGCGATTGCAAAAAGCGGAAACGGTTCTTTTCTGGCAGTTTTGAAGCTTTTCGGAAAACATAATCCTGAAGCCTACAACTCATTTCCGGTCGAAGGTTACACTTTGGCTTTGGACTTTAAAGTGAACAAAGGCTTGAAAAAACTGGTTGATCAATTGGATACTATCGTCGAAAATTTCGGAGGCAGAATTTATTTGACCAAAGATAGTATGAGTAAATCCTCTTTGACCAATTATCTTCAAAATGTCAATTCATCCAAGTTCGTTTCATTACAGCATAAAAGAATATTATCTGGTTTATAGTCGATAGTTTTTGTTGTTTAGATTAATATAAATCCAAAGGCATCAAAAAAACTAAAAACCAAACACAAAATACTGAAAACTATGATAATACTAGGTTCCAATTCCGAAGTTGCACAAGCATTTGTAGAAGAATGTCTTGCAAAAGGCGAAAAATTTCCCACCATTTATTTGTTGAGTTCCAATCCGGAAACGACGGAGAAATTTGCCGGTCATATTCAGGTGAAGTTTTTTCAGCATTCGGAGATTATTCCTTTGGATTTGATGAAGGAAATTGATTATAAAACTTTGGAAAATATCAATTCTGATGTTTTATTTTGCGCAACTGGCTATCTTGGTTTGAGTACGGAAGAAGGACTTTATGACGATGAAAATACGGAGAGAATCATAGATGTAAATTATGCAAAACTAGTTCCCGTCCTCAACTTCTTCGCCAAAAAAATGGAATCCAAAAGAACCGGAACAATGATAGTTTTGTCATCTGTTGCGGGAGAAAGAGGAAGACAGAGCAACTTTATCTACGGAAGTGCAAAAGCAGCTGTAACAGCTTATCTCAGTGGATTGAGAAATTATCTCTTCGATAAAAAAGTCCACGTTTTGACGGTGAAACCAGGTTTTATGGACACCAAAATGACGGAAGGCTTACCACTGAATCCAGCGCTTACTGCTTCGCCAAAAAAAGCTGCGGAAGGAATCTATAAAGCTTACAAAAATAAAAAAGATGTTGCCTACGTTTTACCAATTTGGGCAATCATAATGCTGATTATCAGAAATATTCCTGAGTTTATTTTTAAAAAATTGAAGCTTTAATTTAGGTTTGAGGTCGTAGAGTTTAACTAATCTGAAATATTCTCACAAAAACACAAAAACTAAAACTTTCCACCTGAAAAATGAAAAAACTATATTTATTCGATTTCGACGGAACACTTACTTACAAAGACACAATGTTTCTGTTTTTGAAGTTTTATAATCCAGCAAGATTTTCTGCTCAGTTTTTGAAGCACGTTCCGCTTTTTATTTTATTAAAATTAAAATTAGCCAATGCGGAAGCTGTAAAGAAAAGTTTCATTTCATCAATGCTGAAAGGAGAATCCAGATATAATATCGACAAAAAAGCAAAACTTTTTTTTAAAGAAAATTATCCAAGTCTGATCAGAGAAAATGCTTTGGATTTCATTAATAATATAGACAGAGAACACACAGAATCCTACATAGTTTCGGCTTCTTTGGATATTTGGGTAAAACCGTTTGCAGAGAAATTCAATATGACTTTGCTTGCTACAAAAGCTGAGTTTGCAGATGATATTTTTACAGGGAAATTTGTTGGTAAAAACTGCAACAAAGATGAAAAAGTCTGCAGAATAGAAGCGGAACTTGGCGATAAAAAATTCGACAAAATCATTGCCTTTGGAGATACTTCCGGAGACAAACCAATGTTTAAGTTCGCCAATGAATCGCATTACCGATTTTTTCACTAATTTAGTACCTTAATTTTTAGAACTTTTTCGGCTTCAAAATATCAATTCAAAATGGAAAGAATTTATCTGGATAATGCTGCAACTACGCCTCTTGACGATGAGGTGATAGACTGTATGGTAAATGTAATGAAATTCAATTATGGTAATCCGTCGTCCACGCACAGCTTGGGACAGGAGGCCAAAACCGTTTTGGAAGAAGTAAGGCGAAAGATTGCAGAGTCATTGAAAGTGACACCTGGAGAGATTGTTTTTACATCTTGTGGCACCGAGTCCAACAATATGATTATCAAATCTGCTGTCAATTATTTGGGAGTGGAAAGAATCATTACTTCTGCTTTGGAACACAAATGCGTTGCGGAAACTTGCCTGGAAATGAAAAAGTTGAAAGGCGTAGAATTGGTTTATCTAAGACCAGATTCAAACGGCGATTTTGATCTGAATAAATTAGAAGAAGTACTGAAATCATCAGACAAGAAAACTTTGGTAACATTGATGCATGCCAACAACGAAATCGGAAATATTCTCGATATCGAAAAAGTGGCTCATCTTTGTAAAGAAAACAATACACTTTTCCATTCTGACACTGTGCAGACAATGGCACATTTGGACCTGGATTTTTCTAAAATCCCGGTAGATTTTGCATCTTGCAGTGCACATAAATTTCACGGACCGAAAGGAGCTGGATTTGCTTTTGTAAGAAAATCTTCAGGTTTGAAAGGTATTATCACTGGTGGACCACAAGAAAGAAGCTTGAGAGCCGGAACTGAGAACGTAACAGGAATTGCAGGTTTGGGTAAAGCCTGGGAAATATCTCAGGACAAAATGGAGGAATATAAAAACCATATCATCGACATCAAACATTACGCAATTCAGCAATTACAGGATAAGATTTCCGGTATCAAATTCAATGGCCGAAGTGCAGACGACGGAAGTCTTTATACTGTTCTCAATGTTTTGCTTCCTTATAAAAATCCTCTAATTGGTTTACAATTGGATATGAAAGGAATTGCTATTTCACAAGGAAGTGCTTGCAGTTCAGGAGCTTCTAAGCCTTCTATGGTTTTGATGTCAGTTTTGTCGGAAGATGATTTGGATAATAAAACGCCTTTACGAGTTTCCTTCAGTCATTACACAAAGAAATCAGATATAGATGCACTGGTTGATGCATTGGATGAAATAGGCAGTCAGTTTGTTATAGAAAAAGCCGATAGTTTACATAGATAATCAGCAAAAAAAATAGAGTATAAATTTTGTAATTTTGTATTACAAATTAACAAGAATAGAAATCATGGCAGTAGAAATTACAGATCAATCCTTTCAGGAAACAGTATTAAATTCAGATAAACCAGTTTTGGTTGACTTTTGGGCGGCTTGGTGTGGACCTTGTAGAATGCTTGGCCCAATCATCGAGGAAGTAGCAAACGACTTCGAAGGAAGAGCTTTGGTAGGAAAAGTAGACGTGGATAACAATCAGCAGATCTCTGTAGATTACGGAATTAGAAATATCCCAACCGTTTTGATCTTCAAAAACGGAGAAGTTGTAGATAAAATCGTTGGTGTAGCACCAAAAGAAGTAATCGCTGAAAAGCTGAATGCTTACTTATAAGAAATTAATATAATTGAAAATGAGCGCTTTTCCCTGTGAAAAGCGTTTTTTTTTGTTTAAAATTTGCAGTTGTGGAATATTGTTGTATTTTTGCAACCACAATAAACGACGATAGTTTTCTTAGTTTGTTGGGCAAGAGATCCGGTAGTTCAGCTGGTTAGAATGCCGCCCTGTCACGGCGGAGGTCGCGGGTTCGAGTCCCGTCCGGATCGCATAAAGTTTATCAATTACTTTTCAAAAAATTGATCCGGTAGTTCAGCTGGTTAGAATGCCGCCCTGTCACGGCGGAGGTCGCGGGTTCGAGTCCCGTCCGGATCGCAACTATTAAATTAAAATAGTGCAAAATGCTTTAAAACGTATGTTTTAAAGCATTTTTTGTTTTATGATATTGACGAACCATTATGAACAAACGTCGGAATCAGTGTATTCATTGTAATTGCAGTTGCTGTATCAAAGCAGGAATAACATAACAAAATAAGCAATGCTATCAATGCAAAAGGTGCAAAAAGAAGTTCATTGGGAACTATTCGTATTAATGCATATCACAAGGGTACTAATCATAATATTCAGCAACTGATAAAAGAGGGAGTTGGAATTAATAGCATTAGCAGATTACTTAATGTCAGCAAAACGACTGTACTTAAAAAGATTTTAAAATAGCTTCAAAAGTTGTTAAGTCACCTCTTAATGAAAATAAGGACTCTAAGAGTTTGTCTTTTTTGAATTAGGTCATATTATTGATTTAATTAAGGTGGCAGTATACTTACCTTCTTCTTTTTAACCTTATTGAACACATCGAACGCAGAACCGTTCAATAACTGAATGCTATCAAAACCAAATCAATTTCTAAGTTATCGAGCAATTTTACGGCTTCATCTACATTGTCGTCCCAACCCAAAATTTTGCTGTCTGGTTCCTGTTCTACCCAAAAGCTTATTTCGTTTCTAATACTTGGTTCGTCTTCTATGATGGTGATTTTTATCCTCTCCCTACGGAACTTTGTTCATTAATTTTCATAAATCATTCAATTTCTCTCTCCAAAAGAAAGTGATTTTGCAGGAAAATTTGATTTATGTTCATTTTTACACAAAATTTAATTATATTCTATCAATTCCCATTCATTGTTGTGATATTCATATATTTTTATAGTAGATTTTCCGGTCAAAATTTGGGTGACCTTTACTTTGTAGCCTAACCAATTTTCAAATTCAAAGTATAAAGTGTCATTTTTTTTGTGTAAAATCCAGACCTAATTGGCTCATATAAACTTTAGGATAATAGATTTTTTCTGTGCTCAGATTTACATCAAACTCTGCAAACTTTTCATCCTCTTTTTTTAAGGTAATTACGTTTTTTCTGACGCTCACTTCATAGCCGATTGTGAAAAGAAAAGTGGGGTAGTTGTATCCATTTCCGTTTGGAGGGAAATTTTCTACAATAGAACCACCATATCGATGTATGCTCGTATGCCAAATTTTCCCTTTCAAGTCTGTTGAGTTTGCAAATTCATTTGTTTCTGATATATTTTGTCCATTACAAGAAATCATTAACGGTAAAATTGCAAGAAGTAGTAAAAGTTTTTTCATTCTAATAATTCTTTACGTCAATTAATTTTTTGCAGGTGGCGGAACTTTCACTTCCGTAGGTTTTAGATACTTGTCAGATAAATTTTGAGAGTTAATTCCTTTCATTTCTTTACTTATTTCTTTAAGTCCATACTTGTCAGTAATATACTTTGTAATTAACTTATCCGCATTGTAATAATCAAATCCGTGTTCAGTTACAGTAAGTGTGTCGTTTTCTGCTTTATAGAAACCTTCCCGAATAATTTTACCATTTCTTGTAGCATATTTTGTGATTTCAAATTCACTGTGTTTCCATTTGTCCTTTTCAGAGATTACAATTTTATAAACTTCTAATGTATCGCCTTTTTCTTGTCGTAAATCAGTATCCAAGTCTTGATAACCACAATAAACATTAAATCGTTTTTTTCTAATTTTAAAATTCCCTATTAATTTATCTTTTTTAGTAATTTCAGAAGTTCCAACTGTTGAAAATACCCCTTTGGGTTTTGGTCCTTTTTGCGAAAATGCAGAATTACAAAATGTCGTTAAGAGTAAAATTGTCAATATTTTTTTCATTATTTGCCAATGTTTGTTTTAATGCAGTCGGTTCTGTAAAATTACCGCTAACATTTTGGGGCTTTACGTTCGGGCGGGAATAGGAGCACAAAAGCCGATATTATTACTAAAGTTCAATTGAAAACTGCCGTTGAATTTTGCACTTCAGCCCGCCTGACGCAAACTGCGAAGTAATCATCGAAACCATTAAAAACAATAGAAACGATGAGATAAATACTTATTTTGCACTCGGTTTATTATCTTCAGGCCTTCTCCAATTCAAGTATTCAGCTTCTTTTTCCATTCATTTAAAGTTCTAATTAGTTCGATATAACAATAGTCTGTCATATATTCTTTATTTGCCAAAATAGCTATTTCTATTTTATATTCTAAATAGTGAATTATCGTTTCTATTTGTCGGTTGTCAAAAAGCGAAAATCTATATTTTTGATACTCGTCGTTAAGTTTATGCCCCAGGGTAAATATTATATCAGGTGAGCTAACGCCTTTTTCTTTAAATATTTTGTCCTCTAATATGTCAAAAATTAAAAATTTAGGTAAGCAAAATCTCATTCCTTTTGCATCAAAAAATGATAAAGAGCTTTGTGCATAAGCAAGGTCTTCGTAGGGAATACTGTCCCAATTATTTCGTTCGTCTTTTATTCTTAATTTCAAAATTTGATTTTCGTCCGCATAATCATCAAGCCCTTGTCCTTCCCAAAGTCCAATACCGTCGTCTAACTTTACATCTTCAAATGAAGTCCGTATTTCAGTTATTAATTTTTCTTTTGTCATTCAGACGAGTTGTGTTAAAATTATTTTGAACTTTTTAGGAGCTTTGCGTTCGGGCGGGAAATCGAAGCACAAAAGCTGAAATTATTACTAAAGTTCCATTGAAAAACTAACATTAGATTTGCAATCAGCCCGCCTGACGCTAAACCCTTGTTACCTGATGTGTGATTTTAGTTCTGCCTTTCTTTCAAATCTGTCTCTGCTATCCAGGTGTCAAATGCCAAATCTGCACCTGCTATTTCTACAATTCTATCTTTGTGTGTCATTACTCCCAAACCGTGTTCGCTATCCCACGAACACGAAAAACCAAAACCAATGTATGGATAGTCTTCTTTAACAACAGAAGTTACATAAAAATTAATCGTTGTTAACAAGTCTGCAAAATCCTGAATACCTTTCAAGTCAGGCATAAAATCGTGTTTGTCTTCTTTCGAATAGTTGTAGATTTTCTGTAGTTCAGGATATTTTTTAAAGAGTTCTTCTAATATATTTTTTAAAATTATTTCTTGATTTTCTTGTAAATAATCTAAACCATTTTGTTGCGCTGTGGTTGGCTTTCCGGCAATTTCGCCGTCTTCATCAAGCAAATTATAATACAATTTTTTATCTTCTTCCTTGAAGAAATTTTGCCAATATTCTAATTCAAAAATGATGTCAAAATCTTCTTCATCACTATCTTTTTTAGTAGTTAACTCTTTTGGATTTTGAAGATGTTTATTGAAGAATTCATAACAAAATGGAGCTCTTGTAAAAATGTATTCTTTGTTCTCGGCATAGCATAATTTAAAAAATTCAAGCGCTTTTTCCTCATTTCCACATTCTAAACAACATTCTCCGTTGTAATAATTATTTATATAGGCAGGATGTTTTTTTGAAAGTGAATGTGCATCCATTTCAATAATCCATCTCATCATATTTTCAAAATCATTTAGGTTGATATATTCATTTATCATTCTTCCAATAAATATACTTCCCTGATGGATGTTGTACTTTTCACCGTCTGCTTCCTGCCATTTTTGTTCTATAAAATTGATTAATTCCTGTTTTGTTATTTTAGATTTCTTCAACATTGACTTATCTAAAAAGGTGTCAATTTCATTGATAATAATTTGTGCGTTTGACATTTCGTTATTTCTTTATTATTCAGATTTGTTTTGGTAGAGCATTCGCACACCTATCAGCATACGGCTCGGGTATTGCCGGAGGTGGGGATTTTCAGTGTAAAAGTTCAATTTAAGTAGTTTCGTAACGCTTTTGGTAATGCCGTGCTACTTGCCATTTTGAGTCTTTCCTTGGATTTCTTTAAGAGAATTGTCAAGCCAAAGTTCAAGCTTGTTTTTAATTCTGCCTAATTGTTCGTTCATTGTTGTAAGATATTGGTCAATAAAATGGCAGTTAACTGTAATTTATACTTCATTAACTGTTCGGCGTTTTATTTTGGTGTTCGTTTAACCTTTCCTGCAATAATTTTTCAAGTGCAGTAAAGTCATACTTCAAAGTGTTTGGGCTTATCGAAAGAGGAGTTCCGTAGGTATTCATATTTCCTTGCATCATTTTTCGTTTTAGTCCTTTCACATTTTCTAAAAATTGATTGGGTTCTTTCACAAAAACGAGTAGAAATTTTGAGTTTTGATAGGTTTCTGTCTTTATTTCTGTAATCTCATTCCACTTAATAAGTCCAACACTTAAAAGGGCAGAATTGTCGGTTATTCCATTGTCATCAATGATAAGTCCAGTGTTGTTTCTAAATATTTTTTTGGTACCATAAATGGTAAGCCAACCAAAAATTAAAATTGTTGCTATGATAAGAATTCTATTAAATAAAGGGTTTTGGAAAAAGAAAAAAACGGTTGTTTTTGCAAATTCATCAGCTTTAGGGAAAAACCAAATACTCGCTAAAACCACGAGAAATGTGAAAGCAACTCCGAGTATTAATTTTGTCTTGTCAATTAGTATTTCAATTTTATTCATAATGTATATTTTTAATGTTATTTTGAGAATTGTTTTACGCTATTGGCCAAAGTTCGCTGTTTTATACAAATGGGAAATCTAAGCACTTCCGTTGAGTCGAAAAACAAACGTTGATAAAAGTACACAAAGTTCAATAGAAGAACTACTGTTGTAATTTTACCCCGCTTTTGGCAATAGCTCATTACCTATTGTTTTATTTTTTAACTCTCTATGTCTATCTTTATACTATCGGGGCTTGGCGAAGGTTTTTTTGCGGAGTTTTTATGGACCATCATCAAGATATATGAGTTCTCCTGAATTAGAAATTGCGCCAAGTATTTCGTTTTTGTATTTTTTATTGATGATGAAAATTAATGCCTTAAAGTGAGGTTCTTTTTCTCCAAAAATTAAAGTACCATTACTTTTCTTCTAATTTTATTGTATTTTCTTCGTTGTCCCAAACTGTGCAATACCTTATAATTCTATCATTTAGTTCCCAAGTGTAGGCATCAACACTTCCGAAAAATCTCCCAGTTGTTTTGATTGCTTTTCCATATTTTTCATCTAGTACCTTAATATATTTTTCGGATTCCTTTTGCTCAATTTTATCTACAAAACCATTTTGCTGTGAGTGTGATTAATTCTTTCATTTTCTAATGCTATATAGTTTTATAAAATTCTTGTGTTTTTCTATAATAGGAAATATTTTATTAGCGATTAATTTGTCCTGATTTTCACAAAATTCTTGTTCGCTTCTAATGTTAGCAATTATATCACTTATTTCTACCCTCATTTCGTAGGCAATATCTTTTTTATTTTCGGGTAAATAGCTTTCTAAAGTTTCCATATTCAATATCACTTCGTCCCAATCGATTAGCGATGTGTTGATGGTTTCCCGAAAAGATGCAGTGTCTAGACAGTTGAAAAAGTAGTCGTATTTTTGCTGATTGTATTCGGGAAGCAATAACTCAAAACGATGTTGCATTCCTTTTATAGAGGTATCATCATATTCTCTTTTTTCCATCAATCGTTTATATAATATTTCCTTTTCAGCTTTTGAAAAAACTACACTGTAACTGTTTTGAGGAATTATTTTTTTTGAACGATAATAGTTAACAAAATTATTTTCTGGCTCAAAAACTATCAAATTATCATTTTTAAATCCTTCGGTATATTCTTCAATCAAGTATTTTATTTTGGCGTTGTATTGTTCTTGGTCGGTTTTTAACTGATAGATTTCCGCATACTTTTTAATTTCAACAAGTTTGATAAAAGCATTCAATTCGCCTTTATCATCATCTGCCCAAAAACTGTTTTTATAAACATAATTTTTTACAAATTTCGATTTTTTCAAGGTAACCACTTGTGATTTTGAATTCAACAACTGGTCTTTTATATGATTTATACAGTTTTCCGAATCGAATTTATCATTACAGTGAAATAAAATCTCAAGGCTGTCTTTTTTGAAAGGTTGCCCAATAATTATTTTTCCTTTTTTGTGATTGTATGGATTTAGGGGATTGACTTCGGATAGGATATGAAGTTTTATCCGAATGTATTCATCCATTTGATTTCTATAATAAGGTTTAGGCTCACTTTTTTGAGTGATGATTCTTCCGCCATCGGTGTAAATCAGCAGTTCGTCCTTCGCATATTGTCCAAAAACAAAAGTGGATGAGAAAGTTATAAAAAATAGATAGAGTAATTTAGTTTTCATAGTTTGTACCAAATGAATTTTTGTTTATCGCTGTCAAACTCTAATTTGTAGCGCTTTCTGTTTTTAGAAAAAATCAAGTATTCTTTCGCAAGATTTATTTCTACAACTTTAGTTTTTACAGAAAGTATAACAACACCGTTGTTATCAATCCAGTATTCATTTTCTGTAGCTGATTTTTGAATTTTTGTAAGTGGCAAATAACCGTTGAGATACTCAAGTTGTTGATATTTTATGGGAAATTTCCAATTTTTTGTATTCAAATCAAAGATACCAACCATTCCATTTTTTTTAACCTTGTACAAACTGTCTTTGTGGAAATAGTCAATAAGCTCATAATCAAGTGGCAAAATTTCATTGCCTACATTGTTAAAAATGCCATAGAAAATATCGGCTGAAATTTTTTTGTTTATCAAAACTTTTTCATTGCAATTTTTTTCTTGTGTATCAATTTTGTCTATTTCGGTAATCCAAATATTTTTATCTAAATCAGAAGATTTTACACCTTCTAAAATAATTGCTTGATCGTTAATAGAAGCATAAGAATATGGAAAAAAGTTTTTTTTGATTTTTTTGCCATCAGGAAATACCAAATAACAAAAATTATTTTTCTCTGCAATTATAAATGGGTCTGCATAATCATAAGGCATTGTAAAACCAGAATATTCTGCTGGCAAAATCATTTTGCTCTTATTTGATAAGCCTTGTTTATTGCCTTTTTGCCAGCACAAAAAATGATTATCAGGATATGGATATGGCGATTTATCGTACTCAAATGGAATTACGATTTCGTTATTTTTATTGATTGCTCCGAATTTTCTATCAATGTTTTCTGCTAAAAAGTATTCTAAATGTCTGCCTGAATAATAAGTGTCATAAAAAACTCTTTTATACTTGAAAGGTATTATCACTTTACCGTTGGTGTCAATTAGTCCCTGTCGTTTAAAGGGGGTATAAAGGTAAATTCTAAAAGTTCCTTTTTCGGTAAAGATTAATTTCTGTCCTAATCCCCAAAATACATTGTACACTTTTTTTTCTCTGTCATATTTTCCATGTATCCACGCACCAGCAAAACCAAAATAACCCCAGATAAAATAAATGAGTCCAATTGTCGCCAATGCAATGAGGGTTTTTGTATATCTGCTTTTCTTTGTTTTCAATCAGTCGTTTCGAATTGGAAATGTGGTTGGGTAAAATTACGGCTAACGTTTTGGGCTTTACGATGCTAGGCAATCGAAGCACAAAAGTTGATTTATTACTAAAATTTAATTGAAAAACTGCTGTTATTTTTGCAATCAGCCAGCCTCACGCAAAATCCTTGTTGGCTGTTCGTCGTTATTCAAAGGTTGCATCAATTTTAGAAATTTTCCATTTTCCATTCTCTTTAACCATTGATACTCGAGATTTTGAAAACCCACCATAAAGCGAATCTGATAATTTTAAAACAACTAATGATTTGTCGGCTTTGGTCGTAAATTTTTCAATTTCTGCTTTATTTATACTTTCTCCTTGTCCGTTTGTCCAAACCATATAATGTGTAAATACACATTCATTTCCTGTTACATATTCGGCAGGATTTACCGCGCCTGACTCTTCAACATCTTTCCATTTGACAAGTCGTAATTTATCTTCACAATCTTTAAAAATTATACGTTCATTTTCATAAAATTTTTCAGAAAAGTAGCCACTCGTTTCCAAGAATTTTTTATGGTTGGTTGCGTCTAAAACATAAATACTGTCTTTTGTTAAAACAATATCTGGCGATTCTACGAATTTTTTTAAATAAATATCTTTCAAATACCATTTATAAAACTTTAATGCAACAATTTGAGGTTCATCTTCGTTTTCCGCTATTCCTTTTTTGTGTATTGGTTTTACATTGTCAATGTTTAATTCAATTGTTGTATTTTCTTTTGATTCTCCTTGATTACAAGAAATAGTGGAAATAACAACTAAAATATAAATTGTAATTCTCAGTTTCATATGCGTTCAGTTTACAATGACAGCAAACGTTTCGGGGCTTTGCGATGGTGAGGCAACGGAAGCACAAATCTTCAATTTTGCACAAAAGTTGAATCGAAGAACAAAGCTGTAGTTTTTCTATTCAAGATATACAAAGTCGCCACCGGTTATTTTTCCAACAAGTTCGTTTTGATATTCTTTTTTTATTATAAATATATAAGCTTCTATGTGAGACTCTTGTTTATTGTTTTTAATAGTGTTTTTCAATTCGTTAACTTCTATTTTCATTGTGTTGCTATCATCATTAGCAACTACAGAATATTTTATAATCCTATCTTTTAACAGCCAAGTATAAACGTCAAACGGCTTTACAAAATGGCCTTTAGTTTTAGTTGATTTTCCATATTTTTCATTTAGTAATTCAACAAATTTTTGAGTGTCCTTAAGAGATGTTTTGCTGGCCACACCATTGAATATCATAATTTTTCCGTCTAAGGTTGTTGCAAAATTGATAGCGTTGAAATCGTATTCATCAAATCTTGCTATAATGTCATTGGCAGAAGATATGTCTCTTGTATATTCAATTCTTACGGGTTTTTCGCTTCCAATAAATTCGCCATCCACAATTGTATCAGCTCCTATCACTTCGTTTTTTATTTTGTAATAGTTGTCATAGGTTTCGTATTTGTTTTTATCTGAAATAAATGTTGAAACTTTTGTATTAAAATTAAAATCTTCTAATTCAATTGCTTTTTCTTTTTTACAACCTATGAGGACTAAAGGAAAACTAATAAAAAGTAGTTGCTTAAATATTTTCATTTTTATGTTAGATTTTGTTTTTTCAGGTTTTTAATTCTTGTCCGTTACAAGAAATTATAAAAGGCAAAATTGCAAGTAGTAATAAAATTTTTTTCATTTTATTTAAGTTGATTGATTGTTTTGTGAGGAAGGATAAAGTATAGTAATATAAAAAATATTATGAGTGAGAAATTGATTATATATTTTTGCTTATCTTTTTTGTAAATATGCCAAAAAGCTTCTAATAGTATAATTCCGTAAGCCAAAAAGTAAGGATATAAAATGAAAGCGTCTAAATTATACGTCAGTCCATTATAATTTGTTTCTACATAAACAGCAAGCCACGAAAAATAAGGAATTGCGAGAAATAGAAATCTTACTAATGTATATTTGAAAACATTTTTTTTCATTTTTTTTTTCTTGTCGATAGAAGTCGGTCTGTAAAATTACCGCTAACTAATTTATACACGCTACAAACTTTCACATATACAACCATTTTGGTAGATATATGCGAAGTTTATTGTGCTTTTCAAATGTATAATTTTAAGGCAACAAATCAAAACCATTTACAATTCGTACGTTTCATTTATGATTTGTGGAAAATATCAATTATAATTTTCAAACAACTCTCTATAAAATTCAATTTCAGAGTCGTAATAATTGGGAGTCATTACATATAACGCTGGGAATTCTTTCGAAATAATGAACTTATTGTTCTTGGTTTTCGTTATCAAATAAAAAGAATCCGATGAGTTTTTTTTATAAACAAAACTGAACTTTGTCTCCGCAACTTTTTCATAATCTGTACTATATAAAATCCAAAATCCCTTTTGATGCAAATCTTTCTTTTCTTTTTCTGTAAGATTTCCTTTTCTGTCATTAGCTACAAGTTTTTTCCAAATAGCCTCAGTTTCCGGATTGATTTTTAAAACCTTGTAATAAACAAAATTCCCTTGGTCAGCTGGTTCATAAAATTGTGAATCTGGGTCCGAAGACAAGGCTTTCTGCGTTTCCGAATTGATATTTTTAAAGAAATCTTTTTCCAAGACCGAAAGTTGGCTCTCATAGGAATCCCAGCTTTTGTCCTGATTTCCGATAGGTTTCAAAATATTTTTAGCCATTCGGAGTTGATGGAGCAATTGATTCATTTGTTCGTCTTGATTAGGCTCGGGACGTTTGTTTTGAAAAAAAGTATTACTGAAATACACCAAATATTCCTGTGTTTTCGGGAGATATTCGAAATAGAAAGCTTTTACACTGCCTTGATATTTGAAAATCGCGCTATTCTCATCCCGATAAAAAACCCTGTCGGCAGTTTCCAGAAAATTCAGAAATCGTTAAATGGTTTGTACTCTTGCTTTTTGCAATGAAAAAATTGCCTTCTTCGAGACCAGAAGGAAGATATGGAACGAAATTATACACGGAAAACTTTTTAAAGTCTGGCGAATCACTATCGATTGTAAAATTGTCATTTACTTTCCACTGAAATTTGTAATAACTGCCCGGACTTTTTGCTGATGGTATGAAACGCATCCTGTAATTGAAAGCCAAATTAAAATCATAACCTTCCAAAGAAGTTTTGTACCTAATTGTTGGTGTTGTGAGGATTTCTTTTGCTTTCACAGAATCAATTTTGTTGATTTCCGACGGAAAATTTTCAACTTCTGTTGATTGATTCTGAAATGTTTTCGGCGGTTTTTGTTTTCCTTCGCAACTCATAAAAAGGAGTAAGGAGAGAATTGGAATAAGATTTTTCATTTGTGTTTTTCTGTTATAATTTTTTAATTAATAATATTCCAATTTTCGTTTTATCAAATATTTTTCTTTGTCGCTGGTTTCTGTTTTTTCTATCCAATTTCCTTTATCATCGTATTTATAGGTGTACAAAGTTTCACTTTTATAGTTTCCGTTTATATAAGTGTATCTTTCAACATCTTTTTTCAGATTATAGGAATAATTTATTTTCGAGGGAAAACGTAATTGAGTAGTTTTTTCGCTTATTTTCTTGTCTTTATTATAAACAAAATGATTGATTTCATACACTTCATTATTCGAGTCGATAAATTTTTCTTCCTTTAAAACATTTTTCTCATCAAAGGTTTTCACTTCTGTAAAAGTTAATTTGAAATCGTGTGTAGCTTCATCATATTCATAGACTTTTGCTTTTCTAGAATTTCTTTCATATTCGTAGATTTTGTAAAAAGACTTGTTTTTTTTGAAAACTTCCTTTTCATCATCAAAACTCCTGATGAACGTTTTTACTAACTGTTTTTTTTCATTGAACTTATTTTCTATTACCTCGTATTTTTCGCCAGAAATGTAGCTGAACTTTTCGCCTTTCAAAAGAAGAGTGTCTTTGTAATAGTGTTTTTCGATAAGCTTAATTTCATCCTTTTGAGTAGTGTCGTCCCAAATTATAATGCTTCTTTCCTTAAATTTTCCATTAATATCGAAAGTGTTAAACTCGTCATAGCCAATAAAGTTTCGCCTAACCAAGTTCTTATTATCCTCATATTCAAAAAAGACGATTTCCTCAGATTTTATCATATTCTTGCTTTCTTTCTGTCCGTTGCAAGCTCCAAAAAAAATTAAAATTGTAAGGAGTATAATTAGTTTTTTCATTTGTGTATAATTTCTCTTTCAAATATAAAAATTTAGCTCCTCAAAATGTAAAACCATTTACAATTCGTAGCCTTTCATTTACGATTCGTAGATTCATCATCAAACCTTGAAGGTTTAAAATCAAAATATTCCAAACCCTTTCTATCAACCCAACCTTTTCTGCCATCTGGATATTCGAATCGGGCAAAATATTCGATGTAATCTTCCAATATTTTGTACTTTGGTTTCTGTCCGATGTAAGGATAACAAGTGATTAATCCATTCTTCTCCAAATAAAGATGCGATTCTTTCGGTACGATTTTATCATATTTGAAAGGAAGTACCGATTTGTTTTCCTCAATATCCCAAACACCCAATTTTTCTCTTGATTTTAAAATGACATAATTTGGTGGTAATGGTTTGTAAAAAGCGACATTATACCAATAATCTTCCGCAGAGATTTTTTTTTCATTGTTGACTAACAAAAGTTCTTTAGCTTTTTTCGGGAATTTCATCTCGCCCACATAGTGATTCCCATAATTACGAGAATAGCTTTTATCATTACCAGAATCTTCATCAGAATCTTGGCTAGAATAATAATGTCTTGCGGTATAAACACTTTTATAAATTTTACCGTTCTCTAGTTCATAAGTAACAGTTCTGCCATCATCAGTATCGTTTCCCATCATATGTCTATCGTACATTGGAGGTTTATGCTTAATAGCTAAATTATCAATAAAATACATTTTATTTTCAGAATCTAAAACTTGAAAAAGTTGAGGGCCATATTTGTAAAATGACTTTAAATTATCCGCCAAAAGAGAACCATTGGTATGGTAAAGAGATATTTTTTGCGCCGAGTAAATTCCTGCCATTTCGTCATAAATATCCAAAGAATCGCATTCGGTTGGCAAGATTTTTTCTCCTTGATATTTGATGCCCAATTTTCCGTTTTTGGTGTATAAAGTGACTTTCGGATTGGAGTAATTTAAAGCATCAACCTCATTAATATCAATATTGATTTCTCTTTCTGCATCATTTACTTTGATAATTTTAAACGTTCTAATTATTGAACCATACTCGTATTTGTACCAAAATTCATTTTCGTTTTTTTGACTCATATAGGCTTCTATTTTGCCATTATCATCCAGTAAAACCGCAATTTGGAGCCTTCCGTTTTTGACTATTTTATAAGTTCTCAGTTCATTTGATTGAGCATTAGAATCAATATAGTATTTCTCATTCAAAAAGTATCTTGCGTTTTCTTCATCAGTACCTTTCATCGTTTTTCCGGCAAACGGATTTTTCCCTCTTTCGATTTTAGAAGTGCTGGGTTTTATTTTAAATTCTTTCACGAATTCTTCTACAGATTCTTTCAAACTTTTCTCTTGTCCGAAGCAGAGAAAGGATTGCACGAGAAAAAGTAGTAGAATGATTGTTTTGGTTTTCATTTGTGTTGTTATAGTTTAATAATATTCCAATTTCCGCTGGATGCGCCATTTTCTGCCTGCATTTTTTGGAACTTTTATCATTGGGAAGTCATCAGGTTCTGTTTTACTGTATTTGTGTCTTTCGCTTTTTATCATTTCTGTCCAATTGCCGAATTGGTCATATTTGAGATATTGATAATCTGTAGTTTCTGTTCCTGTAGAATTGGTGAATATTTCTTTTTTCAACAAGCCTTTTTTGTTGTAGCGATATTTGACTTTGATAGGATTAAGACCTTTTTCTTTTCGATAAATAAGCCTGCTTTTCTTATCATATTTATAAATTCCTATGCGCCAAAAAGAATTGTTGAATAAGGATGAATACGTTGATTTTATCAAGTTTCCCGATGCATCAAAATCATTGACTGTCTTATTCTTATCTTCTTCAATTTCCATATAAACATGGGCTTTAGGTATTGTTGGTTTGCCAGTAGGTTCCATTTTATATTCCTCTGGCGGTATTTTGCTTGAGTAGTAATCTCCAGAAATTTCTAAGCTGACATTGGATGACGGATAAGTTGTTCTTGTTCCTTTGCTGGTGGACTTCTCGTTTCCTGAACTATAAAACTCTTTTGAGACCAAAGAAACTGTTCTGCCTAAACTATCATATTTCCATTTTTTTTCCTCGAATTTATATTTCTGTCCGAAATAATGTTCTTCGCTAACTATTTTCCCGTTCTGATAAGTATTTATTTGCTTTAATTCCAAACTATCTTTCGCAGTTTCATCATTATGCAAAATATTAAAATGCTTAGTTAATTGTCCTTCTTCGTTGTATTCATCATAAAAACTAATCCCTTTTCTTTTCCATTCTCCGTTTTTTTGTAAAGCAGAATAGATTTTTCTTTCAGATTTGATAATTGCCTTTGGTTTGGGTTGTGAAAAAACCAAGCAAAAAAGGAAAAACGGAATAGCCATAATTATTTTCTTCATATTATATTTTAAAAGCATTTTACAAATCGACCAACTTCCAGCCCAATTCTGTTTTTTCAATCTCCTTCAGTTTATCAAAATTGATGATGTGAAGCCGTAACCAATCCTGATAATCCAAATACGCCACATAAATAAGGTTTTTGATTTTCCAACTGAATAATTTTTTACCAACTAAATCCCACATTGGGTCTCTGAATTGGTAATTTGGTTTGCCCAATTTCTCCTGTAAATAATCAATTTTTTCTTTAAAAGATTCATCATTTAGTTTGGTGTAATTTTTAAAAACTAAGCCATAAAAAGTATTTTCTTTATTTGTAAATCCCTCAATATTATTAAAATCAAGCGAACCAAAGTTTGCAAAAGTATCATCCGAAGAATGAAATACTAAATTGTAATTTATATTATCTTTCGTTTCTTCCTTTTGAACCACCAGTTTTCTTTTTCGTAACAATTTATATTCGCCTTTCTTAGATAAATCTTTGTCCTCAAAATAATTCTGGATATCGAATTGGGTTGCAATTTTCTCAAGATTTATTTTAGTCGTATCAGTTATAGAATATCTTTTCGTTTGTGCAAACGAAGAGCAAAAAGTTGCAATGATTAAAAATAAGGTTGTTGCTTTTCTCATATTAATATTTTTTTTTAAATCTAAAAAACTAGTTTTCAAACCACAAAATCATTTACGATTCGTAAATTAACCCTTGTCAAGGCTCATTCCTCAAACGTTCTCGCATCATAGTTTTTGATTTTAAAATCTCCACCTCTGTATTTTGCTTTTCTGGTCACTTTTTTTCCGTCTTTTAATCGGTAAAAGGTATAAGAAATGATTTTGTTTTTTGGATTGAATTTTATTTCTAAAGGTTCAAGATATCTCATTCCACCTTCAACGGTATAAAGCCCGGTTTCAGCGTCTTTTTCTCCGGTTCGACTGTCGTCTACATTAGTCCAGGAGCAAATCGATAAAACTTTGTTATTCGAAAAATTAAATTGATTATCCTGAGAATTTTTATGATAAATAAAAGCTTCAAAACAGGAGAAAGACATTTCGTCCATTCTTTTTATCAACAAAAACTCTTCATCATTTAACGAATGAATTTCAGTGAAATATTGATGATTTCTATTATCTTTTAAAATGATTTTTCGGTTTTTTGTAATGTAATTAAAATGGTAAAATCCGTCGGATAAATGATGAAGTGTCAAATCGTTTTTCTCTGATTTGTAATGTGTTAAATTTATATTCAAGCTGTCAATTGTTTTTCGAAATTCTTTAAACTCAGAAAAATCATCGGTTTGCTGGAGAGCAAGTTCTAGTTTTCGAGTAAAAGTTTCCAAATGTTTCTCATTTTCTGTAGAAGATTCTTCAGAAACTCTGTATTGAATCGTCGCTTTTGCCAATTCAGAATCCATTATTTGTCCTGAAAATTGTAATGTAAAAAGAAAGCAAAGTATTAAAGACAAATATTTTTTCATTTTGAATTTCTGATTAAATAAAGATACTTCACATCACATTCTCCAAGTTTCATATAATAATTCATCGCATTCCCGTAGTTTTGAATGATAATTTCATTTTTATTTAACTCACCGCTGATTTCTTGTGGTAAGGATAGATTTTCTTCAATCGGATTTCCTTCATCATCAAGTGCGCCCAAATATTCACTCCATTCTATATTTTCAAGTATAATATAGTATCCATCTTTTGTTTCATTAAGTTCGAGCGATGCATTATTAGAAATCTCACGGGTATTGGTTTTAAGCCTGTATTTTAGTTGGTTGTTGGTGTAGTAAAGTGTAAGATTTATTTTGCAATCTGTAAAATTCGCTTTAAAGGAATATTCGCCTTCGATATCAAATAAGAGTTTTTCGTTTTTTTCACTATTATTTTTCGGATTATTTTCTAATTCCTTTTTCGGAGTTTTCACAATTGCAGAATCGATTTTTTGATTTTGGTTGACGTTTTGCTCAATTTCTTCTCGTTTTGGCATCCTACCTCTATCAAAACCTGTGATGAAAATATAAGCCAAAACACTGAATAACAACAGCAAAGCTGAAACGATAATAAAGATTTTTTTCATCAAAGTCAATTTTGGAATGTTTGATACGAAAAATATCAAAACAAGTAATACAATTAAAAATATTGCTGTAATTCCCGTCATTGTAATCATTTCTCAAATTTAAAACACACATTGAAGAGGAAAAATATTATCGAAAAATACAACCATCTGTAGCAAAGAAGTACAACTCCAAAGAGAAATGTTTTTCTTTTTTGATATTTATTTTTCTTTAATTCCAGCAAACCGAAAATGATAAGCGTAATTAAAATTCTTATCATTTTTTGATTTTATTTGCTTTAGGATATATCCAGTACAAGGTGTCATTAATCTCGCAGGCAAGTGTGTCGTTTTCACTTTTCGGAATATTCAATTGGCTTGGGAAATTCTCCGTTTTGTTCTTGTATTTAAAATTAAAATATTTATTTCCAAATCGAATTCGGTAATATTCTATCTCATTTTGTTTGAAATAAAGATTCATATTGGCAGTATATAAAAAATTACTTTCTATTGTAGGCTTTTCTACTTCTTCATAAGTTGGATGATAAAGAAAAATAGATAATTTAAATGATTCTAGGTCCATTCTTTTTTGATAACTGGAAAAAAAATTCCAAATATCTTGGATATCTTTACTGTTATCCACGGTATATAATTCACCTTTTTTATTGGTGTAGAATTCGGTTTCCTCACGATACCGCGGTTTAAAAATTGTGGCCACGGGATAAAGTGTTTTGAAAAAACTGCTGTCTTTTTCTATGACAACATTTCTGAATTCCAGATTTTGTGGTCTTTGATAATCCGAAAAACGATAGCTTATAAGTTCTCTTTTGAAAAGCGTATCACTTTTATAGATTTCTTTGGAAAAAATTAATCTTTGGTTGAGAGAATCTATATAAAAGCCTTTTGTTTTTGGGAAATTTTTAATTATTTTTCCTTTTTCTGTAATGGCAGTTACCATCACAAAATCATTTTCTTCTACTGTTGATAGAAGACCTTTATGATTTGGAATAGTGTATATCCCTTCCAATTTTGTATTGGTTTTTTCAATTTCAAAAAAGGCATCTTCGTTTTCGGGTATGAAAATCCAGTCTCGGTGCTTGTCCCATTCCGGAAATTGATAGCCCAAAAAAGTAGCAATAAAACCACTGCCTATTATCATACACACAAAAAGTGAAATGTAAATTTTCTTGTTCTTCATAATTTAAATTTTAATATCCCATTTTTTCAATTGATTCTTTATTTTTTCAGCGGTTTTTATTTAGCTTTTGAGATTCGATTATCCTCTAAAAAGCCATCAAATCCACCAAATAATCTATTGCTAATGTCTCCTAAATATTCTTCTGGTAACTCAGATTTTTACAGTTTAGAAGTGAGGTCGTTATGATTATAAGAATGCTATTAAATATTGTTTTTGAAATCATTTTATACAGTTGTGTTTTTGAGGAGTCGATAAGAATTATCAATCTAAAGTTCGACAGGTTTTAGATATTCAATTTTATAAGTAATTTTTTTGTTCGTTTTCAAAGCTTTTATAAGGATGTTGTCTTTGGAGGTGAATTCTTCTTTTTCGCCTTTTAAATGAGTTTTAGGAAGAATTATTTTCAGATTTTTCCTATTTTTTATTTTAGATGATAGTTTGGGATTTTCGATTTCTGAGAATCCTCTTATAAATAATCCGAACATATTGTCGGTTTGCAAAAAAGCAATCAGTTTTTTTTTTGTCCGCAATGACTTCTTCCACTTGTTTTAAATAGTTTGTGATTGCATAGCCACCATAGTTTTGTAAGATTTTTGCTTTTGTTTCCAGCCATCTTTTATCCATATCCTCAGGTTTTTTCACATCTGTTATTTCTCCGTTTGAGTTGACAAAAACTGTAATTTCGTCAAACATATAAGCGATTTTTCTAATGTAGGGAAGATTATTGGGGCCTTGGAAATCAAATTGCATACAATAGAAAGAATATTTGATATTTTGTGCGGAATCAACAGATTTGTAAATGTTTAAAATTCTTTTGTATCTGTTGTCATCTGTCTTGGTTTCACCTTTTACATAAGACGAAAAACTGTAAGTAAGTGCAAAAGATTTATCGTCTTGCTCTTGCGCAAAACAGTAAATAGTAAAAATCAAAAACAGAAAAATAAGTTTACTTCTTTCATCCTTTCATTGGTGGTTTTATATAGTATGTGACTTATATTTTTTGATGAAAACTTTTTTTATTTTAAACCTTGAAGGTTTCGGAACAACTCACTTCTCATTCATCTTCTCTATCAATCGTTCAAACATATCTCTTTTCATTGAAGTGTTATGATTATCATAATCATCCAAAACATTCACCATCAGTTCTATATCCCGATTCCATTTGTTGGTTTTCTCTAAGACAAATTTTAAATGAAAATTGTATTGATAAGGTCGTTCTTCAAACTCATCATCATAGGTTCTTACCTCAGAAAGTTTTGTTTTATAAAATTCTATAGTTTCTTCTGGGAAATATTGGTAGACCAAGTTCGTGTTTTCTACATCAGAAAAATAATCTTCATCAAATAAATAATCTTTCAAATTTTCTTGTTGTTCCTTGGTGAGAATGGTTGCTTGTGGCGCTTTTTCTTTGTAATAAAGCATAAAAGAGGAATCGGGCAAGAGGATGTTTTCAAAATATGAAAGTCCATTGCCAACAGTAATGTTTCGAAATAAGAAATATTTTTTGATGTACGATTGGCACTTTTCAGCTTCACTTTTTTGTTTCTGAACTTCACTCATCCAAGCCATAAATTTCTCAATTTCTACGATGTAATCTTCGTCAATCTCTTTAAAATAAAGAACTTCTGTAAATTCCTTTTGAGTTTTTGCAAACAAAATGGTTCTCTTTTTCGGTGGATTTTTATTATACGGCGAAATTATTTCAGGTGTTTTTATCGTTGGAATGATATTGAAAAATCCGTTTTTTAAATCCGTATTCACCAAAAATTTTTGTCCTTGCAAATCTTTCTTTCCTTTTTTGAGATAAGAAATGATTTTCACGCTATCTACAACGGTCATTTTTTCATTATCAGAAAAAGCGAAAAATTTTTCTTTTGGATAAAACGTGTCAGGGATTTTTTCTGTAATTGCAACAATATCAGAGGATAACAGAAGCTCTCTCAAAGACTTTGTCTGCCCGTTGAAAGTTGTAAAAAGGAGTATTAAACCTAGAATTGATAATTTTTTCATTTGTGTTTTTTATTTTTTACAGATTATAATAACCTATTTTTTCTCCAGTTCAAATTCAACAGGAAGTTCGTATAAGAATCTGATAGGCCTTCCCTTTTCCCTTGCGGGTCTCCATTTCGGCATTCTTTTGATTAAATTGATGACTGCTTCGTCGCAACCATTGGGTAAACTCTGCAGAATTTTTATTTCACTAATGACTCCGTCTTTTTCTATCATAAACGAAGCGACCACTGTTCCGGTTGTCTTTTTCCTTTTTGCTTTTTTGGGATATTCTAAACGGTTTTTGATGAATTGTGCTAAACCTTCTTTTCCACTGTAGAATTCTGGTGCTAATGCCAGTGGAACGGGATATGCACAACCTATTTCAATTGGCATTTCTGTTGTTTTTGTGGGTGGATTTGCGGGTAAATCTAAAGGCGTTTTCTGTCCCCATAAAATATTGGTGAGAAAAAGAAATAGTATGAGGTGGATTTTTTTCATTGGTGTTTAATATTTTAAACCTTAAAGGCTTGTAAGAAGAAATTCAATTATTGTTCTTCACGATAATCCCCTTCTTTCAATTGCGGTTTCCAATGGCTAAGCTCAGAATATCTGATGAAAATCTCATCCCAATATGAAGAATAACCATTGTAAGCACCCAAAATTCGACCTTTTTTATCGAGCATTAACGTTATTTTTTTCGGTTTGCATCGGAATTTGGCTTCATAAATAGAAATTCCTTCAAAAAAATTGTTAATCAAAAATGGAGACTCATACGAACCATCACTGTATTTGAAAACCGATGATATTATTTTTGCCATCATTCCAAGATGTTTTTTCGAAAGTTCATCCTTGCCCAAATGTTTATAAGCCAAGGAAAGTTCTTTGTGAGCAGTGATATTGTTTGCACTTTTTTCAAGTATTAGATTAGCAGTTTTTACCACTTCCCGATAGTTTTTTTCATCATTTAATTTGTAAGCTTTGTTCGCCAAACTGTCTAAAAGAGTAGGGTTTATCTTATTTTCCGAAATATTGAATTTTGTAAAACTCACGATTTGTTCTTCTGTAAGAGTTGAATCAAGCTCGATAAGTTTTTTTTCAATGGTTTTATAATAGTAAATCGAATGGCTATCGGAAGATTCAGAAAGCAACACATTGAATTTTGGCAGAACCTTTTTAATCTTTTCACCGTAAATTTTGAGTGAGCTCATTTCTTTTTTAACGCCATTATTTCCATCTCTAGGTCCCGGAGGTGGTGGTGGCAGTTCCTGAGATAATAAAAGATTGGCGAGTAGCATCAATATGATGAGATGGATTTTTTTCATTTATGTTTTTTCTTTATTTGAAGTTTTTTGAATGAGCAAAAAATTCTTTGGTTCAATTTTACACTCCAAATTTCCCCTCAAGATATTCCTTTACCACAGCTACAAATTCATCTTTGGTCATATATCTTTCCAGAAAATCCTCCAGCGTTCCTTCGTTTTCAATTTCCTGAAAATAAACTTCGTGGTCTGTGCTGTAAACTGTCGGATTCTGTTGGTCAGCATCTGTTGTACAAACAAAAAAATGGTCAGGAAATCCGTAGGAATAGAAGATACAAATGAAATCCATTTCCGAGCCTTCCACAATTTCTCTTACTTCATATTCTTCCACAAGTCCTTCCAATTCTCCAAAATCTGTAGAATCTTTTTTGAATGGTGTAAACGTCCAATTTTTGAAAAAATCCTGTCCATAAAACAATTCGTGGTCAGAGAAATAATGAGCAAGCAAATCGCTATAGAATCTATCTTTATCGTTTTTGTAAAGCTCTTTGTTAGTGTCTAAAAATTGGTCAATCCCATATACATCCCATTCTTTATCAAATAATGGATGAGCAAATTTCACACTTTGCCAATTTTCAAGAAAAGATTTTTCGTTGCTTACATTATCGGTATTTCCGCCAAGTTCATTGAGCTTTTTGATAATTTGTGTATTCATTTTTTGAGTAGTAATAATTTTTCATTTTGTGTGTAAATCTTCGCCAAAATATTGGATGTCTTTTCTATTGATAAATAATTTTCACTTAAATATAAAAATATTCATTTCAAGAATTTGAAAGTATTTACAATTCGTAGTGTTTTAATTACAATTCGTATATTTTAAAGTAAATATTTATCAAGTCCCATCCAAATATAAATCCCAATCAAAGCAAGAATATTTGCCACAGAAATCCCGATAACCAATTTCCAAATCATCAATTTCTCTTTGGCTTTAAAATATAAAAACCAAGAAAAAACTAAGATGATTCCGCTGAAAATTGCAAGAAAATTCAACAAAATAAAAGCAACAGGAATATGACTGTTCCCGAATTTATATTGATATAACAAATAAAAAATTCCGAAGAATTGAATGATTAAAATTGTAGTGGGAATTGTAGTTTTTTTGTTCATTGATTTTACCATTCTTCGTGGTCAGTTTTTTTGTAAACTTCTGTAATAACATTATCATTTGTTTTTTAATCGTTTATGAGCGTTTCATTACGATTCGTAGGTTTAGCAATTTCATTATTCAAAAAAAGTAGCGGGACCCAATGATTTGTATTTCCATTTTTTATTTTGTTTCTCCATCTCAAGTTCGTAGGTGTCTTGATTTTCACCCCAAATTCTGAAAACAATAATTGTAGAATCGGATATTCTGCAACCGCAATTCATTTTGGTTATTTTTTTGGGTAAATCTTGATTGTCCAATTTAATTTTTTCAACAAATTCTTTTTCAAAATCGCTGGCAAATTTGTTTTTCGAAATGTTTTCAATCTTAATTTTAATGGAATCTTTGTTGAGTTTACTGCAACTTTTTGAAGCTTTAAAATCCTTTAAACCATCGTCTCCAACGCTTGTTCCCATTCCTAAAGAAAATGCTCCTACGAAAATAAATGTTAAATATAATTCTAAGACTAGAACCAAAGTTGTCATTAAATAAAAAATACTCCGACCAATATTTTTTGAAATTATATTTTTAATCAAGAGAATTAAAATCACAAAAAATTGAAAAATCAATAAGATATAAAAAAACAAAGTAAGTTTTGGATTTTCAACATTATTGAAAATTCGATGTAATATTAAAAAAATATGAACGATAGAATTAATTACAAACACAATAAGTTGGGGAATAACTTTGTCGATTTTGTTTATCATTTGTGGTTTATGTTTAAAGTTGAATTGACTAAACCCTCATTCAGCAATTCAAACAATTCTTTATATGTGACATCCATCGTAGCAACCGAAATCGTAAAAGGAGAACCGTAATTATTCAAATTAAAACTCATCATTTTTTTGCGGATTTTGTTGGGTTCAATATCAATGTATTCTTCAGGATTTTTCACGTGGATGATGATGATTTTCACGCTGTTGATTTTTATTTCCGAAAAATGGGTAATGTCTTTCCACTTGATGAATTGATTTTTGGGCATTTTCTGGTGGATTCCGGTTTCATCGAGGATGAGCATTAGCCTTTTTCGGAACAATTGTTTCGCCATTACAAACATTCCAAACCCGGAAAATAATACGCCGGAAATTCCCACAATTCTTATCAATAAAGGATTTCGGAGAAACGGAGTTTTAATATTTTCAGCTTCCAAAATCATCCAAATTCCTATAACACCAAAAACGAGGAAAAGGCAAAAGAATAAAAGCGCTTTTTTCTGGTTGGAATAGATTTCTGTTTTGTTCATTTTATGTAAAATTAATCAATACCATTATAAAAGAAAACATCCACTGGTAAGTGAATTTGGTCTAAATACGGAATGGGATTACACGTAAATTTTTTATTGTCATAAGTTGTTATTTCTACTTTAAAATCCTTGTATCTGTCTTTTCTACTGTACCATCTTTTTGCAATTCTGATTAACTCTTTCTGTGCAGTCTTAGGAATTTCCCCCGTTTTATAAACGCCTGAAAATTTCGATTTTTGCAAATCTCCAAGAGGCATTTCACTGTGAATAAAGCTTTGCTGAATATCATCGTCTGCAAAATTATCACTCAACTCCAGATCATCTAAATTGTTGAATAAAAAATAATTATCCATTAACACAGATGTAGAAGCAATGTTGTACGGATAAAATGGACGGATTTTTTTTATATCATAAGCATAACCGCCACATCCACGCACAGTTCCACACTCTAAAGGTTTTTGCCGTTTTCTAAAAAGATTTAATCTCAAATTCAACTTTTTTCGTTCTACCAAAACATTATTTTTAAGTTTATATTTCTTTTTAACAGGATAAATAATCTCCGTTTTCTGGGTTTGAAAATTTTGATGTTCGGTTTTCCAAAGAATTATTCCACCATATTCTTTTTCAGGAAAATATGTGTGGGTAATGGTTTCCTGCAATTTTCCCGTTTCTGGATTGTAATTATATTCACTCATCAGCCGATTTTCAAAACTTATCTTTTTCTGACTTAATATTCCTGCTTTAAAATGATAGTTGTACAAACTATCGCCCACAGAAATATTCCGCAGAAGATTATCATCATTAAATTGTTCGTACTTCGCAAACCGAATTCCGTTGGGACGCACATAGATAGAGTCGGAACTGTAATTTTTTTCAGAAATATAATTTAACTGAGAAGTCGCACCATTGTCATATTTTCTGGAGAAATTTTTGTTCTTTTTGGTTTCGTGATGATTACACAAACTATCTTTTGGATTGATGATGTATTTTTTTGAAGAAGAATATATTGTTTTCCCCGTTTTTTTAGATTTTTTCACCACGTCAAACCATTCAATTTTTGGTTTTTCGGGATACGGATAACTGATGGTTCGTGTATTTTGCAACGTGTCTTCATTCATTTTTAACTCAAATGAATTTGCTTTTTTATCATTTTCAAGATAATTGAAGGCGTACCAACTTTGAGAAAAATTGGCATTAACCAAACGGTTTTCTCTATCAAAAACATAAGTCACAGTATCTTTTTCGCCATTTGCAGTGAGTTTGTTTGTGATAGGATTGTAATCTATCTGTTTGATGATTTTGCCGTTGTTACTCAGTTTTATGGTTTTAATGTTGTACGCTTGATACGTTTCGATTTTCCCCGAAAGTATTTTTGCCCAATCATCTGCACCGAATTTTTTCTGAGCCAAAACTAGATTTTGAGTGCAGAAAATCAGGATTAAAAGTGATATTTTTTTCATTGTTTGTGTCTTTTCAAATTCCATCAAAAACCCCATCCAATTTTTTATAATTAAAGACAAAAGCCAGCGTTGTACAAATCAAAATAGTGAGCCAAATGCAGATAATCCGGTAAAAATCAAGTTCTATCATTAAAAATAAGAAGATTAAAGGAGCGGATAACAACATAACACCGAAAAAAATCGACGCCAAAAGGGAGAAGAAAACTTTCATAAAACCCTCAGAATCTTTCCCAATATAGTTGAAAGCCAAACCCAAAATCGGCATTCCGAAAATACTGAAATATAAGAACGCATCAGATTTTCCAAAGTTTTTTACAGGCGCAAAAAACAGAAAATAATTTACGCCAACGTACATCAAAATAAGGTAAGGCAACAATAATTTAAGGACTTTAAATGATTTTTCTTGTCTAGTGATGGTGCTTTTGTCGCTTATTGTAAAAGGATTTTCTTCTGATTTTTGCAATATCAATTCGTTCCAATTATTTTTTACTACGGTTCCTAAAATGGTAATTTCGTCGCCGTTTTTCAAGGTTCTTTCCGAGTGTCTTATTTTCTTAATTTTTTTGGTTTTCACAGATATAAATGTCACATCCAAACCATCCGCATTTACTTTGATTTTTCCCGTGGCATCGGATAAATAAAAATCAGGAAAGTCACTTTTAATAATTGCACTTGTTGTATATTCATCACCGCTTTCCTCAAAGTAATCAATGTCTGCTTTTTCGTAGCTGTAACCGATGCATTCGTCTTTAAAATAAGGCGTTTCCAGAGTGGTTGTCGAATTTACTTTTCCTTCAATTTTCACCAAACCTTCGGATAAATTATTGATGGGTGTGTATTTTTTTTTAATGAGAATCCGTTGTGTTTTGCCTCCAAAATAGGCAATAGCTCCAATAATTATCGGAAATACAGGAACGATTATTTTGCTCAGAAAAATTAAAAAAACCAGTAATAAAAAACCGATTGATATTACAAATGTCAAGATGCCTTTGAAGAAACTGTTCATATTTAATTTCCCGATTTTTGTTTTTCCTGCTCATACCGAAGTGTTAATTCTTTATCCAGAACATATCCTCCACCTTTTTTTCTTCTGCCAAGTGTGTCGCCATTAATGAAATATCTTTCTGCGCGCGAACTTTTGATTCTTGGTGTTGCAAAATTGAGCCAGCTTCTGTTTCTTCGAATCCTCTCCACTTTTATTTTATCAGGACTTAAAACGATAAATTTATCAGGACGAAGTGCATTTCTAAATATTTGTGTGACACTTTCTAAATCAGCTATTTTTTCTCCTTCACTAAATTGAATTTGGGCATACTGAATCGTTTTCACGTTCCAATCAATTTTATATAATTGTACCCAGAATTTCTGCTCATAAATCGAAGAGGTGTAACTATAAATTTGCACACCCAAATCATTTTCTTGAATGTTTTGCGCATTCCCGAAAAAGGGCAGTGCGAGAAGGATGAGGAGTAGTTTGAGTTTCATTGATTGTGTTTTTATGATTGTTTTAAAATCTATTTTTGCTTTGGTCTAATTAAGAAACAGCTTCTTTGTTGATAATTAATCAATAATAAATATTCTCCATTTTCGGGTTTGTAAAATGAATAATCAAAATCATTTCTTATAAAACCATCAGGATAATCGAAAGTAACCCTTTGTTTGAAATGTAAGGTTTTCTTTGGCATTTTTATAGCGAAGTAACTGCTTCCAATCCAACCGACACCAGAGCCTCCGCCACTTCCGCCACCCCATCTCAAATCGATGTCCCAAAAGGAACTTCTTGCCCATTCTTCCTTTTGCAAATATTCTCTATAAATTATACTTTTAGGATTATTAATATTGACAAAAATCTGTTTGTTTTTCTCTTCGTTTCCTGACAAGGGTGCTACTGCAGGTGTTTCTTTATCTAGAAGATAAGATGTGCCGATTTCCTTTTCATTCGCTATGTATCCGCTTGATTCGTGCCAGCTTTTTTCGGCGTAAAAGTAATTCCACGTATTATCTTTAAAGATGGTCACTTTGTTTTTTGAGTCAGTGCCATTATCTCCCAAATAGATGTAATCGGAATACATAATATTCTTTTCATCTGCAACGATTTGTTTTGCTTCTTCATTTGAAAATATTTTGTTCTCATCGATGTTTTTGAATGGATAGCTAATAGTGTCATTATTTTCAATCCAATTATTATAAGTGTTTTGTTCGCTATCCACAATAAAATCATTATAGGTTCTGTAAGAGTGAGGGTCTTTGGGATTATGATATTGGTATTTTAAGGAATCTGTAATTTGCCCTTTTCTGTTGACTTTGTACCAAATATCTGTCGTATCCCAACCGCCAGTTTCTAATTCTTCACTATTTCCTGCGACAATTACAATTGTACTGTCATTGGCCTGAATAATAGATTCTACAGAATATTCAATTTCTATAATTTCGTAATCATTATCTGTCAAATTGCTTAGTTCTGGATATGTTTTATAAACATTGGGTAGTTTCTGAGAACGTAATTTGTACTTTTCTTTGTACATTTCAAAGTCGGGGACAATAATAACTGTCGCTAAAAATGCAATCAAAAGCAGAGCATAAAGTCCGACTTTGTAAATTTTTTTTCTCATCTAAATTGTGTGTTTTTTATTTTCCTCAAATTTAGAAAACAATCTCCTCAAAACGTAAAACTATTTACGATTCGTAGTGTTTTAATTATGATTTTTAATAAATCTTGAATTTTTACAGAAAATAATAACTGATAATGAATTCTGAAAATCAGTCTTTAGAATCATCCCCAAAGTTTCTTTCCATTAAATTTTTTTGGTTTAATATGTCTTTGTAAACTCAGGAATAAACGGAATTCTTCCAGCTCAGCTTTTGTTCTAAAGGATTCTTTCGGGAGAATACAATTCTTTCTTTTTCGGAAAAGAATAATAAATTCTGAATTCTCCGATTTTTTATCGAAGTTGTTCCAATTTACAATTCCTTCGTTCTCGCTTTTTGTGTTTTCTTCCAAGATTTCTTGCTTGCAAATCATATTTTCGTCTGTCAACTTAACCAAGAAATTTCCCCGATGAAACGGACTTTTTTTGAAAAGATAAACCGGCGTGAAATAATAATTCAACGCAACTACGCAAAACATCAAAAACCAAACGACACTGCAAATCATTAAAATTATTTTGCAACTATTGTGAAGCATCGCCGACATTTTCGCAGGTTCTGCGATAAACCAAACGAAAGCAGTAACAGAAAAAACAGAAAGCGTAACCAACCAGAAAAAAGGTTTTGCCATCAGCGTCGGAAAAATCATAAAACGATGAGCGTTTTTGAGCTGTTTTTGGGTGTAAGTGTAGTTTAAATTGATGTTCATTTGTGTTGTTTCATTTTTTAAAAATTAAAGCAAAAATCCAATTGCCTATAAACAAAAGCTATTTATTTCAAAATTTTCAAATTCTATAATTCCGAAATCTTTTTGGGTTTTCAGTTCGTGTAATCTGATTTGAAGTCCGTATTCTTTGTCAAGTTTCAAACCTTTTTCAAATTGCTCTGAATAAACGATTAATTCGTTTTTAGTTAAAATCCAGTTTTTCAGTTTTTTATCATATTTAAAATTTGTAAATCTTGTCCAATGCTGGTTTCCAGACGCGACTCCGTGTTCAATGAGAAATCATACATATCATAGAATTTTTGTGCTCCATCTTTCATTTGATAATGAATCTGAAACCGACCCTGTTTTTTATTTGTCCTTAAAGTAAAAGCCATTATTTCGCTCTTATCCGCTTGATAAAGAGAGTCTATCCTATTCTTAGGATACTTTACAATCGGAGCTTCGTATATGGATTGCGTTTGTTTTTCACGAAAATTATCACTCAAATCAACAAATATCTTTCGGTCTGTTTTATACTTAAGCATGGTAGCTTTATAGAAATAAATACTTTTTGAACTAAACGGAAAAATCATATTACTATTTGCTTCTTTCCATTTTTTCAATTTCATCGTCAAAGGCATTTCATTATAATTTCTTTCATCCGAATTGGTAATTATTAAACGTTCATTCAACTGCTTTCCTTCTTCATCAAAATAAAGCGAAGTGCCACTCGAAGAGGAAGAGCCCATAAATTCTACTAAATAATTGGTTTTGTAATAGATTTCAGGCAGACTTATTCTTCGGAATCTGTTGTTGGAAGCGGTAACCTTGTAAGGAATGAGAACCAAGACACTATCGAAAGTGTTGGAAAACACAGGCTTTATCTTTTCAGAAATATGCCGTTGTGCTTTAATTTCGGTAATTATAATTGGCGGTTTTGTATAAAAAATAAAACCAATAAGCATCACTATGATTGTAATAATAGAAAGTGTAAAAAAGGATTTTTCTTTTCAAGTTTGTCTTCATTTTATCATTTATGTTTTTTTCGCGAGTAAAGATATTGAGAAAAAAATACCCAATTCACTACAAATTGTAAATGATAACTAAAAAATCATTGGTTTTTGAATATATTTGATTATAAAAACACGAGTTAACGATGATTAAAAAAATGCTAATTGCTACGATGGCAATTTTCCTCATTCCTATTTTCTGTTCTTCCCAAATCATCCGAAAAGCACAAAAAGGTGAAATCGCAAATTACGGAATCCCATCATCTGCAATAACTGTTTTTTTCGTGGAAAATAAAAATGCAAAAGCGGATGACGCACAACTGAAAAGCCACAATGAAAGCGCCAATCATATTTGCAATTTGTACGGCATCATTAGCGAAGGACTGATGATAAGAAAAATAAACGCCAAAACCTTCAAGTTTTCTACAGGGAAAAAAGCCTGGTTTTTAGACACAGGAAATATGCCCAGCAGAACCGCAATGATTCTTTACAATGGTTCAAAACCAATCATAGAATACGATTCTGAGAAATATTTGCATACGATAAAAAAATATTTATCCGATGATTTGAAGAAAATGCAAGAAAGGAATGCAAAAATAAAAAAGGAAGAAAATACGACACAAACAGTGATTGATTCTCTTTGGGCAATCTATTTTCGACCTGATGAAAAATATGCTGAAAGTGTTATTAAAAATCTGAAACGCAATTATTCTCCCGCTATTTTTGGATTTAGTTTTATGGAATGTGATGGACTGATTGCGACACAGGCTTTTACAGACCTTGCTCAAAAACAATTGAACTACACATCAAAAGCAATTTATGAAAATGGAAAATTAATGCGTGATGAATATAATAGAAATGGCGAAATTTCTGGGCAAAACCGTTATTTCAGTTCGTTGGGATTGCTGGATTCTGTTGCTTATCATTCGAAATATAGAAAAAGTGGCGAGATTCTATTCAAATATCTTCCGGACCGTATCATCAGCCGGGAAAACAAAAACCTGTCTCGGGATGAATATCTTTTGAACGATAATTTTCAAATCTTCAAAAAAATAGGTTTTGATGAAGGGGATAAAGCAACTTCTGAGCAATATTTTTTTTATGATAATCTTGGCAGATTGATTCGGGATGAGAATTATTCTTCTGGAAAAAAAAGCGGTACCACTTTTTATGAATACGAAACTCAGGAGCAAGAACGTTTTTCGAAAATGAAAATAGTGTATGAAAACGACAATGATGTTTATGAAAATACCAACAGAATTACTGACGGCAAAGAAACATTCATCAACACCAAAAACGGAAAAATTCAATCTAAAATAGTTTCTTATACGGACAAAAACTGTGAAGGAAAAACATTGATGTATGATGGTTATAACGCAATCACATATGTTTTGGTTCGAAAAAAATAATTTATGAATGTGAATAATATTAAAACAAAATAATCCTAGCTATATGATGATAAAAAAAATATTTCTGTTTTTTATTTCTGTTTTTATGTTGTTGAGTTTTCATCAATGTACCGTTGCGAATACGGGAAACCAAAAGAAAACGATGAAACGCAACCTTCTCATATTATCTTTATTCTTCGGATTCAGTTTTTGTTTTTCGCAAAGCAAAACAACCGAAACCATTTCTGTAACGGGACAATTTCGAAAAAATTACCGCACAATTCCATTAAATGAAACCATCAAAAATCTACTGTTTGTTTTAGAAAAAGGGAATTTGGTAATGCCGGAAAGAGGGCGTTTTTTACATCTTTCCGAAGAAGATGCAAAGAAATTAGGCGCTTCTGATGTTTTAATAATTCCGATTGTTTCCAACGGAAGTGGTATCTATCATCAGTACAATAAAGATTTCAAATTTGAGTTAATTCCTATTCCGGAAACCGAAAACACTTATTATTCGAAAAAATACGAATACGTTATGGAAAACGGAATAAAAGTAATCGTAGACGCAACTTCCGATAGCAAAGCGTACAAAGAATCTATTTTTGAAAGTCCATCTTTGAAAGATATTGTTGATTGGAGTGAATTTATGAACCACGATGACTTTCGTGACATTCAGAAATGGATTAGCAAAATCAACAGTCAGCAAGAAGTTACTGTTCGTAGCCAGATAATATATGAAAGAAGTGGTGCCGGAAACTCAAATGAAGATTTTGAAAAAATGACTTTATCTGAGTTAGCAAAGCATAAATTGCAATATGTTGAAAATCATTTTAAGATTTTGGAAAATCAAAATATACAGCAACACAAGCAGATTGGCAAAAATGGATAGACGATTTTCTGGTGACCAAGATTTCCGATAAAATTGTAAATCCGAACGAAAATGTCTATAAAATAAAATTCAAAGAGTCCGTTTATTCTAATTGGATAAAAGATTCTGGTTCAGAAAAACTTTTCAAAATAATATCTTTAAAATAAATTTAAACCAACAAAAAACTCTTCCAAAACGAAAGAGTTAGTATATTAATGAAAACCTGGATTTAATTTTAAGTCGTTGAGATCGATTTGTAATTCTGCTTTTCGGATTTCCTCATCATCGTAATATTTTTCACGTCTCATCTGGAAAATATCGATTCTTTGTTTAGCGTAGATTTCTTTTAAAATTTCGTCAAATTTATCAATTTCCTGAGTCGTACAAGTGTTGCATTCCAAAAGATCTAATTGATTTTCAGTGTTTTCTGTTTCGATGGAAATCTGAGCGTGATAGTTTTTTAGAAGATTACTTTTATCAATCATATCTCCATATTGTGAATGGATGTGATTAAGTGCTAATCGGTTTAGTCTTATTTGAATTTGTGCTTCCTGTTGTTCTTGTGGTATCACGATGTCCATAGATGGCATATTCAGTTTTTTAACAATGAAAGGTAATGTCAGACCTTGCACAACCAATGTGATGAATATGACTACAAATGTGATTAATAAAATCAAATTTCGATGAGGAAAAGGACTTCCATCATCCATAACAAAAGGTATAGAAAGTGCGGTTGCCAAAGAAACAACGCCGCGCATCCCAGCCCAGCCAATAACTAGTGGGCCTTTCCAGCCGGGAGATTGTTCTTTTCTCACGGATTTGAAAAGCCATCTTGGAACAAAAGCCGCAGGATAAATCCATAAAAATCTGATGGCAATCACGACAGCACTTATGATTACACCGTATTTAATGCCTTGTATCAATGATGCTTCTTCCAAACCACGGATAATTGCCGGGAGTGACAAACCAATTAATATGAAGACCATCGCATTCATTACAAAAATCACAGTCGTCCAAACGCCCAACATATTGAGACGTGTATTTCCGTTTTTGAAAATCTCGTGCGATCTGTACGAGATGAAAAGCCCGCCCGTAACAACTGCCATTACTCCAGAAAAATGAAATTGCTCTGCGCCCAGATACAAAATATAAGGTGTCATAATTGTCAAAGCCGCATCTATAGCTGAAGTTGTGGGCAGATAACGATGAATCAGATACATTATTCCGGCTCCAATCAGTCCAACTACTATTCCCATTCCTGCGACTAAAAAGAATTGTCCTGTAGCCTCATTCATAGAAAAACTTCCTGTCAGGATGGCTGCTAATGCGAATCGGAAAACAATTAAAGATGATGCATCATTCACAAGACTTTCACCTTCCAGAATGCTTACAATCCTTTTCGGAACTGGTAATCCTTTTAGTACAGTTGTTGCTGCAACAGCGTCTGGCGGAGAAACGATTCCGCCCAATAAAAAACCAAGTGCTAAGGTGAATCCGGGAATCAATGCCTGAGAAACGTAAGCAATAATAAATGAAGTTGCGAAAACCAATCCGAAAGCTAACAATGCGATTGGTCTTTTCCATTTCCAGAAATCGTTCCACGAAGTAAACCAAGCGGCTTCATATAATAATGGTGGAAGGAAAATCAGGAAAACCAACTCTGGATCTAGCTCTATCTCGGGGATTCCGGGTAAAAGACTAATAATCAATCCTGCTAAAACCAAAAATATGGGGTAGGCTATTTTCATTTTTTTTGCTACCATTACCATCATAAAAACGGAGAAAAGTAAAGCTAAAATCAGTAATAAATTATGATGCATCTGTAAAGAAATTAAATTATGTTTTCATTGTAAAAATATAATTCTACATACTAAAATCCTATAGCTGGGTAGAATTAAATAAAAAATTAAATCAAAGGAATTTGGAGTTTTGTTAAAGGTTTAATTATCTGATGTTTAAGTACGATGTTATTGTTCACAATCAATATCTTTAATATTTAAAATAATTGTAATTTTCTGTAACAAATAACAAAAACTATATACTCATTAAAACTAAATATTACAATCAAAAATGAAAAAGATCTCTCTTAGTGCATTGATGTTGGCTTCGTTATTTAATGTTGCTTTTGCACAAACCAAACAAGCTGCTTTGGAGCTTAACTATATGGACACATCTGTGCGTCCTCAAGATGATTTCTACAACTATGTGAACGGAACTTGGATGAAAACTGCAAAAATCCCTGCTGATAAACCAAGTTGGGGTTCTTTTACGCAGCTTCGGGAAACCACAGACATGAATTCTTTGGGATTGTTGGATAATATCCTGAAAGAAAAATTTGCTGAAGGATCTGAAGGTCAGAAAATTCAGGCGCTTTATGAAACCTATATGGATATGAACAAGCGTAATGCTGATGGTCTCAATCCAATTAAGGCTGATTTGGTGAAAATCGATGCTATCAAAAATCTGAATGATTTGCAAAGTTACCTTGCAGAGGCTACAAAGAGAAGTGATAATGCATTTTATGGCTGGGGCGTAGATGGTGATCTTAAGAATTCTAAAATGAATGCAGTTTACCTTGGAGATGCTTCTTTCGGCCTGGGAAGAGATTATTATCAAAAAGAATCTGCAAAGAATACTGAAACAATTGCAGAATATAAAAAATATGTAGCTAAGGTTTTAACGGAAATTGGTTACAAAAATGCTGATGTTGCTGCCGGACAAATTGTGGATTTCGAAAAGAAAATGGCAAAAACATTACTGACGAATGAACAGATCCGTGATGCTAATCTTCAGTATAATCCTAAAACTTTGCCGGAACTTAAAACTTTGGTTAAGAATATTGACCTTCCAAAATATCTTGCAGAAGTAGGCGTGAAAACTGATAAAGTGATCATTGGCGAGATTAATTATTATAAAAATCTTGATACTTTCTTAACGGAGAAGAATATTCCGTTAATTAAAGATTACCTTAAATTTCACTTGACTTCTGGAAGTGCTGGATATCTTAATCAGAAATTAGACGACATGAAGTTTGATTTTTACAGCAAATATCTGCAAGGACAGCAAGAGCAAAGGGCGCTTAATAAAAGAGCATTATCTCTAATCAATGGAGTTCTTGGAGAAGCTTTTGGAAAAGTTTATGTTGAGAAATATTTCACACCAGAAGCTAAAGCACAGATGATGACTTACATCGATTATTTGAAGAAAAGTTTCGGTGTACACATCAATGGTTTGACTTGGATGTCTTCTGTAACGAAGCAGAAAGCTTTGGATAAATTGAATAAATTTACCGTAAAAATTGCTTATCCGGACAAATGGAAAGATTATTCTAAGTTGGTTCTGAAGTCTGATAAAGATGGCGGTTCTTTATATTCTAATCTTAAAAATGTTGAAAGCTGGAGTTACAGCAAGGAAATTGAAAAAGTTGGAAAACCAGTTGATAAAACAGAATGGGGAATGTCTCCACAAACAGTGAATGCTTATTACAACCCAGTAAACAACGAAATCGTTTTCCCAGCTGCTATTCTTCAGCCACCTTTTTTCAATCCAAATGCTGATGCTGCGGTTAACTTTGGTGGAATTGGAGCGGTTATCGGTCACGAAATGACACACGGTTTTGATGACAGCGGTGCACAGTTTGACGGTGATGGAAACTTAACTGATTGGTGGACTGCTGAAGATAAAACAAACTTTGAAAAAGCAACAAAAAGTTTAGCGGCACAATATGATAAATATGAGCCTGCAAAAGATGTAAAAGTAAACGGAACGTTTACCAATGGTGAAAATATTGCTGATTTAGGTGGTGTTAATATTGCTTACGATGCTCTTCAAATGTATCTTAAGGATAAAGGAAATCCGGGTAAAATTGATGGCTATACACCGGATCAGAGATTTTTCTTAAGCTGGGCTACAGTTTGGAGAACATTATCAACAGAAAAATATCTAACAAATCAGGTGAAAACAGATCCACACTCTCCAGGATTCTTCAGAAGTTTTGGACCTTTGGTTAATACAGAAGCTTTCTATAAAGCATTTGATGTGAAAGAAGGCGATAAGCTTTATAAAAAACCAGAAGAAAGAGTTAAAATCTGGTAATATAAAATATTAATAAAAAATACCCTGTGAGTTTCGCAGGGTATTTTTTTGATCTAATCTATAATCAATTCAAAGGCATAAGGTTTTAATTCAAAGTTTGATTAGAAAAAGAGATAATTGTTATTAAAAAGTAATCTTCTTCTTAGAAAGAAAGCTTGGCTCAAATAGAAGCAAGCTTGTTGTAAAAATAAGCTTGCTATTTTACTGACATAAAAAAGCCCATTTCGTTCTAACGAAATGGGCTTAAATTATTTATAATTCTAAAGAATTACTTTTTGATAGCTTTGAAAGATTTAACGCTTCCGTCTTCCATCTTAAGATTTACGATATATAAACCTGTTTTTAAGTTAGAAAGATTAAGTTCTGCTGCAGGAGCAAGAGATTTAACTTCTCTACCAGAGATATCATTTACAGAAATTGATTTAACTCCTTTCACATCAGAGATGTTAAGTACATCTGTGAATGGGTTAGGGAAAACAGAAATACCTTTTTTGTTTATATCAGATACAGCAAGAGCATCTATATAATTGATGGTATAGTCTTCAACCTGACCATTAATCATATTTGTACAAGCTGTAGTTAAAGCTTCGTGAATTGTTGTCCCACAGAAGTTATATTTAATTCTCATGAATTTTTTTCCATAAGAAGTACCTGAAGGAATAGTGATGTTTCCAGTAATAGGAATTGAAGTTGGGATTCCAACAACTCTTAATGGTGGGTTTGTATTAAAATATGCTTCGCCAACATCATCAAAATCACCATCGTTATTCCAGTCAATGAATACAGACATTGCCCATCCATTTGTTGTATTTGTATTATTGCTTCCAATTATAGATAATGGCATACTAGTAGCATCACGATACCATGGGAATTCAATGCTTGTAAAATCTTGATGAACAGGGAATGTTCCGATACCAGCAGGAGTTGGATCAGACGTATTGGTTACACCTGCAAAAGTTACTGATCTGATTGGTGCAATGGCTGTTGGCGCAGAAGATGTAAGTGGACCACAGTGCCCCACAGTAGAGTTGGTCATAAAAGTAATTTCTTGACATCCTGTTGCGTCTCCTACATTATTTGCAGGAACAACTTTAGCATAATAAGTCGTGTTAGCAGCTAAGGAAGCGTTAATTGTTGTTCCATAAGCTGTTGTATTCAGAACATCAGAACCACCAGGAGTTGTACCAACGGTTATTTTATAACTAGCAGCACCGGCTACAGTTGGCCAAGTTAATCCGACTGTTCCAGAAGAGATGGTGCTTCCATTACTTGGGCTGGTGAAATTTGTACAAGCTGGTGCAGTTGTAACTATTGCTTGTTTTACAACAATATCATCTACAAATAAATTACCAGTAGATGTTCCGGTTCTTACAAGCCAAGTACCTACACCATAAGTTTTATTTGGATTCAATGTTCCTGCAGGAATTGTTGCACTAAGATTAGCGCAAGTTGTGATAGCGTTAGCTCCTAAGGCTACGCCTGTACCAAGAGTTGTAATAGACCAGGTATCTGCTTCTTCATCTAATTCAGCATACATAACATAAAGGGTTCCTGTAAGGTTAGCTGCTTTTTTATAGTTGAAACTTACAGTTAACGCTTGACCGTTGTTAACTTGACCAGTATTGTCACCAATCTTTAAAAGCTCAGCCATCCAACCTGTTTGTGTCACTGTTGCACTATAAGTAAGGGCTCCGGATTTCGCTCCACTACAGAATTGAGCAGTACTCAGAGAACCTCCTCCGAACGTACTGTAGCCAGCAGTTCCAAGATCCCCAACAGCTGCTACTTCAAAATTTTGAGAAAAGTCATACTGAGCGTTAACCCCAATACCTAATGCCAAAAGACAAGAGAATAGAATTTTTTTCATAATATTATAAATTTATTTAAACTGATACGAATATAGAATTTTTTTTTATTACAGAGAAGCATATTAACACTTAAAGTTAATTTAAGTTATTAAAATAAAAAAGCCACCTCTGTAAAAGAAGTGGCTATATAATTTAATTAAGTTTTAAATTATTTTTTAATGGCTTTGAAAGATTTAATACTTCCATCTTCCATCTGAAGATTTACAATATATAAACCTGAATTTAAATTAGAAAGGTTAAGCTCTGCAGTCGGAGCAAGAGATTTAACTTGTCTTCCAGTCATATCGTTTACTGAGATAGATTTAACTCCTTTTATGTCAGATATTTTCAAGACATCTTTAAATGGGTTTGGATATACAGAAATGTTCGTTTTGTTTACATCAGATACGGCCATGGTAGGACCAGAGATATTCAATGTATAATCTTCAACCTCTCCGTATGTAGAAGTACCACAAGGAAGAGCATTGTGACCTGTAGAAGAATCTGACATACGGATTCTCATACGTGTTGTCCCGGTAATAGCTGTAGTAGGAATGGTTACGCTGCCTGTCCACGGACCTGCCCCAATAGCTGAAGTAAATACTAATTCTGTAGCATTGTCAAAAACACCATCTTTGTTATAATCTATCCATACCAATGCAATATCGGTTGTCCAAGCATTAACATTACCGGTAGCAGTAAATGTATAAGTATTACCTTTAGTTACATTACCAACAATAGATGTATAATCAGAATATCCAGTAAATACGGTGGAGCTATTGTTAATATCTGCAAAAGTTACATTAGCAATTTTCTCGAAAGAAGTACTTGTATTAGTTGCACTTGCAGTACAATAAGCAGCTAAGCCAGTTGTGAATGATGTTTCTGTACAACCTGTAGCATCACCAATGCTATTAGTAGGAACAATTTTCACATAGTAAGTTGTATTTGCGGCTAAAACAGGACTATAAGTTGTTGAAGAAACGGCCGTTCCATTTGCAACATCTGTTCCTCCGGAAGTAGTTCCAATATAAAGTTTATAACCACTTGCTCCTTCAACGGCAGTCCAAGTTAGTACAGCAGGGTTTGGT